>JAESGX010000248.1_pt1 | contig 28868 bp, 23 predicted proteins | sample 9269801 | NCBI WGS metagenome assembly JAESGX01 (sample SAMN16773122, study PRJNA677054) | algae metagenome | isolation source: Pleurocapsa minor GSE-CHR-MK-17-07R and co-occurring heterotrophs from wet... | place: USA: Lower Calf Creek Falls, Grand Staircase Escalante National Monument, UT ... | reverse complement strand
CCGGCACCGAGAGCGGCGTCACCGCGCTGCAGATGGACATCAAGATCGACGGCATCACCGAGGAGATCATGAAGGTCGCCCTTGGCCAGGCCAAGGACGGGCGCCTGCACATCCTCGGCGAGATGGCGAAGGCGATCACCCAGGCGCGGCCGGAGCTCGGTGAGCACGCCCCGCGCATCGAGGTGATCAAGATCCCGACCGACAAGATCCGGGAAGTGATCGGCACCGGCGGCAAGGTGATCCGCGAGATCGTCGAGAAGACCGGCGCGAAGATCAACGTCGAGGACGACGGCACGGTCAAGGTCGCCTCCTCCGACGGCAAGGCGATCAAGGCGGCGCTGGCGTGGATCCGCGGCATCGCCGCCGATCCCGAGATCAACGCGATCTACGAGGGCACGGTCGTGAAGGTCGTCGAGTTCGGCGCCTTCGTGAACTTCTTCGGCTCGCGCGACGGCCTCGTGCACGTCAGCCAGCTCGCCGCCCAGCGCGTCCAGAACGTCAAGGACGTCGTCAAGGAAGGCGACAAGGTCTGGGTGAAGCTGCTCGGCTTCGACGAGCGCGGCAAGGTCCGCCTGTCGATGAAGGTCGTCGACCAGGCGACCGGCCAGGAGATCGCCGCCGAGCAGCCGGCGGCCTGAGCCGGGGTTTTCGACGCGGGACACCCGGCGGCCTGTCCGCCGGGCAGATGACCGGGGCGGCTTCGGCCGTGGCGACGGGTCGGCCGGTCCTCACTGGCTGGCCGATGGTTGGAGCGGCCGGGGAGCGATCCCCGGCCGCTCTGCATTTCGGCGCCGCCGTGCCGGGGGATCGCGCTGGGGGGGCGGCCCGCCGTCGAACGGTGCGGCACCGCGCGGGGCCTTGTCAGGGGGCGGTCGACGGCCGACCTTGCGACGACGTGAGGGTGGAGGAAGCGAATGGGTCTGCTCGTTGACGGCGTTTGGCACGACAAATGGTACGACACCGCCGAAAGCGGCGGCCGCTTCGTGCGCAAGGAGTCGCAGTTCCGCAGCTGGGTGACCCCGGACGGCGAACCCGGCCCGAGCGGCGAGGGCGGCTTCAAGGCTGAGCCCGGCCGCTATCACCTTTACGTCTCGCTCGCCTGCCCGTGGGCGCACCGGGCGCTGATCTTCCGCAGCCTCAAGGGCCTCGAGGAGATGATCGGCGTGTCCGCCGTCCACTGGCTGATGCGCGGCGAGGGCTGGACCTTCGCGGACGGGCCGGGCGTCGTCCCCGACACCGTCAATGGCGCCGAGCGCCTCTATGAGATCTACGCCAAGGCCGAGCCCGGCTACACCGGCCGCGTCACCGTGCCGGTGCTGTGGGACCGCGAGCGCGGCACGATCGTCAACAACGAATCGTCCGAGATCATCCGCATGCTGAACGCGGCCTTCGACGGCATCGGCGCGACGCCCGGCGACTACTACCCTGAGGCCCTGCGGCCGGAGATCGACGAGATCAACGCGCGCGTCTATGCGACCCTCAACAACGGCGTCTACCGCTCCGGCTTCGCCACCACCCAGGAAGCCTACGAGGAGGCGGTGAACCCGCTGTTCGAGACCCTCGACTGGCTGGAGGCGCGGCTGTCCGACGGCCGCCCCTATCTCTGCGGCGAGACGCTGACGGAGGCGGACTGGCGGCTGTTCACGACGCTCGTGCGCTTCGACCCGGTCTATGTCGGCCACTTCAAGTGCAACCGCCGCCGCATCGCCGACTATCCGCGGCTGTCCGCCTACACAAAGCGCCTCTACGAGCACCCGGGCGTGGCCGAGACCGTCAATTTCGACCACATCAAGCGCCACTATTACGAGAGCCACCGCCAGATCAACCCGACCGGCATCGTGCCGGTGGGCCCCGACCTGCCGTTCTGAGGGGGCGCTACCAGCGCAGGCCGCAGAGGTCGACGTCGCCGGTCGGGAGAACCTCCCGGCCGAGCGGGCGGACCATCAGGTTGGAGGTCGAGACGTCGACGCTGCCCGTTGCGGGGTCGAGCGCCGTGACGGTGCGGACGCTGTGGCCGAAGCCTCAGGCGGCGTAGAAGCCGACCACCGCGTCGCGGCATTCCAGCAGGGCGAAGTCCGCCGCTTCGGCGGCCGTCATTTGCTCCGCCAGGCGGTCGAAGAGTATGCGGCCGAGGCCGGCGCCGCGGTGTTGCGGGTGGGTGGCCACCGCGCCGATGCCGGCGACGCGGACCTCGGCCCCGCCGACGGCGATGGTGCGGAGGGAAAAGCCGAGATGGGCCAGGAGCGTGCCGTCGCGGTCCCGCGCGACGACGCGCGCGGTCGGCGGGCCGCCCCAGAAGTCGTGGCGCGAGAACACGTCGGCATGATGCGGGGCGTAGGCGGCGACGAGGAAGGCGCGGAGCTCTGCGCGGTCGGCGTCGATCAGGCCTGCTTCCGGCTGCACGGAAACGATGACGTCGCCGGCCTCTGGCCGAACGTCGTGCTCCTCGGCTGACTGCGGCTCTGCGCGCCCCGCATCCGCCAGGCGGTCCGGGGCGGACGGCTGGCCGGCCCCGCCCTCAGCTGGCGTGGCGGCTGGCGTCGGCGCCGTAGTAGCTGACATAGCGCGGGTTCAGCGCCGACACCGGCATGACGATCAACACATCCGTGGTGCCGAACTGGTGGTCGACGACGGCGTGCTCGCCGATATAGGCGCCGAGGCGGAGGTAGCCCTTGATCAGCGGCGGCAGCGCGTGCAGCGCCGCGCGCGGATCGACCGCCTCCTTCGCCATCCGGTTCATCGCCACCGCCCGCTCCGGCAGCGCCGCGACGCGCCAGTCCTCCGGGGCCCGGGCGTAGTGGTGCAGGAAGGACAGCGGCAGCGCCAGCCGGTCGGGATCGGTGCCCTCCAGGCTGGCGCAGCCGATCATCACGTCGACGCCGTGGGCGAGCACATAGGCCCAGATGCCGTGCCAGAGCAGCTCCACCGTCCGCTTGGTGCGGTAGGGCGGCAGCACGCAGGAGCGGCCGAGCTCGAGGAAGTCGAGGTCGGCGTGGCGATCGATGAGCGGCTGCAGGTCGAACTCGCCGGCCGAATAGAAGCCGGCGTGACGGTCGGCCACCGCCTGGCGCAGCAGCCGATAGGTGCCGACGACCTCGGGCTTGCGGCGGCGGAAGGCGCGCGCCGGCGCGGCGTGATCGAGCACCAGCACGTGGTCGCAGATCGCATCGAAGGCGTCGGCGTCCCGACGGCTGACCAGCGTCAGCGCGTCGGCGATCGCCGACATCTCCTCGTAGAAGACGGTGTAGCGGATCGCCTGGGCCCGCCGGACCTCGGCGGCCGAGCGGGCGAGACGCACCTCGAGGTCGCCGATGCGTCCGAGCGTGTCGGGAACCGGCGCGCCGGCGGGCAGGCGGATGCCGGGCAGGCCGGGGAGTGCGCGGCCGGCGAACGGCAGCGACTGGAACGGCTGCGGGCGAAATGGCAACGAGCGGAAGGGAAGCGCGCGGAAAGGCAGGTTGGGGAACAGACGTCGCGGCGCCGGCGCCGGGGCCGCGGCGAGGCCGGCGGTCGGTTCGGGCGCCGCGGACGGCATGAACCGCCGGACCAGGCTCGACGGGGTCATCACGCCGGTGCGCTTCATGCATCCTCCGGATCGCCGCTCGGGTCGCCCGTCGGGCGGCGAGGCGAATGCCGTGCCAGCATCGACGGATCGGGTCGCCACGACGCGGACCGCGCCGCCGCCCTGATGCTCGCCTTCCTGCGGGATCCCGCCGAAGGCGCCGGATGTCGTTCAAACCATACTTTCCGAACCGTTCTGTGACAATCCGCCCGACTTCGCCGGCGAAGCTCCTGCCGCCACCGCAACTCGGCCGAGCGCCAGGGACCGGCCCGGCGCCGACATTGGCCGCATCCAGCCTCACGGCCGGTCCGGTCGGGGCCAAGGCCTGTCTGGTAAATTTGCCGGCTAATAGAAGATCCTCAGCCGGGTTGTCCGCCCTTCAACAGCGCCGCAGCGGTGGCGTCGCGGCGGTGGCGGCTGCGCAGTGGCGCTGCGACTGCGCAGTGGTGCGATGGCGGCGCTGTATTGCGACGGCGACGCAGCGTTACGGCGGTTGCGGGTGGTGCCGTGGTGCGCAGTGGTGCGGAGGCTGCGCAATCCTCCGACTGCGCCGCTGTGGTGGCGCAGTGCTGCGGCGGCGTGGACCTGCGGCGGCGTGGGCCTGCGAATCAGGCGGCAGCCGCCAGGCTCGGGGCGCTGGCGCGGAAGGCGAGCGCCTCGGCGAGGTGGGTGCGGGCGATCCGCTCCGTTCCGTCGAGGTCGGCGATGGTGCGCGCCACCTTCAGCACGCGGTGATAGCCGCGGGCACTGAGCCGCATCGCGGCCGCAGCATCCGACAGGAGCGCCCGCCCGGCGGCGTCGAGCACGGCCATCTCCTCGACCAGGCGGGGGCCGCAGGCGGCATTCAGCAGGCCGGGCACGCCGAGGCTGGCGAAGCGCTCGGTCTGACGCTGGCGGGCGTCGGCGACGCGGGCGGCCACCGCCGCCGATCCCTCGGCCGGCGGCGGCAGCGCGAGGTCGCTCGCCGGCACCGCCGGCACCTCGACGCGCAGATCGATGCGGTCGAGCATCGGGCCGGAGACGCGCGACTGGTAGTCGGCGGCGCAGCGCGGGCCGCGCCGGCACGAGTGGCCGGGCTCCCCGGCCATCCCGCAGCGGCACGGGTTCATGGCGGCGACGAGCTGGAAGCGCGCCGGATAGGCGACGCGGTGGTTGGCGCGCGCGATCACCGCCTCGCCGCTCTCGAGCGGCTGGCGCAGCGCGTCGAGCGCCTGCGGGTGGAACTCCGGCAGCTCGTCGAGGAACAGCACCCCATGGTGGGCGAGCGAGACTTCCCCCGGCCGGGCGCGCAGGCCGCCGCCGATCAGGGCCGCCATCGAGGCGGAGTGGTGCGGGGCGCGGAACGGCCGGCGGTCGGTCAGGCGTCCGTCGGCGAGCGCCCCGGCGATCGAGTGGATCATCGAGACTTCGAGCAGCGCCTGCGGCTCGAGCGGCGGCAACAGCGACGGCAGCCGGCTCGCCAGCATCGACTTGCCGGAGCCGGGCGGCCCGACGAACAACAGGTGGTGGCCGCCGGCGGCGGCGATCTCCAGCGCCCGCTTGGCGCTTTCCTGGCCGCGCACGTCGCCGAGGTCGGGCAGTCGGCCCTCGGCGGCGCGTACGCGCGGCTCCGGCCGCGACAGCACCTGGGTGCCGCGGAAGTGGTTGACGAGGCCGATCAGGCTGACGGGGGCGATCACCGGCAGGTCGCGGCCGGCCCAGGCCGCCTCCGGGCCGTTCGCCGCCGGGCAGATCAGGCCGCGGCCGAGCGCGCTCGCGCCGATCGCCGCCGGCAACGCGCCGGCGACGGGGGCGATGGTGCCGTCGAGCCCGAGCTCGCCGACCACCACCCACTCGGCGAGCTCGGCCGCCGGCACGGCCCCCATCGCCGCCATCACGGCGAGCGCGATCGGCAGGTCGTAGTGGCTGCCCTCCTTGGGCAGGTCGGCCGGGGCGAGGTTGACGGTGATGCGGCGCGCCGGCAGCGACAGGCCGGAGGCGACCAGCGCCGCCCGCACCCGCTCGCGGCTCTCGGCCACCGCCTTGTCGGCGAGCCCGACGATGTTGAAGACAACGGTGCCGGGACCGATCTGCACCTGCACATCCACCGGCACCGCTTCGATGCCGTGGAACGCCACCGTGGTGACGCGGCTGACCATGGACGTCCCTCCTGCCGCCCGCATCCGATGGTTGCGATGCTAGGCGAGGCGGTGGCAGGACGCAAGAACATTCTGCGAACATCCGCCCCCGATGTCGCTATCCGGGCGATCTGGAGAAAGACGTTCCCTCGAGCGGCGCCGCCGCGACAGTGGCTCGCTTGCGCGCCGGCTCGCTTCCGCGCTAGGTGCGGTCGGGAGAACGGCATGGTGCGAGGGAGCGCAACGCTCCCGTCGAGAGGACCCCGCGGATGACTTATGTCGTCACCGAGAACTGCATCAAGTGCAAGTATATGGACTGCGTCGAGGTCTGCCCCGTGGATTGCTTCTACGAGGGCGACAACATGCTCGTCATCCACCCCGACGAATGCATCGACTGCGGCGTCTGCGAACCGGAATGCCCGGCCGAGGCGATCAAGCCTGACACCGAGTCGGGCCTCGAGAAATGGCTCGGCATCAACGCCGACTATGCCGTGAAGTGGCCGAACATCACGGTGAAGCGTGACTCGCCGCCGGACGCCGCCGAGTGGGACGGCAAGCCCGACAAGCTCGGACTGCTGTCGCCGGAGCCCGGCCAGGGCGACTGAGCCGGCGAACGACCTGAATTGCCATGCGTGGCTGCATGATCGCCCTGCAGCCGCGGCCGACCTGACCCCGCGGCGCGCCGAATCGTCGCGGAAGCCTTTGTTTTTTCTCCGGCTTGCGTTATATTCTTTCAGACGTCGACGCTGTTCGGCATCTGGATCTCCCCACGAGCTCCCCCCCGATCGTCAATAGCGATCGCTTTGCGGGCTCCGGCCCCTGGGCCGGGGGCGGCTCGTGCGGTGCCGGACACCACCTGCGAGATCGTCGACAATTCGGGACGGCTGGCGGCCGCAGGCGTATCACGCCTCGCGATCCGCCTCCGCGTCTCATCGACAGCGGCCGGCCGAGGGCGTGCGGGTGCACCCGGAGCGGGACGATCGAAGGCAGGAGTGAGTGCGCGAATGGCTACCACCACCGCGAAGAAGACCGGTCAGCGTCAGGGTTTCCGGACGAACGAATACGTCGTCTATCCGTCGCATGGCGTCGGTCAGATCATCGCGATCGAGGAGCGTGAGGTCGCCGGCCACAAGCTCGAGCTGATCGTCGTCACCTTCCAGAAGGACAAGATGACGCTGCGCGTGCCGGTGGCGAAGGTCGCCTCCGTCGGCATGCGCAAGCTCGCCGACGAAACCACTGTCGCCAAGGCGCTCGACACCGTGCGCGGCCGCGCCCGCGTCAAGCGCACGATGTGGTCGCGCCGTGCCCAGGAATACGAGGCGAAGATCAACTCGGGCGATCTCATCGCCATCGCCGAGGTGGTGCGCGACCTGTTCCGCGCCGACAGCCAGCCCGAGCAGTCCTATTCCGAGCGCCAGCTCTACGAGGCGGCACTCGACCGGATGGCGCGCGAGATCGCCGTCGTCGAACAGATCTCCGAGACCGAGGCGGTCCGCCGCATCGAGGGCCAGCTCGCCAAGAGCCCGCGTCGCGGCGCCCGCGCCGAAGCCGGCGCCGAGGCGGATGCCGAGGCCGAGGCCGACGGCGAGGTGGAAGCCGAAGCCGATCCCGAGGACGAGCCGAGCGAGCAGGAAGAGGCGGCCTGACGGCCCTTCTGGCACCGAGTTGGTGATTCCGACACGGGCGGCCTGAGGCCGCCCGTCGCCTTTTTGGGCCCGCGGCCTGAGGCCGCCCGTCGCCTTGTAGGCCCGCGGCCAGTCGCCGCCGCTGCCCTTCAGGCCCCGCGGTCGGAGCCGCCTTGCGCTCTGACGGCCTGGGACGCCCGCCCGTTGCTTCAGGGCGCGCGGCCGCCGGGCACGCCGGCGCACCGTAACGCGCGACCCGGCGGAACGCGCGACCCGGCCTGCCGCCGCGAGCCCGCGCTGCAGAAAGACGTCTCTCGCTGATCCATCGGGTCTCGCCGCGCGTATTGCTGCCAGGGGGGCACACGGCGCGAGTGAGGACGCCATGATCAACGTCGGAGGCAGCCGCAGCAGGCTGGAGCGCGCCGCATCTCGCGCGCCTTATCTCGAGCGCGAGGAAGAACACGACCTCGCCGTGCAATGGCGCGAATCGCAAGATCAAGCCGCGCTGCACCGCCTGACGCAGGCTCATATGCGCCTCGTCATCGCCATCGCCGCCCGCTTCCGCCACTTCGGCCTGTCGATGAGCGACCTCATCCAGGAAGGCCACGTCGGGCTGCTCGAGGCCGCCGCCCGCTTCGAGCCAGAACGGCAGGTGCGCTTCTCCACCTACGCCACGTGGTGGATCCGCGCCGCCATCCAGGACTATGTCCTGCGCAACTGGTCGATCGTCCGCGGCGGCACGTCGTCGGCACAGAAGGCGCTGTTCTTCAACCTGCGCCGCCTGCGCGCCAAGCTGTCGCGGGATCCGGGGGCGATCTCCCAGAGCGAGATGCACCGCACCATCGCCGACGCGCTCGGCGTCTCGCAGGCCGACGTGGCGGTGATGGATGCGCGCATGTCCGGCCCGGACACTTCTCTCAACGCGCCGATCAGCGACGGCGAGGGCAGCTCCGATCGCCAGGACTTCCTCGTCGACGCGGCACCGCTGCAGGACGAGACGGTCGGCGAGGCGCTCGACGGCGCCCGCCGCACCGCCTGGCTCGGCCAGGCGCTGACGGTGCTCAGCGAGCGCGAGCTCCACATCGTCCGCGAGCGGCGGCTGACCGAAGGCGACGGCGCCACGCTGGAGGCGCTCGGTGCCACCCTCGGCATCTCCAAGGAGCGTGTCCGCCAGATCGAGGCGCGTGCGCTCGAGAAGCTGAAGGCGGCCTTGCTCGCCGCCGAGTCCGACCGCGCGAGCTTCGTCGGCCACTGAAGCGCTCCGCCGGCACCCGCGCCGGCGGGCCTGCCACCGAAGCCCTCCGCCGGCTCACGCGCCGGCGGGCCTGCCCACTTCGGTTGGCCAACTTCGGCTCGCCTGGTTGGCGCGCCGCACTGGCCCCCGCCGGCCGCTTCCTGTAGGGGAGGCGGCGGCCCCCCTGAACGGGTGGCCGCCGCATCGCCTCGGAAGGTCCGCCGGATGTCTCAGCCCGCCCAGATCTGGTCCGCCGCCGACTATGCCCGCAACGCCGGCTTCGTGCCGGCGCTCGGCGGCCCGGTGGTTGACCTGCTCGATCCGCGCCCTGGCGAGCGCATCCTCGATCTCGGCTGCGGCGACGGCGTGCTCACCGCCGAGCTCGCCGCCCGCGGCGCCATCGTCACCGGCTTCGACGCCTCGCCCGAGCTTGTCGCCGCCGCCCGTGCGCGCGGCGTCGACGCCCGCGTCGGTGACGGCCAGCGGCTGCCGTTCTCGCAGGCCTTCGACGCGGTGTTCACCAACGCCGCCCTGCACTGGATGCCCGACCACGCGGCGGTGGCGACCGGCGTGCGGCGGGCACTGGTCCCCGGCGGCCGCTTCGTCGGCGAGTTCGGCGGTCACGGCAACGTCGCGGCGATCGTCACCGCGCTGATCGCCGTGCTCGAGCGCCACGGCGTCGATGCCCGCACCCGCATGCCGTGGACCTATCCGACCGTCGGCGAGTTTTCGCAGATCCTCGAGGACGCCGGCTTCGAGGTGCTGTCGATCGCCGCCATCCCGCGGCCGACGCCGCTGCCGACCGGGCTCGCCGGCTGGCTCGACACCTTCGCCAACCCCTTCCTCGGCGGCTTCTCCGAGGAGGCGCGCAACGACATCCTCGCCGCCGTCGAGGCGCTGTGCGCCCCGAGCCTGCGCGATCGCTCGGGTGGCTGGACGGCGGATTACGTCCGCCTGCGCTTCGCCGCCAAGCGTCTCGACTGAGGCGGCGCCGCCGCACGGGCCAACCATGAACCGTCCGGCCGGCACCGTCCGCCGTCACGCTTCCCCCTGAAAGTCTGCCGCCGTCACGCCTCTCCGGAAGCCCAGTCGCCGGACCCGGCTCGCCGGCCGAGCGCCGCGGCGCGGAAGGCCGAGGGGCTCGTGCCGTTGGCGCGCCGGAAGGCCCGGCTCGCGTGCGCCGGGTCGTCGAAGCCGGCGGCGAGCGACAGCATCGTGACGCTGCGGCCGGCGAGCCGCGGATCGCCGAGATCGCGGGCGAGCCGCTCCAGCCGGCGGGCGCGGATGCGCTCGGCCACTGTGCCGCCGGTCGCCGCGAAGGCCATGTGCAGATAGCGCGGCGTCACGTCGAGGTGGGCGGCGATCCGCGTCGGCGTCAGCCCCGGATCGTCGAAGTGGCGGTCGATGAGGGCGCCGGCGCGGGCGCGCAGGCCTGCCGCCCCGGCGCCCGCCGGCGGGGCCGCCAGCCCGGCGACGAGATCGAGGGCGAAGTCGACCGACACCGTCGCCGCCGCATCGTCGAGCCCGCCGGCATGGCGGCCGAGGGCGGCGAGGTGGGCGGCGAGCAGCGCGCCGGTCCCCGCGCCGGTGGCGATCTGCCCCCACGGCGGTGCGCCGCCGGCCCGCTCGAAGGTCCGCACCAGGCGTTCCCGCGGCAGCAGCAGCGTCAGCTTGTGCAGCGGCGCGGGCACGCGGAAGTCGATCGGCCGGGTGCCGTCCCAGAGGAACACGTTGCCGCTCGAAAGCTCCGTCGCGCATTCCCCCTGGCGGACGTGCTCGCGACCGGAGAGCACCAGAAGCAGGCCGACGAATGCCCGGTCGGTGCGGCGGATCTCGCTCGTGCGGCGGTGGCCGGCGCAGGGCGCGCCGCGATATTCGACGAGCGTGCCGTCGGCCAGACCTTGCCAGGCGAGCCGCACGCCGACCGTCTCGGGCCGGCAGGCGGTCAAAGTCCACGGCAGGTGGACGCGGCTAAGCTCCGCCCGCACGCTCTCGCCGGCGTCTGTCGGGGCGAGCCCACGCGAATCCCAGTGACCCTGCATCGCCGTCGTCCCGGCCGTTCCCCAAGCCGCTCCCAAAACCGCCACCTCTGCGGGTGGTCGGCCACCCCGAGCCTACCACCGCACCGCCCGGCTGACGACGGCACCGATCGGCGGCCGCCTTCGCCGATGTCCAAGTCTGACTTCTCTCCCGTCCAAGTCTGCCTTCCCTCCCGTCCAAGCGACGGGGCCGCCGCACCGCTAGGCTCGTCCACATCGCCGCCGGCGGAAGAGCGGCGGGAAGACCAGACCTTCACGGGAGGAGACGGCGATGCGCCACGATGTCGAGTTCAGCACCGAGGACGGCGTCACCTTGCGCGCCTGGCACTATCCGGCCGGGGGCGTCGACGGCCCGGCGCCGCTCGTCATCATGGCGCACGGCTTCTCGGCGACGCGCGAGATCCACCTCGCCGGCTTCGCCGAGGTCTTCCAGCGGGCCGGCCTCGGCGTGCTCGTCTATGACCACCGCAATCTCGGCGCGAGCGACGGCGCGCCGCGCGGCCACATCGACCCGTGGGCGCAGGTCAACGGCTACCGCGACGCCATCACCTTCGCCCAGACGATGCCGTCGGTGGATCCGGCCCGCATCGGCGTCTGGGGCTCGAGCTATTCCGGCGGCCACGTGCTCGTCGTCGGCGCCATCGACCGGCGGGTGAAGTGCGTCGTCGCGCAGGTGCCGCTGACCTATGGCCTGGAGACCGCCCGCCGCCTCGTCCGCGGCGACCACTGGGCGGGCCTGCGCGCCGCCTTCGACACCGACCGCGCCGGCCGCGCCCGCGGCGAGCCGGGCCTGCGGATGCCTGTCACCGCGCCAGAAGGCCAGCCGTGTGCGTTGCCGACCGCGGACACCTACGAGTTTTTCACCCGCTTTGCCGCCGAGCACCCAGACACCTGGACGAACGAGGTGACGCTGCAGTCGATCGAGCTCTTCACCGAATACGAGCCGGCCACCTACATCGCCCGCATCGCGCCGACGCCGCTTCTGGTTGTCGTCGCGGCCGGCGACCACCTCACCCCCTTCGACCTCACCGCCCGCGCCTTCGAGGAAGCGCTCGAGCCGAAGGAGCTCGTCGTGCTGCCGGGCGGCCACTTCGAGGCCTACACGGGTAAGCCCTTCGAGATCTCGTCCGCCGCCCAGTGCGCCTGGTTTAAGCGCCATCTTTGAGGCGGGGGCGGCCAGGGATTCACGCCGGCCCGAACCGCCCCTCGCGGAGGAAGCGGAGGGTCTCCTCGATGACGCGGTCGTCGACGGGGAAGAAGGTGTGGCCGGCGTGGATGACGCGGTGGTCGGCCATGCCGGAAAGCCGCGTGCTCTCCACCGAGACCTTGCCGTCGTGCGGGCGCGGCAGCACGAAGTGGCCGATGGGGTCGTGCGAGACGTCGCCGGCGAGCACGCCACAGGGGTAGTCGACCGGCCCGAACAACGCCGCCACGGCCGCCTGGTCGGTGCCGAGCTCCTGGCCGACGGGGCCGGCGATCCAGCGATAGGGCGGCAGCCGGCGCAGCGCGTCGGCGACCTCCGACCCGTGATTGGGGGTGGCGAGCAGCACGACGCGGCCGAGCCGGGCCGGCCGGTGGCGCTTCAGATAGGCGCGCGTGACGAGCCCGCCCAGCGAATAGCCGATGAAGTGGACGGCGGGCGCGGCCGCGATGGCGGTGGCCACCGCCGGCTGCGACAGCGCCGCGTGCACGTGCTCGACCAGCGCCGAGAGGCCAAGCTTCGTCGAGGGATAGCCGATGTTGTGGACGGTGTAGCCGTCCGCCTGCAGCCGTCGCTCGAGCCGTCGCATCTGCCGCGGCGAGCGCAGGATGCCGTGCAGGAGCACGACGTGCTCGCCCGTCGCGGCGACCGCCGTCATATCGACGGCGGTCGGGGTCGTCGCGGTGTTTGCCGGGACGTTTGCCGGGGTGCTTGCCGACGTGTCGGCCGAAGGGCCCCTCGTCGAAGGGCCCCTCGCCGAAGGGTCGTCCTGCGGGCTCAGCTCGAGCGCGGCTGCGGCACGATGCGGAGATAGGGCTTCAGCGTCTTCCATCCGCCGGGGAACTTCTCCTTGGCCGCCTCGTCGGAGACCGACGGCACGATGATGACGTCCTCGCCGTTCTTCCAGTCCGACGGGGTCGCCACCGAGAACTTGGCGGTGAGCTGCAACGAGTCGATGACGCGCAGGATCTCGTCGAAATTGCGTCCCGTCGAGGCCGGATAGGTGAGCGAGAGCTTCAGCTTCTTGTCCGGACCGATGACGAACACCGAGCGCACCGTGAAGGTGTCGCTCGCGTTCGGGTGGATCATTCCATAGAGGTCGGAGACCTTGCGGTCGGCATCGGCGATCATCGGGAAGTTGGGGGCGTGGCCCTGCGTCTCGGCGATGTCGGCCGCCCAGCGGCCGTGGGCGTCGAGCGGGTCGACCGACAGGCCGATCACCTTGACATTGCGGCGGTCGAACTCCGGCTTCAGGCGCGCCACGGTGCCGAGCTCGGTGGTGCACACCGGCGTGAAGTCCTTCGGGTGCGAGAACAGCACGCCCCAGGAGGAGCCGAGCCATTCGTGGAAGTGGATCGTCCCTTCCGTCGTCTCGGCGGTGAAGTCCGGCGCGGTATCACCCAGGCGGATCGTCATGGTGGCTCTCCCGTTCGTCATCGCCGCGTTCGGCGTTCTCCGCCGGCGCGGTGCGCACTCGTCTCGAAGGCTGCGGGGAGCCTATCGCAGCCGCGCCCCGGCGGCGAGCCGTGCCGTTTCGCGTACGCCGGCGTCAGGGGCACGGCGTTTCGCTTCCGCGCCCTGCGGCGCAACGGCCGGCCACAGCCTCTTTGCCGGGCCCGTCCGTCTCGCTACCTTCGCCCTGGCGCCCGGCAGCGGCGCGATGAAGGAAGGGCGCGGGTATGGACACGATCGGCACCACGGACGGTACATCCGGTTTCGGCGACCGGCTCGCAGCACTGTCCCTCGCGGGTGCACGAAAGCGCCGCTTTCCGACGAACACCGCCGCGGCTGCTGCCCTTCTCGCGGCGACCCTCGCCGCGACTGCGCCGGCGAACGCCCAGGCGGCCGACCGCGCGGGCGAGCTGAAGTCGTTCCGCGACTGGGTGATCGGCTGCGACAACACCCGCGCGTGCACCGCCCTCGGGCTCGCCCCGTCCGATGGTGCCGGTGTCGGCTTCGTCAAGATCGCCCGCGCCGCCGGTCCCACCGCCGCGCCGGAGGTGAGCTTCGCCGTCTATGCCGAGACGACACCGGCGACGCCGCGCCTGCGCCTGCGCCTCGACGGCGGCAAGGGACCCGGCCTGCCGTCCGACGTGCTGTCGGCCGAGTTCGACGGCGATTTCGTCCGCGTGCGGCTGACCGGCGCCGAGGCGGCGGCGGTGATCGCCGCGCTGCTGCCGGCCAAGGGCCTCGCGGTGGAGCTCCTGGACGGGGCGAAAAGCCTGTCGTCCTCGCCGGTGTCGCTGTCCGGCTCCTCGGCGAGCCTGCGCTACATGGATGCCGAGCAGGGTCGCGCCGGCGGCGTCACGGCGCTCGTCGCCAGCGGTTCCGCGCCGGCGAGTGCCGTGCCGGCGGCACCGGCCGCTCCGCTCGTCACGGCCGCAGCGATGGCCGAGCTCGATCCGCCGCCGAAGCGCCGTCCGGCCGGCATCCCTGCCGCCAATCCCGAAGACTGCATGATCGAGACGCTGGACATCGCCGTGACGCTGCCCGGCGACCGCACTTTGTGGGGCGTCTGCGTCAGCGCCGGCGCCTACAACTTTACCTACGACTTCTGGGTCGCCGGGACCGGCAAGCCGCAGCCGGCGCGCTTCGAAATTCCCGGCGCCGTCATGTCGATGGGCGAGGTGGACGACTTCGCCGCCCTGATCAACCCAGGCCTCACCGACGATGGCTTCGTCCTCTCGGCCTTCGCCAAGGGCCGCGGCATCGGCGATTGCGGCGGGCTGGCGGAGTGGGTGTTCGACGGCGAGCGCTTCCGCGCCCTCACCTATGCGGCCATGAGCCCCTGCATGGGCGTGCCGCCGCACGACTGGCCGGTGCTCTACATCGCCCGCCGGCGCTGAGGACCGGTCGCCGCCGGCGGGGGGCTCTTCCTCAGCGTCCGCCGCCGAGCCTACTCTGCGGCGCTCCCTTGCGCCGGCTTACCATCGGCGCAATCGCCCGGCCGCTCCACCTCGACGGTCGCGTGGGCGATGCCGAAGCGCTCGGCGAGCCGGGCCTTCACCTTGCGCACCACTGGCGCGGCCTCGGCGCCGTCGGCGACGACGACGTGCAGCGTCGCGTTGAGACGGCCCTCGGCGAGCGTCCAGGCGTGCACGTGGTGGGCCTCCGCGACGCCCGGCACGGCCTGGGTCAGGTCGGCGGCGATCGCCGGTCCCTCCGCCCCCGCGGGCGCCCCCTCGAGCAGCACGTGGGCGGATTCCCGCATCAGCGACAGCGTCGCGCGCAAAAGCAGCACCGCCACGACGAGCGACAGGATCGGGTCGATCGGCACCCAGCCGGTGAGCCAGATCACCAGGGCGGCGATCACCGCCCCGACCGAGCCGAGCAGATCCGACAGCACGTGCAGGATGGCGCCGCGGATGTTCATGTTGCGCTCGCCGCCGGCGAGCACGACGAACGCGGCGATGTTGGCGCCGAGGCCGAGGAGGGCGACGATGCCCATCGTCTCGGCGTCGATCGCCACCGGCTCGGCGAAGCGCTGCACGGCCTCGATGACGATCCAGGCGGTGAGCAGCAAAAGCGCCACCGAGTTGGCGAAGGCGACCAGCACCGTCATGCGGTGGTGGCCGTAGCTCATCGCCGCCGACGGTGGCCGCCGCGTCATCCGGAAGGCCCACCAGGCGAGCGCCAGCGCCACCGCATCGGTGAGCATGTGGGCGGCGTCGGCGAGCAGCGCCAGCGAGCCCGAGAGCACGCCGCCGATCGCCTCCACCACCATGAACGAGGCGGTGATCAGCGCCGCGATCGCCGTCCGCGTCTCGCTCGACGAGCCGTGCGAATGCCCGGCGTGCCCGCCCGCCCCATGCCCGGCGTGCGCATGCCCGGCGTGCGCGTGGCCCGCATGGTCGTTGTCAGCGTGATCGTGCCCCGAGTGATCGTGCCCCGAGTGATCGTGCCCCGAGTGATCGTGCCCCGAGTGATCGTGCCCTTCTTGGGCCGGCCCGTCGTGGTCGTGGTGGGCATGGCCGGCGTGGGCCGCGTGGCTCGGATGGGCCACGTGGCCGGCGTGAGCACCCGGCCCGTCGTCGTCGCGGTGGTCGTGCGAACTCATCGGCGAACCCCTCAGCGGTGCGGCGAAAGAGAGACAGAAGCCGGGCGCGCCGGCAAGTCCGGTCGGAAGCGTGCCCGCTCCGCGAGTGGTCATCGCGAGGGCCGCCGGGTTCAGCCCTGCGGCGTCGGCGCGGGCCGGAGGTAGGCGAACATGTGGGGCACGTAGTCGGCCTTCCCCAGCGCGATGGCCCGGCTGCGCAGGATCGCGTAGGCCGTCATCAGGTGGAAGGAGAACTGCGGCAGCGCCCAGTCCCGGGCGTATTGCTCGCCCGTCATGTCGAACGCCATGCCGTTCGGGAGCTCGATCGAGATCGGCCGGTGCGCGCCGGCGTCGAGGGCGTCCGGTCCGAGGCTGGCGAGCAGGGCGAGGGCCTCGTCGATCCTCGCATGGGCGTCGGCGAGCGTGCCCGGATCGTCACCTGCATCCCGGCCCACGCGGGCGAGGTGCTCGAGCCGGCTCGGCTGGGGCTCGCCCCGGAGGCGGAAGACGGCCTCCTGGGCCTGCAGGCAGGCGAAGCAGATCTGCGACGACAGCGGATACATGTCGGCGGCGAGCCGCTCGGCCAACAGCCCCTCGGCGTCCGCCGCGGGGACCTGCCTCTGCGCCTTGTCGAGCCACGCCGACAGGGCGCGCAGCATCTGCAGATAGGTGGGGACGAGAAAGCCCGTCAGATTCATGTGATCTCCAGCGATCGGGGCGGTGGATTCGGGCCAGCCTCGGCCGCGACCATGCCCGGAGCCTCCCGCTCAGCCGTGGGGCGCCAGCAGCCGTGCGGCGCGCAAATACTGCGGCGGCAGATGCACCGTGCCGCCGAGCGTCGCCGCCGCCCGCAGGCCCCAGCGCGGGTCGGCGAGGAAGCCGCGGGCGAGCGCCACGAGGTCGGCACGTTCGTCGGCGACGATCGCCTCGGCCTCGGCCGGCGTGGTGATCATGCCGACCGCGCGGCTGGCGACGCCGGCCTCCTTGCGGATCCGCTCGGCGAACGGCACCTGGAACAGCGGCGCCGCCGGCACCTTGGCGGTCGGGTTGATGCCGCCGGTGGAAGCGCAGACGAAGACGACGCCCTCCGCCTTCAGCACCCCCGCGATCGCCACAGCGTCGTCGCCGTCGAGGCCGCCGGGCGTCCAGTCGGTCGCCGAGATGCGCGCCCCGAGCGGGATCCGCGCCGGCAGCGCCGCCCGCACCGCCGACACCAGTTCGCGCAGGAAGCGGGTGCGGTTCTCGAACGAGCCGCCGTAGCCGTCCTCGCGGACGTTCGACAGCGGCGAGAGGAACGAGTTGATCAGGTAGCCGTGGGCGCAGTGCAGTTCGACGACGTCGAAGCCGATGCGGGCGGCGCGCTCCACCGCCTGCACGAAGGCTGAGATCGTGCGGGCGATGCCGGCGTCGTCGAGCGCCTCGGGCGCCGGCCGGTCGGACGTCAGCGGCAGCGCCGAGGCGGCCACCGTCTGCCACGGGTCCTCGCCCGGCTTCAGGCCGTGCTCGCCCTCCCACGGCCGCCCGGTGGAGGCCTTGCGGCCGGCGTGGCCGATCTGGATGCCGAACTTCGTGCCCGGCGGCGCCACCCGCCGCGCCGCGTCGATAACGTGCTTCAGCGCCGCCTCGTTGTCGTCGCTGTAGAGCCCGAGGCAGCCGTGGGTGATGCGGCCGCGCCGCTCCACCGCCGTCGCCTCGACGACGACGAGGCCGGCGCCGGACATCGCGAGTGTCATCAGGTGCTGGTGGTGCCAGTCGGTGGCCGAGCCGTCGTCGGCGGAATACTGGCACATCGGCGCGACGACGATGCGGTTTTGCAGCGTCACCGGCCCGATCTCGAACGGCGTCAGCAGGGCTGCGGTCATGGCGGGGGTCCGGGGCAAAGGGGCCGGCGGGAGGTCCGGCCGACAGGGCTACGGCCGCGGGGAGGCGCGGCCGGCGGTGGCGAACCTAGACGCTTCGCCGCCGTCGTGCTAGCCGCCCATCGCCGCCGCCCATCGCCGCCGCCGTGCCCCGGAGGGCCGGCCGCCGCTCACCCCCCGGCGCGCAGGTCGTCGATCGACTTCGTCGGCGTGATCGCGCGCGGATCGAGCTTGACGTGCAGGAGCGCCGGCCGGCGCGAGGCGATCGCGGCGGCGAGCGCCGGGGCAAAATCCTCGCTCGTCTCGACCGTCGCGGCGTGGGCGCCGTGGGCGCGGGCGAGCGCCGCGAAATCCGGGTTCTGCATCGTCGTGCCGGAGACGCGGCCGGGATAGGTCCGCTCCTGGTGCATGCGGATGGTGCCGTAGATGCCGTTGTCGATCACCACGACCACGATCGCCGCACCCGCCTGCATCGCGGTGGCCATCTCCTGGCTGGTCATCTGGAAACAGCCGTCGCCGGCGAGCGCCACCACCACGCGGTCGGGGTGGGCGAGCTTCGCCGCGATCGCCGCCGGCAGGCCGTAGCCCATCGAGCCGGAGGTCGGCGCCACCTGCGTGCCGTAGCGGCGGAAGCGGTGGAAGCGGTGCAGCCAGATCGCGTAGTTGCCGGCACCGTTGGTGAGGATGGCGTCCTCCGGCAGCGCCCTGAGCGCTGCCACCACCGCCGCCATCTGGAAGGTGCCCGGATGCGCCGGCACCGTCTCGCTCCAGGCGAGATAGTCGGCGCGGGCGGTGCGGGTCGCCTCGCCCCACGCAATCGCGGTCGGCGGCTGCACGCCCTCCAGCGCGGCGGCGAAGGCCTGCGGGCTCGCATTGATGGCGAGCGAGGGCTGGTAGACCTTGCCGAGCCCGTCGGCGTCCGGCAGCACGTGCACCAGCGCCGGCTGCGGTGCCCCCGGCGCGATCAGCGTGTAGCTCTGCGACGGCACCTCCGACAGCGGATCGCCGACGACGATGAGGAGGTCGGCCTCGCGGATGCGGGCGAGCAGCTTCGGGTTGACGCCGAGGCCGAGGTCGCCGGCGTAGTTCGGGTGGTCGGCCGGGAACAGCATCTGCCGCCGGAAGGTGACCGCCACCGGCAGCGCGAAGCGCTCGGCGAAGCGCACGGTCGCGGCGACCGCTGCCGCCGACCAGCGGCCGCCGCCGAGAACGAGCATCGGCCGCTCCGCCGCCCACAGCCGCTTCTGCAGCCGCGCCATGTCGGTGAGGCCGGGCCACGTCTCGACCGCCTCGACGCGCGGCGCGTCGGGTACGGTGGCGGCGGCCGTCAGCATGTCCTCCGGCAGCGCCACGACGACCGGCCCGGGCCGCCCCTGCATGGCGACGCGGAAGGCGCGGGCGACGAGCTCGGGCACCCGCGCCGGATCGTCGATCTCCACCGCCCACTTCGCGAGCGTGCCGAACACCGCCTTGTAGTCGACCTCCTGGAAGGCGCCGCGGTGGCGCATGCCGGTTTCGATCTGGCCGACGAACAGGATCATCGGCGTGCCGTCCTGCTCGGCGATGTGGACGCCGGCGCTGGCATTGGTCACGCCCGGCCCGCGCGTGCAGAAGGCGATGCCGGGCCGGCCCGAGAGCTTGCCGTCGGCCTCCGCCATCATCGCCGCACCGCCTTCCTGGCGGCAGACGACGAATTCGATGTCGCTGTCGTGCAGGGCGTCGAGGACGGCGAGGTAGCTCTCGCCCGGCACGCCGAAGACGCGGCGCACGCCCTGGGCGGCGAGCTGGTCGACGAGCAGGCGGCCGCCGGTGCGGGCCTCGCCCTCGTTCGCCGTCACGACGCCACCAGGAGGCCGGCCACCGAGGCGGCCGCCGTCCGTGTACGGGGGCCATCGGTGACGACGACGCGGTCACGGCCCTCGGCCTTGGCGCGGTAGAGGGCGGCATCGGCCGCCGCCACCACCGCCTGCGGGCTGGCGCCGTCGCGCGGCGCTTCGGCGACGCCGATGGAGATCGTCACCGGCCCGAGCATCTCGCCGGCGTGCACGACGGGCACCGCCCGCAGCGCCAGGCGGAAGTGGTCGGCGCGCTCCAGCGCCTCGGCGGCGTCGGTCTCGTGCAGCAGCACCAGGAACTCCTCCCCTCCATAGCGGCAGCCGACGTCGCCCTCGCGGAACTCGCGGGCGATGAGCTGGCCGACCTCCTTCAGGACGCGGTCCCCGGCCTCGTGGCCGTGGCTGTCGTTGAAGCGCTTGAAGTGGTCGACGTCCATCATCAACACGCTGAAGGGTACGCTGGAGCGGCGGGCCCGGGCGAACTCCTTCTCGAGCACCTCCTCGGCGAATCGACGGTTGTGCAGCCCGGTGAGCGGATCGCGGATCGACAGTTCGCGCAAGGACTGTCGCAGCCGCACGTTGAACAGCGCAAGCCCGATCGAGGCGATCGCCGCCTCCATGTCGGCGAGGAAGCGCTCCGCCGCCTCCGGCCCCATCTCGCCGGTCGAGATGGTGATGACGCCGAGCGTCTGGCCCTGCACGAACACCGGCACGCAGACGTGGCCCTCGGCGGTCTCGTGGACGTGGCGGCAACCCGGTCCGCCGTGGCCGGGAACATGGGCATAGGCACGCCCCAGCCGCAGCGACCAGCAGGCATCGGGGACATAGGTCGCCTCCCCGTCGATGCCGTCGCCCCAGCGCGCCGCCTCCTCCAGCACGTCCCGGCTCTGCCGCAGCAGCGCCGCCGCGCCGCGCCGGCCGAGCGTCAGGTCCGGCATCGTCGTCTCGAGCACGTGCATGGCCTCGTCCATCGTCTGGCAGGCCTGGATCAGCTCGGTGACATGGGCGAGGGTCTCGTCGAAATATTTCCGCGCTTCCAGTGCCTGGGCGCGAGCGGTCGCTTCGGCGGAGACCGCGGAAAGCTCGCTGGTGCGCGCCTCGACCCGGTGCTCGAGATCGTCGAGCACGCGCCGGAGCTCGGCCTCGGCCGTCTCCGACGCCTTCTGCCGCTCCTCCAGCGTCGCCGCCATCTCGTCGAAGGCCTCGCCGAGGCGCCGCAGCTCGTCGGCGCCGCCGACGTCGCCGACCCGCACGCCCGCCTCGCCGCGGGTGAGCCGTTCGGCAGCGCGCACCAGCCGGCCGACCGGCTGGCGCACCGACCAGCTCGCGAGTGTGAAGCTCAGTGCCAGCACCACTGCGAACAGGATCGTCACGCCCACCCCCGACCGCACCGCCATCCGCCGCGCCTCGGCATAGAGCGCACGGGCGTCGTCGCCGACGGTGACGAACAGTGTCTGGCCGAAGACACTGACGGCCGCCGTCGCATAGACGGCACGGCTGCTGGTCTCGGCATCGGCGCCGATCGAGCTCGGCTCACGCAAGCCGTCGAGAAAGGCGATGTGCTGCAGTCCCGACAGCGGTTTGCCGACGACATCGACGGCGAACGGCGAGCGCGCCAGCACCAATCCGTCGTTGCCCCACAGCGTCGCGTCCTGGACGGAGATCGCCGATTGCAGCGTGCTCTGGTCGAGGAAGCGTTGCAGGTCGATGGCGGCGACGAGGACGCCTTCGACGGTTCCGCCCGGCCCCTCGTAGCGGATCGCCACCGGCACGATCGGCCGGCCGGACAGGCGCCCGATCACCGCCGGACCGATCTGTGTGTAGGGGGATCGCAGGGCGGTCTGGAAGTAGGGCCGCTCGGCGAGGCTGGCGCCCGGTGCCGAGACGCCGACCGCGCACAGCGGCGTGCCGCTGGTGGTCAGCACCGATAGTGTGGTGAAGATGTCGTACTGGTCGGCGAGCGTGCTCAGGAGTTCAGGACACGCGCCGGCAAGTGTTCCCTGCAGCTTGCCGCTCGCCACGACTGTGAAGAGCATGTCCTCGACCGCGTCGATGGTGCGCGACAGGTCGACGGCGATCACCTGCGCCTGCGCCTTCAGCCCCTGGTCTCGCATCGAGTGCCGGGAGGCGTTCGTTTCGTCGATCATCAGCACGATGAGCGCCGCGCACGGCACCACGATGACAACGCCGATCGACAGCATCCGGCCATGAATGCTGCCGAGAAAGCGCTTCAGCCACCCAAACCCCTGCACGTCCGTCCCCTTGCCACTCCTCGGTCCATGCCGGGTCATCCCTCCCCTCGTGCGTCAGCAAGCTTGCGTGGAGCGGGGATCGCCGACACGGACCCGGGCGCCGGCCCCCGCCCGCGCGCCACTGGTCATGTCCGTCTTACCGGACGACCATAATACAAAGCCCGGTTTATTTCACGGCTTGCCCGAGGGGCGGCCGACGCCGTGGCCCCCGCCGGCGGCGGCGATGCGGTAGCCGATTTCCAGCGTCCGTTCCGGCGGCAGCGCGAAACGATCGGCGCCGCGCGCGCCATTGCGCTGCAGAACCACGAAGATCGCCCACAGAACGTCGTCGAGGGAGCGGATGCGCGCCGGCATCAGCGGCCGCTCGGCGCCGGTGACGTAGACGATGGCGGCCGGATCGATGCCGAGATTGTGAAGTGCCGGCGTGATCGCCGCCGGCAGGTCGATGCTCTGCATGTAGCCGACGCGCAGCTCCACATGTGCCACCCGGGAGCCGATGCGCTCCACCGTGGTCTGCTCGCCCTGCGGGACGCGTGGCCGACCGATGACGCGCACCGAGACCACCACCGCCTGGGAGAAGACTGCGCCGATCTGCTCGTTCAGGCGGGCGAGTGCGACGGGCACGCTGGTGCCGGAGCGCGACAGGAACGCCGCCGGCCGCTCCACCGTCGGCGTCGCCGCATCGAACAGCGCCGCTTCGTCGGAAAGGTCGCGGGTCCGCTCGTCGAGCGCCTTGACGATGCGCCCGGTGCCGAAGCGCCAGGCCGTCATCGTCACGAGCGCAAAGGCGGCGAGCGACACCGGTAGCCAGCCGCCGGTCTCGAACTTGCCGGTGTTGGGCAGGAAGAAGGCGAGGTCGAGGAGGAGCAGTGCCGCTCCCACCGCGATGGCGACGGGGCGCGACCAGCGCCGCAGCATGAGCTGCGCTGCGACGAACAGCACCGTCGTCGTGATCATCGCGGTGGCGACCGCCAGGCCGTAGGCATCGGACAAGGCGTCGGAGGAGCGGAAGCCGAGAACGGTGGCGATCGACAGCACCGCCAGGAAGACGTTGAGGCTGCCGATATAGACGTGGCTCTCGTTCTCGTCGGTCGTGTGGGTGACGGTGATCGGCATCAGGAAGCCGGTCTGCATCGCCTGCTTGGCGAGGCTGAAGACGCCGGTCACCACCGCCTGCGAGGCGATGACGGTGGCGGCGGTGGCGAGCAGCAGCAGCGGCAGCTGCATCCAGCCCGGCGCCAGCAGATAGAACGGGTTGCGCAGGGCCTCGTGGTCGGCGAGCACCAGCGCGCCCTGGCCGAAATAGTTCAGCAGCAGCGCCGGCATGGCGATGAAGAACCAGGCGCGTGCGATCACCGGCCGGCCGAAGTGGCCGAGATCGGCATAAAGCGCCTCGCCGCCGGTGATGGCGAGGAACACGGCCGCCAGGATGATGCCGGCCCGCGCCGGGTCGCTGGCGAGCAGCCCCAGCCCGTGGCGTGGATCGACCGCCGCCAGCACCTGCGGATTGCCGGCGATGGCGACGAGGCCGAGCACCGCCAGCACGGCGAACCAGACGAGCATCACCGGCCCGAACAGGGCACCGATGCGGTGCGTGCCGGCGCGCTGGGAGAGGAAGAAGCCGGCGAGCACCGCCACCGTCAGCGGCACCACGTAGGGCGTCAGGCTCGGTGCCGCGAACTCGAGGCCCTCGATCGCCGACAAGACCGAGATCGCCGGGGTGATGACGCCGTCGCCGAACAGCATGGCGGCGCCGATCAGCGCCACGATCACCAGCCAGCGCGAGGGATTGTCCTCGCGCCGGTTGAGCCTGAGGAGGGTTGCGAGGGCCAGCACACCGCCCTCGCCGTCATTGTCGAGCCGCAGCACCAGCCCGACATATTTCACGCCGACCGACAGCACGATCGCCCAGACGACCAGCGACAGCACGCCGAGGACGGAGGCGACGGCGAGATCGGGTGCCGCCGTCGCCGCCTCGCGGAAGGCGTAGAGCGGGCTCGTACCGATGTCGCCGAAGACGATACCGAGGGCCGCCACGGAGAGTGGCAACCGTGTCTTCGACGTCTGCATGCCTGTCCCCGCCGCCCTTGCTGCACTGCGGCGAGATTAGCCGGTTCGGTCGTTCTGACAACCGGCCGTCGCCCGCATCACGCCCGCTTCGGATGGTAGGTGCCGAAGCTCCACAGGTGGCCGTCGGGATCGCGGCACGAATATTCTCGCGCCCCGTAGGGCGTGTCGGCGAGTTCGCGCACGATCACCGCCCCGGCCGCCTTCGCCCGCTGGTAGTGGGCTTCGATGTCGGCGACGTGAACATAGAGGCCGAGCTTGGCGCTCGCCCACGGATTGTCCGGGTCCGGCGTGCGCGGTTCGCCGCCGAGCATGATCATGCCGTCGTCGCCGAGCGCGAGTTCCGCATGGGCGACGGTGCCGTCCGGTGCGGCATGGACGGCATGGCGGGTGAACCCGAACGCCGCCTCCAGCCACGCGATGGCGGCATGGCCGTCGCGGACTTTCATCGCCGGGAAGATCGTCGGTGTCGGTCGGTCGGTGTCGGAGGTCATCGGCTGGCTCCTTGGCGTTCGGCCCGCTTCCACCCTTCGCGGAGCGCCCGCCCGCCGGCGAAGCCTCCGCCATCGCTGGCAACGGCTTGGAGGGCCACCGGTTCCCGCCGCACTCCGTCACCTACACCCCGCCACCGGCAAGCCCACCACCCGCACCTCGTCAGCGAACCGGGTAGCCGCGCTCGATGTTGGGCAGCAGCACGCAGACGAGGCCGAGCAGCGGCAGGAAGGCCGCCACCTGGTAGACGTAGCCGATCGAGGTCTCGTCGGCGAGCCAGCCGAGCGCCGCCGCACCGATGCCGGAGAGCCCGAACGACAGCCCGAAGAACAGACCGTTGATGGTCCCGACGCGGCCGGGCACGAGCTCCTGGGCGTAGACGACGATCGAGGTGAACGACGACGAGATGATCAGCGCGATGATCACCGTCAGCGTCGCCGTCCAGAACAGGTCGGCGAACGGCAGCAGCAGTGCGAACGGGATGGCGCCGAGCACCGAGAACCAGATCACCACGCGCCGGCCGAAGCGGTCGCCGGCCGGGCCGCCGAGCAGGCCGCCGGCGGCGTTGGCGCCGAGGAACAGGAACAGATAGAGCTGCGCGTCCTGCACGGGCAGGCTGAACTTGTCCATCAGATAAAATGTCAGGTAGTTGCCGAGGCTCACCGCATAGACGAACTTCGAGAACACCAGCAGCGCCAGCACGAAGATGATCCAGCGCACCTTGGCGGCGGAGAACATTGCCGTCGCCACCGCCTTGCCGCCACCCTTGGCGGCGATGGCGCGGCGCTTGGCGGCGTACCAGGCGCCGATGCGGGCGAGGATCACCATCGCCGCGAGCGGCAACAGCGCCAGCCAGGCGATGCTGTCCTGGCCGAGCGGCAGCACGATGAAGGCGGCGAGCAGCGGCCCGAGCGCCTGGCCGACATTGCCGCCGACCTGGAACACCGACTGCGCCAGCCCATGCCGCCCGGCGCCGGCGGTGCGGGCCATGCGGGCGGAATCGGGGTGGAACACCGAGGAGCCGACGCCGATCACCGCCACCGCCGCGATCAGTCCGAGATAGGATTGCGCGAAGGCGAGCCAGACGAGGCCGGTGAGCGTGAACGCCATGCCGACGGCCGTCGAATAGGGCTGCGGGTATTTGTCGGTGAAGATGCCGACGAAGGGCTGCAGCAGCGACGCCGTCAGCTGGAAGGCGAGCGAGATCAGGCCGATCTGGAAGAAGTCGAGCTGATAATTGTCCTTCAGGATCGGATAGATCGCCGGGATCAGCGACTGCACCGCGTCGTTCAGGAGGTGCGCGGCGCTGATCGCCAGCAGCACGCCGACGGCGGTGCGCTCGGCCGCCGCCGCGGGCGACGGGGCGGCGGTGGTCAGCGACGGCAGCACGGGGGCGTTGGGGTCTTCGGCGTTGACGCTCACGACGGCGACTTTCCTGGCACGACGCGTCGACGGGGGGATCGGCGCGGGAGCTCGCGCGGCACCGGCGGCCAGGGGCGGCGGGGGCGGCACGCGAGGGAGCGTGTATACTTCAGGCGGATGGTGTCGGCAATCTTGCGGGCGCGGCCCGGTTGCCGGATCGGCGGCGATCCGCTATGGAACAATAGGGTCGTGCGGCATTTCGCCAGCGCGCCCGGCGGTTCCGGCCACCTCGTTCGCCTTGGTCTGCGCTGTCGCCTCGTCAGAGACTCCGTCGCCCCGTAAGAGACTTCGCCGCCTCGTCAGAGACTGGAACCGTGTCCGACCGCACGACCCGCGACCTGCTGCTGCCGACCGCCGCCCGGAAGGGCGGCCGTGTCGGCGCGCCGTCGCGTCTGCAGACCGCGCGTCTGTTCGGCCTTCCGCTCCTCCTTAGCCGCCCCTGAGCGCCGGCTGGCCCGCACGCGGGCAGGCTCTCAGGGGGTGAAGACCGCAGCAGGAAGACAGACCGAAGGTCCACCATGCCGCCGCCCGAGCCGCGGCCGGGACCTGCCAGCAGACGAGACAGCCGATGAACGCCCCCGCCGCATCCGCCACGCCGGCATCCGCCACGTCCACCCGCGACCGCGTCGTCATCTTCGACACCACCCTGCGCGACGGCGAGCAGTCGCCCGGCGCCTCGATGACGCTCGAAGAGAAGATCCAGGTCGCCGAGCTCCTCGACGCGATGGGCGTCGACGTCATCGAGGCCGGCTTCCCGATCGCCTCGATCGGTGACTTCGAGGCCGTCCACGAGATCGCCAAGCGCATCGAGAAGGCCGTCGTCTGCGGCCTCGCCCGCGCCGCCTTCGGCGACATCGACCGCGCCGCCGAGGCGGTCAAGCCGGCCCGGCGCGGCCGCATCCACACCTTCATCGGCACCTCGCCGCTGCACCGCGAGTTCCAGCTGCAGCTCGACAAGGAACAGGTCTACGAGCGCGTCGTCGCCTCGGTCACCCGCGCCCGCAACCACGTCGACGACGTCGAGTGGTCGGCGATGGACGCCACCCGCACCGAGCACGACTTCCTGTGCCGCTGCGTCGAGGCGGCGATCAAGGCCGGCGCCACCACCATCAACATCCCCGACACCGTCGGCTACGCCACGCCGGAGGAGTATTTCGCCCTCATCCGCATGCTGATCGAGACGGTGCCGAACGCCGACAAGGCGGTGTTCTCCACCCACTGCCACGACGACCTCGGGCTGGCGGTGGCGAACTCGCTCGCCGGCGTGCGCGCCGGTGCCCGCCAGATCGAGTGCACCATCAACGGCCTCGGCGAGCGCGCCGGCAACGCCGCGCTGGAGGAGGTCGTCATGGCCATCCGCACCCGCGCCGACGTGCTGCCCTACGAGACCGGCATCGTCACGCCGATGCTGTTGCAGGCCTCCAAGCTCGTCTCGGCGGTTTCGAGCTTCGCCGTCCAGCACAACAAGGCGATCGTCGGCAAGAACGCCTTCGCCCACGAATCCGGCATCCACCAGGACGGCATCCTGAAGAACGCCGAGACCTACGAGATCATGCGGCCCGAGCACGTCGGCGTGAAGCAGACCTCGCTCGTCATGGGCAAGCACTCCGGCCGCCACGCCTTGCGCGAGAAGCTGAAGGAACTCGGCTACGAGCTCGGCGAGAACGCCTTCTCCGACGTCTTCCGGCGCTTCAAGGATCTCGCCGACCGCAAGAAGCTCGTCTACGACGAGGACATCGAGGCGCTGGTCGACGACGAGATCTCGATGCAGAGCGAGACCGCCCGGGTCATCGCGCTCACCGTCATCGCCGGCACCGGCGGTCCGCAGAAGGCGATCATCACCATGGACGTCGAGGGCGTCCACATCACGAAGGAGGCCTCGGGCTCCGGCCCGGTCGACGCCACCTTCAACGCCATCCGCGAGATCATCCCGCACACGGCGCGGCTGTCGCTCTACCAGGTGCACGCCGTCACCGAGGGCACCGACGCCCAGGCCGAGGTCTCCGTCCGCCTCGAGGAGGAGGGCAAGATCGTCAACGGCCGCGGCGCCGACGTCGACACCCTGGTCGCCTCCGCCAAGGCCTATGTCTCCGCCCTCAACAAGCTGACGGTGCGCCGCCAGAAGGGCCGCCCGGCCGAGGTGATGAAGGCGTCCTAAGTCTTCCCTGCACCGCCTCGGCGGTGCGGCCGTCGCGTCATCACGCCATCGGAGCTTCGCGTTCCGGTGGCGCTTTCCTATGGTGGGGGACCCTTGCGTTCCCGGGAGGTGCCCCGATGCCCGTCTCGCGTCCTCGTTTCCGCGCCCGCCGCGCCGTCGCCCCCGCTGTCCGCCGGGCCACCGCCGCGGCGCTGGCTGCCCTCCTTCTCGCCCCGCTCGCCGCCACGCCCGTCTTCGCCGAGGCGAGCGGCCTGAAGCGTTCGGCCCAGCTCAACGCCGCCTTCGGCCTCGGCTTCCAGGCCGAACCCGCCCGCCCGGCCCCCGAGCGCCCGCCGGCGCAGCCGACGCAGGTGATCATGGCGAGGCCCGGTACCGCCGCCTGGAACGAGGCGTGCGCCGCCCGCTACCACAGCTTCGACCCCGCCACCGGCACCTATCTCGGCTTCGACGGGAAGCGGTACCGCTGCCGGTGAGGGGGTATTCTCGGCAGTCGGCAGTCGGCAGTCGGCAGTCGGCGGTGGGCAGTCGGCAATGGGCAGTGGGCAGTAGGCAGTGGGACAACTCGGCAGTCGGCAGTCGGCAGTGGGACAACTCGGCAGTCGGCAGTCGGCAGTGGGATCACTCGGCAGTCGGCAGGGGGATGGCGTGGCGCCCGACGCGCGTCCCCTCTCCCGCCGGCCGGCGGGAGAGGGTGGCCCGCAGGGCCGGGTGAGGGCGCCCGGCGAAGCCGGGCGTGGCTGTGGACATCGGCGCTCCCGCCCCGCGCGGCGAAGCCACCCTCCCCTTGAGGAGGACGGTCGACGCGCGTAGCGCGGCGGGGTGGGGTGACTGCGGGCGGGAGCCCGCCTATGACTTCGCTCGCGGTCACGGCTGCAGGTTGTTTCGCCGCCTCCCGGCGGCGCCACCCCACCCCGGCGACCTGCGGTGGCCGACCCTCCCCCTCCAGGGGAGGGTGGGGCCCACAAAGTG
>JAESGX010000246.1_pt1 | contig 28992 bp, 20 predicted proteins | sample 9269801 | NCBI WGS metagenome assembly JAESGX01 (sample SAMN16773122, study PRJNA677054) | algae metagenome | isolation source: Pleurocapsa minor GSE-CHR-MK-17-07R and co-occurring heterotrophs from wet... | place: USA: Lower Calf Creek Falls, Grand Staircase Escalante National Monument, UT ... | reverse complement strand
CGCCCATCGGGCGACGTCTCCCAGGAGAGGGCGAGCTGCGGCTGCGGGTTGAAGTCGAAGTCGTAGGTCACCAGGCCGTCGAAGATCTTGCCCGAAATCTGGTAGATCTGGCCCGAGGAGTTGAAGGCGCCGGTCAGCATCACCGGCTCGGGCGCCACCATGCGGATGGTGCCGCGCGCGCCCTGGGCAGCTGTGTCCCCAGACCATGACGCCGCGGCGAGGGCCGCACCACCGAGAGCCAGTTGCCTGCGCTGGATTGTCATGTCGCCACCTGTCGTCATGTCCGGCCATAACGATGCCGCAACGCAGCATGACACGCGTGTCGCGGCGTTGTCACGGCGAAACCGGCGGGCGGCATGAACCGCTCCGGTTGTGCTGCGGGGGAGCCGATGGCACCGCTGATCATCGGTGGATCGTGCGCACGGGTTCGCCGTGGCGTGACCTTCCGCGTGTTCGGTGACTGGAACAGCGTGTTCCGCCGCTTCCGTCGCTGCAGCGACAAATGCGTGTGGCGGCGCATCTTCGCGGGTTGCTCCCCCGGTGGCCTGAGCGCCAAGATCCACTTGGCTGTCCGGCGCTTGGGCGCACCCCTGGTTCACCCTCGCCGAAGGCCATCGCGGCGACGGCCCACCAGCTTACAGCTTGATGGAAGGCCGGCACGCGCAAGTGGTCATGGCCGATGCCGCCCAGGATGCAGACCCGCCGCGGCAGGCCAGCGACCGCAAGGGCGCGGTGGCCGTGCCACCCAACCGCCCGCGTCGCACTCCGACATACCCGTTCGACAGGCATCTCTGCGCCCAGCGCCACCTGATGGGTTGAAACAAGGCTTCACTGGCCGCAAGCTATGGTCCGGACAATATTGGAGCAGCGAGATGAGCCATTCGATGGAGCGGCGCCCCTGGCTTCTGGCGACGGCCGGGCTGCTCACGGCGGGCCTGGCCAGGCCCGCCCTGCTTCGGGCACAGACCGTTCCGCCCAAGCCAGACCGCATCGTGGTCAATGCGTCCGGCGGCTCGATGAATTCCATCTTCCGCCGCAGCTACTTCGCTGCCTTCGAGCGCCGCCACGGCATCCGCGTGCAGGACACCTCGCCGGTGGATTTCGGCAAGCTGCGCGCCATGGTGGAGAGCGGCAATCCCGAATGGACGGTGACCGAGATCGGCGGCCAGGATGCGGTGCGCGCGAAGGAACTGAACCTGCTGGAGCCGTTGGACACCAGCGTGATCGATCGCTCGGAATATCCTGAGGGCGCACGGGATTCCCATGTGCTGTCCTCCTCCGCCTACAGCACGGCGCTGGGCTTCCGGACCGACGTGTTCCGCAACGGCAATCACCCCAAGGGCTGGGCCGATTTCTGGGATGTTCGACGCTTTCCCGGGCCGCGTTCGCTGCGCAACCACCCCGTGGACAATCTGGAATTCGCGCTGCTGGCCGATGGCGTGCCGCTGGAGAGCCTCTATCCGCTCGACATGGACCGCGCCTTCCGCAAGCTCGATCAGATCCGCCCGCATATCACGGTGTGGTGGACCACGGGCGCGCAGCCCGCGCAGCTGCTGGTGGACCGCGAGGTGGTGCTGGCTTCCGGCTGGAATGGCCGCTTCTATGACCTGACGCGGCGTGGCGCGCCCATCGCCACCGAATTCGCGGGTGGCAGCCTCAAGACCGGCGCCTTCGGCATCCCGCGCGGCACGCGGCAGGCCTATTGGGGGCAGCGCTTCCTCCAGCTCATGACCGACCCTGAGCTGCAATCCGTCTATACGACGGAGATGGGCTATCCTGGCCTGAACCGCCGCACGCTCAGCTTCGTCGCACCCGAATTGCACCCCCTGCTGCCCACGGCGCCCGGCAATCTGGAAAAGCAGTTCTGGCTGGATGTGGATTGGTGGACCATCAACGCCGCCGCCGCGCAGGAGCGATGGAACCGCTGGATGCTGCGGCGCTGAGGATATGCGCCTCGCACTGAGCGGTATCGTCAAGCGCTACGGCGCCGTTACCGCGCTGGCCGGCGTGGATCTCGATGTCGAGGAAGGGGAGTTCCTCACCATCCTCGGCCCTTCGGGCTCGGGCAAGACCACGCTGCTGAAGGCCGTCGCCGGCTTCGAGTTGCCCGATGAAGGCCGGATCCGCCTGGGCGCGCAGGACGTCACGCTGACCGAGGCGCGGCATCGCAATGTCGGCATGGTCTTCCAGAACTACGCGCTGTTTCCGCATCTGACCGTGGCGGAGAATGTCGCCTTCCCGCTGGAGATGCGCCGCACCCCACGCGCCGAGATTACCCGCCGCGTGGCCGAGGCGCTGGCCCTGGTGGAGCTGGGTGGCTACGAGGCGCGGCTGCCGCGACAACTCTCGGGCGGGCAGCAGCAGCGCGTGGCGCTGGCGCGCGCCGTCATCTTCGGCCCGGCCCTGCTGCTGCTGGATGAGCCCTTTGGCGCGCTCGACCGCAAGCTGCGGGAGTCGCTGCAGCTGGAGGTGAGGCGCCTGCAACGACGGCTGCGGCTGACCACCCTCTTCATCACGCATGATCAGGAGGAGGCGCTGATCATGTCAGACCGGATCGCCGTGATGAATGCGGGGCTGATCCAGCAGATCGGCACACCGGCGGAGGTCTATGACCGCCCGGTCTCGCGCTTCGTCGCCAATTTCATCGGCGAGTCCAATCTGCTGGAGGCCACGGCCGCCGGTGGTCGGGTGGAGGTCCCGGGCTTCGGGGGCCTGCATCTGACCGTACCGGATGGCCCGGCCACCCTCCTGCTCCGCCCCGAAGCCCTCCGGCTGGAGGCCGCAGCTCAGTCCGCCCCCTGCCAGGCGCAGGCGGTGGTGCTGGAAACCATCTTCCTCGGCCTCTCGGTCAAGCTGCGCCTGCGGCCCGAGGCCGGGCCGGACCTGCTGGCGCGCATTCCGCTGCGCCCCTCGGACCCCGCCCCCATGGCCGAGGGCGCCCGCGTGCTGGTCGGCTTCCATCCGGAGGATGTCCATGTCGTCCCGCGCGACTGACCAAGCGACGGACCGGGGGGCGCCGGCGCGCCGGCATGAGCGCGTGCTGCTGCTGCTGGCCCTGCCCGCGCTGCTGCTGCTTCTGCTCCTCTTCGCCTGGCCGGTGCTGCGGCTGCTCTCCATGTCGGTGGCGGATGGCAGCCTGGTGCATATCCAGCGCGCCGCCTTGGATGAGCTCTATTTCGCGGTGCTGCTGGACAGCCTGAAGATCGCGGGCCTGGTGACGCTCCTTTGCCTGGGCCTCGCCTATCCCGTGGCGCTCTGGCTGACGCGGGCCAGCCGGTTGGGGCTGGCCTTGGGCATGTTTGCGCTGCTGCTGCCCTTCTGGACCAGCGTGCTGGTGCGCACCTATGCGTGGATGGTGCTGCTGGGCCGCAACGGCGTGATCAACCGGATGCTCAGGGATTGGGGGCTGATCGAATTCCCCTTGCCGCTGCTGCACAATCTCGGCGGCGTTCTGGTCGGCATGGTGCATGTGCTGCTGCCCTATATGGTCCTGCCGATCTATGCCGCTCTGCTGCGCATCGACCCCGACCTCACCCGCGCGGCGGAGGGGCTTGGCGCCAGCCGGACGCGGGCCTTCCTGCGCGTGGTGCTGCCGCTCTCCCTGCCCGGTGTCGCCGCGGGCTGCGCGCTGGTCTTCGTGCTGGCGCTGGGCTTCTTCATCACGCCGGCCCTGCTGGGGGGCGGGCGGGTGATCATGATCGCCATGCTGATCGAGCAGCAGGTGCGCGAATTGCTCGACTGGCCCTTCGCCGCCGCCCTCTCTGCCGTGCTGCTTGCTGTCACGCTGCTGGTCTATGCCGGCATCGGCCGGCTGACGAAGGGAGGCCGCCTTGCAGCGCCGTAGCCGCCTGGGCGCCTGGGTGCTGACCGGCTTCACCATGCTGGTCTTCGCCTTCCTGATGCTGCCTTTGCTGGTGGTCTTCCCGATCTCCGTCTCCTCTGCCTCCTACATGCAATTCCCGCCGCCCGGATTTTCCTGGCAATGGTACCAGCGCTATTTCGGCGATGAGATCTGGATCGAAGCGACGATCCGCAGCTTCCAGGTGGCGGCGCTCTGCACGGCGCTGGCCATGCTGCTCGGCGTGCCCCTCGCCTTCCTGCTGGTGCGCTCGAAGCGGCGCGGCACCTGGATGCTGGACCGTCTCGCGGCGGCACCGATCATCGTGCCGACCATCATCCTCTCCATCGCCATCTACAGCATCTTCGCGCGGCTCCAGCTGATCGGCGTCTGGTATGGCGTGGCCATCGCGCACACCGTCCTCGCGCTGCCCTTCGTGGTGATCCTGGTCGGCGCCGGGTTGCGCGGCTTCGACCAGGCGCAGGAACAGGCGGCGATGGGGCTCGGCGCCTCCTGGCCCGTCGCGATCTGGCGCATCACCCTGCCGCAGCTGCGCCCAAGCCTGATCTCCGCCGCCTTCCTCGCCTTCATCAGCTCCTTCGACGAGCTGGTGGTGGCGATGTTCCTCTCGGGCGCGGCAATGACCCTGCCCAAGAAGATGTTCGACAACATCATGATGGAAATCGACCCGACCATCGCGGCGGTCTCCGTCACGCAGATCCTGCTCGTGGGCATCTGCCTCGGGCTCACCGCGCTCTTCGGCAGAGGCGCGCTCGCCACCACCATGTCGCGTTGAGGACCAGCCAAATGGACAGCCGCATCTTCCACCCGGAATTCAAGGCACGCCCCTATTGGTGGGACGCGATCGAGATGGACCAGGACCCGCAGGAGGAGCTTCCCGCGCGGGCGGATGTCGTCATCATCGGCGGCGGGCTGACCGGGCTGAACTGCGCCATCGAGCTTGGCCGCGGCGGCGCCCATGCGGTGGTGCTGGAGGCGGAGGCGCTGGGCTTTGGCGCCTCCACCCGCAATGGCGGCGGCGTCTCCGGCGGCAACACCATCGGCAAGGGACTCTCCGGCGCCAAGGGCCGCTCGGCCGGCAGCGCGGATGCGATCATCAACGCCATGGTCAGCGACGCCGTGGAAAGCCTCACCCATGTCGAGAGCATCGTGGCGCGCGAGGGGATCAACTGCTTCTACGAGCGCACCGGCCGCTTCATCGGCGCCTTCACGCCCAAGCATTACGAAGGCATGGCGGCCAAGTCGGTGCAGCTGAACGCCCTGGCCGAGGCGGATGCGCACATGGTCCCGCGCGAGCGGCAGCGCGAGGAAATGGCGTCGGATTATTACTACGGCGGCATGGTGATCAACCGCACCGGCAAGATCCATCCGGCGCTGTACCATCGCGGCCTGATGGAGGCCGCGCGCCGCCATGGCGCGACGCTGGTCGGCCACACCCGCGCCGGCAAGCTGACGCGCCTGGCCGATGGCTGGAAAATCGAGACCAGCCGCGGCGCGATCGAGGCGCGCGAGGTGGTCATCGCGACCAATGGCTATACGGGCGACCTCACGCCGGATCTGAAGCGCCGCCTCATCCCCGTCGCTTCCCACATCATCGCGACGGAACCGCTGGACCCCGCGCTGGCGGCGAGCCTGATCCCCAAGCGGCGGACGCTCGCCGATAGCCGGCGCGTGCTCTGCTACTACCGCATGTCGCCCGATGGCACGCGGGTGATCTTCGGCGGCCGCGCGCGCTTCACGCAGGTGACGCCGGAGGTCTCCGCACCCCTGCTGCACGCGATGATGCTGGAGCGCTGGCCGCAGCTGAAGGGCACCCGCGTGACCCATGCCTGGACCGGCAATGTCGCCTTCGCCTTCGACTACCTCCCGCATATGGGGCAGACCGAGAAGGGGCTGCACTACGCGCTGGGCTGCAACGGCTCAGGTGTGGCGATCCTCTCCTATCTCGGCGCCGAGATCGGCAAGAAGATTTTGGGCCAGGCCAATCGCGTGCCGGCCTTTGATGGCCGGGATTTCCCCACCCTGCCCTTCTACAGCGGCAATCCCTGGTTCCTGCCGGCCATCGGCAGCTGGTATCGCCTGCGCGACTGGCTGGATCGCCGCCTGGCCTGACGGGCCGGCCGCTACTCGGCGGCGGCCGCGCTGCGCCGCGACGGATGCTCCGGCCGCGCCAGCCCGAGATTTTCGCGGAAGGTCTTGCCCTCATACTCCCGGTGGAACAGGCCGCGGCGCTGCAATTCGGGGATCAGCAGATCGAACACCTCCTCGACCGGTCCGGGGAAGAAGGGCGGCAGGATGTTCCAGCCGTCGCAGCCGTGATGGAGGAACCAATCCTCCATCTCGTCCGCGATGCTCGCGGGCGTGCCGATGACGACGTGATGCCCCGAGGCTGAGCGCTGGGTGATCAGTTCGCGGATCGTGATGCTGCGGCCCTTCAGCTCCCGCGCCAGGCGTTCATGGGCGCTCTTCACGCTGTTGGTCTCCGCCAGCGGGGGCGGCACCGGCCCGTCCAGCGGATGGCCGCTGAGATCGCCGAAGGAGGGGATCAGTGCCGCGAGGCCCAGCTCCGGGTGGATCAGTGCGGCGAGTTGCTCAGCGCGGTCCCGCGCCTCCTGCATGCTGCGCCCCATGATGGGCATGATGCCGGGCATCACCAGCGAACTCTCGGGCGAACGGCCATGGGCGGCGAAACGTCCCTTCACGCTGGCGTAGAAAGCCACGGCATCCGCGCGCGACTTCTGCATGGTGTAGATGATGTCCGCCCGCCGCGCGCCAAGCTCCTGCCCCGGGCCGGACGAGCCCGCCTGCGCGATGACGGGATAACCCTGCACGGGACGGCTGACATTCAGCGGGCCGCGCACCCGGAAATGCTCGCCGCGATGGTGGGGCGTGTGCAGCTTGGCAGGATCGAAATACTGGCCGCTCGCCTTGTCCCGGATGAAGGCGTCATCCTCCCAGCTGTCCCAGAGGCCGAAGACGACATCCACGAATTCCTCGGCCCGCTTGTAGCGCAGCGCATGCTCCAGCAGCGCGTCCTTGCCGAAGTTCAGCGCCTCCTGCTCGGACCACGAGGTGACGACGTTCCAGCCGGCACGACCCCCGCTGATATGGTCCAGCGAGGCGAATTTGCGGGCGATGTGATAGGGCTCGTTGAAGGTGGTCGAGGCGCTGGCGATGAAGCCCATGCGCTCCGTCACGGCGGAAAGCGCCGCCATGATGGTGAAGGGCTCGAAGACATCGATGCGGCTGTCATAGCTCAGCTGCGCGTCATCCTTCGCGGAGCTGCGGACGGCGATGCCATCCGCCCAGAACATGAAGTGGAACTTCGCCGCCTCGGCCTGCTGGGCCAGCCGCTTCCACAAGGGAAAATCCATGGCAGCGGCGAGATGCGCCTCGGGCATCCGCCAGCCGCCGCTATGCGCGCCATTGGCGACGAGGTTGAGCCCCAGCTTCATCTGGCGCTGCGTCACGCGGCGGCGCCCCTATTCCGCGGCAGAGGAGAGGGTCCGCGCGGCGGTGTAGCGGTTCACATGCGGCTTCAGGCCGAGGTTTTCGCGGAGGGTCTTGCCCTCATAGGCCCGGCGGAACAGGCCGCGCCGCTGCAATTCGGGCGTGATGAACTCGACGAAGTCATCGCAGCAGCCGGGGAGGTACGGCGGCAGGATGTTGAAGCCGTCACAGGCCTCGGCCTCGTACCATTCCTGCAACCCATCCGCAACGTCGCTGGCGGTGCCGATCAGGTAGAAGCCGCCGCCCACCACCTGCATGCAGAGCTGGCGGATGGTGAGATTGCCGGCGCGCGCGCGTTCCAGCATGCGGGCGGTGCTGCTGCGCACTTCGGGCGCGCGCTGCGGCTCGGGCACGGGCCCGTCAATGTCGAAGCCGCTGAGGTCGCCCAGCGCGGCATAGACCCGCGCCAGCCCCACCAGGGGGTCGGTCAGCTCCTGCAGCCGGTCAAATTTTGCCTGCGCCTCCGCGCGCGTGCGGCCGACGATGGTGCGCACGCCCGGCATGATCTTGAGGTCATCCCACTCGCGGCCGTACTTGGCCATGCGGCCCTTCACGTCGTCGTAATAGGCCTTCGCCGCCTGGACGGAATCCATGGCCGCATAGACCACATCCGCCGTCGCCGCCGCGATCTCCCGCCCTGGCTCCGAGGCGCCGGCCTGCACCATGATCGGCCTTCCCTGCGGCATGTTGGAAACGTTGAGCGGCCCGCGCACCTGGAAATGCTTGCCGCGATGGTTCAGCAGATGCATCCGGCTTTCGTCGTAGAACAGGCCGCCGGCCTTGTCATAGACGATGCAATCATCCTCCCAGCTGTCCCAGAGGCCCTTCACCACCTCGACGAATTCCGCCGCGCGCTCATAGCGCAGGTCGTATTCGAGATGCTGCTCGCGGCTGAAATTCTTCGCTTCCGCCTCGGACCAGGAGGTGACGATGTTCCAGCCGGCGCGGCCGCCGCTGATCAGGTCCAGCGTCGCGAATTTGCGGGCGACATGATAGGGCTCGTTGTAGGTGGTGGAGGCCGTGGTCACGAGGCCGATGGTCTTGGTCAGCACGGCCAGCGCCGGCAGCAGTGTCATCGGCTCCATCTCCACCAGCTCGTAGCCGGAGCGCGCGAGGGAGCCGCGCGGCTCGTCCCGCTCGCGCAGGCCGATGCCATCGGCGAAGAAGATCATGTCGAAGAGCCCGCGCTCAGCCATCTGCGCGTTATGGGCATAATGCTCGAAGCGCAGCGTGCCGTCCGCCGGTACATCCGGGTGCCGCCAGGCCGCGGGGTGATAGCCCAAGCCCCGCATGGACATGCCGAGCTTCATCATTCCAGTTCGTGCCATGCTCACCTTCTCCGGGCGCAACCGGGCCCATATCTCTGGCGCGACGCGATGCGCCGCCGGGTTATCCGCGGGCGATGGACGGCGCACCGCACAGAGGGGCCGGCCAGAGGGTGAGAGACAACAAAAAAGCATGAAGCCCGCCGGCGGCGCAAGCGCCGCGCGAGATGAAATCCCCCTCAGTTGGGCAAATCCGGCAGCAGCCGCGCCATGGTCGCCTCGCTCCGCAAGATCGCCAGGAACTCCTCCACCGTGCGGGAGCGGGGCATGCCCGAAGGGAAGACGAGGGCCACGGGGTAATCCACGCGCGGCTCGAAGCGCCGCAGCACGATGCCAGGGTCGCGCAGGGCCGTCACGGTGAAGGGATCGAGCAGCGCAAGGCCGACCCCCTCGCCGACCAGGCGGCACAGCACCTCCGCCGAGGTAGCTTCCGCCAGCTCGCGGACCATGACGCCGGCGATGCGCAGCATGGCGTCCAACTTGACCGAGATGTGGCTGCCGGCGCCGTGGTTGATGATGTTCTGCTCGTGCAGATCCTCCAGGCGGATCACCGCCCGGGCCGCCAGCGGATGCGCGGCGGGCAGGACACAGACGGCGTCCAGCCGTGGCAGGGGCTCGATATCCAGGCCGGGATACTCGGACGGAGCATAGGCGATGCCGAAATCGAACTGCCGCAGCGCCACACGCTCCAGCACCGTGGGCGCGATGTGGTTGTGCAGGGCGAAATAGGTGTCGGGGTGGTCCTGCAGGAAGCGCGCCACCAGGCGCGGCAGAATGCCGTGCGCCGGGCCAGCCATGGCGATGATGCGGAGGTTGCCCCGCCGCGCGCGCTTGATTTCATGCGCCGTGTGCTGGATGCGGTCCAACCCCACGAAGCTTTGCTGGACCTCGCGAAACAGCAGGTTGGCTTCGGCATTGGGGGCGAGGCCATTGCCGCGCGGCTCGAAAAGCCGGAGTTGCAGAACCTCCTGCAGATCCCGCATCAGGCGGCTGACCGCGGGCTGGGAGAGGCCGAGCATCTCGGCCGCGCCGGAGATGGAGCCGCGCAGCATGACGCCGCGAAAGGCTTCGATCTGACGCTGGGTCGGGCGGCGCTGCATACGTCCTTCATAACATTAACGCATCAACCCTGCCAAAATGAGCATTTGACGCACCTTCCCCCATGCGGAAGGCTTCCCCCAACGCGGTCGGGACAACACGACGCGGCGGGGAAGATGGCTTGGCGCAGGCAGCCTCCAGAAGGAGATGCGTGTTGGTGGTTTTTGCGAAGCATCGGAATGCGGCCAGCGCGCCGCCTCATGCCCCGGCGAGCCCGAGAGAGATGGACATGGCGTAGCCCCGGCACGCCAAGTCGAGGAGCGCTGCCGTCCCCGAGGGTGAGAGCGAGGGGGCGGCAGCGGCTTCGACGGACCGCCCTTTCACGCGCCTCCCGCCAGGAGAATCCATGGGAACTGCACGCTACATCGCGCGACGGCTGATCTTCTCGGCCTGCCTGATCCTGGGCGTCAGCGTGATCCTCTTCACGATGATCAACGCCATCGGCAATCCCATCGAAATCCTGCTCGCCGAACGGCCCGGCGTGACCGACGACATCATCGAGGCCGTCAGCAAGTATTACGGCCTGGATGGCAGCGTGACCGACCGCTACTTCACCTGGCTCTGGGCCATCCTCAACCTCGATTTCGGCACCAGCATCATCTACAACCAGCCCGTCTCCGACATGCTCGTGGCCTATGGGCAAGAGACGCTGAAGATTCAGCTGCCCGGCATTCTCATCGCCCTCGTGCTCTCGGTCCTGGTGTCCGTCCTGGCGGCGACGCGGCAGCACAGCAAGACGGATTTCGGCGTCATCGCCGGCGCCATGCTCGGCCATTCGCTGCCGAGCTTCTTCATCGGCATCCTGCTGATCCTGGTGTTTTCCTACTGGCTCGGCATCCTGCCCTCCTACGGCGCCTATTCGACGCGGCGCATGCTGATGGACAGCAAGTTCCTGGATGGGCTGTGGCACATGGTGCTGCCGGTGGGCATGCTGGTCTTCTTCAACACCGCGACGCTGACGCTGCTGATGCGCTCCTCGCTGGTGGAGGTGCTGCGGCAGGATTTCATCCTCGCCGCCCGCGCCTCCGGCCTGCCGGAGCGCCGCGTCATCTTCGGGCATGCGCTGCGCAACGCCTTCATCCCTGTGCTGACCTATCTCGGCATCCTCTTCGGGCTGATGCTCGGAACGGCCCCGGTGACGGAGACGGTCTTCACCTGGCCGGGCTTGGGCGCGCTCTACATCATGGCGATCCAGCAGCTGGATTATCCGCTGATCATGGGGGCGACCATGGTCATCACCTTCATGCTGGTCGGCGCCACACTGCTGACCGACATCGCCTATGTCCTCATCGACCCGCGCATCCGGCTCGCCTGAGATGGACGCCAACCTCGCCCCCGAAACCGCCACGCCGCGCCGCGCGCCCGGCATGTGGCGTCAGGGCTGGTATCGCTTCCGCAAGAACCGGGGCGGCATGCTGGGGCTGTTCCTGGTGAGCCTCGTCGTGCTGGTGGCGGTGTTGGCTCCCTTCATCGCGCCCTTCGAACCCTCGGACCAATCGGCGATGCTGCGCGGTGCCGCGCGGCGGCCGCCGGACTGGACGCATCTGCTGGGGACGGATCGCAACGGCTACGACGTGCTGACCCGCATGCTCTACGGCGCGTCCACGGCGCTGGCGGTCGGGCTGGGTGCGATGGCCATCGCCTCCGTCATCGGCGTGATCATCGGCGGCATCGCCGGCTATGCCGGGGGGCTGACGGATGAGCTGCTGATGCGCTTCGCCGAATTCTTCATGGTGATCCCGGTCTTCGTCGTGATCCTCGCGGTGGTGCGGCTGTTTGGCATTGTCGTGGTCGGCACCTGGCTGGAAACCGTGCCGAACCTCAACCTCATGACCATCATCGTGCTGCTGGGCTGCTTCGAATGGCCGCCGATCGCGCGCATGGCCCGCGCCGAATTCCTGCGCCTCAAGCATGCGGAATTTGTCGAGGCCGCGATCTGCATCGGCTCGACCAAGCGTTTCATCCTGCTCAGCCATATCCTGCCCAATGCCCTGCCCTCGCTCATCGTGCTGGTGGCGCTGGGCATCGGCGGCGCCATCCTGGCCGAGACGATGGTGAGCTTCCTGGGCTTTGGCGATCCGCGCGCCGTCTCCTGGGGGCAATCGCTCTACTTCAACTATGAGGCGCTGAAGGTGGCGCCCTGGGCCGTGCTTGCGCCGGGTGGCGCGATCTTCGTGACGGTGCTGGGCTTCAACTTGCTGGCCGATGGATTGACCGATGCCTTCAACCCTCGCCTCCGCCGGTAGCCCCGCGCCGCCGGCCGAGGCGCGGCCGCTGGTGGAGGTGCAGGACCTCAAGGTGCATTTCTTCACGCGCGATGGCGTGGTGCGCGCGGTGGATGGCGTGGATTTCCGGGTGAATGCCGCGGAAACCCTGGGCATCGTGGGTGAATCCGGCAGCGGCAAGACCGTCTCGAGCCTGGCCATGCTGCGCTTGGTGCCGCCGCCGGCGAAGACCGTGGGCGGCCGCATCCTTTTCGAAGGCGAGGATTTGCTGACGAAAACGCCGGAGCAGATGGCGGCGATCCGCGGCCGGCGGATCGCGATGATCTTCCAGAACCCCGCCACCTCGCTCAACCCGATCTATTCCGTCGGCGCGCAGCTCGGCGAGATCCTCGTCTGGCACGAGAAGCTGAGCCGCAAGCTGGCCGCCGAGCGGGTGGCGGAGCTCTTGCACCTCGTCGGCATCACCGACCCCACGGCGCGGCTCAGGCAATATCCGCATGAGCTGAGCGGCGGCATGAAGCAGCGCATCGGCATCGCCCGCGCGCTGTTGTGCAACCCGGCGCTGGTGCTGGCGGATGAGCCGACGACGGCGCTCGACGTGACGATCCAGGCGCAGATCCTGGAATTGCTCGCCAGCCTCCAGGCCAGGCTGCACATGTCCATGGTGCTGGTGACGCATGACATGGGCGTGGTGGCGCGCATGGCGAGCCGCATCACCGTCATGTATGCCGGGCGCGTCTGCGAGACGGCCGATGCGGCGACGCTCTTCGGCGCCCCGCAGCACCCCTACACGCGCGCCCTGCTGGAGAGCATGCCGCGCATCGACCACTCCTACGCGCGCCAGGGCCAGCGCGAGATCCTGCCCAGCATCGCCGGCCGCCCGCCGGATCTGTTGAACCCGCCCTCCGGCTGCCGCTTCCATGACCGCTGCCCGGAGGCTGTTCCCGACTGCAAGCGGCTGCTGCCGGTGGAGACGGAAATCGCCCCCGGCCACAGCGTGAGCTGCATCCGCCGCGGCAGCGCGAGCATTCCCGCATGAGCGCGCTGCTGGAAGTGGACAGCCTCTCCAAGACCTATCCGGTGCTGCGGCGCCGCCTCTTCGGGGCGCGCAAGGCCAGCGAGATCCGCGCCGTGGACAACGTCTCCTTCCGCATTAACGCGGGCGAGACGCTGGGCCTGGTGGGCGAGTCCGGCTGCGGCAAGACCACCACGGCCCGCGCCATCCTGAACCTGGTGGAGCCCAGCGAGGGCATCGTGCGCTTCCAGGGACGCGACATCGTGCCGCTCTTCAAGGAAGGGGATCGCGCCAAGATTCTGCAGGTGCGCCGTTCGCTGCAATATGTCTTTCAGGATCCGTGGCTGTCGCTGAATCCGCGCTGGACCATCGGCGAGACGCTGAAGGAACCCCTGCGCGTCCATCGCCCCGAGGCGCCGGAGAGCTGGGCCGCGCGGATTGACGAGTTGCTGCGCATGGTCGGCCTCGATCCGCACCATGCCTGGCGCTACCCGCATGAGTTCAGCGGCGGCCAGCGCCAGAGGATCGGCATCGCGCGCGCCCTCGCCATCGAGCCGCGCCTGCTGATCCTGGACGAACCGGTCTCCTCGCTCGACGTCTCCGTGCGCGCGCAGATCCTGAACCTGCTGGTGGAGCTGCAGGATCGGCTGGGCCTCGCCTATCTCTACATCTCGCATGACCTGGGATCGGTGCGCTTCATCAGCACGCATGTTGCGGTGATGTATCTCGGCAAGCTCGTCGAGATCGGCGAGGTGGATGCGCTCTTCCGCCAGCCGCGACACCACTACACGCGCGCACTGATCAGCGCGATTCCGGTGCCCAGGCCCGGCGCGGAGAACACCCGCATCATCCTGCAAGGCGAGGTGCCGAGTGCGCTGAACCGCCCCTCGGGCTGCCCCTTCCACCCGCGATGCGCGGCGGCGCTGCCGGTGTGCTCCGAAATCGAACCGATGCTGATGCCCTCCGGCGAGGGCGAGCATCGCATGGCCTGCCACAACCCCGCATGACCGGAGACGAGAAATGTCCATGAGCAGCAAGCGCAGACCCCTGATGCAGGCGGCGGCGGCCGCCGCCGTGACGGCAGCGGTGGGCCCGGCCCAGGCGGCCACACCCTTCTTCAAGCTCTATCTGATGATCCCCAACAACCAGCCCGCGCGGATGATCTGGGGCACGCTGGCGGCGCAGCAGATGTCGCGCATCGGCATCGATGTCGTCTCCAGCTTCGTGCCCTTCACGGTGATCCAGCCGCGCCGCTCGCGTGGCGATGGCAAGCCGCATCCCGAAGGCGGCTGGGACGCCTATCTGGAGCGCTACTACTACAACTCCATCACGCCGGTGCCGAACACGCTGTTCCACAGCCGGCTCATGCCGCCCTCCGGTCAGAACTTCTATTATGTGAATGACACGCAGCTGGATGCCGCCATGGACAGCATGGCCAGCACCATTGATCCGGCGCAGCGCATGGCCGCCTATCGCGCCTTCTCCCGGCGTTGGTACGACACCGAGCCGCTGACCATCCTGTTCTATCCGGAGGATGTGGTCGCGGTGAATCCGAAGCTGCGCGGCTTCAATGCCACCACCTTCAACCCCGTCTTCTACCCGCGGCCCGAGAACTGGACGATCGAGGGCGGCGGCAACAACGCGACGGCCGCCTTCGCCTCCTGGGCACCGCCGACTTCGCTGATCCCGATGTATTCCACCGGCTATTCGGAATCCAACATCTTCGGCCCGGTCTATGACCGGCTCTACGAGTATGAAAGCTGGGAGAACAAGCGCCTGGTGCCCTCGCTCGCCACCGGGCACACCATGTCGCCCGATGGCAAGCATTGGGTGATCACGCTGCGGCCAGGCGTGAAGTGGCATTCTGGCGAGGATTTCACCGCCGAGGATGTGAAGTTCACCTGGGACACCTTCCTCAACCGCGCCTATGGCTCGCCGATCCAGGCCGCGACCGAGCAGGTGCTGGGTGGGCCCGACAATTACCGCGTCACCGGCCGGCATGAGATCACGGTGGATCTGCCGGCCTACAACATGCTCTTCCTGGACTGGCTGCTCGGCGCCCAGGCGATCATCCCCAAGCACGCCTATCAGGGCATCCGTCCCGAAGGGATGCGTGGCCACACCGCCAGCAACTGGCTCGGCCGCTACACGGTGCGGACCTCCGACAATCGCAGCTACACGGCGCTGGGTGGCATCGGCACCGGTCCCTGGATCGCGCAGGGCTTCGACCCGCAGCGCCGGGCCTACAAGTTCATCCGCAACGAGAATTACTGGAAGCCGCACACCGGCAATGTGAAGACCTATTACGTCGTCAACATCCAGGGCACGGATTCCGTGCTCTCAGCGCTGCGCGCCGGCGAGATCGATGCGCATGACCCGATGTATGATATCGGCCCCGTGGTCAGCACCATCGATGCCGCCTGGGGCAAGGTGCAGGCCTTCGACAGCTTCAAGTGGCAGCACATCTGCTACAACCTCCGCCACCCGGTCTTCGGCACGGGCGTGGATACGCCGCTCGGCCGGCGTGACCCCTCGCGTGCCGCGGAGGCGGCCGCCTATATCCGCAAGGCCATCAGCCACGCCATGCCGCGCGAGCAGATCGTCAAGGAAATCGCGGGCGGCTACGGCAAGGAGGGCACGGTTCCGATCCCCTTCTCGGCGCCGGAATATGATCACGACCTGCTGCGCCCGATCGCCTATGACCTCGATATCTCCCGCGACTACATGCGGCGTGCGGGCTACGAGTACTGAAGCATGAGCCAACCGAAGCAGATCGGCCTCGGCCTTTCGATGCGTTACCTCGGCTATCACGCCGCGGCCTGGCGGCACCCTTCGGCCGATCCGGATGCGGCGTCCAAGTTCAGCCACTACAAGTACATCGCGCAGACCGCCGAGGCCGCGAAGCTCGACATGGTCTTCCTGGCGGATGGCATCGGGCTGCGCACATCGGATACGCCGCCGGGGGCCTTGCAGCGCTCGCACCAGACCTTCGAGCTGGAGCCGCTGACCTTGCTCTCGGCGCTCTCCTCGGTGACGTCGCATATCGGCCTCGTGGCGACGGCTTCAACGACCTACAACGAGCCCTATCACATCGCGCGCAAATGGGCCTCGCTGGACCATCTCAGCGGCGGGCGCGCGGGCTGGAACATCGTGACCTCCTGGTCCGAGATCGAGGCCCGGAATTTCGGCCGCGAAAAGCACATGGAATACAATCTGCGCTACGAGCGCGCGGCCGAGTTCGTCGAGGTGGTGAAGGGCCTCTGGGACAGCTGGGAGGAGGATGCGGGGGTCTTCGACAAGGCCAGCGGCATCCTGCTCGACACCACGAAGATGCACACGCTCTTCCACAAGGGAAAGCACTTCCAGGTGGAAGGGCCGCTGACCATCAAGCGCACGCCGCAGGGCCGGCCCGTCATGGTGCAGGCGGGCGCCGCGCAGCAGGGGATGGAGATCGCGGCGCAAAGCGCCGATGTCGTCTATTCCTCGCATTTCGACATCGAAGCCGGGCGCGCCTACTACGCCGACCTCAAGGGGCGCATGGCAAAGTACGGTCGGGAGACCGACAGCCTGAAGATCATGCCCGGCGTCACCCTCTTCATCGGCCGCACGCGGGCGGAGGCGCAGGCGCAATATGACCAGCTGAACGAGCTGGTCGCGCCGGAGCTGGGCCTCTCCTACCTCTATCAGCAATTCGGCGACCTCACCGGCCATGATCTGGATGGGCCCGTCCCGGAGCCGCCGGATCCGCGGATCAAGAGCATGGCGGCGAAGCTGCTGGCGCTGGCGCGGCGCGACAATCTGACGATCCGGCAGCTCTATGCCACCATTACGCCAGGCTTTGGCGGGCGATGCGTGATCGGCACCGCGAAGGATATCGTGGACGACATGCAGGCCTGGGTGGAAGGCGGTGCAGCGGATGGGTTCAACCTCTGCCCGCCCGTCCTGCCGTTGGGGCTGGACCAATTCGTCGAGCTGGTGCTGCCGGAACTGTGCGCGCGCGGGATGTTCCGTACGGAATATGCCGGGCCGACGCTGCGGGAGAATCTGGGGCTGGCGCCGCCAAGGAACCGATATCGCGGGGAGGGCGGGCCTTAAGGCCGCATTCGGGGAAGGCGGCTATCGGGCCTGCGCCAAGCTTTCGCAGAGATGGCGGTTTGTTTTGGGATGAGGGGACAGGGTTCGGCTTATGCCGAACCCGATTGGGCTAAGTGGGCGACCTTGCCCGGTCGGGGTAGCAGATTCGAGCGCCTTCACCGCTACAGCGGTGGGGCACTGAAATGAAATTCTCTGAAGCATCGATCTTTCCCCCGCGCCGCATCTCCGAGGGCATGGGGCGGGTTCCTCCCTGACCCTACTCTAGGTCCACCACGAGCGAGAGCTCGCCGTCCTCCCTGAATCGGTGATTGAAGCGCCGCCCGCGTGACAGGCTGTCGAGCAGCTCGGGTAGCCCGGCAACCCGGTTCGTCAGGTGGATCGTGTACTCGGCGTCGTCAGCGCGGGTTTCGACGATGGCCCGCACGTCGTCGGCGTCGGGGTTACCGTGCTTCCCGCCGGCAGAGATCACGTAATTCCTCGCGGGGAACGCCTGCAGGAAGTTCCGCGTCAGGTTGCGGTCGCTCCCGTGATGAGGAACCTTCAGCACGTCGAGAGTCAGCGGAAGCTCTGCACCAAGCCCCGCCGCTTGGAAGCCGGCCACGATGTCGTCGCCGCGGGCGTCCCCGGTGAGCAGGAGCCTACGCGCACGGATTTCCACCAGCAGCACGATGCTCGAAAGGCTCTGGATGCGAATGCGCCGCATGGCTTGCCAGTCGCGGTGATGCCCGTGCCCGGCTCGTCATCCACGGCCACCACCACCGTCCCCACGAGGGACGGATCATCTGGCCGGGTGGCGGCTGCGCGGTCCGGGGTCTCAGCCGTGCGGAGCCGTGGATCGTGCAAGTGTCCGGCTGATGCTCTACGCCTTCGTGGCTTTCGGCTCATCCAGGCTCTCGGTCAGCTCCTACCCTGCGGAGGCCGCCCGGGTTCTGCCGGACAATGCCGCCGACGGCTGCAGCATCTGCCCGGAAGACGACCGGATCGAGATCACGGTGTCGCTCGCCCACCTCCGAAGGCACTACTTCGGGGCATGTGGCCGCCCTCCGCTAACGGGCAGAACAACCGGCGGGGATCTCGCCCCAGACGCGGTTAATCGCTCGGGCAAACACGGATTGGTCCACAGTGCATATCCCCCGGCAGAAGCCGCTGCCGGACTCCATCGTCACGATGCGCTCGACGAGACGCTTCGCCGCTTCACGCTCGTCCCCGCACCGGGTCTGCCCGAGGCCCAGCCTTTCGTTGATTCCCTTCCCTACTGTAGTCGCTACGGCCTCCGCGTACTCCCTCGTTGGGTTCAGAGGAAATCCCCGCGGGCACTCCATCCGACCCGTCCTGGGATTTCTCACCTTGTCTACCGAGCCGATACAGTCATCGGGCGGAGCATAACGGGACATCATCAGCAAAGCGGTGTCGTTGCCCTCCCTCCGCCTACGCTCGAGCCAGGCAAGAACCTCCGCGACCCCACTTTCGACCGTGTCAAACACCGCATGCCCCTTTCCGTCCCTTGCGGTCTGGCCGGGAGCGCTGCGGCTCTGCTGGGCACCGGGATTGTTTAGTCGCAGTCCGAGCGGCAGGCACCTCGACCGACGATCAGGAATCGGGACCGCGCCGCCTTGGCCATTTCCAATGAGTATCCCCACCGCCCGGGTCTCCTCCGGCGCGGCAAACGGCGGGTTTGAATGGAAAACCTTGTTGCCTGGGTTATCGCAACGCGCGACTTGCGCCTCAGCCGCCGGAAGCTCTGCCCCAAGTCCGATGAAGCCGACAAGCCCTAGCATGATTAGGGGCCTGAGGTGTCTTACTACCATTTGTCTCGCCCAGGATCGAGGAGGAACGCTACCGCCTTCAGAACCAGTTCTTCAACCCTCGTCGTGAAAGGAGCGACGACTTAGGCGGCCTCAGTATCCAGCGCCTACGACGGGAGGTTGCCGCCCGAGGCACCGAGCGGACGTTCGCCATTTGGAAGATTTGCCGCGGAAATATCGGATGACCTACCTCGGCTACTCGGAAAATGCGGCGGGCGTTCTGCATATGACTGTCGATGAAATCATGGACGTCCTTAGGTCCAAGAACACCCTAATCGTGCCTTGCTCCCACGCCGGGAAGCGCGAGCACCCGGTGTATCCCGACGACCTGCGGCAAGCGATCGCAGGCGTCATGAAGGGTTGCTGTGGGCTGTGGACCTCGGTGGTCTGGCCAGCGCACACGTACACCTACGGAGCCATCGGCATCATCCTGCGCCCGAGGTCGGAAGTGTGCAGAGCGGTGACAAAGCACGCCACAGGATCGTCGGCGCTGTGCTGACGAGGGCGGTGTCAAATCCGTCCACTGTTTAGGCTGCTCGCCTTGGAGGCGGCCGGGGATGTTTGCTGTGGAAATTTACGCAGCGGCTCGCAGCTTTGTATTCATCAAGGGCAACAGCCGCCGTGAGGCGGCGCGGCTTTTCGGGCTGAGCCGCGAGACGGTTTTGAAGATGTGCCAGTTTTCGCTGCCGCCGGACTATACGCGGACGGCGCCGGTGGCGAAGCCCAAGCTGGACGCGCTGCTGCCGGTGATCGATGCGATCCTGGACGGTGACCGGACCGCACCGGCCAAGCAGCGGCACACGGCCAAGCGAATTTTCGAACGTCTGCGCGACGAGCATCGCTTCGCCGGTGGCTATACCGTGGTCAAGGATCATGTTCGGCTCTGCTTGGCGCGCAACCGGGATACCTTCGTGCCGCTGGCGCATCCGCCCGGTCATGGGCAGGTGGGTTTTGGCGAGGCTGTCGGCGTGATCGGCGGTGTGGGGCAGAAGATCCACTTCTTTTGTATGTCCCTGCCACACTCCGATGCGTGCTTTGTGAAGGCCTATCCGCGCGAGACGACCGAGGCGTTCCCTGGCGGCCAGCAGCCTACACGCAGCCCTCCGCCGCGCCCGCCATCTCGAGACGTTACCGCGCCAGCTGGGGATCAGGAACGAGGGCACCGCCAAGCTCGGGAGGCGGGCGGTTCTCGATTCCGGGTTGGCCGCTAAGCCGGATGGAGATCATCCTGCCCGACCTGCTCACCGCCAGCCTCGGAGTCCTCGCCCGTGACCCACCGCAACCCTGTCCCTTTTCGTGTTCTGCGCGTGGCGATCTATGCCCGCTATAGTTCTGACGCGCAGTCGCAGCGTTCGATCGAGGACCAGGTCTGGATCTGTCGTGTGCCCGCCTCGACACCATGTCCGGCGACGTACTGCGGCAGCTCCATGGCCAAGTGTTCGCCCAGATGTGCAACGCCATCCGGCGGCAGCGCCTCTGACGTTGTTCCAGAGCGCGAGAGCGGCGGGTACGGTCGGTTGGGCGCGCGCCTCCCCCACGCCGGCCGCTTGCATGATTTCGTGTTGTCGAAGCAGTCCGTGAAAAGGCAGATTTGGGGCCCTGGGTCGGCCAAGTGTCGGCTCGCCCGACCTCGGCGGATTCCTTGGACAGGGATAGGATGACATCATGCCTGAGAAGCGTTGCGTCAGCCGGGCTGACGACAAAGGGTGGCTAAAGGGTAATTGCTCAGGTGGTTGGCCGTAGGCGATCTGATCAGGCGACGGCGAATTTCCCGCCGATGAGATCGCGGATGGCCTGCAGCGCGGACTGACCGCCCAGACGGGCGGTTCCGGTGACCGAGCGATATCCGGCGTGGATCTGCGCACCCCAGTCTGACCGGAAGCCATTGGTGACTTTGCGGAACACCACCGAGGGGCGGATTTCCCGCTCGGAGATGTTGTTGGTGGCCGGCACCTCGCGGTCGGTCAGGAACACGAAGAACTTCGTTCGCCAGCCCTTGATCTGCTTGTTCAGCACCTGGCCGGCGGGATGGGCGACGGGCCGGGCGACGAGGCGATCGAGTTTGTTGTCGGCACTGATGGCGTAGGCCGCCAAGGTGCTGTCCTTCAGCCGACCTCGTCGCTTGCCCGCGCGGATCGCCCAGCGCAGATGGTCGCGGATTTTCGGCGCGAAGATCGTGTCGCCACAGTCGATGGCGTACTGCACGTCGCGCAGGACATGGGCCAGGCAGACCTGATGGCTGTGGCCCAGCTCCTGCTGGCCGGCGTAGCGGTCGGAGATCCACACATCGGGCTTGTGGCCGTTGAGAACCTCCTCGACGACGCGTCTGGCCCGGCTGGGCGCGATCTTGTACAGCACGGCCTGGTCGGACAGGAACACCCACTGCCAGTGGGTGGCGCCGCTGACCCGCGTGGTGGTCTCGTCCGAGGCAATGATCCGCGCCGTCAGCAGCTTGTCCTGGATCGTCTTGCACGCGGCATCCAGGTCGCTGCCCATCCGCTGAAAGGCGCCTGCGATGGCGCCTTCGGAGATCGTCAGGCCGAACAGTTCGCGCAGCATGCGCGACAGGCGCTGGAAGCCGACATGGTGGCTGTGGTGGAGATACATCAGCAGCGACCGGATGCCCGGGCCGAACGGCGTTCCCGGAGGCATGACGGCCGGCGCCTCGGCACGATAGCGGTGACCGCAGCCGCCGCACCGCCCGCCGAAGATCTCCACCCGGGTGACTACGGGGCGGATTGGCGGCAGATCGATGTGGTCGTAAAGATGGCGACACCGCTGCAGCGCGGCCGATACGTCCGCGCCACAATGGCCGCAAGCGCCGGCCATCCGCCGCTCGGTCTTGTCGGGCACTTCGGTGAGCGGGCGAGAGGAACCGGCTCTCGACGGCCGTTTCGGCGCCGGCCGCTTGGGCCGCTTGGCCCGGCCTGGGCCGTCCTGCGACGGCGGCGTGTGGGAATTCGACGAGGTCTTTCGCGGCTTGCACAGGATCGCCTCGAGCTCGGCGATCCGCGTGGCCAAGCGTTGGATCATCTCCGCCTGCTCAAGCAGAAGGGCGTCCTTCTCGGCGTCACTCAGGCCAAACCGCGGTGGCAGCGTCATTCATACCTTGACTCATATCCAGAGACCGCTCGCAACCCCCCGCGGCCACCTGGTGAGCAATTACGATGAAGGTGCGGCTAGATCAGGGAGACGAAGTGTCACTGGTCGAGTTCCTACAGGTCTCTTTTCTTCGCCGCGATAACGGACGCGACGAATTCGAGATCAGCGAGGGTGTTTACTCTGGAAAACGTGCAAGCGTTGTGCAGAAGAGCCCAACAACGTCGTGGCTGGTTCCTACGCCCACATACAAGCCCTCAGCGAAATTAGCCTTTAGTAAAAGCATGAATCTACTCAATACGCCAGTTGAAAACTGTGCTGACAAGTCCGAACTAAGTCGAATTGTGAACGGTGAGCATCCGATCCAGATCGCCGATTTTCCTCACAAGTACGGGCAGATTCATCTCGATCAGACGAAGGCTGCGCTGAACTGGTTCTACCTGCGGGACGGGCTCGCCGTGCCTGATCAGGAGGACGATTATCTGCATCCGGGACGGATCAGCGAGGGATGCATCACGGTGACGGATGTACCAAAATGGACGCAGCCATACGAGTATCTTGTACTCTGCTGCGCGAATGCTGGGAAAACTGTCTGAACCGTGACTGTCCCCACATAACTATATTGAAAAATGACCCCCGTATGAGGCTCCTAGGTGCGGGGGGCCAGATCATGGGCGACAAGCCCGTGCGGCTTCTCAGGTACTCGATCTCGTACTCCCGCCTCGTCATTTCGATAGTGAACCGGTCAGAAGATACCCCGTCAAGGTCGTCCAATAGCTGACTCAGCTGCTCTGCAATCTCTTCGGACCAGCGCCTGTTCGCACCTTACTGCGGGCAGATCACGGGCCTGTAACCACTTCCTCCAAATTTCTCCGCTTCTTAAGACTATTTCGCCCCATCGGGGGCGAACCTCTACGATTCAAGTTGCCAATGAGTGGAGCGCTATCTAGCGTCACTCTGCTGGGAAACACGAAGGGGTTTCCGAATGCCATTCACGATGACACGGCGCGGTATACTTGCGGGGGCAGGCGCGCTGGCGGCCGAGCACGCTGTTGCCAGCGGAGTGAACATCGCGCTCCAGGGCGATGGCTTCGTCGTCTCCCGCGGTACAGTGGCCTGGACCATCACCGGCCAGCAACTCCGCGAGGCCCTGGGCGACCAGGCCCGCTGCGCGCTCTCTTCCCCGCTGGCGATCGAGATCGCTGGGCGCTTGCTCGGCCGTGCCAGCAGGCTCACGCTCACCTTTTCCGCCCCTGGTGCTCTCGGCTTTTCCACCGCGGCCGAGATCCGGCTGGACGGCGCGCCAATCATCAGGCTCCCGGCACAGGCCTGGTCGGCCACCGGCAACGTCTTGGATCATACGGTGGACGCCGGCCCGTGGTCCCGCATCCTGGGCGTCACCCCGCTGACCGAGCAGAGCCGCTGGCGATTCCAGCTCGACCAGGCACTCAGGCCGCGGCTGCTCGCGGCTGCCGGCTTTTCCCTCGGGCAAGCGCTGCGCGTCCAGGGCACCCTCCGCCTCCTGCCCGGCGTGACTGATCGACTCGCCGAGGCCAACCCGGCTGAGTTCACCGGCCGCCGCCGCCTTGTGACGCGCGGGGGAGCCGACCTGCTGATTGCGCCGCGGCGCGGCACGCTCGCCATACGGCAGTTCCCCGGGCACGCGCTTCCTGCGCTCGAGGTCCGCGCCCTCGGCGAGGTATCCTTGGGCGGCGCCATCCTAGACTACGCTGCCGGAAGCCTTCTTCGCCTGCATGATGGCGGCCGCGATTCGGGCGGCTGGGAGCTGGAGTTGACGCTGGCCGATACGGCGCGCCGCGTGGTCACGCCGCATGCCTCGGTCGAGCTCTCGAGCCAGGGCGGGCCCGACCTCCAGGCAAGCTGGGAGCCGCGGAGCGCGCTGGTGTTCTCCGCCCGGGCGAAGCTCCACCACATCGCGCTGCGCCTGCCGCTACGTGAGGGCGTGCGGCGCTACGCCGATCTCGGGCGGCTGGACTTCGCCGATGGCTGTGTCGTCACCCTCGCCACGCCCTTCGACACCGCCCGCCCAGCACCGGCGACGAACGTCTTGCCACTGCCCGGCGCTGACGGGCCCCTGCGCGTGACGCTCGATGGCGCCCAGCTCTGGGTCGCCCGGGACCGCGACTTCTTCCGCGCCAGCTTCGGCTTTCGTGGCTGGGACCTTGTGGTCCGAAACCGCCGTGCTGCCCTGGCGCGGGCAGCTGGCGCCACGAACCCGCGACTGATTGTCTCGCTGCCGCCCCAACACGTGCAGGAGGAGGCCTTCTTCCGCATCGCACCAGCGCTGCCGGGCGACCACCTTTCTGCCGCGGATCTGCACCACGCCTTCACCCTGGGCAAGCGCGCGGAACTGCAGAACAGACTCAAACAACCCAGGCAAGGCTACGATCCCGCGGCCTTCGAGGAGTTCGCCAAAGCCTACCGCGATCGGTACCAGACGATCTGCCAGCGGATCGACGAACTCAACAAGGACCAACCCGGCCGAGCCGGGCGCGCAAGGCCGCCCTATCCCAGCCACGCGACGCGCAACCTCGAGGTGATCTATGTCGGGCCCGATGGCTTCATCACCCCGGTGGGCCGGCAGGCGGCGCGGGAAATCGCGATGCAACGCCAGGGCGCAGCGCTACCGCAACTAAAGGCGCAGCGGCTCGGCCTGCCGCCGACCCTCCTGGGTGACGTGTTCCGGCGTGAAGCCGCCTCGCCATCACCGCCGGCGCCGCTGCTGCTCGAGCTAGAGATCGAGGCTGCGCGGCGCGATGGCGATTTCGCGCGCGTACTGCGCCATTGGCAGGTCGCGCTGGGCCAGCACGGGAAGCCACTGCTCCTGCCCGAATGGCAGGCTGCGTGGCCGCGAGAATACGCCGAGCCAAGCATCAGCGGCCGCCTGGGCCAGCTTCTGGAGGACAACGCGAAGGCGGTGGACGCGACACCCACTGTGGTGCAGCGGCAGGCGCTGCAGGCGGCGCTCGAAGGCCCATACAGTTCAGCCTCCCCATCCGCGTTGCCGGTCGTCGCGCGGGCTGCGGGCGCCACCCGGCTCGTCTTCCAATTCGCGACGGCGCGCGATGCGCTGCCCTGGGCCCTCGCCGCCTTCATGGACTGGGGGGAAATGGATCTGGTCGTCAGCCGCCGGGCCCAATACCTCGGCGGTAACCAGACGGGCCCTGGGCCCCTCGCAGAATTTCTGCGCGAGCAATTAGGGCTCGTTGCCTCCAATGGCCTGAGTGACCGGATTGGGCGCCTCGAGACCATCCTGAAACAGGCGCCGCGGCCCGACGAGACGGCCATCGAGCTGCCAGCTCGTTTGCTGCTCTCCCCCGGCCATCCGACCGGCCAGCCGGCCAAGCAGCGCTTTCTCGCCAGCGCCGACCCCTCGACGCTGCCGCAGGAGCAGCGCGTTCCGCTCTGGCATGCGCATCTTCGCGAGACGCCGGGCGAGCCCTACACGCTACGCGCCATCCATACACCGGACCTGGAAGCACTCGACAGGCCGTTGCGCCTGCCCGATGCGGTCTCGGCGGCGGTCGGCCCCCTGTTCTCGCTGGATGCGGCGGACCGCAACCAACTCGTCATCCTGTCCAGCCTGCAGGGCCTGCCCGTCATCGCTCGCCGCAGTTCGGCGGGCGCCGCCGCGACGAGCCAGCTCGCGCCGCCGGATAGCTTCATGATCACCAGCGGGATCCATGATCGAGACAAGGGCGACCAGGCACTCTACCTGCCGCGTCCCCTGCCGACGCGCCACCTCCGCCTCACGGCGCTCGGCGCATCGCTGGAACTGCACGCGCCCTTCGTCCCGCCGGCGCCAGTGCGCGATGGCAACGGGGACAACGCCTTCGACGCGCTGTCGATCGAAAGATGGCGAAGCCGAATCTCCCTCGGCCGCGAAGTGACGACCGAGGTCGTCTACAAGGGCTTCCTGTATCCGCTTGGCTGCCGCGCCTCGCTGGTGAAGGTGACCGAGCGCACCTTCATGCCCTGGCCGGATCCCGACGACACCTCCGCCCGCCCCCGTTCGCCGCTCGCGTTCTTGACCCAGCGGCTCTTCATCCAGGTTGCGGCGCGCAAGGCTTTTCCGGCAATGGGGCAGCCGTTTGAGGGCCGCGGCTGGCCGTGTTCCGGCCTCACCATGCTGACCGCCGAGACGCCAGATCTCCTGGATCCGCGGGCGACCGGCGTGGACCGGCCCGCGGATGATCTCTGGGTTGAGGCACCAAGCGGCCGCCTCGACCACCGCGAACGGACCGGCCTCGTGTTCTGGCCGCGCACAGGGCCCGGGCGTGGCGGCAATGTCAGGTTCCGCTTCGCCATGGATGGCGTGATCGGCACCTTCTCGCTGCCCTTGGTCTTCGTGGACAATGTGGCAGCGCATGACGCGCCCTCGATGCGAGCGCTACAGCGATTCTGGAACACGCGCAAGGCGTCGAGACTCACCGAAACTGATGCGGAGGCGCGAGAGGCATGGAGCGCCCTGCGCCAACTCGATTTGCAAGGCGCACGCTGCCGCTATGCCGAGGAAGACGAAGTCGGCGACACGAGCTTTGAGACCCTGCACTGGGACATCCGTGCCGACAGCCGGGAGGCACGTACCGCGCCCCGCTTCATCGACGGCTCGGATGACAGCGCCGGCGCACCCTCCGACGCCTGGCAGGTAAACTCCGCCCTGGAGAGCGCGGACCAGCCGCCCTTCTATCCGCGTTGCCATCGCGCGCTGATCCGGCACGATGTCGTCTCGCGCTTTTCGGGCAACCCGCAGGCTGGCGTAACGGTCGGTTTCTTTCAGCCCTATCTCGAAGGCGGACTGCCCGTGCTGGAACCTCGGGAGACCGATGGAAAGTCAAGGCCAGAGATCGAGGCGCTGCGCGCTGAAAAATTGCAGCAGATCCGTGCGGCGGCAGCGGCGGCAGCGGCGGCAGCGGCGGCAGCGGCGGCAGCGGCGGCAGCGGCGGCAGCGGCGGCAGCGGCGGCAAGCGAACCCGCCAGCGGCGGCGGCGGCAATAGACCCCCACCCGAGCCGCCATTCCGCGAGGCATTCCTCGTGCTGGACGGCACTGTTCCCAGCCAGACGATGGGCGCCAATGGGGAGCGCTCGGGGGCGGCGCTGCGGCCGGAGATGCGCTTCAACGCGATCGGCCGGAAAGGGCCGGTCGGGACGAGCGCCACCCAATCCAGCGTAGAGCAGGCGAGCATCGCTCCGCAGGTGGACCAAAACTTCGTCCTTCCGGAAGCGCGCATCTGCGGCCTTGTCAGCCTCCAGGTCTTACTTGAGGAGATGGCCGGGGAGGTCGCCGCGCCGCTGCTCCGTGACACCATCGAGTTCGGTAGCCAGATCGCGGATGGTATCCGCGATGCAGCGATGCGTCTTCAGCCGCCGCTCGAGGAGGTGTTGAAGCCCTTCGGCCAGGATGCAAAGCCGATTGAACTGCGCGACCTGCTGCGGGAGGCCTATCGGGGGCTCTGGACAACGCTGCTCCGCCTGAAGGGCGCGGTCGGGGCCATCGCCGCAGTGCAGGATGCCAGTGGCCTGCCGCCTCTGCTCCCGCCTTTCCTGGCGGCCGCGCGAGCGACGCTGGGCGAGGTGACGCGCATCTCGGTGAACCCCATCGCGCCGCTCTCCATCGCGGTCCAGCAGGCCATGGTGGGCGCCAAGGACAAGTTGGAAGGCCTGGCCGCGACGCTGCTGGCCGGAGCGCAGAGAGAACTGGCCATCAGGCTTGCCGATGCGATGCAGTCCTACCTTAGGCTTGTAGCGCCCATGGAGGAGGTACTGGCAGCCTTCGAGGCCCGGCTTTTCCTCCTCTTCGCAAGGGGCGGCGAACTCGTGCCCTATGTCACCGAGCGGGACCGCATACGCGCGGCCGCCCTTCGCGCGGCCGCGGATGCCTTCCAGGCGGCGACGGCGGATTGGCTCTCCACCAAGCCGACTGCGCTGCCGGAGTCCCTGGACCTGGCCTTGGGGATCTGGCGGATAGAGGCGACCCGGGTCTTTGCCACGCGGATTGCCCAGGAAAATCTCCCCGGCGCCTCTGGCGAGATCCTGGCGCGGGCCTTCGAGGCCGCGCTCAACCTCGCAGCACGCCCCGCCCCGGCGCCCCTCACCCGCCTTTACGCCGCTCTGCGCGCGGCCCTGTCCTTCAACATCCGGGCGGCGGTTTCCCAGCTGGGCACGGCTGGGCTTGAGCGGTTGAAGTCGCTGCTGGGGCCGACCCTCGACACCATCTGCGGCAAGGTCACGGCCGGCGCCAATACTGCGGTGCAGGCATTGATGAATAGCAACGCCGTCAACGCCTGCGCGCCGGATGCGACCGGCACGTCGCTCTGCCCGTCGCTCTGGCGCCTCAGGGACGTCTTTCCCAGCCTCAACGCGGAGGCCCAAGCGGCCGCCCTGGCGCTGGACCTCCTGCACCGCGCGCAGCAGCACTTCGCCGCACTGCCTGCGCCCGAGGCGTGCACGCCGGAGGATTTGACGAAGTTGCGGGATCTGCTCGGGGGAGTGCGTCGCATTGCCGCCGCGCATGACGCGTTGGCGGAGGCAGTACGGCGCCTCGTGGAGAAACTTCCGGCGGCTATCGCCACGGACGCGCCAAACCACGTCGTTACCCTGGTCGGGGGTGTGGTCGTCGAGTTGCTCGACGTCCTGACTCCACCAATGCCCGAGAAGTTGGAGGAGCACCTGGGCGATGTCCTGGGCAAGCCAACTGCGGCCGCCATCGTTCTGGGCTTGACCACCGCGCTGCGGGGCTTGACGAGCGCGAAAGCCACCCTCCGCAGCATCTCGGACGCCCAGACGCTCCGTGCGGCACTCTCGTCCGGTTGGGCGGCCACGCTCGGACAACTCTCCACCGCCGGCCAAGGCATGGTGGCCGAGATCGTGCTCGCCGAGCTAGCGCCGGTGGGCGACGCGGCCACTGCCGTGACGGTAGCGGTGCGGGACGCGCTGGCC
>JAESGX010000245.1_pt1 | contig 29006 bp, 24 predicted proteins | sample 9269801 | NCBI WGS metagenome assembly JAESGX01 (sample SAMN16773122, study PRJNA677054) | algae metagenome | isolation source: Pleurocapsa minor GSE-CHR-MK-17-07R and co-occurring heterotrophs from wet... | place: USA: Lower Calf Creek Falls, Grand Staircase Escalante National Monument, UT ... | reverse complement strand
CATCACTCACGCGGCATGGCTGGATCAGGCTTGCGCCCATTGTCCAATATTCCCCACTGCTGCCTCCCGTAGGAGTCTGGGCCGTGTCTCAGTCCCAGTGTGGCTGATCATCCTCTCAGACCAGCTACGGATCGTCGCCTTGGTAGGCCATTACCCCACCAACTAGCTAATCCGACGCGGGCCCATCCAAAGGCGATAAATCTTTCCCCCGAAGGGCACATACGGTATTAGCACAAGTTTCCCTGTGTTATTCCGTACCTTTGGGTAGGTTCCCACGTGTTACTCACCCGTCTGCCACTCACTCCGAAGAGTGCGTTCGACTTGCATGTGTTAAGCCTGCCGCCAGCGTTCGTTCTGAGCCAGGATCAAACTCTCAGGTTTAGTGAGATTGATCGGCTATATATGGTCTACGCTTGACGAGGTCACACCGTCATCGACCTCTGGACCCTCACGGGTCTGGAAATCGCGACTTTATGTGAGCTCGAAACGTGTACCGCCGAAGTCTCGTTCGGACCGCCTTTCGGCGGTCCCGCAGGACCTCGCCGTCCACGTTTCTCTTTCTTCCTATTCAGTTGTCAAAGAGCGCGGCACCGGAGTGCCGAATTTCGTTTCTCAAGGCCGACAAAGCCACCACCCGGATTTCCCCAGGTTGTGAGCTCTCGTCAGTTGAGAGAAGCTCGAGGGCGAAGCGTCTCGCCGCCAGCGGCAGCGCCGCCCTCGTTGGTGAGCGGTTTATAGTCGGCGGCCTCTCCCCCTGTCAACAGCGAGTTTTAGAAATTTTCGGGCGCCAGCATTTTCCGCAGAAACGCTGGAGTTTTCCGACCTGAAACGCCCAATCCCTCAGTCACTCCACCGTCATGTTAGACGAAAGTCGCACGTCAGGCGAGTCCGGAGAGGGCCGGCCGACAGCTCCTCCGGCCTTGGGGCGCAGGCCGGCCGGGGTGCCGACCACGGCCGGCCCGCAGGCGCCGGACCGGGCCGCTCGCGCAGTCCGAACGGTCGGGTAGAGAGCGGCGGCGCCGGCCATCCTCCCCGACGAAGCGTAGCCCGCGTCAGGTCCGCGCCAGCGCCGGCGGGCGCCGCGCCGCAATGGTGGCGGGTTCCATCCCCGAAGCCGGCAAGGGCGCCAGGGCGTGATAGGCCCGCGAGAAATGCAGCAGCGGCGCCACCTCCTCGCTCACCAACGCCGCCGCGAGATCGCAGACGATGATCGCGTGGTCGCCGGCCGGCACGCGCTCGGCGATGCGGGCCGACAGATGCGCAAGCGCCCCGGGCAGAAGCAGCGCGCCGCCCGGCCCCTCGATGGTGGCGACGTCGTCATAGCCGTCGGGCCCGGCCTTGCCGGCGAAGCGATCGGACAATGGCCGTTGCGCCGCCGACAGCATCGAGATGCCGATGGTCGTGCCCACCTCCAGATGCGGGTAGCTGTCATTGCCGGTGCCGACACAGAACAGCGCCTTCGGCGGCGCCATCGAGACCGACGTAACCGAGGTCGCGGTGAAGCCGTGCGGCCGGCCGTGCCGGCGGAACATCACCACGCAGACGCCCGACGCCAGCCGCCGGAACGCCGCCTTGAAGGCCTCGGGTGGCGCGCCCTCCGGCGCGCCTGAGGGTGCCGCCGTCTCGCTCGCCATCTCAGTCGCCCGCCAGATTGGCGCGCAGCGTGTCGCCGGGATAGGCGGTGCGATAGCGCCCGCGGCGCTGCAGCTCCGGCACGACGAGGTCGACGAACTCCTCGTAGCAGCCCGGCGTATAGGTCGCCGCCAGCATGAAGCCGTCGGCGCCACCGTCGTCCATGTAGGTCTCGATCTGGTCGGCGATGTCCTTCGCCGTGCCCACTGCCACCGGCATCCCCATGCCCTGGGCGTAGATCAGCGCCGCCTCCTTCACCGTCACCGGCACGAGGCCCTTCGGGTCCTTGGCGTAGATGATCGACTCGAACAGCCCCTGGATGCCCGGCACCTCGAGGTTCTTGACGTTCTCGTCCAGGTCCATCTTGGAGAAATCGAGGCCGAAGTGGCCGGACATCCAGGCGATCGCGCCCTCCAGCGGAATGCAGGCCTTGATGCGCTCGTACTTGTCCTCGGCTTCAGAGCGCGTCTCGGCCACCACCGTCTGCAGGCCATACATCAGCTTCACGCTGCCGGCCGGCCGGTTGAAGGTCGTCTCCAGGCGCTCGTTGACGTCGTCGGCATATTGGCGCATCCGCTCGACGCCGGGGTGGACGGCGAAGATCGCCTCGGCGTGCTTGGCCGCGAAGTCGCGGCCGCGGCCGGAAGAGCCCGCCTGCCAGATCACCGGCCGGCCCTGCGGCGACGGCGCGCAGAAATGCCGGCCCTTGCACTTGAAGTATTTGCCCTGGTGATCGACCACCTTCACCTTCGCCGGGTCGGCATAGATGCCGCTCTCCTTGTCGGCGATGATGGCGTCCGGCTCCCAGCTGTCCCAGAGCTGGTAGCAGACCTCCATATACTCCTCCATCTTGTCGTAACGCTCCGCGCGCGGCGTCATGTCGACGTGGCCATAGGCCTCCCACTCGCTCTTCGAATAGGAGCTGACGACATTCCAGGCGACGCGGCCGTTCGACAGATGATCGAGGCTCGAGAGCAGCCGGCACATCGCATAGGGATGGACGAACATCGTCGACAGCGTCACGCCGACGCCGAGATGCTCGGTCGCCGCGGTGATGATCGGCACGATCGTCGAGGGCTCGTGGGTCGGGCACTGCACCGCCCACTTCACCGTCGCGTCCGAGCTGTCCTCGTGCGTCGTATAGGGGGCGAGCTCGTCGGCGATGAACATGGCGTCGAACAGGCCGCGCTCCATCGTGCGGGCCATGTGCTGCCAGTATTGCGGACGCGAGAAATGCCAGCCGATCTTGTCCTTAGTGTTGCGCCACATGCCGGTCGCGTGGCTGTTGACGCCGTGCTGGACGAAGCCGAGCAGGTGCGCCTTCTTGGGCTCTTTCATCGGGAACTCCTGGTCTGACACTGGGCTCGGTCTGTCTCGGGGATCGGGCACTCAGGCGCGCACACCGGCCGTCGCCTCGCGGTGCGGGCGGATGACGCGCTTCATGAACGGGCCGGCATCGCGCATCGGGTCGTCGAACTGGCAGACGAGCTTGTCGACGCCGATCGCCGCGAGCGCGGCCACGCGCTCGCGCACCTCCTCGAAGCTGCCGACCAGGCCCGCCTCCAGGCCGGCGTTGGAATCGACCATCTGCTCGTCGTCGAGGGCCGCCCAGGCGCTCGCGCCGGAGGCCTCCATGACGGTGCGGAAGAAAGCGATCGTCTCGGGATTGCGGCGCGACAGCACGGTCCGCCGGCGCTGTTCGGCTTGGCTCCCCGTCTCCGTGACGATGACGTAGGCGTTGAGCGCCACCTGCAGCGTGCGGCCGAAGCGGTTCGCCTGCTGGCGGGCGGCCGCGATGTGGGCGGCGAGCGTCGCGTCGTCCATGCCGTTGAGGAACAGGCAGTCGCCCCACTCCGCCGCCATCAGCGTCGCGCGGGCGGAATGGCCGCTGATCCAGATTTCCGGCAGCGCAGCGGCGTCGAGCCCGTAGCTCGGCGCCGCCCCCTCGCCGCCGGGCAGGCGGGGAAACGGCGCGTAGCCGCCCGCCGCCGCGCCGTCCTCGAACAGCGTGCCGATGGGCGGCTGGAACAGGCGGTGGAAGTCGCGCAGGAACGCCGCGGCGCGGTCGTAGCGGCCGGCGTGGTCGAGATAGTCGACGCCGGAAAGCTCGAATTCCTCCTTCCACCAGCCGCAGACGATGTTCACGCCGAGCCGGCGCTCGGCGATGCGCGTCAAGGTGTCGATCATCCGCGCCACCAGGAACGGCGAGCGGAAGCCCGGCTTCACCGCCCCCGACAGCCCGACCTTGGTGGTCTTGGCGGCGATCGCCCCGAGCAGGCTCCAGGCGTCGGCGACGCCCTCGGCCGGCCCGTGGATGCAGTTCAGCAGGTTCTCGGAGGCATAGAGGAAGTCGAAGCCGAGCGCCTCGGCCTGCTGGGCGATGGCAAGGCAGGCGGCGACGTCGGGTCCCGCCGGCTGGTCGAGCGTCCTCAGCCAGCCGCCATAGACGGGAAGCCAGATACCGAACTGCATCACGCACGGCCTCGCATCGGGTGTTTCCTCGCGGACGTCTTCTGGGCAGGCGGCCCGCGACGAACGCCGCGGGCCGCCCGGGCTCAGCCGCGCGGCGGTTTGTCGACGAAGAAGGCGAGGCCGTTCATCGCCGCGGTGCCGATGACGAGCAGCGGCCCGAGATAGATGAAGGCGGGATTGATTCCGGCGAGCGCGATCGTCAGCGCAGCGGCGACGACGGCGATGGCGATCTGCCACCAGAAGGCCTCGACGTCGCCGCTGTCGTCGACCTCGAGCTCGGAATCGGCGTGGGTGGCGATCGCCTCGCCGACGCCGCGGACGTAGCCGGCGACGAACAGGATCGTGGCGGCGGCGCCGAGCACGAGGAAGACGGTCATCAGGATGCTCATGGAGACCTCCTTTGCAAAAATCGGGCTGACGGGCTGTGGTCCAGCAGGCCTTTGGGGTAGCGGGCCTTTGCGGTAGCGGGCCTGGGGCCAGCGGGAAGCGTTGAGGAAAAGGCGGCCGCGGCGCCGGGGGAGCAGGCGCCGCGGCCGGCGGGCATCGCGGCCGGAGCCGCGGTGCCCGGGACCGAGGTTCGGCTCAGCTTTCGAGCTTCACCGCCTGCTTGACGCTGAGCTCGCGCATGTCGAACACGCGGTTGCCGATGAGGCCGGCGCCGACCACGACGACGGCGCTGATGCCGAGGATCGAGAAGGTGCCGATCAGCTCGCCATAGAGTTCGCGCAGCGGCATGCCGATCAGGATCGACAGCACGACGCCGCCGACGAAGCCGATCGTGTTGGTCTTCGGCCAGACGATGGCGAGCACCAGCGGGATCAGGATCGAGGTCTTCAGCGCATAGGTGGTCAGCACCAGCGAGGTGAAGTCAGCCCCCGACAGCACCACGATCGCGGCGATGATGCCGCCGACCAGCATCGACAGCTTGGTGATGTAGAAGAGCCGCGATTCCGTCGTCGCCGGCGCGTAGCGCTTGACGAGGTCGACGGCGACGATCGACGACAGCGCCGAGGAGGCACCGTCGATGGTCGAGTAGCAGGCGGCGAGGATCACCAGCACGTAGGCGATGATCAGCACCATCGGCAGGCCGATGTGGGAGACAATGTAGGGGCCGACCGCGACGATGTCGCCGCCGACGTCCGCCGCCGTCAGGCCGTAGCCGATGCCGACGAGGCCGAGCATCCCGAGGCAGATCGGGATCGGGTAGAACAGCGCCCCCGCCCACAGGAAGGTGCGGCCCACCTGGTTCGGCCGGATCGCCCAGACCTTCTGCCAGAAGGTCTGGTCGGCGACGGTGGCGGCGAGCAGGCCGAAGGCGAGCGTGATGCCGAAGCCGGCCGCCGCGTCCGCCTCGAAGATCGACAGGTTGGTGGCGTCCGACGCCTTCACCGCGTTGAAGACGGTGGTGGCGCCGCCGTCGATCATGCCGAACACCGCGACGACGACGATCGCCGCCGGCACCGTGATCATCCAGGTGTTGATCGTCCCGGTCATCACGCTCGTCCACAGCCCGCCGAAATAGGAATAGGCGAGCACCACGACGACGGTGAGGAGCGTCGCGACCTGCCAGTTGATCGGGAACACCGTCGACATCACGACGGACGTGCCCTTCAGGTTGATGAGGATCTCGAGCAGGATGCCGAAGATCATCGTCACCGTGACGACGCCCGACGCCACCTTCGACTGGTTGAAGCGGTTGTAGGCGAACTGGCTGATCGTGTAGACGGCCGGCATCCGGCGGCGCAGGATCTTGGCGAGCGGCACCATCGCCATGATGGCGAAGCCGTTCGGCACGACGAACCAGAACAGCCCGGAGAGGCCGAACTGGAAGGTCATCGCGGTGCTCATCATCACCGCCATCGCCCACGTCCACACCGAGATGACGGAGCCGACGCCGAAGCCGAGGCCGACGCGGCGGTTGGAGATGATGAAGTCGTGGGTGTTGCGCACCAGCTTCGACTTGATCAGCCAGGCGAGCGCAAGAAAGACCAGTCCGGTCCCGATCATCAGGGCAAGGCCCAGCCCCTGGGTCAGCCCCGGAGATAGCGTCAGATCCGCAGCATTCATGACGAGCTCCTGGAGAAGGCATCCGAGAAGCGTCCGCCGGGGGAGGAGGTCCGGCCGGGACGCGTACGGACCTCCCAAGCGCAAGTCGTGGGCCAGCGCCGGGCCGTGGCGGATATTCGTGCAGTTTCCGGGACTTTGGCGCCGCCATGGGCGAAAGCGCGACGCGCGCGCGGCAGCGCCGCCGCGTCCCATCAACCGAACTCATCCGGCATTTGCGCAATTGGGGGCAGCGGCCGGGGGTGCCCTGCGCCGGGCGGGGGTCATGAGTCGCGTTTAGGCGACGCAGCCGCCGTGCCCAAAAACACCCCACCGCTGCGCCGGACCCTCCGCGCAGCGGGCGGCGGGCCGGGCCGTCGCGCCGGGCCGCGGCCGGGCACGAATCTTGCGGTGCTCTTCGATCGCGCGACCGCGCCGGACGGCAGGCTCCACCCAGGCCGAGGTTGGCAGACACCGATGACGTTCGAGCAGATGAAGATCTTCGTCGAGGCCGCGCGCTACGGCAGCTTCACGCACGCCGCCGAGAAGCTCGGCCTGACGCAGTCGGCGGTGTCGATCTCCATCAAGAAGCTCGAGGATCGCCACACCGTCCGCCTGTTCGACCGCTCCGGCCGCCGCCTGATGGTGACGGAGGCCGGCCAGGTGCTGCTCAACGAGGCCGAGCGCATCCTGCGCGACGTCGAGCTGACGGTGCGCCGCGTCGAGAGCATGGGCCAGCGCGACGGCCGCCGGCCGATCCTCGCCTGCACCCGCAACGCCTACGACCACTGGATGCCCGGCCTGCTCGCCCGCTTCGGCGGCCAGAAGGAACTGCCCGACGTCGAGCTGATCGCCGGCAGTGCCGACGACGTCACCGCCTGGGTGATGCGCGGAACCGCCGATGTCGGCATCAGCGAGACCGCCCCCGGCCACGCCCAGTTCCGCTATCTCGGCGTCTTCCGCGACGCCCTGGTGCTGGCGGCGACGCCGGCGCGCGCCCGCGCCCTGCCGGCGCGACCGTCCTGGTCGGACCTGCCGGAGTGCGCCCCGGTGATCTGGGAACAGGGCGACATCGCCGCCGTCGTCGCCGAGACGCTCGCCGCCCACGGCGTCGACCCGCGCCGCATCGCCCATCCGCGCCTCAGGCTCGAATCGACGGCGGCGGTGCTGTCCTTGATCGGCAGCGGCCGCTTTCCCGGCTTCGTCACGCTCGGCGCGGCACGCGCCGCGCTCGCCGCCGGCGATCTCGTCCGCGTCGGCGCGCTGGAGGCGCCGATCCGCTACTGGATGTTTGCGCCGCGCGAGCGTGAGATCGAGCCGCTCGCCGCCCTCGTCGCCACCGCCGCCACCGACCAGCAGGCCGAGCACGCCACCGCCGTGCCCGTGGCCGCCCGCCGCGCCGCCGGCTAACGGCCCGGCGGTGCCGTCGCCGTCTGTGCGCAGCGACGATTTCACACCGCCGCTGCCCCATTGTCGTCACGCTCGCGGGGGAAGCACCGGTCCGAAGCGGTTGACTTCACTGCTCTCGCCGGTCACCGTCCGCGGCACGCAAGCGCCCGGACACTTCCGAGAGGACGATACCCCCCGCATGAAGGTCGGTGGCTACGCTCATGGACGCGATCGGATGGCGCTCGGCGACGAGCCGCCGCTGCTGGTCGACGGCGCCAAGCCGAGGCCGGACCGTCGTGCCGTCTCCATCCGCTGGCTGATGGGCACGGTGCTGACCGGCGTCACCTCCGTCGTGCTGATGGGTGGCGCCCTCATCGTCGCCCTCGAGGACCACATCTCCATCGCCGCGCCGGCCCGCCAGCTCGGCGCCGAGCTCAGGCCGCTCCTCGACGAGGATGCCGGCCCGGCCCGCAAGTCCGACAAGGTGCAGCCGATCGTCGAGGCGGTCACCAACCGCCAGGTCATCCAGGTCTCCACCGTCACCCGCCAGGGCGACCGCGACCTCATCCGGGTCCGCCCCTTCGTCAAGGTGACGGCGACGCTCGCCACCCGCGTCGGCGACCAGCTCGCCAGCGTGCCGCCGTTCAATCCGCTGGCGATCTTCTCCGACAGCGAGATCTTCCCCGATCGCAGCCCCACCGATTCGATCTATGGCGCGCAGGTCGAGGGCGAGGTCACCGTCGCCACCCGCGACTTCCCGCTCGGCAGCCCGCTCGTCGACCCCGACCTGACGCTGTCGGCCGAGGAAGTCGAAGCGGTGGTCCGGGAAGACAGCCGCTTCAACGCCACCGAACCGGTCGAGTTCGTCAACGCCGCGCCGATCGACCCGGCCCGCTTCAACTTCGCCCTCGCCAATCCGCTCGAGATCGCCGACCTGATGGTCCGCATCGTCCCGGAGAACCTCTCGGAGGTGGCGAAGTCCGACGATCCCGGCGACGGCGACCAGGTCGTCGAGGACGTCGAGGACGCCGAGGTGATGGTCGCCGTCGAGAAGGGCGACACGCTGGCGAAGATCCTCGTCGGAAATTCGATCGACGAGGCCACCGCCGACGACGTCGCCTCGCTGTTCGGCAGCGCCTTCGACCTCGCCGACCTCGCCCCCGGCGACCGCATCCGCCTCGCCTTCGGCCCCGCCGCAGACGGTGGCGATGGTGCCGAGGTGCTGCGCGTCAGCGTCTACGGGCCGGAAGCCCACAAGGCGACCGTGGCGCGCTCCGACACCGGCGTCTTCGTCGCCGCGGAGGAGCCGGACGCCTCCTTGCCGGTGGTCGCCGCGACCGACACGCCGGACGAGGAATCGGTGGCGCGCGGCGGCGGCGGCGCCCTGTCGCTCTATCAGAGCCTCTATCAGACGGCGCTCGAGCAGGAGCTGCCGGAGCAGGTCATCAAGGAGATGGTGCGCATCTACTCCTTCGATGTCGATTTCAATGCGCCGGTGCGGCCGGGCGACGCCTTCGAGACCTTCTATGCGCTCGACGAGGACGGTCAGCCGCTGGCCTCGCCGGAAGTGCTCTACGCCGCCCTGACGGTCGGCGGCACGACGCGCAAGTTCTACCGCTACCGCGCCCCCGACGACGGCTCGATGGATTTCTATGACGAGACCGGCAAGAGCGCGCAGAAGTTCCTGATGCGCAAGCCGATGGCGAAGGGCACCTTCCGCTCGGGCTTCGGCATGCGCCGCCACCCGATCCTGCGCTGGGTGAAGGCCCACACCGGTGTCGACTGGGCGGCCCCCACCGGCACGCCGATCGTCGCCTCGGGCAACGGTATCGTCGAGCAGGCGGAATGGCGCTCCGGCTACGGCCGCTGGGTGAAGCTGCGCCACACCAACGGCTACGAGACCGGCTACGCCCACATGTCCGGCATCGCCAAGGGCATCACCCCGGGCGTCCGCGTCCGCCAGGGCCAGGTCATCGGCTATGTCGGCTCGACCGGCCTCTCCACCGGCCCGCATCTGCACTACGAGGTGCACATCAACGGCCGCCCGGTCGATCCCTTGCGCATCCGCCTGCCGCGCGGCCGCGAGCTCGGCGGCACGGTGCTCACCTCCTTCTCCGCCGAGCGCGACCGCATCGACGCCCTGATGGGCAAGCCGCAGCCCTCGACCAAGGTCGCCCAGGGCAGCTGAGGCGGAGTTGCGGGCGGGGCTCGAACTCGACCGCGCCGTTCCCCTTCTCCCGCACCGCGGGAGAAGGTGCCCGAAGGGCGGATGAGGGCCGCTCCGCAGGAGCGGAAGAGGCAAACTCCGAAGCTCTCAGTTTCGTCCGCCGCTCGCGCGCTGCGCGCGCCCTCATCCCCCTGCCGGGACCTTCTCCCGGCCGAGCCGGGAGACGGGAATTGCCGAGCCGTCGAGAGCCACCGCCGGCATCACCTCCCCCCGCTCCCATCATTGCGAATTGCCGATTGCAACCGACCCGCTAACATCCCCCGAGCACAGCACGGGGAACACGCCATGTCATGGTCCGCCGACGACCGCCGCCTCGGGATGGACCGGGCGATCTCCCGCCGTGATTTCCTAAACGGCGCCGCCGTCCTCGGCGCGGCGGCGGCGCTGCCGCTGACCGGCCGGCCGGTGTTTGCGCAGGCCGCACCCTACCCGCCGGCGCTGACCGGCCTGCGCGGCCAGACCGATGCCGACTTCGCCGTCATGCACGCGATCCGCGACGGCACGTTCTGGGACGCCGCCGGCCCGCCCGCCGCCACCGGCGAGCACTACGACCTCATTGTCGTCGGCGCCGGCCTCTCCGGCCTCACCGCCGCCCACCTCTACCGCCGCCAGAAGCCCGGCGCCCGCGTCCTCGTCCTCGACAACACCGACGATTTCGGCGGCCACGCCGTCCGCAACGAGTTCACCGCCGCCAACGGTCGCTTCGTCATCGGCTACGGCGGCTCGGAATCGCTGCAGACGCCGAGCTTCTTCACCCCGGCCGTCAACCAGGTGCTCGCCGACATCGGCGTAGACGTCGAAGCGCTCGGCCGATGCTACGATCAGGCGTGGGCAGACGATCGCGGCCTCGGCGAGGCGGTGTTCTGCACCCAAGAGGCCTTCGGCGCCGACGCGCTCGTCGTCTACGGCGACGACGACGCCGCCTGGATCGCCGCGACCTCGCTCTCCGACAAGGCAAAGGCCGACCTCCTTGGCCTCTATGAGGCGCCGACTGATCCGTTCGCCGGCAAGACGCGCGAGGAAAAGTTCGCAGCCCTCGCCGATCTCCCCTACGCGACCTTCCTCACCGACACCCTCGGTCTCGACCCGCAGCTGATCACCTTCTTCGACAACTGGACGAAGCCCTATCTCGGTGCCGGCGTCAGGGCGGTGTCCTGCCTCGACGCCCGTGCGGTCGAATGCCCCGGCTTCGACGCCATGGACCTCGGCGACGACGTCTGGCCGACGATGAGCCCGAGTGGCCGGCTCGTGGCGAAGGGGCCGGACGCCTACATCTTCCACTTCCCTGACGGCAACGCCTCGGTCGCCCGCGCCCTCGTCCGCTCGCTGATCCCCGCGGCGGTCGCCGGCACGACGATGGAGGAGCTCGTGCTCGCCCGCACCGACTATGGCGCCCTCGACCGGCCGGAAAACGAGGTGCGCATCCGCCTGCAGTCGCCCTGCGTGAAGATCCGCAACACCGGCGACACCGGCGTCGAGGCGACCTATGCCCGCGACGGCGGACTGGCCACCGTCACCGCCGACCATGCCGTGCTCGCCTGCTGGCACCGCGTCATTCCGCTCATCTGCGAGGAGGCGCCAGCCGCGCAGCAGGAGGCGCTCGCGGACCAGCAGAAGATCCCGCTCCTTTACGCCAACGTCCTGATCCGCTCGTGGGAGGCGCTGTCGGAGCTCGGCGTCGCCGAGTTCGACGCCCCCGGCCACTTCTGGGAGTACTGCAAGATCGACTATCCGGTCTCGATCGGGCGCTACCGCTTCGCCGACGTACCGGGCGACCCGGTGGTGTTGCACGTGTCGCGGACGGTGCTCGGCGATCCGACGTTGTCGACCCGCGAGCAGGCGCAGGCCGGTCACTATCTCCTCACCGAGATCACCTTCGAGGAGATGGAGCGGCAGCTCCGCGACCTGCTCGGCCGCGCCCTCGGCCCCGGCGGCTTCGACCCGGCGCGCGACATCGAGGCGATCACGGTGAACCGCTGGTCACACGGCTATTCCTACGAGTACCTGCGCCCGTGGGACGCCATCTGGCCGGCCGGACCCTTGCCGGTCGAGACCTCGCGAAAGCCGATCGGCCGCATCGCCATCGCCAATGCCGACGCCGGCGCCTATGCCTATGCGAATTCGGCGATTGACCAGGCGACGCGGGCTGTGCGCGAGCTCCTCGGCACCCCGTCGGACGCCCCCGCCTTCGCCACCTTCCCCGGTCCGCCGCTCGCGGACATCGGCCTGTGAGACCGCACCGTCCGGCAGGTACTCTGGAAGGCGCTCAGGCGGGCGGCGTGCCGTTCTGGGACAGCACATCGCCGGCGAGATAGAGCGAGCCGCAGATCAGGATGCGCGGCGGCGGCTCGAAGCGCCAGCCTTCCGACAACAGCCGGAGCGCCGTGCGCACCCCCGTCGTCGGCTCCGCCGACAGCCCGGCCGCCCGCGCCGCCTGAGCGAGCTCGATCGGGTCGCGGCTCGAGTCGGTGCCGAACACCGGCACCGTGAAGACGTGGCGGGCGAGGCCGGCGAACGGTCTGAAGAAGCCGACCGGGTCCTTCGTCGACAACATGCCGGCGATCAGGAACAAGGCCCGCGGCACCCGTTCCTCGAGGTCGGCCATGACGTTGGCGATCGCCTCGCCGGCGCCGGGATTGTGGCCGCCGTCGAGCCAGATCTCCGCGCCCTTCAGCGCGCCTTCGACGAGGCGGCCCTGCGTCAGCCGCTGCATCCGCGCCGGCCAGTCGACCTGGGCAAAGCCCGTCTCGGCGGCGGCGGCACCCGGATAGAGACCGGCGGCGCGCAGCGAGGCGACCGCGGTCGCGGCATTGACGTATTGGTGGCGGCCGATCAGCTTCGGCGGCGGCAGGTCGATCAGCTCGTCCTCGTCTTGGAAGACCAGCCGGCCGCGCTCCTCGGCGAAGCTCCAGTCTTCGCCACCCTGCTTCAGGGGCGCACCGAGGCGGGCGGCGCGGCGGCGGATCACCTCGGAGACCACCGGCAGCTGCGGCGACGACACCACCGGCACGCCGCGCTTGATGATGCCGGCCTTCTCGCGGGCGATCTCGGCGAGCGTGCCACCGAGGAACTTCTCGTGGTCCATCGAGATCGTCGTGATGACGCTCGCCCGCGGATTGTCGACGACGTTGGTGGCGTCGAGCCGGCCGCCGAGGCCCACTTCGAGCAGCAGCGCGTCGGCCGGCGCCTCGGAGAACAAGAGCATCGCCGCCGCGGTGGTGATCTCGAACAGCGTGATCGGCGCGCCGTCGTTCGCCGTCTCGGCGCGGTTGAGCGCCTCGACCAGCACGCCGTCGTCGACATAGCGGCCGCCGCCGGGGGCGGCGAGGCGGACGCGCTCGTGGAAGCGGACGAGGTGCGGCGAGGTATAGACGTGGACGCCCTTGCCCGCCGCCTCGAGGATCGCGCGCATCGTCGCGGTGGTCGAGCCCTTGCCGTTGGTGCCGGCGACGTGGATGACCGGCGGCAGCCGCCGCTCGGGATGATCGAGGGCGGCGAGCAGCCGCTCGACGCGGCCGAGCGACAGGTCGATCTCCTTCGGGTGAAGGCCGATCAGTCGCTGCAGGATGGCGCTCGCATGATCCATCTTGGGTGTTCGTCCCGCCGGGGCCGCGGGCGTCACTCTGCCGCCCGGCGCTCGTCCGCCGGCGGCGCATCCGCCGGCTCGGGCGTCGCGGCGACGGCGGCATCGCGGCCGGTGAGGATGTGCAGCAGGCGCGACAGCGTCGGGCGCAGTTCCTTGCGCGGCACGATCATGTCGACCATGCCGTGCGCGAGCAGGTACTCGGCGCGCTGGAAGCCGTCCGGCAGCTTCTCGCGGATTGTCTGCTCGATGACGCGCGGGCCGGCGAAGCCGACGAGCGCCCCCGGCTCGACGATGTGGATGTCGCCCAGCATCGCATAGGAGGCGGTGACGCCGCCGGTGGTCGGGTTGGTCAAAACGACGATGTAGGGAAGCCCCGCCTCCTTCAGCGCCGACACCGCCACGGTCGTGCGCGGCATCTGCATCAGGGACAGGATGCCCTCCTGCATGCGCGCCCCCCCGGAGGCGGCGAACAGCACGAACGGCGTGCCGTCGGTGCGCGCCGTGTCGAGGCCGGTGACGATCGCCTCGCCGGCCGCCATGCCGAGCGAGCCGCCCATGAACTCGAAGTCCTGCACCGCCGCCGTCAGCGGCAGCCCGTCGAGGGTGCCGCGGCCGACGAGGATCGCGTCCTCGTGGCCGGTCTTGGTGCGGGCGTCTCTCAGGCGGTCGCTGTAGCGCTTCTCGTCGCGGAACTTCAGCGGGTCGACCGGTACCTGCGGCAGCGGCAGCGCCTCGTAGCGGCCGCCGTCGAACAGCGTTTCCAGCCGCTTCTTCGCCGGCATGCGCATGTGGTAGCCGGAGCGGGGCACCACCCAGCCGTTCGCCTCCAGATCGCGATGGAACACCATCTCGCCGGACTCGGGACACTTGATCCAGAGATTGTCCGGCGTCTCGCGCTTCGTCAGCAGCGAGCGGATCTTCGGGCGGACGACGGTGTTGATCCAGTTCATCGCGGTCTTTCGGTCCCAGGTCCGACGGCACGGTCGGGCGCGGTCGTTCGTTCAGGCTGCAGTTCGCAGGCGAAAGTTCGCTCAGGCGGCGTGGGCGCGCCGTACGCCCGACGCCAGGCTCGCCACCAGCGTGGCCACGGCGCCGACGGTCGCCCCGGTCGCCCGTCCATCGGCGTCGAGCGAGTGCTCGACCGCCTGCACGAGCGCCGAGCCGACGACGACCGCGTCCGCCTCGGCACCCATCGCCGCGGCCTGCTCCGGGGTGCGCACCCCGAAGCCAACGGCGACCGGCAACGGGGTATGCGCCTTGATTCGGGCAACGGCGCGGCCGACCTTCGAGGCGTCCGGCGCCGCGGTGCCAGTGATCCCGGCGATCGAGACGTAGTAGACGAAGCCCGCGGTGTTGGCGAGAACGGCCGGCAGCCGCTTGTCATCGGTGGTGGGCGTGGCGAGCCGGATGAAGGCGAGGCCGGCGTCGCGCGCCGGCAGGCAGAGCTCGTCGTCCGCCTCGGGCGGCAGGTCGACGACGATCAGCCCGTCCACCCCGGCCGCCTTCGCGTCGGCGAGGAAGCGCGCGTTGCCGTAGGAATAGATCGGGTTGTAGTAGCCCATCAGCACGATCGGCGTGGTGTCGTCGCCCTGGCGGAACGCCCGCACCATGGCGAGCGTCTTCACCATCGTCTGGCCGGCGTGCAGGGCGCGCAGCGAGGCGGCCTGGATCGCCGGGCCGTCGGCCATCGGGTCGGTGAACGGCATGCCGAGCTCGATGACGTCGGCGCCCGCCGCCGGCAGTGCCGCGAGGATCTTCGCCGAGGTCTCGAGGTCGGGGTCGCCGGCCGTGATGAACGTCACCAGGCCGGGCCGGGCCTCGGCGGCCAGCGCCGCGAAGCGGCTGTCGAGGCGGGTCCGGCTCACGCTCAGGCGCCCGGCTTCGGGTCGGAGGCGAGCACGCCGGCGTGCGCCCAGTCGTGCTTCTCGACGTCCTGGATGATGACGTTCACCGACTCGACCGAGCAGCCGATGGTGTCGACGATCGCCTTCGTCAGCGCGGTGGCGAGCGCCCGCTTCTTCTCGATGTCGCGGCCCTTGTATATCTGCACGGTGATGTTCGGCATTCGTCGCCTCCCCAGTTCCAGTCCCGCCAGTTCCAGTCCAGCCCAGCCCTTCGGGCGCCCGCCCTCAGAGGCCGAAGCCCAGCATGTTGCCGACGGTGAACACGTCCTTGTCGCCGCGACCGCAGAGGTTCATCAGGATGATCTCGTCCTTCCCCATCTGCGGCGCCCGCTTCACCACCTCGGCGATGGCGTGCGCCGGCTCGAGCGCCGGCAGGATGCCTTCGAGGCGGGCGAGCAGCTGGAAGGCCGCCAGCGCCTCGTCGTCGGTGATCGCCACATATTCGACCCGGCCGCTCTCCTTGAGAAAAGAGTGCTCGGGTCCGATGCCGGGATAGTCGAGGCCCGCCGAGATCGAGTGGCCCTCGAGGATCTGGCCGTCGCCGTCCTGCAGGAGATAGGTTCGGTTGCCGTGCAGCACGCCCGGCCGGCCGCGCGTCAGCGAGGCGCAGTGCTCGTCCGCCTCGAGCCCGCGACCGCCCGCCTCGACGCCGATGATCTTCACGTCCGCGTCGTCGAGGAAGGGGTGGAACAGGCCGATGGCGTTGGAGCCGCCACCGACGCAGGCGACGAGCGCGTCCGGCAGCCGGCCCTCGGCCTCCAGCATCTGCGCCTTCGCCTCCGTCCCGATCACCGACTGGAAGTCGCGCACCATCGCCGGATAGGGGTGCGGGCCGGCGGCCGTGCCGATCAGGTAATAGGTGTCCTCGACATTGGCGACCCAGTCGCGCAGTGCCTCGTTCATGGCGTCCTTGAGCGTGCCGGCGCCGGACGTCACCGGCCGCACCTCGGCGCCGAGCAGCTTCATGCGGAAGACGTTCGGCTTCTGCCGCTCGATGTCGAGGGCGCCCATGTAGACGACGCAGGGCAGGCCGAAGCGGGCGCAGACGGTCGCCGTCGCCACGCCGTGCTGGCCGGCGCCGGTCTCGGCGATGATGCGCGTCTTGCCCATCCGCATGGCGAGCAGGATCTGCCCGACGGTGTTGTTGATCTTGTGCGAGCCGGTGTGATTGAGCTCGTCGCGCTTGAAATAGATCTTGGCGCCGCCGCAGTGCTCGGTGAGGCGGGGCGCGAACGTCAGCGGGCTCGGCCGGCCGATATAGGTCCGCTTCAGCTCGGAGAACTCGGCCTCGAAGGCGGGGTCGACCTTCGCCGCCTCCCACGCCGCCTCGAGTTCGAGGATCAGCGGCATCAGCGTCTCGGCGACGAAGCGGCCGCCGAACAGGCCGAAGAAGCCCCGCTCGTCGGGCCCGAGCCGGAGGGAATTGGCACGCACGGTCGGCGGCACGGCGGTGTTCAAGCGAGTGCTCCCAGGGTCTGCGCCGCCCGGGCGGCGCGAACGAAGGCGGCGATCAGGGCCGGGTCCTTGTCGCCCGGGGCGCGTTCCACGCCACTCGACACGTCGACGCCGAGCGGGCGGGCGATCCGCACCGCATCCGTGACGGTGACGGGGTCGAGCCCCCCGGAAAGCATGAACCTAAGGCGGGGGTCAAGTTTAGCCAGCAGGCGCCAATCGAAGGCGAGGCCGTTGCCGCCCGGCCGCGTCGCGTCCTTCGGCGGCTTGGCATCGAACAGGAGCCGGTCGGCGGCGGCGAAATCGGCGGCCGCGGCGAGGTCGGCTTCGTCGCGGATGCCGAGCGCCTTCATCACCGGCAGGCCATGCCGGCGGCGGACTTCAGCCACCCGCGCCGGCGTCTCGTGGCCGTGCAGCTGCAACCAGTCGGGGCGGATTTCGGCGACCAGCGCCGCCAGCGCCGCATCGTCGGCATCGACCGTCAGGAGCACGATCTCCGCCCGCCCGCGCGCCTGGTCGGCCAGCCCTGCCGCCGCCGTGGCGTCGACGTGCCGCGGGCTCGGCGCGAAGCTGACGAGGCCGATCATGTCGGCGCCGGCCGTCAGCGCAGCCTCCATCGCCTCGGCGGTGCGAAGGCCGCAGATCTTGACGATGAGGGCGGGATCGGCGGCGATCATGGCAGCGGGCGTCTCTGCGGGCGGTTCCCGGCGCACGGGGCGGTTCTGCGCGCCTTGTATCACTGTCGCGGCATCACTGTCGCGGCTCAGAGCCTATCGCGCCAATAGGCCGCCGCTTTCTCCAGCACCGGGAAGACGCGGGGGATTTCGCGGGCCGGCGTCAGCCCCTGGCCAAGCGCCGTCAGGCCGGCGGCGAGCCGCGCCTGCACCGCCGGATCGCGCACCATTTCGCAGCGCGCCTCGAGGTCGGCGAGGTCGGCACGGACGAACGCCAGCGTCTCCCCGTCCACCAACCGGTCATAGTACCACTGCGCCGCGCCGTCGCGCGACGTCACCTTGAGCAGCGGCCCGCCGAGCAGCACCTTCGAGAACAGCCCCGGCCAGGAGTTGGAATTGCCGTCGATGTCGACATGCACGCGCTTCTCGGCGAAGCGCTCGATCGGCACGAACTCGGCCGTCAGCCCGCGCGCCACCAACTCGTCCCACGGCGCCTTGCCAGCGCCCTCGTCGGTCGCCACCAGCCCGACATCGATCCCGAGTTCCGGCCGTGCCGCCGCGAGCCGACGCGCTTCGGTGACGAAGGCGACGCGCGGCAGCGCCGTCCACGTTTCCCCCGGGCCGACCACGCCGGTCGAGCGGCCGCGCCAGAAGATCGCGTCCTGCCGCTCGCCGAGCGGCCGCCGCCGCGCCGCATAGGCCCGGCGCAGGTCGGCATAGCCGTCGGTGGCGAGGAAGATCTGGTCGGGCACCAGGAAGGTGCGGTCCGGCGGCCCGGAGAAGCCGACGACGCGCTCGCCCGGATCGGCGCAATCGTCGACGTCGAGCACGAACTGGCCGCGCCCATCGCCGTCGCGGCCGAACGCCTCGAACAGCCGGTGGGCGTGGACGATGCGATAGATCAGCCGCACCGCGCTGACGGGGCGCGCCGCCGCCGGCAGGCTCGCCGACAGGAGCAGCCGGTAGCGGGCGCCGAACGGTCCGACCTCCACCACCGCCGCCTTCGCCCCGAAGCCGGAGCGCCGCACCCACTCGATGCCGGTGATCTCCGGCAATGCGCGGGTGTGGGAAAAGGGCTCGAACCGGCAGCCGAAGCGGGTCGGGCGAAACAGGCTGCGGTCGCGGGCGATGAAGCGCGTCACCCCGGCGGCGTCACCGTCGAGCGCCAGCCGGGCGAGCCGGTCGCGCCGCGCCTTGGTGCCGCCGATCGGCAGGCCGAGCCGCGCCGCCCATGCGGAGAAGTCCATCAGGAAGCCCCGCGGGAGGTCCCGCGCTCCATGCGCCGGCCCGGCCGGTGGTGCCCGCTCAGGCGGTGGCGACCGTCGGCAGCGGCCGCGCCACGGCGACGCCGTTGACGTCGACCTCGTCGTCGTGTTCCCGCCGCTCCTCGTCCTTCAGCGCGTCGAGACGCGGCATCGAGACGATGTTGTAGCCGCAATCGACGAAGTGGATCTCGCCGGTGACCCCGGCCGACAGGTCGGAGAGCAGATAGAGCGAGGTGCCGCCGATCTCCTCGATCGTCACCGTGCGGCGCAGCGGCGAGTGCCGGCGCTGATAGTTGAACATCAGCCGCGCGTCCGACACGCCGGAACCGGCGAGCGTACGCACCGGCCCGGCCGAGATCGCGTTGACGCGGATGTTCCGTCCGCCATAGTCGGCGGCGAGGTAGCGCACCGAGGATTCCAGCGCCGCCTTGGCGACGCCCATGACGTTGTAGTTCGGCATCACCCGCGTCGAGCCGCCATAGGTGAGCGTCAAGAGCGAGCCGCCAGCCGGCATCATCGCCGCCGCCCGCTTCGCCACCTCGGTGAACGAGAAGCACGAGATCACCATCGTCCGCACGAAGTTCTCGCGCGTCGTGTCGCCGTAGCGGCCGCGCAGCTCGTTCTTGTCGGAGAAGGCGACGGCGTGGACGACGAAGTCGATCGAGCCCCAGCTCTCGCGCAGCCTGTCGAAGGCGGCATCGACGGTGGAGACGTCCTCGACGTCGCAGGGCAGCAGAATTTGCGCGCCGACCGAGGCGGCGAGCGGCTTGACGCGCCGGCCGAAGGCCTCGCCCTGGTAGGTGAAGGCGAGCTCGGCACCCTGCTCCGACAGACGCTTGGCGATGCCCCAGGCGATCGAGTGGTCGTTGGCGACGCCCATGATCAGCCCGCGCTTGCCCGCCATCAGATCCGTCATGTCGGTCCTCGGTGTCGGCCGCGGCCGGTGCCGCGGCGAGGCATTTCTCGTCCGGGGTGATCAGCGTCGCCGGTGCGAATCAGCCGGCATCCGGATGCTGCAGCACCAGTGTCGCATTCGTCCCGCCGAATCCGAATCCATTCGAGAGGACACGGGCGAGGGTGACGTTGTCGTGACGTTTCCGCACGATCGGCATGTCGGCGAAGGCCGGGTCGATCGTGTCGATGTGGGCGCTCTCGGCGATGAAGCCGTTCTGCATCATCAGGATCGAATAGATCGCCTCCTGCACGCCGGCGGCGCCCAGCGAGTGGCCGGTCAGCGACTTGGTGGCGGAGATCGGCGGGCACTTGTCGCCGAACACCACGCGCATCGCCTCGATCTCCTTGAGATCGCCGATCGGCGTCGAGGTGGCGTGCGGGTTGATGTAGTCGATCGGGCCGTTGACGCCCTGGAGGGCGAGTTGCATGGCGCGCACCGCGCCCTCGCCGGAGGGCTGCACCATGTCGTGGCCGTCGGAGGTGGCGCCGTAGCCGACCACCTCGGCATAGATGCGGGCGCCGCGGGCCTTCGCCCGCTCCCACTCCTCGAGGACCAGCACGCCGGCACCACCGGCGATGACGAAGCCGTCGCGGTCCTTGTCGTAGGCGCGGGACGCGACCGCAGGACGGTCGTTGTAGCCGGCCGACATCGCCCCCATCGCGTCGAACAGCACCGACAGCGTCCAGTCGAGGTCCTCGCAGCCGCCGGCGAAGACGACGTCCTGCTTGCCCCACTGGATCAGCTCGGCGCCGTGGCCGATGCAGATGTTGGTGGTCGCGCACGCCGCCGACATCGAATAATTGACGCCCTTCACCTTGAACCAGGTGGCGAGTGTCGCGGACGCCGTCGACGACATCGCCTTCGGCACGGCGAACGGGCCGACGCGCTTCGGGCCCTTCTCGCGGGCGATGTCGGCGGATTCGACGATGGTGCGGGTCGACGGGCCGCCTGAGCCCATGACGAGGCCGGTGCGCTCATGGCTCACCTCGCCCGGCTCGAGGCCGGAATCGCGGATCGCCTGGTCCATGGCGACGTGGTTCCACGCCGTGCCGCCGCCGTGGAAGCGCATGGCGCGGCGGTCGACCACCTCGGAGGGGTCGAGCTCAGGCGCGCCGTGCACCTGGCAGCGGAAGCCGAGGCGGACATATTCGTCCGCCCGCACGATGCCCGACTTCGCCTCGCGCAACGACGCCAGCACCTCCTGGGTGCCGGTGCCGATCGACGAGACGATCCCCATGCCGGTGACGGCCACGCGCCTCATGTCGTCCTCCGTCCTCGCTCGCTCGATGTGGCGTCCGCGCTCGAAAGGCGTCCGCGCGCCCCAACCGGCCGAGGCCGGCGGTCTCTTGGTGTCACCCGGCTGATGCCGGTGGTCTTGCAGCGTCAGCCGGCGGTCGCCGGCCACTCTGAAGCGTCAGCCGGCGGTCGCCGGCCACTCTGAAGCGTCAGCCGGCGGCCGCCGGCTCCGTCTTGAACAGCCCGACCTTGAGATCGCTCGCCTTGTAGATGGTCACGCCGTCGGCCTTCAGCCAGCCGTCGGCGATGCCGAGCACGAGCTTCGAGCGCATCACGCGCTTCAGGTCGATGCCATATTCCACGTGCTTCACGCTCGGCACCACCATGCCGGAGAACTTCACCTCGCCGACCGACAGTGCCCGCCCCTTGCCGGGCGAGCCGAGCCAGCCGAGGAAGAAGCCGAGCATCTGCCACAGCGCGTCGAGGCCGAGGCAGCCCGGCATCACCGGGTCGCCCTTGAAGTGGCAGGCGAAGAACCAGAGGTCGGGGCGGACCGCGAGCTCGGCCCGCACCATGCCCTTGCCATAGGCGCCGCCATCCTCGGAAATCTCGCCGATGCGGTCGAACATCAGCATGGGGGGCAGCGGAAGCTGGGCGTTGCCGCTGCCGAACACCTCACCGCGCGCACACGCGATCAGGTCCTCGTACTCGAAGCTCGACCGCCGCTCGTGCATGACGCTCTCGTGCATTCTTGTTCCGCGTCCCCGCCCTGCGGGGCGCGCCCCCGGAGAGGCCGCCCGCCCTTTCGTTTTGAACCGCCCCGCCACCCTCGGTATGAGCGAACGCCGCCGCGATCCGGACGAGGGAGAAAGAACACGCACCGTCTCGACGGTCGGGCCATCGGGGCAAATCCGACGCACGTCGATGTGCCGCGTGAGCAGCGCGGGTCGATGCGCGGACCCTCCCTACCATAGGCCTTTGCCGATCGAAAGGGCGCGGCTTGCACCCGCACCGTCATCCGCCGGGGCACGGCTCGGGGCCGCCGCCGCCGGCCCGCCGGGCGCAGCGACGGCCTGAAGATAGTAATGACTTGCAATCGCCGGTCATCCCCGCTAGGGTCGTCTCGGAAGCCGGGACAGGGTCGTCCGGCGGGTCACCTCGACCCGGCCGCATTCTCCGTCCACGGCGTGTCGAGTTTTCGAGAGCCGCGACGGCACGGCCGCCGGCGCGACGGGGATGGATCGAAATGGCGGACGGCATGATGACGTCGCGGAGCACGACGATGATGGTCGAAGCGGGCCAGTCGGCCGGTCCTGTGGCGGGCCAGGTGATGCGCCGGCCGGCCAATGTGCGCGGCATGCTGCGCGACTCGGGCCTGCGTCCGACCCGCCAGCGCATCGCACTCGCCGACATCCTGTTCTCCGACGGCAACCGCCACGTCTCGGCCGAGCAGCTGCACGAGGAGGCGCTGCGCGCTCGCGTGCCGGTGTCGCTCGCCACCGTCTACAACACCCTGCACCAGTTCACCGAGGCCGGTCTGCTGCGCGAGGTCGCGGTTGACGGCTCGAAGACCTACTTCGACACCAACACCTCCGACCATCACCACTTCTTCCTCGAGGACGAGAACCGCGTCGTCGACATCCCCGGCGAGGGCCTGTCGATCGACAACCTCCCCGAGGCGCCCGAGGGCATGGAGATCGTCCGCGTCGACGTCGTCGTCCGCATCCGCCCGATCCGCGCCGCCTGATCCAGGCGCGACAGCTCTCCCTTCTCCCGACCGTAGGACGGGAGAAGGTGGCGCGAAGCGCCGGATGAGGGCCGTCGCACGGAGTGCGACGGAACCCGCCGCCATATTCACGGCCGCCCTATAGTCAAGACGAATGCCGTCGCCTTTCCCTTCTCCCGCATCGCGGGAGAAGGTGCCCGAAGGGCGGATGAGGGCCGCTCCGCAGAAGCGGAAGCGACGCCTGCTAGCGCCGCGGAGCGCGTCAGCAGACATACCGTGAGGCCACGCGCCGTTCGCGGCGCGCCCTCATCCGGCGCTGCGCGCCACCTTCTCCCGCTCTCGCGGGAGAAGGAAAACTCTCCCCCTCAGTGCACCGTCTCGTCCGGGTAGACGCCCCACAGCATCGCCTGCTCGACGAAACCGGCGAAGTTCGGCCCCTCGACCTCGCACCACTGGCCGTCGCAGTCGCGCACCTGCACGACGACGTTCGGCGCGAGCGTCGCCTTCAGCTTGCTCGTCGCGTCGCCGCGGGCATAGAGCGCCGTCGGCTCGGCGTTCTGCCAGGGCGCCACCAGCGCGGTGCGTCGCCCCGACAAGAGCCCGTGATAGACCCAGCCCTCCGCCCCCGACGAATCGCGGATGCGCCGCCAGTTCTCGAACTCCTGGACGATCTCCACCGGCAGGCCGGAGCGCACGAAGATCCACTTCACCGCGTGCTCGTTGCTCGGACCGATGCGGACGTTGACGCGGCTCGCCTTCAGGCTGACGAAGCGCGGCAGCGGCAGCCCGGTGGTCTGCTGGGCGTGAGCCGGCGGTGCGGTCGGCGGCATCGCCACGAGCATGGCCGCCCCCAGCCCGACGGCGCCCCACCGCAGCCCCGCCACCATCCTCGACAGCACGCCCATTCCGAGTGACCCTCTTCGCCCGCCGACCGTCCGCCCGCGCCGCCCCGGCCCGTTGTGTTTCCGCATCGCTCTGCTACAGAAGGCCGAAGCGCACGGGGGACGCCGCCGAGCATGCAGCCTCAGGGTTAACCGGCGCTGAACCCGGCATCCGTCTGGACCCCTCCCGAGGCACGCGCAGCATGGCCAGGAAAAAGCCGCACGTGGTGGTGACCCGGAAGCTTCCGGACGTCGTCGAAACCCGCATGCGTGAATTGTTCGAGGCGAAGCTCAACGAGACCGACCGGCCGCTCAGCCAGGCCGAGCTCGTCGAGGCCGTCCGCCACGCCGACGTGCTGGTGCCGACCATCACCGACCGCATCGACACCGCCGTGCTGTCCCAGGCGGGCCCGAATCTCCGCCTCATCGCCAACTTCGGCAACGGCGTCGACAACATCGACGTCGAGACGGCGGTCGCCCGCGGCATCACCGTGACGAACACCCCCGGCGTCCTCACCGAGGACACCGCCGACATGACGATGGCGCTGATGCTGGCCGTGCCGCGCCGCCTCGCCGACGGCATCCGCGCCGTTCACGACAACGCCTGGGGCGGCTGGTCGCCGACCTGGATGCTCGGCCGCCGCATCTCCGGCAAGCGCCTCGGCATCGTCGGCATGGGCCGCATCGGCCAGGCCGTCGCCCGCCGCGCCCGCGCCTTCGGCATGTCGATCCACTACCACAACCGCCGCCGCCTCGGCGCGGCAGTGGAGGACGGCCTCGAGGCGACGTGGTGGGAGAGCCTCGACCAGATGCTCGCCCGCATGGACGTCGTCTCGATCCACACGCCCCACACCCCGGCGACCTTCCACCTTTTGTCGGCGCGGCGGCTGAAGCTGATGCGGCCGGAGGCCTACATCGTCAACACCGCCCGCGGCGAGCTCATCGACGAGGCGGCGCTGATCCGCCAGCTCGAGACCGGGGCACTGGCCGGTGCCGGCCTCGACGTCTTCGAGCACGAGCCGGCGATCAACCCGAAGCTGATGAAGCTCGCCGAGGCGGGCCGCGTCGTGCTGTTGCCGCATCTCGGCTCGGCCACCATCGAGGGCCGCATCGACATGGGCGAGAAGGTGATCATCAACATCCGCACCTTCATGGACGGCCACCGCCCCCCGGACCGCGTCCTGCCCTCGATGCTGTGAGGGCGGGGGGGCGTCACCCCCGCCCGTAGCCGCACGGCCGCGCCTCACCCCCGCGCATACCCGATCGTCTCGAACCGCATGCCGAGGATGTCGACGAGCAGCAGCCGGCCGATCAGCGGCTCGCCGGCGCCGGTGATCAGCTTCACCACCTCGCAGGCCTGAAGCGTCCCGAGCACGCCGACGACGGCGCCGAGGATGCCGGCCTCGGCGCAACTCGGCACCGTGCCGGCCGGGGGCGCCTCGGGGAAGAGGTCGCGCCAGCGCGGGTTCGGCCGGCCGTCGGGGCCGCTTTCGTAGGGCACGAGCGTCGTCAGCGAGCCGTCGAAGCGGCCGACCGCCGCCGTTACCAGCGGACGTTTGGCCGCCTCGCAGGCGTCGGCCAGCGCGTAGCGGGTGGCGAAGTTGTCCGAGCCGTCGACCACCACGTCGTAGGCTGCCACCAGCGCCGGTGCGCTCGCCGCCGTCAGCCGCATCCGGTGCGCCTCCACGACGACGTGCGGATTGAGCCGCGCCACCATCGCCGCCGCGCTGTCGACCTTCGCCGCCCCCACCGAGCCCGTGTCGTGCACCACCTGCCGCTGCAGGTTCGACACCTCCACCACGTCGTCGTCGACGATGCCGAGCGTGCCGACGCCGGCGGCGGCGAGATAGAGCAGCACCGGTGCGCCGAGCCCGCCGGCGCCGACCACCAGCACCCGCGCCGCCTTCAGTTTCTGCTGCCCCGGCCCGCCGATCTCCGGCAGCACCAGGTGGCGGGCATAGCGGGCGATCTCGTCCGTCGTCAGCATGGCATCCGATCCGCCGGCGCCCCGCACAACCGGGGGTGCCCGCCTTTGATTCGATCGCCCCTTGAGCCCGCCCGCGGAAAGGCCCATCTTATCGGCGAGAGTTGAGGAATGACTTTCAATCAAAGCGTGCATTGTCGAGATGGCCCGATCGCTCCCACAGCGTTGGGTGGACCAAGGTTTGCACCGCGTTGGACGGCGGCGGCAAGAGTGCCGCGGAGTACCACGGGTTGACGGCCGACAAGGCCACGGGCGAAGCATCGCATGAGGCACCCATGCGGGAGGGTGTGCCGCCGGCGACGGCCGCGGCGCGCATCGCGCTGATCTACACCCTGCTCGGCGCGATCTGGATCGTCGGCGGAGACTATGTCCTCGCCGACGTGAGCCGCGACTGGCACGACTGGCACGACTGGCACGCCTGGATCGAGATCTCGAAGGGCCTCTTCTATGTCACGCTGACGGCGACCGCCCTGTATTTCGTCGTGCGGGCCGCCCTGCATCGGGAACGCAGGCTCGCGGACCGCATCGTCGAGGTGGCCGCGGCCACTCGGCTGGCGCGCGTCGACGCGGAGGAGCGCCGGGCCTTCATCGAGGCCGTGCTCGACACCATCCAGGACCGCATCTGGGTGTTCACCGCCGACTGCCGGATCCGCCGCGCCAATGCCGCGGGCTGGCGGATGCTCGGCCGGTCGTCGCCGCCGGACGGGGAGCTCGATCTCGAAGAGGCCGGCTGGCCGGAAGGCAGCCGCGCCATGATGCGCGCCCACGTCGCCCAAGTGCTGGAAAACGGCGAACCGTTTTCCGGCCGCCTCAAACTCCACGACGGCGCCGACGATCATGTCGTCGACTACTCCAACCGCCTGCTGGTCGATCCGGCGACCGGGCAGCGCGACGTCCTCAGCGTCGCCTGGGACGTGACCGAGCAGGTGGCGGCCGAGACCGCGCTTGCCCGCAAGAACCGCATCCTCACCGCCGTCGTCAACGGCATGCTGGCGATCTCGGGGCATCACGACCGCGCGTCGATCGCGCGGGCCGTGACCTGCGCGCTGGTGCAGGACGCCGGTTTCGCGCTCGCCTGGATCGGCGAGGTGGACGATGGCAACGTCAACACGCTGCGCCTGCTCGCCGCCTGCGGCACGCTCGCCGACAGGCTTCCATCCGTTGTCGAGGCCATCCGGACACAGGACGATATCGCCAGCCCGACGCGGGAGGCGATCCGCACCGGCGAACCGTGCCTGTGGAACGGCCTGCACACTCGCCCCGAGCTCTCCTGGGCGACCGGCATGTTCGGCCACGAACGCGAGGTCCGATCCACCATCGTCGTGCCGATGCACTTTTCCGGCCGCGTCTTCGCGACGCTGTCGCTCTATGGCCATGACGCTGCCTTCGACCTGGAAGAACTCCGCCCCATCGAGGCGTTCTGCGGGCAGCTCGGCCGGGCGCTCGCCACCATCGACAGCCTGGTGCGCTACGAGGAGAGCGAGGCGGGCCGTCTTGCCGCCGTCTCGCGGGTCAAGGCGGCGCTGATCGAGACCGTTGGCGCGCTCGCCGCCGTCGTCGAGGTGCGCGACCCCTACACGGCCGGCCACCAGCAACGGGTCGCGGTCTTCGCCGAAGCCATCGCCCGGGAGAAGGGGTGGCTGGACGATCACGTCGAAGGTGTGCGCGTCGGTGCGCTGCTGCACGATATCGGCAAGATCGCCGTTCCGGTCGAGCTCCTGAACAAGATCAGCAAGCTCAGCCGCGAAGAGTTCGCTCTCATCAAGACGCATACGACGCGCGGCGGCGAGCTCCTCAGCGCCATCCGCTTCGAATGGCCGATCCTCCCGATGGTGACGCAGCACCACGAGCGCCTCGACGGGTCCGGCTATCCGGCCGGGCTTCGCGACAACGAGATTACCCCGGAAGCGAAGCTGCTCGCCGTCGCCGACGTCGCCGAGGCAATGCTGTCGGACCGCCCCTACCGCCGCTCGGCCGGCATGGATGCGGTGATCGCGGAACTGACGCAGGGCCGCGGACGTCTCTACGAGGCCGATACCGTCGATATCGCCCTGCGCCTTTTGCGCGAGCGCGGCGCCGCGGTGTTCGGGTCCGAGGTCCCCTGACGCGCGAGACGGCAGGTCAGGCCCCAGCGGTTCCGGCCCCAGCGATCCGGCCCCGCCTACTCCAGCCCCTCGAACAGCAGCGTCGACAAATAGCGCTCGGCGAACGACGGGATGATCAGCACGATGTTTTTGCCGGCGAACTCCGGCCGCCGGCCGAGCGCCGCCGCCGCCGTCACCGCAGCGCCCGACGAGATGCCGCCGGGGATGCCCTCGAGCCGCGCCAGCAGCCGGGCGTTCTGGAAGGCCTCGTCGTTGGTGACCCTGATCACCTCGTCATAGGCGGCCGTGTCGAGCACCTCCGGCACGAAGCCGGCGCCGATGCCCTGGATCTTGTGCGGGCCGGAATTGCCGCCCGACAGCACCGGGCTGTCGGCCGGCTCCACCGCGACGACGTGGAGCGACGGCTTGCGCGGCTTCAGCACCTGCGCCACGCCGGTGATGGTGCCGCCGGTGCCGATGCCCGCCACGAACGCGTCGATGTTGCCGCCGGTGTCGGTCCAGATCTCTTCCGCCGTGGTGGCGCGGTGGATCGCCGGGTTGGCCGGATTGCGGAACTGCTGCGGCATCACCGCGCCGGGGATCTCGGCCAGCAGCTCCTCCGCCTTGGCGATCGCCCCCTTCATGCCCTTGGCCGCCTCGGTCAGCACCAGCTCGGCGCCGAGCAGCTTCAGCATCTTGCGGCGCTCGACCGACATCGATTCCGGCATCACCAGGATCAGCCGGTAGCCGCGCGCCGCCGCCACGAAGGCGAGCGCGATACCGGTGTTGCCGGAGGTCGGCTCCACCATCGTGCCGCCCGGCTTCAGCGTGCCGGAGGCCTCCAGGGCGTCGATCATGGCGACGCCGATGCGGTCCTTGACGCTGGCGATCGGGTTGAAGAACTCGAGCTTGCCGAGCAGCGTCGCCCCGACGCCCAGCGCCTTGCCCAGCCGGTCGAGCCGCACCAGCGGCGTATCGCCGACCGTCTCGGTGATCGACCCATAGATGCGTCCACGACCCGGACGGCGCCCGGTGGCTGCGGTCTCGGCATGGGCCGCGTCGGCGCGGGCACTCTCGGCGCGGGCTGCTTCGGCGCTGGTGCTCTCGGCGCGGGCGTCTTCGGCCATGTCTGGTCTCCCTTCCCCTCCGGAGTCATTCCCGGGCTTGTCCCGGGAACCTACCCCTCTCGGCAGTTGCGGCGCCACATCAAGCACCCGCCCGATGCTTCCAAGCCACCGCCCCGCTTCCTCCGCCACCCACACCGCGGTCATTCCCGGGCTTGTCCCGGGAACCCATTCGTCTCTGCGGGCGAGGCGCCCGATCGCGATCTCCAACCCGCGGCGCCGCCGCATGGGTTCCCGGCACAAGGCCACGGCTGTCCGGTTCATTTTGGTAGACGGGGTGCATGGCATTGATTCTACTCGTTTCCAAGCACTTGCCGGTGATTTGGACACGAGCGGAGATCAAGCCATGCGCCATCACAATAGCGTCCTGCA
>JAESGX010000244.1_pt1 | contig 29069 bp, 23 predicted proteins | sample 9269801 | NCBI WGS metagenome assembly JAESGX01 (sample SAMN16773122, study PRJNA677054) | algae metagenome | isolation source: Pleurocapsa minor GSE-CHR-MK-17-07R and co-occurring heterotrophs from wet... | place: USA: Lower Calf Creek Falls, Grand Staircase Escalante National Monument, UT ... | reverse complement strand
GAGGAGGGCACGCAGCTGCCGCGCTCGATCATCGAGTTCTATTACAAGAACGACGAGCTCGGCGACCCGATGGTCTCCGAGGAGCACGTGACGGCGTTCGGCTGGGCGAACCCCCAGGAGATCGACGACATCATGGCGCTCGCCATCCGCGTCAATGACTTCCTCGCCGGGCTCTTCCTCGGCGTCGGCATCCGCCTCGTCGACTTCAAGATGGAGTGCGGCCGCCTCTGGGAAGGCGACATGATGCGCATCGTCGTCGCCGACGAGATCTCACCGGACTCGTGCCGGCTGTGGGACATCGTCACCAACGACAAGCTCGACAAGGATCGTTTCCGCCGTGATCTCGGCGGCATGCTGGAGGCCTACCAGGAGGTGGCCCGCCGGCTCGGCATCCTCAACGACAACGACCGCACCACCACCCAGGGCCCCACCCTGGTGCAGTGAGGGCGCAGCACGACGGGGCGCCGGAACGGACATTTGTCCGAACCGGCTTCCCCGGACGCGCGTCTTGGTGCTAGACGCGGCTTTCTCGGTCGCGCGTCCGGGTGACGGACGCGCTGCTCACCGCAGTTCCGGAGCAGCCATGAAAGCCCGCGTCGTCGTCACCCTGAAGTCCGGCGTCCTCGATCCGCAGGGCAAGGCGATCGAGGGGGCACTCGCCGCCCTCGGCTTCGCCGGCGTCGAGGCCGCCCGCCAGGGCCGCGTCATCGACCTCGAGCTCGCCGAGACCGACCCCGCCGCCGCGAAGGCGCGGGTCGCCGAGATGTGCGAGAAGCTGCTCGCCAACACCGTCATCGAGAGCTACGCGATCGAGATCGCCGCCTGAGCGCCGGAGTTCGCCCGATGAAAGCCGCCGTCGTCGTCTTCCCCGGCTCCAACCGCGAGCGGGACGTCCTGCGGGCGCTGACGCTCGCGGGCGCCGAGGCCCGCACCGTCTGGCACGCCGACACGACGCTGCCCGACGGCGTCGATCTCGTCGTGCTGCCGGGCGGCTTCTCCTATGGCGACTATCTGCGCTCCGGGGCGATCGCCGCGCGCGCGCCGATCATGGCGGCGGTGCGCCGCCACGCCCAGCGCGGCGGCCTCCTGCTCGGCATCTGCAACGGCTTCCAGATCCTCACCGAGGCGGGACTGCTGCCCGGCGCGCTGATGCGCAATGCCGGCCTCACCTTCGTCTGCCGCGAGGTGAAGCTCACGGTCGAGCGCGCCGACACGCCCTTCACCGCCCACTACCAGGCCGGCCAGGTCATCCGCTGCCCGGTCGCCCACCACGATGGCAACTATTTCGCCGACGCGGCCACCCTCGACCGGCTGGAGGGCGAGGGGCAGGTGGTGTTCCGCTATGCCGACGGCACCAACCCGAACGGCTCGGCGCGCGACATCGCCGGCATCTGCTCGGCCAACCGCAAGGTGCTCGGCCTGATGCCGCACCCGGAGAACCTCGTCGAGGAGATCGCCGGCGGCACCGACGGCAAGCCGCTGTTCGAGAGCCTCGCCGCCGTCGCCTGATCGCAGCGGCGGCGCGCGCCGCCGCGATAGCTTGATCGCGGCCGCCCGCTCCCCCTTAGCCGCCCGCCTTCTTCGCCGCCGCCTCGTCGGTGAGCGCGATCGCCTCCACAGCGCCGGCCTGGATCGCCTGGGTGCGCGCCGCAGCGTATTCCGGCGTCCCCGGCTCACCCTCCACCCGCACCGTGACGACGCGGTTGGCGAATTTGATGCCCGCCTGCTGGAAGGCCGCCTGGATGCGGTGGTAGACGACCCGGCGCAGCACGAACTGGTCGTTCGGCTTGGTGCGGAACTTGACGCGGATGATCATCGCCGAATCGTCCATCTCATAGACGCCCTGCGACTTCAGCGGATCGAGGAACATCGACCCATAGGTCGGGTCGGCGAGCAGCTCCTCGCCGACCTTCTTGATGATCTTGCGCACCTTCTCGCTGTCGGTGTCGAGCGGCAGCCGGAGCGGCAGCTTCATGATCGCCCAGTCGCGCGAGAAGTTGGTGATCGACGCCACCTCGCCGAAGCGGATGGTGTTGAGTGGCCCGTTCTGGTGGCGCAGCTGGAAGGAGCGGATGGAGATCTTCTCCACCGTGCCCTTGATCTTGCCGATGTCGATGTACTCGCCGACGCGGAAGGCGTCGTCGACGAGATAGAACGCCCCGGAGATGACGTCTTCCACCAGTTGCCGCGAGCCGAAGCCGATGGCGAGCCCGATGACGCCCGCGCCGGCGAACAGCGGCGTGATGTCGACGCCGAGCTGTGACAGCGCCATCATCGACACCATCACGATGATCGAGGCGAGCAGGAAGAAGCGCAGCAGCGGCAACACGGTGGCGAGCCGCGACTTGCCGGTGCCCATGGGCGAATCGCCCGAATCGACATCGGCACCCTCGACCAATGATCCCGTGCTGTCTTCCTCGGCGATCCGGCGGTCGATCCAGATCTTCACCGCGTCATAGGCGAGCCAGCCGAGGAAGACGACGACGAGCACGTCGAAGATGCGCCCGCCGACGTCCGGCTGGCCGATGAAGTCGACGCCCCAGAGGTGCAGCAGCACCGCGATGCCGCCGAAGATGACGATGAGGGCCGCCCCGCGCTCGAGGAGATCGCGATAGTCGGCGATGCGCTTGCCCTCGTCGGCGCGGTTGTGGCCGACAAAGAGTTCCGGCAGGCGCTTCATGCTGCGCTCGATGACGAGCACGGCGACGCCGTAGAGACCGAGGCAGACGATCAGGATCGGCAGCGGTGCCAGCACCAGCCCCTCCGCCCCGGGATGGCCGAGCAGCAGCCGCACCGAGCGTACCAGCCAGGCGGCGATCAGATAGACGATGACGAAGAGGTGCCAGTTGTAGACGAGCCAGCGTTTCCAGATCGGCGCCGGGCGGCCGGTCGGCGGCAGGATTGCCTCGGCGATGGCGCGGCGATTGACGACGCACACCCCGATGATGAGCAGGACCCCGAGACCGCTCAGCACGATGGCGATCAGGTCGCGCGCCGCATTGCTGATCGCGAGCCCGGCGAGCCAGGTGTTGAGGGCGAGCACCACGACGGCCAGCGTCACGACGACGTTGACGTCGCGCGTCAGCCGCCGCGCCTCGCCGTCGTCGAAGTTCAGCACCCGTTGGTGCGGCATGTGGGGAGCGATCACGCACTTGACGATCGCCGTGAAGCCGCGGGCGAGCACGGCGGCGGCGATCATGATCATCACGGTGCGGTGCGCGTAGGGCGCCATCCCGTGGGCGATCTCCTTGGCCACGACGGCGACGATGCCGAGCACCAGCGCGCCGGCGACGCCGATCGCCGTGCAGATCAGCAGCCAGCCGACACGCTCGTGCAGGTGCTCGGGCACCACAGGCAGCCGCGAGAGCCAGCGCCGCCGCGCCCAATTCTGGAACAGCCAGTCGGCGACCAGGCCGATCAGCACCGCCACCACCCCGACGGACAGCGCCGACGGCAGCCAGTTGCCGGACCCGGGGGGCGCCTCCTTCTCGACGGCGGCGGTGATGTCCTCGGGCAAGTCGGGTGCCGAGGCGACCGCCTCGCGCAGCTGCTCGCGGGCGGCCTCCAGCGCCACCTGGATGTCATACTCGTCCGCCTCGACCTCGGCGACGAGCGTCGGGCCGGGGGTCTCCGTCGTCGCTGTGGGCGTCGCTGCGGTCGTGTGACCAGCCGCGGGGCGGGCCGCTTCCTCGGCGCGAGACGCCGGCGCGGCTGCACAGACGAGCAGGACTGCAAGAAAGGCATGCAGCAGCCACCCGGTGCCGCGCGCATCCGCCCGTTTCGAGGCGCCCGGCCCCGCCCTCCCACGATCAGACATCACGGCCCCCGACGATCGCGCTGAACCGCGATCCGACGTCATCCTTCGCCGCCCGGTGCGTACCCGTCAAGCACGCGGAGAGTGCCGCCCCGACCCGGTCCCGGCGGCAAGACACGTCGACCCGGAGCCGGCGCTGCGCTATGGCAACCCGAGCGTGGAGGAGCCCCATGACCGAGACCTACGACCTGATCCTGAAAGGCGGCACCGTCGTCGGCATCGACGGCATCGGCCTGGCCGACATCGCCGTCCGCGACGGCCGCATCGCCCGCATCGGCGACCTGCCGGCGGAGGCCGCCGGCGCGGTGGTCGATTGCCGCGGCCTGACGGTGCTGCCGGGCGTCATCGACAGCCAGGTGCACTTCCGCGAGCCCGGCCTCGAGCACAAGGAAGACCTCGAGACCGGCTCGCGCGCGGCCGTCCTCGGCGGCGTCACCGCCGTCTTCGAGATGCCGAACACCAAGCCGACGACAGTGACCGCCGAGCGCCTGGCCGACAAGCTCGCCCGTGCCCGCGGCCGCATGCATTGCGACCACGCCTTCTGGGTCGGCGGCACCGCCGAGACGGTCGACGACATCCCCGCCCTCGAGCGGCTGCCGGGGGCTGCCGGCATCAAGATCTTCATGGGCTCGTCGACCGGCGACCTGCTCGTGCCCGACGACGCCGCCCTCGGCCGGGTGCTGGCGAAGACGCGCCGGCGCGTCGCCGTGCACGCCGAGGACGAGCCGCGGCTCGAGGCCCGCAAGGGCCTGCGCGTTCCCGGTGACCCGAGCTCCCACCCCGTCTGGCGCGACGAGGAGGCGGCGCTGATGGCGACCCGCCGGCTCGTCGGCCTCGCCCGCCGCCACGGCGCGCTGGTGCACGTGCTGCACATCTCCACCGCCGCGGAGATGGCCTTCCTCGCCGGCCAGCGCGACATCGCCAGCGTCGAGGCGACGCCGCACCACCTGACGATGACCGTCGAGGACGATGGTCCCCGCCTCGGCACGCGCCTGCAGATGAACCCGCCGGTGCGCGACGCCCGGCACCGCGCCGCCCTCTGGGATGCGTTGGCGCAGGGCATCGTCGACGTGCTCGGCTCCGACCACGCGCCGCACACGCTCGAAGAGAAGGCCGCCCCCTATCCGCAGTCGCCCTCCGGCATGACCGGCGTGCAGACGCTGGTGCCGATCATGCTCGACCACGTCGCGAGCGGCCGGCTCTCCTTGCAGCGCTTCGCCGACCTCACCAGCGCCGGCCCGGCGCGGCTGTTCGGCATCGCCGGCAAGGGCCGCATCGCGGTCGGCTACGACGCCGACTTCACGGTGGTCGACACGAGCGCCCGCTGGACCATCGAGGACGGCTGGATCGCCTCCCGCGCCGCCTGGACGCCCTATCACGGACGCACGGTTACCGGCCGGCCGATCGGCACGATCGTGCGCGGGCTGCGCGTCGTCTGGGACGGCGAACTCGTCGCGGCCGGGCATGGCGAGCCGGTGCGCTTCCACGCCGCCCTGGCGCCCGCGGCCGGCTGAGCCCGATCGCGACCCGAGAAGCAAAAACGGCCGTCGCGGTGGCGACGGCCGTCTGAGGGGGTTCCGCCGGCGCCTCGGCGCCGGCCGACGAAGGGCACGCAGCGCAGGGAACAGCGTGTCAGCGCAGGAAAAGCGCGTCAGCGCAGGGCGACGGTGATCAGCGTGTCACCGGTGTCGGGGGTGAAGCGGTCGGTACGCGGGCCTGGAACGATGCCGGCATAGAGCCCGTCGGTCCCCGGCAGGTCGACGGTCGCGATGATCTCCGGCAGGCTGCGGCCATCGGGGGCGCTCAGCTTGGCGAAGTCCATCGCCCGCACCGTCACCACCTGGGACAGCAGCAGCGGCTCGGAGCGGTCCGGCGCCGTCAGCTCGTCGGCGAAGGGATCGACCACGGCCACGGCGACGAGACCCGGCATCGGCGCGATGCCGAGGTCGCTCGCGCCCGGCATGGCGTCGTCTCCGGCGCTGCGCGAGGCGGTGGCGGAGCCGCGCATCGCCGCGGGCGGACGGCTGTCGCGCATCACCGTCGCCGCCGTCTCGGCGAACACGTCGACGGGATCGCCGGTGAGCGAGGCGGGGCCGGCGGTGGCGTAGCCGAGCACCGGCGGCGTCGTGCCGGCGGTCAGCGTTGCGGCGGCGACCAGGAACTCGGCCGGCTTCGGCCGCGGCGGCGCCGTCGAGGCGACCGCGACCGCCACGGTTCCGGCTTCGCGGCCGGGGGCCGGCACCGGCACGCGCAGCCCGGCCACCACTGTCGCGGCGACTGCCGGCTCGGGGACGGCGGGCTCGGCCGCTGCAGGCTCCGCCGGAGCCGGGGCGTCGGGCTTCGCCCGCGGCGGCAAGGTGTTGGCGGCGACGAGCAGCGCGCCGACGGGATCGGACGCCGGGGTCGGCTCGGGTGCCGCGGCGGGAGCCGGCGGAGCGGGCGGCGGCGGGGCGCTGACGACGGCCGGCGGCTCCGGCGTCCGCGGGGTGGCGCGGGTCGCGGCGGCCGGGGCCGGCTCGACGTCGACGCCCGGCAGGGCGCTGTCGGACGGCGTCGCCCGGGCATTGTTGGTCGGGGCGCGGGCGATCTCGGTGGCGCGGGCCGGCGTCGTGGCGCGTGCCGGGGCCGGCGCGTCCTCCTCGTCGCCACCGCCGCCGATGGCGCCGGAGGAGTCCACGGTGTCCTCTTCCTCGTCGACACCACCGCCGAACAGCATGGCGAGGACGTTCTTGCTGGCGCCGGGCGGCGGACGGATGATGCCGCCACCGCGGCCGAAGCCCGCCGTCGCTCCGGCAGCACCGTCGCTACCCGAGGACGAGGCGACGCTCAGCCCCTTCTTGCGGCGCATGTAGTCGTTCACCGCCTCCTCGTAGCCGGGCAGCGGCTTGCCGTCCGTCGGCACGTGCAGGGTGCGGCCCTTCGGGAACACCGCGACGAGCTGCGAGCGCGTCATGCGGGGCCAGTGGCGGACGGTGCCGGTGTCGGTGTGGATGAACGGCGTCCGCGAGGTCGGATAGAAGCCGACGCCGCCGACCTGCTTACGCAGCGCGATGGCGCGCAGCTTCGAGGTCGGCACGTCGGTGACGAACCAGTCCATCGCACGCCCATAGGTGTGCTGGCTGTTCTTCGCGACGCCGCGCGAGCGCCGGCGCAGCATGCTGTTGGTGGCCGGCGAGCGGTAGGCGGAGGTGACGGTGATCGGCTTGCGGGAACCGGATTCCTTCCAGACCTCCCAGACGAGGTCGAACAGCAGGGGGTCCATGCGGGTCGGCTCGTTGCGGCGCCAGTCGCGCAGCATCTGGTTGAGCTTTTTCAGGCCCGCGGCGTCGTAGCGGCCGTTCTTCTTGAAGGTGATCTGGGCGCGTTCGCCGGTGTGGACATAATAGAGGTCCAGCGTCCGCGTCTCGGCCGAAGCCGGAGAGGCTCCAAGGGCGAAGCATCCCGCTACGAGCGCCACAGCGACCGCCCCGAGCCGGGCGATGCGCGAGAACGCGAATCGTCGTGCCAAATGGATCACTATCCGTCCGTCTCCACTCGGCGCTCGCGTTGCGCCGTGCCGCCCCCGAACGTCATTACGTCCAAATCCGTTAAAGAGCGTTTACCGTATCCGCGCCGCGAAGAAAACCGGGGCGTCGGGTTTTCCCGAGGTGGGGCGGATTTCTAAAGCCCCAGCGCCCGGATCGTCCGGCCGTCGAGACCATAGGGATCGCCGCGCAGCGCCAGCGTCCCGTCGCCCGTCGCCACTGCGGTGAAGTAGGTGAGATGCACCGGCATCGGCGCGGTGAGGTCGACGCGCGCCTCGCGGCCGCCGATCATCTTGCGCAGGCGCTCGCCGTTCCATTTCGAATGACCGTCGAGCAGCGCATCGGCGAAGGCGAGCGGGTTTTCCACCCGCACGCACCCGTGGCTGAAAGCGCGCACCGGCTTGTTGAACAGCGCCTTCGACGGCGTGTCGTGCAGATAGACGGCGTGTTCGTTCGGAAACATGAACTTGAGATTTCCCAGCGCGTTGCCGTCGCCGGGCCGCTGGCGGATGCGGACGCGGCGGATGGTCGATTCGTTCCAGGCGACCGAGCTCGGCGGCACGACGCGCCCGTCGACGACAACCTCGTAGTTGCGGCGGGCGAAATAGCCGTCGGGGTTCTCCTGGATCGACGGCAGCATCTCCTTCGAGGCGATCGACACCGGCACGTTCCAGAACGGATTGACGACGATGAACTCGATCTCGTCGGAGAACAGCGGCGTCGGCGTCGTCGGGGCGCCGACGACGACGCGGGTGCGGAAGCGCGGCAGACCGTCGCGGATGATGGCGAGCTCGTAGCCCGGCACGTCGACGAAGACGTGATCGCGACCGAGATCGCGCGGCATCCAGCGCCACCGCTCCATGTTGGCGAGGACGAGCGCGGTGCGGTCCTGCTTGCGGCCGCCGTTCAGCACCCGCACCGTCAGCGCGCCCAGCACACCGTCGGCGGTCAGGCCCTGCGACTGCTGGAAGCCCATCACCGCGGCGCGCACGTCGGCGTCGTAGAGGGCCGGGTCGGCGGTGACGACATCGACGCCAAGGCGACGGCGGATCACCTCGACGCGTGGATCGCGCAGGCCGAGCTTCAGGGCCGGCCCCGTCGGCACCGGCTCGGGGTCGACGGCGGTCTGCGCGGCGATGACGGCGAGCGCGCGCTTCAGGCGCCGGTAGCCTTCGTGCGGCGGGTTGTAGCCGTCCAGCCCGACGGCGATGTCGCGGCTCTCCGCCAAGGCCGCCAGCACGGCGTCCGTCTCCGGCACCTCCGGCTTCAGGGTGGCGAGCGCCCAGACGGTCGCGGGCCGGGTGCGCCCGGCCGCGGCCTCGCGGGCATAGAGGGCGAAGCTGCGCGAGATCGACAGCTCGAGCACCGCTGCGCCGCCGGTGCGGTCGACACCCGCCGGCATGGTCGCCACGGCGTAGCGCGCCGGATCGAGGCCGTCCTCGGCGGCGCGGGCGAGGCGGGCGAGGCCGGCGCGCGCCCGGTCCGTCGGCCGCGTGCCCTCCACCCACGCCGGGGCGAACTCGCGCGCCGCATAGAAGTCGCGCAACGCCGTGGCGGTGGGGTCCTTCGGGTCGGCGGCGGCGATCGCCAGTTCGAAGGCGAGGCGCGAGCGCAGCGGGTCGGTGAGTTGCGGGGCGACGGGCGGCAGCTTGCGGCCGGCGACGAGGCCGTCGCCAGGCACCGGGCGAGGGGCGGCGACCGGCAGCGGAACGGCGGCAGCCGTCTGCGGGAAGACCGGCGGGACCGGAAGCGCCCCGACGACGGCCTTGGGCAGCACGACCTTCGGGACGACGGGTGCGACGGCCTGGACTGCCGTCTGGGGCCGGGGCGGCGGCATGACGATCGGCATCGCCGCGCGCATCACCAGGGAATCGCCGACGACCGGGGCAGCGGCGGGAAGGGGGGTGGTGGCGAGGGCCGGCGGCGCCAGCGCGACCAACAGCCCGAGCAGCGGCAGCGCTCCGGCTCGGCGCGCGCGCCGGACCCGCTTCATCTCACTCCCCTCGTCCCGCATGGCGCCGTCGTCCCGATCGCGCGTTGTTTCCGGTCGACCGTGCCGGCGCGAGCCTTGAGGGAAGGTGAACGCCGGCGCCGCCTCAAGCCGTGCGCCCCGGCGGTGCGGCGATTGCGGCCCGCTGTTGCAGGCGCGCCACGTCGGCGGCGGCACGGCGGCATGACAGGCGGCCGCGCTTCGACTAGGAAAGCCGGGGGTTGCCGCCGTTCAGCGTCAGGATCGTCCATGTTCACGAAGCCGCCGCTCTCCCGCCTGCCGTCCGCCCTCCTTTCGCCCGCCGCCGCGGCGGCAGCCGGCGTGTTGGCGGCGGACCTGCCGGTCTGGAACCTCGACGACCTCTATCCGGCGATCGATTCGCCGGCCGTGCGCGCCGATCTCGATCGCGCCCAGGCCGAGGCGGTCGCCTTCGAGACCGAATACAAGGGCAAGCTCGCCGAGGCGCTGTCCCAGCCCGGCGGCCCGGCGGCGCTCGCCGCCGTCATCCGCCGCTACGAGGCGCTGGAAGAGCTGATCGGCCGGCTCTACTCCTATGCCGGCCTCGTCTATGCCGGCGACAGCGACACCACTGCCCACGGCAAGTTCTATGGCGACGTGCAGGAGCGGCTGACGACGGCGAGCGCGCACCTGTTGTTCTTCTCCCTCGAGCTCAACGCCATCGAAGAGGCGGTGCTCGACGCCGCTCTCGGCGATCCCGAGCTCGGCCACTACCGCCCGTGGCTCGAGGACGTCCGCCGCAACAAGCCCTACGAGCTCGAGCCGCGCGTCGAGCAGCTCTTCCACGAGAAGTCCGTCACCGGGCGCGCCGCCTGGAACCGGCTGTTCGACGAGACGGTGGCGGCGCTGCGCGTCGACATCGACGGCGAGAGCCTGACGCTCGAGGCGGCGCTCAACTGCCTGCAGGATCCGCAGGAGGCGCGCCGCCGCGCCGCCGCCGAGGCGCTCGCCGCCGCCTTCAAGGACGAGACGCGCACCTTCGCCCTCGTCATGAACGTGCTCGCCAAGGACAAGGAAATCTCCGACCGCTGGCGCGGCTTCGAGGACGTGGCGGATAGCCGCCACCTCGGCAACTGCGTCGAGCGCGAGGTCGTCGAGGCGCTCGTCTCCTCGGTGCGCGAGGCCTATCCGCGCCTCTCACACCGCTACTACGCCATGAAGGCGCGCTGGCTCGGCAAGGACAAGCTCGACCACTGGGACCGCAACGCGCCCCTGCCGGACAGCGACGAGCGCGAGATCGGCTGGGACGCCGCCCGCGACACCGTGCTCGAGGCCTATGGCCGCTTCTCGCCCGAGCTCGCCGATCTCGGCCGCAAGTTCTTCGACAAGCCGTGGATCGACGCGCCGACGCGGCCCGGCAAGTCGCCGGGCGCCTTCGCCCACCCGACGGTGCCGAGCGTCCATCCCTATCTCTTGCTCAACTACCAGGGCCGCGTCCGGGACGTGATGACGCTCGCCCACGAGCTCGGCCACGGCGTCCACCAGCTGCTCGCCGCCCCGAACGGCGCCCTGATGGCGCCGACGCCGCTGACGCTCGCCGAAACGGCGAGCGTGTTCGGCGAGATGTTGACCTTCCGCTCGCTCCTCGACGCCGCCACGGACCCGAAGACCCGCCGCGCCATGCTCGCCGCCAAGGTCGAGGACATGCTGAACACCGTGGTCCGCCAGATCGCCTTCTACGGCTTCGAGCGGCGCATCCACCTCGAGCGCCGCGACGGCGAGCTCACCGCCGAGCGCATCGGCGAGATCTGGATGGAGGTGCAGGCCGAGAGCCTCGGCCCGGCGATCCGCCTCGGCCCGGGCTACGAGACGTTCTGGTGCTACATCGGCCACTTCGTCCACTCGCCGTTCTACGTCTACGCCTACGCCTTCGGCGACTGCCTGGTGAACTCGCTCTACGCCGTCTACGAGGACGCCGCGGCGGGCTTCCAGGACAAGTACTTCGCCATGCTGAAGGCCGGCGGCACCCGCCACCACTCCGAGCTCCTCGCCCCCTTCGGCCTCGACGCCCGCGACCCGGCCTTCTGGGGCAAGGGTCTGGCCGTGATCGAGCGGATGATCGACGAGCTCGAGGCGGCCGACCGCGCCGCCTGAGCGCGGGCGCCGGCTGCCGGCCTCACCGGCTGCCGGCCTCGGGCACCCTCCGCACCCCAGTCGACCCGATGCTGGCCTTCCGCCGCCACCCCGACGGCGCCCGGATGGCGAGCGGCCTACGCGAGGCCTCACCGCCCTCGACGCGGCCCAACTCGCCTACAAGGGCCTGACGGCCCACCGCGACCGCCTGGCCGAGGCGCTGGAGCGGATCGCGGCGGGGACGTGAGGGGCAGTCAGGCGCTCCAGGGGTCGATGACGTCGATGCCGCAGTCCTGGAAGTGCCTCACATTCCCCGTCGCCAATCGCGCTCCCTGAACCAGGGTGATCGCCGCGATCTGGCCGTCGGCAAACTCGATCCGCTTGCCCATCCTCTCTCGGCGGGAGGCGATCTCGGCATAAGCCGCAGCCGCGCTGCGATCGAAGGCGAGCACACGCCCCGCGAGGTCGGTGCGAAACACCTCTTCAGCCTCGCGGAGCATGTTCCGCTTGCGAAGGCCGGTCGCCAGTCGCGCCACTCCGACCAGGATTTCGGCCTCGGTGATCGTCGTGGTGAAGAGCGAGGCCAGGTCACAGCCTTCGAGCCAAGTGAAAACGCGCGAATCCGGCCGGTTCCGCATGATCTCCGAGACCACGTTGGTGTCGACAACGATCACGTCGCGGCGTCGTTGGGCTCGCTGAAGTCCGGGGGCTCCCGTGCGGGGTCGCGGGGCGGCAGTTCGAGTTCGACGCCCCCGAATTGCGCGAACCGACGATGAATGCGCGAGGCGAGGCCGCCGCCGGTGTCCGGCTTGATCTCTTGCATCACCGCCCGATCCAAGATCTCGCGCGCCTCCGCCTCCATCGAGCGTCCGTTGTGAGCGGCGCGGATGCGCAGGCGGGCCTTCGTCGCCTCGTCGAGGTTGCGGATCGTCAGAACGGCCACGGCATCCTCCTCGGAAAATGACCACGCAGAACTGGATGCGAAGAGTGGCGCAGCATTGCAGTCATTGACGCCATTGCCATCAACATACGCCCTCCCCACTCCGCCCACAACGCCGCGCCGGCTTGGCGAACCCGCCTCCCCTGTCCATATGCCCTCCGGGCGCCCTCCCGCGCCCGTGACAGCCGGGACGCCCAGATGGCCGACGACGAACGCAACCGCTTCACCGCCCGCGCGGCGCGCTATGCCCGCGTCGGCGGCGACGTCTCCGGCGTCGCCGCCAAGATCGTCGGCTCGCGCCTGCTCGGCCGCGCCCTCGACGACGAGAAGACGGCAGCCGAGATCACCGCCGTCCTCGGCGGGCTGAAGGGCCCGTTGATGAAGGTCGCGCAGCTGCTCTCGACCATCCCCGAGGCGGTGCCGCCGGAATATGCCGAGGCGCTCGCCGGCCTGCAGTCGAACGCGCCGCCGATGGGCTGGGCCTTCGTCCGCCGCCGCATGATCGCCGAGCTCGGCCCCGACTGGGAGAGCCGCTTCGCCCGCTTCGAGCGGGTGCCGGCGGCGGCCGCATCGCTCGGCCAGGTCCACCGCGCCACCGCTCTCGACGGCGCCCCGCTCGCCGTCAAGCTGCAGTACCCGGACATGGAATCGGCCGTGGAGGCCGATCTCAAGCAGTTCTCGCTCGTCCTTTCGCTGCACCGGCGGATGCGGCCGGCGATCGACACCCGCGAGATCGCCGAGGAGATCGGCGCGCGCCTGCGCGAGGAGCTCGACTACCGCCGCGAGGCCCGCCACGCCGCGCTGTACCGGACGGTCCTCGCCGACGAGCCCGGCATCCGCGTCCCGGACGTCCACACCGACCTCTCGACCCGTCGCCTCTTGACGATGGGCTGGCTCGAGGGCCGCCGCCTGCTCGAGTTCAAGGGCCACGACCTCGCCGACCGCAACCGCATCGCCGACACCATGTTCCGCGCCTGGTGGCACCCATTCACCCACGTCGGCGTCATCCACGGCGACCCGCACCTCGGCAACTACACCGTCTACGAGGAGGACGGCGCGCCCGCCGGCATCAACCTCCTCGACTATGGCTGCGTGCGCATCTTCCCGCCGAAGTTCGTCACCGGCGTCATCGAGCTCTATCGCGGCCTGCAGCAGAACGACCACGCGCGCGTCGTCGCCGCCTATGAGGTCTGGGGCTTCCGCGGCCTCAAGAAGGAGATCATCGAGGCGCTCGATATCTGGGCCCGCTTCATCTACGGCCCGCTGCTCGACGACCGCGTGCGCCGTATCGCCGACGGCGTCAGCGCCGCCCAATATGGCCGCCGCCAGGCCTTCCAGGTGGCGCAGGCCCTGAAGCAGCACGGCCCGGTGACGGTGCCGCGCGAGTTCGTCTTCATGGACCGTGCGGCGCTCGGCCTCGGCGGCGTCTTCATCCACCTCGACGCCGAGCTCAACTTCCACGACCTCTTCAACGCCGCCATCGAGGGCTACGAGGAGAGGCTTCTCGCCGAGCGTCAGGCGCGGGCGCTCGACAGCGCCGGGCTCGAGCCGATGGCGGCCTGAACCCGGCGCTCGAGAGACCTTGCCAGTCGCGCTCGCCTCAGAGGTCGAGCTGGTAGCTGACCGGCACGAAGCGGTAGCCATCGCCCTTGGGCTCAAGGTAGCCGACCGACGGGAACGGCATGTGGTAGCCGACGAACGGCACCTTGTCGGCGGCGATCATGCCGAGCACCGCCTTGCGCGCGGCGACGCCCTTGTCCTTGTCCATGTCGAAGCGCACGTGCCAGTCCGGCCGCTGCATCGACAGCACATAGTGGTTGGCGGTGTCGGCGGTCAGCACCAGCCGGCGGCCGCCGCTCTCGAGATTGTAGATCATGTGGCCCGGCGAATGGCCGAAGGCCTCGACCGCGGTGATGCCGGAGACGACGGCGTCGCCGCCCTTGACGAAGGTGGTCTTCCCGGCGAGCGGCACGACATTCGCCTGCACCAGCTTGGCACTGCCCTCGGTCGGTCCCGACAGGCGGTCGGGCGCGGACCAGAAGTCGTATTCGGTCGATCCGGTGACGTAGCGGGCGTTCGGGAAGGCCGGCTTGCCATCGGCCATCAGCCCGCCGATGTGGTCGCCGTGCATGTGGGTCAGGACGACGACGTCGACGCTTTCGGGCGGATAGCCGGCAGCCGTTAGGCGCTCGGCGAGGTTGCCGGCGGCCGGCAGGCGGGCGGCCCCGGTGCCGGTGTCGAACAGCACGACCTCGGACCCGGTGTTGACCAGCGTGGGCGTGAAGCCGTTGATCAGCTTGTCGGCCGGCAGGAAGTTCTGCGCCGCAAGCTCGGCCACCGCTTCCGGCGTCTGGTCGACGCCGAAGGTGCCGGCCGGGTTCTCCATCGGCACGGTGCCGTCCTGGACGGTGACCACCTCGAAGTCGCCGAGGTTGAAGCGGTAGACGGTGGGCTTCATCGGACCCTGTTTCTCGGCGGCGGCGAAGGCGGGGCGGACGCCGGCGAAGGCACCGGCGGCAGCGGCCACCGCCGCGGCACTCACGGCGCCGGCCCCCAGGATGAGGCTGCGCCTGTCGGTCGAAAATTCTTCGGTCGGCATGGTCGTCGTCTCCTCCAACATAGGTCGTGGCGCCCCGCCCGGCCACGGCGAGCGGTCGGCGGGCGGACACGCGCCGGTAGATGGGGCGGCGGCGCCGGGCGTCCACCGTCGGCGGAGCCAGTTGGCTACGGCGTGAACCAGTAGCGCGTCAGGTGGAAGAAGACCGGCGCGGCGAAGACGACGGAATCGAGCCGGTCGAGCATGCCGCCGTGGCCCTCGATCATCCGGCCCCAGTCCTTGACGCCGCGATCGCGCTTGATCGCCGACATGACGAGCCCGCCGAAGAAGCCGAGCAGCGTGATCACCACCGCCATGCCGAAGGCCTGCGGGATGGTGAACGGCGTGATCCACCAGAGCGCCCCGCCGAGCAGGCTGGCACTGGCGACGCCGCCGACGAGCCCCTCCCAGGTCTTCGAGGGTGACAGCGACGGCGCCACCTTGCGCCGTCCGAACAGCTTGCCGAACACGTATTGCAGCACGTCGCTCGACTGCACGACGAGCACCAGGAAGCAGATCAACAGCAGCTCCCGCCCCTCGTAGCCGGGGATGTCCAGCGTCAGCAGTGCCGGCACGTGCGACAGGCAGAAGACGCAGATCATCAGCCCCCACTGCATCTCGGCAATCCGCACCATGAAGCGCGTCGTGTCGCCGCGCAGCACGGCGATGATCGGCAGGAGCAGGAACACATAGACGGGGATGAAGATCGAATAGAGCCCGTACCAGTCTCGCCAGATCAGCCAGTACTGCACGGGCAGCACGACGAAGAACATCGCCGCCAGCGCGTAATGGTCGCCGCGCCGCGTCTCCGTCAGCGTCAGAAACTCCCGCAGCGCGAAGAACGAGGCGAAGGCGAACAAGAGCACGACGCCGCCGGTGCCGCACAGGAAGGCGCCGGCGAGCAGCGCCACCATCACCCACCACGCCTTTATGCGGGCGTTGAGGTTGTCCACCGCCGGGCTCGGCCGACCGCCATCGCGCCGCGACAGCACCCAGCCCACGGCGGAGGCGAGCGCCAGCACCGCGAGCACGCCGAGGAAGAGCGCCAGCGTCTGCTCGCCCGCCGTCATCGCGCCCCCTCCTTGACCGACAGCGCCAGCAGCGCAGCGCGGGCGCGGTCGAGGAAGGCGCCGCGCTCCTCGCCCTGCTCCAGCGTCAGCGGCGCGCCCAGCGTCACCGTGCAGAGAAGCGGCACCGGCAGGAACTCGCCCTTCGGCATGACGCGGTTGAGGTTCTCGATCCACACCGGCACGAACTCGAGGCCCGGCCGCTCGAAGGCGAGGCGGAACAAGCCGGACTTGAACGGCAGCAGCCGTTCCTCCGTGGTGTTGCGGGTGCCTTCGGGGAAGAAGATCAGCGAGGCGCCGCCGTCGACGGCCGCCACCAGCGTCGCGATTGGATCGGCGGTGCGCGCCGCCGCGTCGCGCTCGATCAGCACCGCGTCGAAAACATCGGTGCCGAGGAAGCGGCGGATACGGTCGGCGCGCCAGTAGTCGGCGGCGGCGACCGGGCGGGTGCGAGCCCGGTAGGGCTGCGGCAGCACCGTCCAGATCAGTACGAAATCGCCGTGGCTCGTGTGGTTGGCGAAGTAGACGCGCTGCGTCGCCGACGGCGTGCAGCCGACCCAGTTGCCGCGCACGCCGGTGACGATCCGGGCGACGGCGATGGTGGCGAGCGCCGTCAGCCCGGCAGCGGCGCGGCGGAGGAGGCTAGCCGCCATCGCCGACCCTTTGCGCGAGCGAGACGGTGAAGATGCCGTCGTCGTCGATGCGCTGGGCGAGCTTCGCAAAGCCGTGGCTCTCGACGAGTTCGTCCATCTCGCCTTGCGTGCGCCGGCGCATCACCCACGCCTGCCCACCGCGGTGGCTCGTCAGCGCCCGGGCGATGAATTCGAGCTGCGGGTGCCAGGGCTGGTTCGTATAGACGAGGAAGCCGCCCGCCGGCACCGCCGCCGCCACGCCGCCGAGCGACCAGCGCACGAGGTCGTTGTCGGCGAAGAGCTCATAAAGGCCCGAGACGATCGCGAGCGTCGGCTTCGGCGCGAGCACTGCGAGGCTCGCCGGATCGAAGGCGTCGCCCACCTCGAAGCGGGCGATGTCGGAGAGCTCCTTCTCGGCGATCAGCCGTTGACCCGCCGCGACGTTCGCCGCCACGACATCGCGCAGCAGGATCGAGTCCGGCCGGCCGGTCCCGCCCGCCGCCAGTGCCTCCAGCACGTAGCGGCCGTGGCCGGCGGCGATGTCGAGGACGTGCACCGGCATCCCCGCCGCCCTGAGCCGCGCCATCGCGTCCCGGATGAGCTCCTCCAGGTGGCGCTTGCGGGTGCGGATGCCGCGCCAGCCGACGGAGCCGAGATAGGCCCGGTCGATCGCCCGCCCGACTGCGCCGCGGCCCGAGGGCGCGTTGCGATAGACGGCATCGAGCGTCGCGCCGGAATCGAAGCCGGTCTCGTGGCCGAGGGCGATGCCGTCCGAGAGCGTCCCGCCGAGCTTCAGGCCGGCCCGCGTCGCCGCCCAGAACAGCCCGTGCGGCGACAGCGCCGGCAGCGGCGAGGCGAGCCGATCGGCCTCGGCGCGGGTCGGACCGATGCGGTCGGCGTCCTGCAGCGACGGCCGCTCCGATGGCCGGTCGAACTGCTCGACGAGGAAGCGGCGCACCGCCGCCACCGCCGGCGCCCGGCCGAGTTCGCCGAGGGTGTCGTGGTAGAAGCCCGGCAGCACCATCCGTTCCTTGGTGCGGCTGCCGAGCCGCTCGTAGAAGCGGTGCTGCGGCCCGCCCTCGACGACATAGTCCGCCCCGGAGACGAGCAACTGCGTCGGCACCGTGATCGCCGCGGCGTCGGTAACGACCCGCTCGGCCGCATCGTTCAGCCCGAGCAGGATGTCGACGGAGATCGCCCGGGTGATCAGCGGGTCGGCATCGAAGGCGGCGGCGCGGCCGGGATCGTGTGTCAGCATCCGCGCCGTGACGTAGGATTGCACGTCGAAGTTGCCGCGCAGGCGCCGCAACAGCCGCAAGCCCGGCCGGGCGAACGGCACGTAGAGTCGCACCCGGAAGGCCGGCGAGGCGAGCACCAGCGCCCGGAGCTTCGGGGCGAAATCATGCACCCATGCCGCTGCGACGACGGCGCCAACGCTCTGGGCGACCACCGCGGTGTCCTCGACCGCGAAGCCGTGCGCGGTGCCGATGTGGGCGACGAAGCCGTCGAGGTCGCGCACCAGCGTGGCGAAGCTCGGCGCATGGCCGCGCGGGCCCGGCGAGCGGCCGTGGCCGCGGGCGTCCCAGGCGAACACGTCGAAGCCCGGCAGGGCGAGCTCGTCGGCGAGGTGCGCCACCCGGCCGGAGTGCTCGTGGCCGCGGTGCAGGATGACGATCGCACCGCGCGCGGGCGCATCCACCGCCGGCCAGTGCCGGTAGAACAGCGACACGCCGTGGTCGTTCGGGAAGGATCGGGTGGCGAAGGAGAGTTCGTCGTGCGGGCGCATGGCTTCCTCCTCCGGCCGGAACCGATCGGCCGCCATCAGGAGGGGCGTGCGGCCGCTTCCGCAAGCCCGGCGCGGACACGATTGATTGTCGTCGCCGCGAGCGCCAAGGCGATGACGGGCATCAGCCAGAACAGCCATCCCGGCAGCGGCCCGCCGACGCCGATCCAGACGGCGAGCGCCCCGAAGACGAAGGCGCGGTCGCTCTTGCCGAGCGGCCCGTCATAGCGCCGCGAGGCGCCGACCGTCTGGCCGAGCACGCCGGCCAGCTCCGACAGCGCCGAGAGCACCGCGACGACCGCCACCGCGATCGCCCCGAACACCGGCAGAACCGCGAACGGCAGCAGCAGCGCCGCGTCCGAGACGACGTCCGAGAGCTCGTTGAGATAGGCGCCGAGCCGGCTCTTCTGGCCGTGTTCCCGCGCGAGCAGGCCGTCGACGGCGTTCAGCGCCATCCGCACGAACAGCCACACCGGCAAGAGCAGGAACAGGAGCCGCGTGTCCGCCCCCCACGCCACCCCGACGCCGACGACCACCGAGATGGCCGCGGCGGCGAGCGTCACCTGATTCGCGGTGACGCCGGCGGCGGCCAGCCGGCCGACCATCGGTCGCAGCAGCGCCTGGAAGCGCGGTTTCAGCTCGTAGAGGGTCACAGGCTCACGCGTGCCATCGGCCGCCCCCCCGCGGTCACCCGCCGCGCCGCAGCCCCGTCGGGGCGGCCGGCGGAAGGCCTCAATCCTCGCCGTGGTCCTCGCCGAAGCCGTCGTCGACGAGGGCGGCGAGCGCCTCCAGCACCGCCGCCGCGTCCGTGCCGCGCGCGGACACCATGATCGTCGACCCCGGACCGGCACCGAGCATCAGGAGGCCCATGATCGAGGCGCCCTCGACGATCTGGCCGTCCTTGGAGACGTGCACGTCCGCCTCGTGAGCCTCGACGATGCGAACGAACTTCGCGGACGCCCGCGCATGCAAGCCGCGGCGGTTGACGATCGTCAGCTCGCGCAGCAACGCGCCGCGCCAGACGTCGCCATCGGCGGTCACGTCAGCGCTGGCCGGCAAGGATCTGGCTCGCGACACTGATATATTTCTGGCCCGCCTTGCGGGCCTCCTCGACGGCGGAGGGAAGGTCGAGTTCACCGCGCACGCTCGCGAGCTTGACGAGCATCGGCAGGTTGACGCCGGCGATCACCTCGACGCTGCGCCCGTCCATCACCGAGATCGCGAGGTTGGAGGGCGTGCCGCCGAACATGTCGGTGAGCAGCACGACACCGGTGCCGCTCTCGACCCGCGCCACCGCGTCGATGATGTCCTGGCGGCGACGTTCGACGTCGTCGTCCGGCCCGATCGAGACGGCTTCCACTTTCTCCTGCGGCCCGACGACGTGCTCGAGGGCCGCCTTCAGCTCATTGGCGAGCCGACCGTGCGTGACCAGGACGAGACCGATCATGGTGCTCCGGTATCTCCGCCTGCCCCACCGTCCACTCGGTGCCGTCGGCACCGGGCCGGGGCGGCCCCGCAGGGGTCGGATTCGCGGTCCAGGGGTCGGGACCGCTCCGGGTGCGCGGACCTCGCCCGCGCGGGCCGCTCAAGATTGGCCAGCCTTGTCTTTCGCGCAAGCGAAAAGCGGCGCGGGCGCCTCGGCACCGCAATCCGTCATCGCCGCAGCGAGCGCCGCGAGCACCAGACCGGCGGCTTCCGCCGCACCGCACGCGACCGGCTGACGCGGCAGCGCGACGCCGAGAATCTCGCACCGGAGCGCCACCGCCGCCGGAAGCCGCTCCGCCGCTTCGGCCGCGACGAGATCGACGACGAGCCGCACCACCGCCGCGCCCTCGTGGTCCACCGCCTCGATGCCGCGGCCGCGCCGCTCGGCGAGGCCGGCGAGGGCGGCCGGCGGCCGGGCGATCAGCCGGCCGTGGCTGGCCGTCAGGACGACCCGGTCGTCGGCGACCAAGCGAGCGAAGCGGCCCTCGGCCGACGCCGCCGTGACGAGGGCCCGCGTCAACGCGCTCTTGCCGGTGCCCGGCCGGCCGCGGATCAGGACGCCGTCGGCGCCGACCAAAACGGCGTTGGCGTGCGCCGTCGGCGTCGTCATGTGGCCGCCGCCGGCAGCCGCACGATGAAGCGCGCGCCCAGCACCCTCGCCTCACCGTCGCCGCCCTCACCAACGCTGTTCTCGCCAAGGCGGTTCTCGGCGATGATCGTGCCGCGGTGCGCCTCGACGATCTGCTTGGAGATCGACAGCCCGAGGCCGGAATTGTTGCCGAAGCCGTCGCGCTCGGGCCGGTCGGTGTAGAAGCGCTCGAAGATGCGTTCCATCTGGTCCGGCCGGATGCCCGTGCCCTCGTCTTCCACCAGCACCTCGATGTCGTCGCCGTCGCGCCGCATCGTCACCCGCACCTCGCCGCCCGGCGGCGAGAACGAGCGGGCGTTGTCGACGAGGTTGGTGAACACCTGGCCGAGCCGGCTGTCGTGGCCGAAGGTGAAATAGGCGTTCGGCTCGTCCGCCTCGACCTCGAGCCCGAGCTGCGGCCCACCCTCTTTCGCGAGCCCGCGCTGCACATCGACGACGGCGGCGAGCAGCCGCGCCATGTCGACCGGCTCGGTATCCTCGCGCGACAGCTCGGCATCGAGCCGCGAGGCGTCGGAAATGTCGGAGATCAGCCGGTTCAGCCGCCGCACGTCGTGCTCGATGATGGCGTAGAGGCGCGCCTTGGACTCTTCGCTCTTCGCCCGCGGCAGCGTCTCCACCGCGCTCTTCAGCGAGGTCAGCGGGTTCTTCAGTTCGTGCGACACGTCGGCGGCGAACGCCTCGATCGCGTCCATGCGCCGGTAGAGCGCCGAGGTCATCTCCTTCAGCGCCCGCGCCAGATGGCCGATCTCGTCGTTGCGTTCGGGAAAGTCGGGGATCGCCTCACGCGCCTTGACGCCGCGCCGCACCCGGTCGGCGGCGGCGGCGAGCCGGCGCATCGGTCCGGCGATGGTGCCGGCGAGCAGCACCGACAGCACCACCATCACCACGGCGGCAACGAGGAAGACGCGAAAGATCGCCCGGCGCTCGGCGGCGAGGATCTGCTCGATGTCGCCGCCCTGGGTGGAGAGCAGCAGCGCCCCCAGCACGACGCGCTGGCGCTGGATCGGCACCGCGACCGCGATCACCACCTCGTCACGCTCGTTGGCTCGCACGACGGTGGCCGGCGCGCCGTCGAGCGCCCGCTCCACCTCCGGATAGCCGCGCCCGCCGGTCGGGCCGAGGTCCTTGTAGATCGCGAGGTCGCCGGCACCGAGCCAGCGCTCCACCGCCGTCCAGGCCCGGGACAACAGGTCGTCCTTCATCGCCACCGGCGCCGGCGCATCGAAGCGCAGGATCTGGCCGCGCGCATAGAGGTGGCGGGAATCGAGCAACAGCACGCCGTCGCGGTCATAGATGCGGGCGCGCGTCTTCGTCGGCGAGATCAGCCGCTGCAACACCGGCGCGACACGCTCCGGATTGATCGGGAAGTCGAGGGCCCCGAGGCCGTCGTCGGAGGTCTGCGGCGCCGCCTCGTTCGCCTGGGCGCGGAACAGCTGGTCGGGATCGAGCAGCACGCCGCCCTCGTCGACCGAGGCGGAGGCGGCGATGGCGGTGGCGATGATCTCGCTCTGGGTCAGAAGGCTCTCGACGCGCGCGTCGATCAGGCCGGCGCGAAACTGGTTGAGGAAGAGGATGCCGCTCACCAGCGCGATCAGGCCGGCGAGGTTGAGGATGACGATGCGCCGCGTCAGGCTCGAGAACACCGAGGCGCCGAGCAGGCGGCTGAGGCGCGAGAGCGGTCGGCCCGGCGACGGCCGGCGACGGCTGCGGGCATCGCTGTCGACACGGCGGCCGCTGCGGCGGCGCGCCTCGCGCGGCGCCGGCCGGGCGTTCGGCACGGCAGTTTCGGCTTCCGCGGCGGCCGTCGCATCGTCGGCCGGTCCAGCCGCCCGGCCCGCCGCCGGCTCATCGGAGCCTTCCGGCGGCGCCATGGCCACGCCGGAGCCTTCCGGCAACGCCACGGGCACGCCTGTCTCTCCCGTCGCCGGACGGGGTCGCCCGGCGCTCGTCTCGGCGTCCTGGGTGTCGAGGTCGGCGGCCATCATCGTCCTTGCGGCGCTCTCGCGAAGTGCGGCCGCGGTGCAAAGCCCGGTCAGGACTCCTTGAAGCGGTAGCCGACGCCGTAGAGCGTCTCGATCATGTCGAAGTCGTTGTCGACCAGCTTGAACTTCTTGCGCAGGCGCTTGATGTGGCTGTCGATGGTACGGTCGTCGACATAGACTTGGTCGTCATAAGCGGCGTCCATCAGGGCGTTGCGGCTCTTCACGACACCCGGGCGCTGCGCCAGCGCGTGCAGGATGAGGAACTCCGTCACCGTCAGCGTCACCGGCTGGCCCTGCCAGGTGCAGGTGTGGCGCTCCTGGTCCATGACGAGCAGGCCGCGCTCCAGCACCTTGGCGGCGTCCGTCGGCTTCGCCGCCTGGCCCTCGCGCGGCGAGGCGCGCCGGAGCACCGCCTTCACCCGCTCGACCAGCAGGCGCTGCGAGAACGGCTTCCGGATGAAGTCGTCGGCGCCCATCTTGAGGCCGAACAGCTCGTCGATCTCGTCGTCCTTGGAGGTGAGGAAGATCACCGGCATGTCGGTGCGCTGGCGCAGCCGGCGCAACAGCTCCATGCCGTCCATGCGCGGCATCTTGATGTCGAGGATGGCGAGGTCCGGCTGGTTCTGCGCCAGGCCATCGAGCGCCGAGGCGCCGTCGGTATAGGTCTCGACCCGGTAGCCTTCGGCTTCCAGGGTGATCGCCACCGATGTCAGGATGTTGCGATCATCGTCGACCAGAGCGATCGTCGGCATGGCGTGGCCCGTGTCCCGTTGTTCGTTCGCACACCGCGGCGCGGCGCCCGTTTGCGCTGGTGAAGCGCGAGGCGAGCCGAATTATGGCGCGTGCCGGGCTTTTTTGCACGCGCCTGGCAAATTGCCGGGGTTTTCGCGGTTCAGACCCGTTTCGGCGGCCGCCCGGAGACGAAGGCGAAGCGCGGCACCAAAGTTCCGGCCGAGGCCACCATGCCGGCGCAGATACCGGCGATGAGCCCCAGCGGTCCCCATCCGAGCGTCACGCCGAACCACCAGGCGAGTGGCACGGCGACCAGCCAGAACGAGGCGCACTGGGTGAACATCGGGATCCACACCTCGCCCATGCCGCGGAGCGCCCCCGTGGTGATGCCGTTGGCGGCGTCGAACACCAGGAAGAAGCCGACGAGGCGCAGCGCCGGCGCGGCGATCGCCGCCACCGCCGGATCGTCGGTGACGAGCCGCACCATCGCCTCGGGCGCGAGCACGAAGGCGATGCCGGCGGGGATCGCCACCAGCGAGCCGAGTGCGATGGCGGTGAGGCCGGCACGGCGGACGTCGGTGGCGTTGCCGCGCCCGACGGCACGGCCGACGCGGATCGCCGCCGCACCGCCGAAGCCGATCGCGCACATGTAGACGAGCACCACCAGCGTCATCGTCGTCTGGTGGGCAGCGGCCACGGATGCCGCGACGCTGCCGGCGATGAAGACGACGGTGGTGAAGGCCGAGCTCTCGATGCCCTGGGCGATGCCCATCGGCAGCCCCAGCCGGCGGATCTGCCGGCCGACGTCGCCGCCAAGCGTCAGCGTCGCCCGCACCCACGTCGCCACCGGTACCAGCACGCCGAACTGGTCGCCGCCCCGCGCCGGCCGGACGATGCAGGCGAAGGCGGCCAGGAACGCCCCCCAGCGCAGGATCGAGCTCGCCAGCACCGCACCGTCCGCCCCCATCGGCGCGATCAGCCCGCCCCAGCCGAGCGCCAGCACGCCGTTCAGTGGAATGTTCACGAGGTTGGCGACGAGGATGATCACCATCGAGGTGCGTGGCCGGCCGCTCGCCTCCAGGAAGAAGCTCGCGACGATGTACATGAGCAGCCCCGGCAGCCCAACCGCGAAGGCGTGCGAGACCTCCGCCGCACCGACGGCGACGGTGGCCGACTGGCCGATGGCGAGGAACATCTCCTCCGACCAGATCGCCGCGAGCCCCGCCAGCACGCCGAGCAACCCCGCGTGGATGAGGCCGGCGCGCAGCACCGCGCCGGCGCGCCAGGCTTCGCCGGCGCCGATCGCCTGCGCCGTCAGCACGACGGTCGCCTGCAGCGCCCCGATCGCCACCAGCATCAAGGTGATCTGTGGCGAGATACCGACCGCCAGGAAGGCGAGCTCCTCGCCGCCGAGCCGCCCGGTCATCACCGTGTCGACCGTCAGCATCAGGATCAGCCCGGTGCGCGCCGCGATCAGCGGCAAGGCCAGCTTCACCGTCTCGGCGACGTGCACGGACAGGGGCTGCGGCACCGCCGGGGACGGCGCGGCGGACTCGGCCGGGGCCGCGGCGCGCGGGCGCGAGGGTGCGATGGTCATAGGATCGGGGGCTCTTGCCGGCACGGGCTCTGGCCGTCGCGGGAGCCGGCCGACCGGCCAGCGGGGTCCCCGCGCCGGGGCAGGGCTCTATAACCGATCCGAGCAGCGATTGCACAGATTGTGGGCAAGAGAGGGTTTGCTGAGAGAAGGAGCGACCTCCTTCTCCCGGCCGCAGGCCGGGAGAAGGTGGCCGAAGGCCGGATGAGGGCCGTCGCACGGAGTGCGACGGTGACGCGAGCACGATCGCCGCTTCCGCGCGGCTCCGCCGCGCGGCCCTCATCCGCCCCCTTCGGGGGCACCTTCTCCCGCCGAGGGGCGGGAGAAGGATACCGCTACACCGTCAAAACCTAAAACAATTCAAATATATCCGCCTTGCACGCCGATCCGCTGCTCGCTAACGGAAGTAACCATCCCGCCGCATCCCGCGAGGTTCGCCATGTCCGACGGTTCATTCTCCCCGGTGGCCGCCGCCCGCACGCTCCTGCGCACGGTGCGCACCGGCGCGCTCGCCACCCTCGCCACCGGTTCCGGCGATCCGTTCGCCTCGCTCGTCACGGTGGCGACGCTGCCCGACGGCACGCCGGTGCTGTTGATTTCCGACCTCGCGCTGCACACCCAAAACGCCAAGGCCGATCCGCGCGCCTCGCTGCTGCTTGCGGCCGCCGGCGGCGAGGGCGACCCGCTCGCCGGGGCCCGCGTCTCGGTGGGTGGCACCTTGCGCCGGCTCGAGAAGGGCACGCCCGAGGACGCGGCGGCGCGGCGTCGATTTCTGATGCGACATCCGGACGCCGCCGGCTATGCGGGCTTCGCCGACTTCTCGGTGTGGGTGCTGGCGGTGTCGGGTGCGCACCTCGTGGCGGGCTTCGGCCGCATCGTCGCCATTGCCGCGAGCGACCTCCTCGTCGACCTCGCCGAGGCCGACCCGCTGCTCGCCTCCGAGAAGGGCGCCATCGACCACATGAACGAGGACCACACTGACGCCCTGGCGCTCTACGCCACCAGGCTATGCGGCGCGGCCGACGGGTTGTGGATCACCACCGGCCTCGATCCGGAGGGCATCGACCTGATGACGCGCGACGGCGGCCACAGCGCACGGCTCGTCTTCCCCGACCGGGTGCGTACATCGGCGGAGCTCCGCGGGGTGCTCGTCAAGCTCGCCCACGCCGCCCGCGCTGCCGACTGAGCGCGGATTCGGCGAAGCTCGCGCCGCACTTGTGCCCCTTCGGACGGTGTCCTAACGTCCGTATTCACGACCCCAGCTAATGAATACGAGGCCAAAGGCCCGACCGTCCGACCCGGCGCCGCCAGCGCTCAAGACGCCCCATAAAACTCAACAACCGGCGGCCGCCTACCACTTCAACGCGAGCGAAACGTCGAGAGGGACCATCGTGAGGGAGAGCGGAACGCGCAACGCCGCCTGCGGCGTCGAGGCGAGCGGCCTGAAGGACCTGGCCGCGATCAACTGGAACTTCGGCGATGCCCGCCTCTTCGAAGAGGCGGTGCTGCGCAAGGAGGGCATCGTCGCTTCCACCGGCGCGTTCACGGCCGAGACCGGCATCCACACCGGGCGCTCGCCGCGCGACAAGCACACGGTGAAGGACGAGCACACCGCCGGTGAAGTCTGGTGGGGCAACAACAACGCCATGAGCCCCGAGCACTTCGACGTGCTCTACAACGACATGATCGAGCACGCGAAGGGCCGCGAGCTGTTCGCCCAGGACCTCTACGGCTCCGCCGATCCGACCTACCGCGTCTCCACCCGCGTCTTCACCGAGTTCGCCTGGCACTCGCTGTTCATCCGCAACCTCTTGATCCGCCCGACGATCGAGCAGCTCGCGAGCTTCGTGCCGGACCTGACGATCATCGACCTGCCGAGCTTCAACGGCGACCCGAAGCGCCACGGCTGCCGCACCGAGACGGTGATCGCCGTCAACTTTACGAAGCGCATCATCCTGATCGGCGGCACGTCCTATGCCGGCGAGATGAAGAAGTCGGTGTTCACCTACCTCAACTACATCCTGCCGCCGCAGGGCGTCGTCGCCATGCACTGCTCGGCGAACGTCGGCAAGGCCGGCGACACCGCGCTGTTCTTCGGGCTCTCCGGCACCGGCAAGACGACGCTGTCGACCGATCCCGACCGCGAGCTGATCGGCGACGACGAGCACGGCTGGGGCGACACCGGCGTCTTCAACTTCGAGGGCGGCTGCTACGCCAAGACGATCAACCTGTCGAAGGAAGCGGAACCCGAGATCTACGCCGCCACCGAGCGCTTCGGCACGGTGCTGGAGAACGTGCCCGTCGATCCCGACACGCGCATCCCCGACTACACGGACGAGAGCAAGACCGAGAACACCCGCTCCGCCTATCCGATCCACTTCATCGCGAACGCCAAGCTCGACGGCCGCGCCGGGCAGCCGAAGAACCTGATCCTGCTCACCGCGGACGCCTTCGGCGTGCTGCCGCCGATCGCCAGGCTGACGCCGGCGCAGGCGATGTACCACTTCATCTCCGGCTATACGGCGAAGGTCGCCGGCACCGAGAAGGGCGTGACGGAGCCGGAGGCGACGTTCTCCACCTGCTTCGCCTCGCCGTTCCTGCCGCGCCATCCGAGCGAGTACGGCAACCTCCTGCGCGACCTGATCGCCCGCTACGACGTCGACTGCTGGCTGATCAACACCGGCTGGACCGGCGGCAAGTTCGGCGTCGGCCGGCGCATGCCGATCAAGGTGACGCGCACGCTCCTCGCCGCCGCCCTCGACGGGTCGCTGAAGGACGTCGGCTACCGCACCGACCGCTATTTCGGCTTTGAGGTGCCGACGGCGGTGCCGGGGGTCGAGCCGCACATTCTCTATCCGATCAAGACGTGGAAGGACAAATCCGCGTTCGACGCCACGGCGCGGCACCTGATCGCCATGTTCCAGCAGAACTTCGAGCAGTTCGCCACCCACGTCGACCCGGCCGTCAACGACGCCGCCCCGGTGGTGCGCGAGGCGGCGGAGTAGCCCACGCTTCAGCGGTCCCGCGGGCTTTCGATCGCGCGGGGCGGCCAATTCAGACCGACTTTCGACGGCCCGCGGCACCGACCGCGGGCCGTCGTCGTTTCAGGACGGCAGATGCGATGGCACGGCGGCTGCAGCGATGGCAGCGGCCGGCCTCAGAACAGCCGCCCCTGATCCTCCGACGACCGCTTCGGCCGCGACGGCTGGGCGGGACGCTTCGCCTCCGAACCGGCGACGACAGCATCCGCCCCACCCGGGGCACGGTCTGGCGCCGCCACCGGCCCACCACCGCCGCCGTCCGGCGCGCTCCCCTCCGCCTTCCGCGCCGCCACGTCGCCGTCGGCGAGCCGCACCGTGAACGCCTCCGGCACCGCTGCCACCGACCGCACGAGATGCCCGTCCGGCCCGAGCACGAGGGCGTAGCCGCGGGCGAGCGTGCCCTTGTAGCTGAAGGATTCGAGCAGCTTGGCCGCCGCCCCCAGATCCCGCCGCCGCCGCTCGGTGCCCGCCGTGAAGCAGCGCGCGAGCCCCGTCCCGGCCCGCTCCAGCCGTGCGCGCGCCTCGCCGAGCTTCAGCCGCTCGGCCCGGAGCCCGAGCGCCACCGCCATGAGCCGCTCGCGCCGGCGGGACAGCAGCCGCAGCAGCGCCTCCGGCGTCAGCCGCGCCGCCGCCCGCTCGAAGCGGGTGCGATGCTGCCGGCTCGCGCCGGCGAGCGCGTGGCCGAGCCGGGCGCCGGCGAGGTCGAGGCGCTGGCGGGCGGTCGCCACGAGGTCGCCCGCCTGCGGCAGGGCGCGGGCGAGTGCCCGCAGCGTCTGCCGCCGGTCGGCGAGGCCGCGGCGGGCGCAGGCGTCCATGCGCCGGCCATAGTCGTCGATCGCCGCCAAAAGCTCGAGCCGCACCGGCACGGCCATCTCCGCGGCGCCGGTCGGCGTCGGCGCGCGGCGGTCGGCGGCGTGGTCGATCAGCGTCCAGTCGGTCTCGTGGCCAACGGCGGAGATCAGCGGGATCGGGCTTTCGGCGGCGGCCCTTACCACCGCCTCGTCGTTGAAGCCCCAGAGGTCCTCGAGGCTGCCGCCGCCCCGCGCGACGATGAGCAGGTCCGGCCTCGGGACCAGCCCACCCGGCGCCAGAGCCCCAAAGCCGCGGATCGCCGCCGCCACCTCGGCCGCACTGCCGTCGCCCTGCACC
>JAESGX010000243.1_pt1 | contig 29397 bp, 25 predicted proteins | sample 9269801 | NCBI WGS metagenome assembly JAESGX01 (sample SAMN16773122, study PRJNA677054) | algae metagenome | isolation source: Pleurocapsa minor GSE-CHR-MK-17-07R and co-occurring heterotrophs from wet... | place: USA: Lower Calf Creek Falls, Grand Staircase Escalante National Monument, UT ... | reverse complement strand
CGCACGTCGAACATGGTGCGCAGCACGCCCTCGATCTCCAGCGCCGGATTCAGCCGCGCCTTCAGCGCCTCGATGGTGTCCATCAGCGCGCTCAGTCCTTCCAGCGCATAGTACTCGCACTGCATCGGCACCAGCACCGAGTCGGCCGCGGTCAGCGCGTTGAGGGTGAGCAGCGACAGCGCCGGCGGGCAGTCGATCAGGATGAAGTCGTAGCTGCCGCGCAGCGGATCCAGCGCGGTCTTCAGGCGCTGCTCGCGGCCTTCGATCTGCATCAGCTGGATCTCGGCCCCGGTCAGGTCGATGTTGCCGGGCATCAGGTCGAAATCTTCCGGGGTCTTCACGATCACCGCGCGCGCGTCGGCCTCCTGCAGCAGCACGTCGTAGCTGGAGGACTCCAGCTCGCGCTTGTCCACGCCGCTGCCCATGGTGGCGTTGCCCTGCGCGTCCAGGTCCACCAGCAGCACGCGCTTGGGCGCACGCGCCAGCGCGGCGGCCAGGTTGACCGCGGTGGTGGTCTTGCCGACCCCGCCTTTCTGGTTGGCGATGGCGATGATGCGGGCCATACGTGGGGATGCCTCGTGGAACCTGCGGTGGGCTGGGGATTATGCGCGATGACGGGCGGAACTTTGGGGAATAGGGGTCCGGCTTTGCATTTTCGAAGGATGGTCATTCCTTCGCGGCTGACTGCTTTGCCCCCCTTTTGCAAAGGGTGAGGCCGGACTCATTCGTCGCGGGCGATGATGACCAGATGCCGTTCGCCCACCAGGCCAGGCACCGACAGGGCATGCAGGGCCGAGACAGTCCAGCCTGCAGGCAGCGCCGCGATTTCCTCGTCCGGGCGCACGCCCTTCAGCGCCAGCAGCCGGCCGCCGGGCTTCAGCAGATGCCCGCCGACTCCGATGATGCCGGCCAGGGTGTCCAGCGCTCGCGCGGTGAGCGCATCGAAGGCGGCCCCGCCGTTATGGACATGGACATCCACGGCTTCGGCGCGCGATTCGGCCACGCGCGCATTGCCCAGGTCCAGGGCGCGCACGGCTTCGCGCAGGAAGCGCGCCTTCTTGCCGTTGCTTTCCACCAGCGTCACCCGCAGCTGCGGCTTGGCGATGGCCAGCGGGATGCCCGGCAGGCCAGGGCCGGTGCCCAGGTCGGCCAGCGCGCCTTGCGTGATGAAGCGATGCATCGCCAGCGAATCCAGCAGGTGGCGCGTGACCATGTCGCGCGGGTCGCGCACGGCGGTGAGGTTGTAGGCGCGGTTCCAGCGCGTCAGCAGCGCCAGGTAGTCCAGCAGCGGCGGCGTGAGCGCGTCCGCATCCAGATCCAGCGCGGTCAGGCCATTGCGCAGTTCGTCGCGCAAAGCGGCGGGAAAATTCGCGTCGTTCATCGCGCGCAGTATCGCAGACGGTTGTTGTGGGAGCGACGTCCCCCAAGCGGACTTCCTTCGGGCGCAAGTCGCGAAGGTGGAGGCGAGAGCGGTTGGACACGGATTGACACGGATCAGAGCCGATACGGCAATTTTGAGAGTATTCATCCGCGTCTGTCGCTATTCGGTTTTCTGTCGCGACTTGCGCCGCTCCCACAAGCGCCGAAAAAAAGCTACGCGCGGCGCCAGGCCAGCGCGGCGCGATAGTGGGGCAGCGGCGACCACTCGTGCAAAGACCAGTCCTGCGGCGCGCCGAGCGCCGGGTCGCAGTCGACCAGGCGCAGCGCGCCGTCGCGTTCGGCGAACAGCAGCTTGTGCAGGCCGAAAGAGAGTCCGCGGCCGTGCGCTTTCAGCACCGCTTCCTTGGCGCACCATAGCCGCACGAAGGAAGATTCAAGCGCTGGTTGCGTCAGCGCCCGCAGCCAGGCGACTTCGTCGGCGTGGAAGAAGCGCTGCGCCAGTTCGCGCGCGCGCGGCCGCGGCCGCAGCTGTTCGATGTCCACGCCCAGCCGCACCGATTCGCCCAAGGCCAGCAGCAGCGCGTCGCCGCTGTGGCTCCAGCCCGCATCGAAATGCGCGAACGGCGCGCCCAGCCGCGGCCGGCCCTGTGCATCGCGGAACAGGGGCAAGTCCGCTTCGGCGCAGCCCAACGCGTTGGACAGTAGCGGCCGGATCGCGGGTTCGCCGCGTTCGCGGCGTGGGTGTGGCAAAAGCCACAAGCGCGGCGCGTTGGACGGAAGGACGGACGGCATGCGCCGCAATGTAGCCGATGCCCGCGCATCGCCGTAGCTTTTGTGCTGCGCAGCGGCGTGCGCGACGGAACGGATCGCGCTATCAAGGCAAATGCAGGAAGCAAACTCATCAGAATGCGCGTTTTAACAGAGGCTTCACGCGGCGAAGTAGTAAATCGCCGCAGTTGAAATCGCTTCAACGGTTCCCGCCCAGAGCGGGAACGCCTAATCACGCGGTACCGGGAGAACGCTCGATGAATTTTCTTATCTATTTGATTGTCGGTGGCATTGCAGGCTGGCTCGCCAGCATCGTCATGAAGCGCGACGGTTCGCAGGGCATCATCCTGAATGTCGTGGTCGGCATCATCGGTGGCTTTTTGGGCGGCTGGCTGCTGCCGCAGGTCGGATTCGGCCTGGGAGGCGGTACCCTGGGGTTCCTGGTCACCGCTTTCATCGGCGCTGTGGTGCTGCTGTTGATCGTCAACCTGGTGACGCGCGGCAAAGCGCGTTAAGAAGGGTTCGCTGCGGCCGCGTGCGCTGATTTAGACGCACCCAAGGTCCGTGGCACCGCAAAGGCCCGGCGCATGCCGGGCCTTTGTTCGTCTGGAGGTCTGACTTTCCCGCAAGGGAACTCCCTTCGGGCGTGGGAGGCGCTTCCGCCGCGAGGCTTGTGTTCGAAAAGCATCGGGGCGGAAGCCCCTGCCATAACGCTTACGCTCAGGCTTTCAGTTCCACCCAGGCCGGCGCGTGGTCGCTGGGGCGCTCCCAGGCGCGCGGCTCGCGGTCGACGCCGGCGGCCACCGCAGCCTCGCGCAGCGCCTCGGACACCAGAGTCAGGTCGATGCGCAGGCCCAGGTCGCGGCGGAAGCCGGCCATGCGGTAGTCCCACCAGCTGAAGATGCCGCCCTGCTGGTTGTGCAGGCGAAACGCATCGTGCAGTCCCAGCGCATACAGACGTTGCAGCGCCTCGCGCTCGGCGGTGGAAGTGAGAATGTGGCCGTCGTTCCACACGACCGGATCGTGCACATCGCGCTCGTCCGGCGCGATATTGAAATCGCCCATCACCACCAGCCTCGGATGCGCGCGCAGCTCCTGTTCCAGCCACGTCTGCACGGCGTCGAGCCAGCGCAGTTTGTAGGCGTACTTGTCGGTGCCCACGTCCTGGCCGTTGACTACGTAGAGGTTAACGATGCGCACTTCGCCGACGGTGGCGGCGATCGCGCGCTTCTGTTCGTCGTCGAAGTTGGGAATGCCCACCTGCACATCGGCGATCGGCAGCCGCGACAGCAGGGCCACGCCGTTGTAGGTCTTCTGCCCGGCGAACACGCTGCGGTAGCCGGCTTCCGCCAGCGCGGTGTCGGGGAATTTGTGATCCTCCAGCTTGGTTTCCTGGAGTCCCACCACGTCGGGCGCGAACGCGCCGAGCCACTGTTGCAGGTGCGGCAGGCGCACGTTGAGCGAATTGACGTTCCAGCTAGCGATTTTCATAAGGGGATTAACCTATTGAATTTGCTTGATATGGACGGTGAAGTTCGGGATCTGCGGGCGGATCGCTTGAAAGTGGCGATTGTTACACCGGCCGGCGATTTTCATCGGCGGAGCGTAACGCCGGGCGCGGTTCATCCGCCGGTGTCGAAGCGGTGCACCTGGCCGCGCGCGATGGTCGTTTCGATGGCCAGCGTGTCGGGCGTCAGCAGCAGCAGGTCGGCGTCGGCGCCGACGCGCAGGTGGCCCTTGTCGGCCAAGCCCCAGATCGCCGCCGGGGTGGCGGTGACGCTGGCCAGCGCGGTGGAAAAATCCACGCCGTGCACTCGCACCGCTTCGACCACGGCAGCGTGCAGGCTGCACATCGGCGCCACCTGCAGATCCAGCAGGCGGCCCTGCGCATCGAAATGCGGCAGGCTGGCCTGGCCGTCGGAACTCAGGCTGATGCGCTGCACCGGCACCTTGGCCGCCAGCAGTTCGGCCAGCGCCAGCGCGGCGGGCAGATCGCCCGCCGCCATCAGCGCTTCGGTGGTGCTGGTGGTCAGGTCCACGCTGCCGCCGCGCGCCACCCACGCCGCCGCCTGTTGCAGCAGCCCGCGATGGCGATTGATGTGCGTGGGATGCCACTGCGCGGGAGGAATCGGATGGCGATCGCTGACCGCGTGCAGCAGCGCCAGGCCGTCGTCGGCGTCGCCGACATGGATCAGCACCGTGCCGCGCTTGCCCGACAGCAGGCCGCCGACGCGCGCATCGGCGCCGATGCGCGCCAGTTCGTCCGCCTGCGGATGCGAGCCGCGATGGTCGGCGATAGCCACTTCGCCCACGCCGATGATGTCGGGTACCAGCACCAGGTCGTCGCGCACGCTGCCGGTCAGGGTGCGCGCCGGCACGCGGTAGCTCCCGGTCAAGGCGTAGGCGCTCAAACCATGCACGGCCAACGCGCGTGCGCTGGCCAGCAGGTCGGCGTGGCTGCGGGTGACGTCGTCGGTGCCCAGCGCGCCGATCAGGGTGGTCACGCCCGCGCGCAGCGCCGTCTCCGCGCGCAGGGCCGGGGTGCGCGTGGCGAAACCGCCTTCGCCCCCGCCGCCAGAAATATGCACCAGCGAATCTACATAGCCTGGACAGGCTACGCGGCCCCGTGCGTCGAGCGTGTCGAAGTCGTAGCCCGCGCCCAGCGACAAACGCTCGCCGAGGGCCAGGATCTTGCCGCCGCCCAGCAGCAGATCGCGCCGGCCCAGCGCCTCGGGCGCGAACACCTGCGCGTTGGAAACCAACAGCAAGCGCATCAGTTGAAACCCGTCAGCACGCCCAGCGCCACGAAGCCGCCGCCCAGCAGCAGCAGCAGCAGCGCGAAGCGCCAGATCAGCTTGATCCACTGCACCCAGTTCAGCCCGGCCACGCCCAGCACGCCCATCAGCACCGCCGACGTCGGCACCACCAGGTTGGTCACGCCATCGCCCAGCTGGAACGCCAGCACCGCCACCTGCCGGCTCACCCCGACCAGATCGCCCAATCCAGCCATCAGCGGCATGGTGATGGCCGCCTGGGCAGAGCCGGAGGTGACGAAGAAGTTGAAGAACGACTGCGCCAGATACATGCCCTGCGCCGCCAGCAGCGTCGGCCAGCCTTCCAGCAGATTAGCCAGACCGAACAGCAGGCTGTTGAGTACCGACGGCGCGTGCGGATCGGTGCCGCCCATGATCCACAGCAGGCCCTTGGCGGTGGCGATCACCAGCGCCACCGGCACCAGCTGCTTGGCGCCTTCGGTGAACAGCTCGGCGATGCGGTTGGGAGTCATGCGCCCGTCGATCCAGCCGATGATTCCGCACACCAGCCCCAGGGTGAAGAACTGGCTGGCGATTTCCGGCAGGTAGTAACCGCGCATCGTCACGCCCCAGACGATCCACCCCACCGTGGCCAGCACCGCGCCCAGGATCAGACGGTCGGCCCAGTTCATCGGCGCGTGCGTCGCTTCGGCGGCGGCTTCCGTTTCCACCGGCGTAACCCGGTGCCGGCGCGCGTACCACAGGGTGAACGCCAGTCCGACCAGGGTGAAGGTCGCCCACATCGCCATGCGGAACGGCGCGCCCGACAGCAGCGGCACGTTGGCGATGCTCTGGGCCACGGCCACGCTGAAGGGATTCATCCACGAGGTGCCGAAGCCGATCTGGCTGGCCATGTAGGTGCACATCACCGCGCTTTCGCGCGGCAGGCCCATGCGGTCCACCAGCGGCAGCAGCAGGGCCAGGAAGGCGATGGTTTCCTCGCCCATGCCGAACACCGCGCCGCCCAGCGAAAACGCGACGAACAGACTGCCCAGCAGCCACGCCGGACGCCCGCCGGTGAGCGATATCAAACGCAACAGGCCGCGATCCACCGCGCCGGTGGCGTTGATCACCGCGAACGCGCCGCCGACGATCAGCACCAGCGCGATCACGCCTACCGCCGCGGACGTGCGCCCGCCCGAAGTCAGGCCTTCGAACAGGTAATTGAGAAAGCCGATATTGCCTTCGCCCGAGGCGAACAGGCTCAGCGGCGTCGGCGCATCGCTGTAGCGGAAACTCTGCAGCGACACCGGCACGCCTTCCAGGAACGAACCGGCCGGCAGGAACGGGATGGCCAGCGCGGCCACCGCGACCACGACGAACAAAAGCACAAGCGTGTTGAGGCCTTGCGCGGCAGGGCGGGGTGCGGACATGGGCGATTCCGGTGATGAAAAAAACCGCCTGCGCAGGCGGGCGAAAGACAGCCTAACGGATCGGACGGACGCAGCCGCGGCTGCGCCCGTCCGTGCGCGGGCGAGGGATCAGTAGCGGTAGATGTAGCCCAGGGTGACGAAGCGGCCCAGCGTGTTGTGGTTGTACAGATCCACGTTGCTTGCCGAACCCAGCGCCACCGGCGGGTCGCGGTCGGTCAGGTTCTTGATGCCCAGGGTGATGGCGCTGCGCTCGGTGACGTCCCAGCCCACGTTGAGGTTGAGCGTGGTCCACGCGCTGACCTTGCGGTCGGCAGGCACGCCGTCGCGCTGGTCGTCATCGTAGTAATCGTCCACGTAGTTGGCCCACAGCCGCGCGTCCCAGTCGCCGCGCTTCCACGACACGCCGGCGTTGACCAGCCATTCGGGATAGCGGAACTCGCCCACGCGTTCGACCAGGCGCTGGCCATCGGCGCCGCACGCGCCCGCGCCGCGCCGGTCGCCCGCCGCGCCCGGCTGGCACGACTCGCTGCGCTCGAAGGAATGCGTCCAGGTGGCGTCGGTGTAGAACTTGAAGCTGCCCCACGCGGTGTCGCCCATGCGGTGCTCGAAGCCGATGTCGATGCCGTCGGTCTTCTGGTTGCCGATGTTGATGAGCTGCAGCTGCACATCGTCGATCGGGTCGCCGATCTCGCCGCCGCGAGTGGCGATGCCGATCACGCCCGGCGCCAGATAGCCGTCTTCGCCTTCCTCCGCGCGCGAATCGAAGATCAGGCTGGGATCGCTCAACGCGCGGCGGAACAGCTCCAAGTCGTCGATATCCACCAGATTCTTCTGATCGAACTTCCAGTAGTCCAGGGTCAGCGTGGTGTTGTCGCCGAAGCTGAAGACCGTGCCCAGATACCACGCGGTCGAGGTTTCCGCTTTCAGTTCGGGGTTGCCGTAGATCTCGGAAAGATAGGAATCGTCGCCTTCGAATCCGCCGCAATAGCTGTCGATGAACTCGCTGCCCGTAGAGCAGGGCAGCGCACCGGAACTCAGCGAGGTGCCGGCGCCCACCTGCGCCAGCGACGGCGCGCGGAACGAGGTATTCCAGCCGCCGCGCACCAGGAAGTTCTCGCTCGGACGCCAGCGCAGACCGATGGACGGATTGAAGTCGCCGCCGAAATCGTCGTAGTGGTCGTAGCGGCCCGCCACGCGCACGTCGAAGGTGTCGGTCACCGGCATCAGGGTCTCCGCGTACAGCGCCCACTGCGTGCGCTTGGCGTTCACCGCGGTGGAGCCGAAGCCGTATACCGGCACTTCGCTGGCTTCCCGGTCGATGGTGGCCAGCGGCGACGGCGCATCCTCCACTTCCTCGCGGCGCACTTCAGTACCCAGCGCCCAGGCGATGTCGCGATCGCCGATGCTGCCCCAGCTGCCGGCAAGTTTGGCATCCCACGCATATAGCTTGGACGTGCCCTCGCGCGGCACGCGCTCGCGCACCAGATCCAGCACCTGCTGCGAGTTGTTGGTCTGGCCGCCGAACGGGTTGTACCAGAGGCCATCCACGCCCGGCGTACAGTCGGTGCCGCCGTCGGCGCAGAGCGTGCCGACCAGTCCGGCCCGGATCTTCTCGACGTTGTAGATGCCGGCCACCGCGACCTGTTCGGAATCGCTGCGCGACGCGGTCAGCGCGGTCTCCCAGCTCCAGTCGCCCAGGTTCCCGCGCAGGCCGTTCAACCAGCGCCAGTTCTTGGTGGTGACCTCGATGGTGCGCGCGTCGGGGAAACGCCCGAAACCGACCAGCTCATCCAGCAGGAAGCCTTCGTCGATGAAACGCTGGCGCAGCTCCGCCGGCATGTCGGGATGATCGAAGGAGACGAACTCTTCGCTCCACGGCGCGGGCGCGGAGTCGGCGCTCGCGCGGTTGTGCTGCAGCGCCACTTCCGAGAAATACTCCAGGCCGTCGCCGAAGCCGACCGAAAGCGTGCCGTAAGCGCCCAGTTGGCGGGTTTCCGGGTCGGTCGCGGTGAAGGCATTGCGATTGACCGCGCAGAATTCGCCCAGGTTGCCGACATCGAATTGATCGTCCGGACAAGCGGCCTCGACGATATCCGGCAGGAAAAGATCGGCATCGTTGAAGCTCGGGAAAATACCCTGCTGCGACGGCCGCGGTTCTACCGCCGAAATCCTGCGGTCGCGGTTGTAGAAGCCGTTGCGCTGGAACGCATCCACGATCACCAGACCGCGCACCCGGTCGCGCTCGAAGCCGTAGATCAGGTTGGCGTTGTAGCGGCCTTCGTCCGTGCTGCGGGTGGAATCGCCGTAGCTGCCGGCCAGGCGCAGGCCCTCGAAATCCTTGCGCAGGATCAGGTTGACCACGCCGGCCACCGCGTCGGCGCCGTAGATGGCCGAGGCGCCGGTGGTCAGGATTTCGATGCGGTCCACCGCGGCCAGCGGAATGGCGTTGATGTCGACGAAATTTTCCGAACCATTCGCGAACGACGACACCGCGATGCGGCGGCCGTTGACCAGGGTCAGCGTGGAAGAAGTGCCCAGACCGCGCAGCGAAGCGCCCGCGCTGCCCGCTGGCGAATCGGCCTGCAGCGCGCCGGAATTGGAGGTGGTGAAGTTGCCGGTACCGCCACCGGCTTCCGACACCTGCTTCAGCAGGTCGGTGACGGTGGTCGCGCCGAACTGCTTGATGTCCTCCGCGTCGATCACGGTGACGGGCTGGGCTTCCTGCAGGTCGATGCCGCGCAGGTTGCTGCCGGTCACGACGATCCTGTCCAGGTTCTGCGCGTCCTGCGAGGGCGATTCCGTGGCTGCGCCAGCGGCGGTCTGGGCGTAAGCGGGCGCGGCCAGAGCCACGAGCACCGCGATGGCGAGCGGATTGAAAGACTTCAGCATGTTGTTTCCCCCACAGCGGACGCCGGCACGCACAGGCTCGCCAAGAACGTCGGGCTGCATTACGAATGGTCTGGATCGGAAATGCCGTCGCTTGACGGCGGATCACCAGCGCGAGGGCTGGTTTAGGCCGGGGCAATGGCCTACTCGTCCCACCACTCGCTGAGGTAGTAGGTCCGGCACACGTGGCGGATGTGGAAACGCGGTTTGGACATGCGTGCGATCCGGAAAACCGCTGAAGTGATACTCCGGCCCGGCGGCGGGCGTCAAGTGCCTTGTGGCTTCGCGGCAAAGCCACTAGCGTTCCGCGCATGCGCAAATTCCTGTTCCTGCTGATGTTTCCTGTAGCCGCGCCCTGTAGCGCGGTAATGCCCGAAACCGACTTATTCCTTGCCGGTGGTGCGCTGCAGCTGTGTTCGGACCTGCAGCCGAAGGCCTGCAGCGCGCCTGTTCAGCCGCCCGAGAACGCCAGAAAACCGGCCGCTTTCGTGTTCGACAGCGCAGGCATCGAACGCGCGCTGGATCCGCTGCTGTGGCGCGATGCCGCGGCGCCGGACCGCATGCCACTGCGCGCCCTGCTGCAGGAAGCGTCGCGCCGCAGCAAACAAGCCGCGCTGAGCGCGGACGAAGCGGACGAATTGCTGGACAAGCTGTGCGGGGGCGCCAAGCCGGACGAACACATCCCGTGCAAAAACGACGAACAGCCGCGCGCGTGGCGACGCCTGCTGGATGCGGAACGGGCGGCGGTGATGGCGGCGCTGGAAGTGCCGCAGATCCGCAGTGGACAGCGCGCGGTCGAGCGCGCCTTGCCGATGTCCAGCCGCACCGAAGGCGGCCTCGACGTGGTGCGCGCGTTCGTGGAGGCCGCGCGCGCCAAGGCGGGCGGCGGCAAGCCGCGCATCGCCATCGTCACTGCGTCCTCGTTCGATCCGTTCGATCCGGTGGATTTCTACGTAAGCCTGTTCGACGCGCTGGGGGCGGAAACGTCCTGGTGGCCGATCGACGCCGCGTTGAATGCGGCGCTGACCGGGCAAGCGGATTGCGCGCAGCTCGATGCGCTGCGCCGCACGCAGCTGCAACTGCCCGCGCGCGAACGCGTCTATCCCGATCTGGCGGCAGCACAGCGCACTGCCTGCGAAAATCCACAGCAGCTGGCGGCGGTGCCGGAGCAGGTGCATGGGATCTTCTTCGGCGGCGGCGACCAATGGCGCTTGCGCCAGGCGCTGGTCGACGCCGAAGACCGGCCCAACGCCTGGCTGCAGGCGCTGCGCCGCGCGCATGCCGCGGGTCGCCTGGTGGTGGGCGGCACCAGCGCGGGCGCGGCGGTGCAGTCCGGCGGCGCCATGCTCAGCAACGGGTCCACCGAGGAAGCCTTGCGCAGCGGTCCGATCGCCTTGGCGCCGCCGCAGGCCGGCTGCGCGCGCGCGCAGCGCTGCGCGCCGAAGCTGCCCGAGGAAAGCTTCACCTGGTGGCGCGCTGGCGGCACCGGCCTGGCCGCGGGCGCGACGGTCGACACGCATTTTTCCGAACGCGGCCGCGAGCTGCGGCTGCTGCTGCTGATGCACGCCAGCGGCACGCCGTTCGGTTACGGCGCGGACGAAACCAGCGCACTGCGTGTGCGCCAGCAGGCGGATCACCGCGAAATCGAGGCGCATGGCGAACACGGCGGCTGGGTGTTCGAGCGCACGCAGCGCGACGCCAGCGGCGCCATCAGCGCGCGCGTGCATTACCTGGCGCCCGGCGTTTCGCTGCGCCTGGACGCGGAACGGCTATCGGGCCCGCAAACGCTTTCGACGAAGCTGGATGACGCAGCGATCGAATCGCCGAGCGATGCGCTGGCCGACGGCGCACTGCGCGACGCCGCGCAGATTCTGGCCGCGGGCCGCATCCCTTCGCTGCGACTCAAGGCCGGCAACGGCAGCGTCACGCTGCTGCGCACGCCGCAGACGCGCGCGTGGAAAAGCCCGCGCGGCAACGCGGGCGTGCTGAATCTGGTGTTGCGGTACGAGCAGTAGCAAGCAGGAAACTTCACCTCTCCCCTAGTGGGAGAGGTCGACGCGCGTAGCGCGGCGGGAGAGGGGGTGGCGGAGCGAAGGTGGCACCGATTGCAACGCTTTTTCAGGGTTCACAAAGCTGCTCGTGGCATCACTACGACACCTGAAAGTACCTCCCTCCGCTCGCCCCCTCTTCCGCCCTTCGGGCACCTTCTCCCACGAGGGGAGAAGGGAAGCGGAAAATCGGCGATGCCCCTGTTTTATCCGGGGCATTGTTTTTTTTCAGTACGGATTCACCGGCGTAAACGGCGCGCTGTTCCTTCCATCCACGCTCAAGTTCACGCTGCTGCCGTTGCTTACGCCGCTGCCGAAGTTGAAGGTGTTGCCCGCGTCCAGGCGCGTGCGGCGCAGGTTGCGGTAGATCAGCGGCTGTCCGGACACGACCTGGGTGCGCTCGGTGTTGGCCTGCTCCTGCAGCACATAGGCGTAGCCATCGCCGTCCAGCGTGCCCACGCGGTTGCGGTCGATGAACAAGGACGTGTCTTCGTCGACGCCCAGCCCGACGATCGCGGGCGCGGTGCCGTCCTGGCGCAGACGCGCCATGAACGCCATCAGCCGGCCCATGCGGTCGCGGTCCTGGAAGTGGCTGTCGGTGATGATGCCGGCCGCTAGCGGCAGCTCCACCAGCTCCGGCGAAAACAGCATGCTGCCGCGATACGGATTGGCCAACGCCTCGCTGCTGATCGCCGCGGTCACGCCATCCGGGTCGTAGATGTATTCGCCCGACACCGCCAGCCCGGCGGAAATGCCGCCGATCACCGCGCCGCGGTCGTACGCGGCGCGGATCGCCGCGGCCATGCGCGTGCCCTGCCAGGCATTGAGGTAGGCCGACTGATCGCCGCCGGCCATGAACACCAGCTCGGCGTTGCGCACCACCCATTCGGCGAAGTCGCTGTTGGCCTTGTCGCGCGTGTCGATCAGCAGCGTCTCCACCGAATCGGGCTTCTGCGCGCCGCTGACCAGGTTGTACAGGTAGTCGTTGTAGCCCTCGCTGCCGGAGGTGCGCAGCACCACCACGTCGCCGCCGTTGGCGATCGGGAACGCGCGCTGGGTGAAAGCCGCGTCTACTTCGAAATTACCGCCCATCAGCAGCAGCCCCGGCCCGCCGACCGGCGCTTTGCCCGCGTCGGCGGCGTTGCCGATCAGCCAGTTCTGCAGGTTGGCCGGCTTGGCCGGGCGCGCGCCGCCGCCGCCGCTGCCGGTGCCGTAGCTGACGTCGAGCTGGTAGCTGCCGCTGCCGCGGTAGGAAGTGAGCTTCAGGTAATAACGCCCCACCGTGGCCGCGCTGTAACTGCCGGTTTCCGGGTTGGCGCTGGTGGCGCGGGTCAGCACCGCCGCGCCGGTGGACGGATACAGCGCCCAGTCGAAATCGCTGCCGCTGACTTGGCTCAGGCTGATGTCGATCAGGCCGGGCGCGGGCAGGTCGAACCAGTACCAATCCACGTCGGTACGCGCGGAGAAACCGCCCGACACGCGGTTGGCCGGCCCGACCGGACCGTTGGCGCGGCTTTCGGTGTTGTTGTTTTCCTGTTCGGTGGCGATGTCGGCGAAACAAGGCGTGGCCAGCGCGCACAGCAGCAGCCCGGCGAATCGATGCATAGGTATGCCCTCGGTCGTGGTGGTGGCATGGAGTCGGAGCGGCGCACGCGCGAACGCGCGGCGGCTCGGAGATTCAGAACGGAGCGGTCCGCGTCGAAGCGGAACCGAAAACGCCGTGCGCGCACGGCGCGGTCACATGCCTATTCGTCCCACCACTCGCTGAGGTAGTAGGTACGGCACAGATGACGAACGTAGAAGCGCGGCTTGGGCATGCGGTGCTCGACGGCAGGCAGCGCAGGGATACGCCTGCGCCCAGGGGCCCGTCAAGCGTTTTCGATGCGGCGTTGCGGCATCTCGGCATCGCGTGTTTGTAGGAGCGGGCCTTGCCCGCGATGCCCTTGCTTGTTGTACGAAAGGCTAAAAAACATCGCGGGCAAGGCCCGCTCCTACGACTAAGCACCAATCACGGACCCGCTAGCGCACGATGAACTCGATGAACTTCGCCACCTTCGAATAAGGCGGCTTCAGCAGATCGCTGCCCGCGCGGCGCGATTGCCACAGGATCGGCAGGGCCTTGCTGAAAGCGTCGAAGCCGGCGCGGCCGTGGTACGCGCCCATGCCGCTGGGGCCGATGCCGCCGAACGGCAGCGCGTTGACGCCGAAATGCACCAGGGTGTCGTTGACGGTGACGCCGCCGGCCAGCGTGCTGCGCAGTATTTTTTCGATGTCGCCGCGGGTATGGCCGAAGGGATACAGCGCCAGCGGCCGGTCGTGCGCGTTGACGTAGGCGATGGCCTCGTCCAGCGTCCGGTACGACTTGATCGGCAGGATCGGGCCGAAGATCTCGTCCTGCATGACCTTGGCGTCGTCGCCCGGCTCCAGCACCAACGTCGGCGCGAACAGGCGCTGTTCGGCGTCGTGCGCGTCGGCCAGCGCGATCACCTGCAGGCCGCGCGCGCGCGCATCCTGCAGATACTCCTGCAGACGCGCGAACTGGCCGTCGTTGATGATGCGCGTGTAGTCGCCGGCGTCCTGCAGCGAACCGTAGCGCGCCTGCACCTGCTCGCGCAGCGCCTGCACCAACGCATCGCGGCGCGCGGCGTCGATCAGCACGTAGTCCGGCGCGATGCAGGTCTGACCGCCGTTGAACCACTTGCCGGTGGCCAGGCGCGCGGCGGCCTGTTCGACCGGAAAATCCGCGCACACGATCGCCGGCGATTTGCCGCCCAGCTCCAGGGTCACCGGGGTCAGGTTGGGCGCGGCGGCGGCCATCACCTTGCGCCCGACCGCGGTGGAGCCGGTGAACACCAGGTGCTCGAACGGCAGCGCGGCGAACGCGCCGGCTATTTCCGCCGCGCCAGACGCGACCGCCACGCGATCCGGCGGAAACACTTCGCCCAGCAGGCTGCGCAGGAACTCGGTGGTGCGGGGCGTATGTTCGGAAGGTTTGAGGTAGACGTGGTTGCCGGCGGCAATGGCCGTGGCCAGCGGAATCAGGGCCAGGTTGACCGGATAGTTCCAGGGCGAAATCACGCCGACCACGCCCACCGGCTCGGACCTGACTTCGGCGCGCGCCGGCCAGAAGCGCCAGCCCACGCCCACGCGCCGGGGCTTCATCCAGCCGCGCAGGTGCTTGCGCAGGTGGTCGATCTCGCTGAGCACGGTCATGCCGTCGGCGATCAGGGTTTCCTGGCGCGAACGATGGCCGAAATCCTCGGCCACGGTCTGCGCCATTTCGTCCATCCGGCGTTTCAGCGCGTTGCGCAGGCGCTGCAGATCGTCGCGACGCTGCCGGTAATCGGGTTTGCGGGCCTGCCAGGCGCTGCGCAGGCGGGTCAGGGTGGGGTTCAGTTCGCTGAGCGGAGTGTCCATGCGCGCAAGTGTAGTGCTGCGCGAATCCTCGTGCCGCATGCCCGCGCTGGCGCGTTCGCTACAATCGCGGCATGAGCAATCTGCGTCCTTACCTTGGCCGTGTTCCCGTGCTCGGCGCGCGCGTCTACGTGGATCCGGCGGCGACCGTGATCGGCGACGTGGAACTGGCCGACGACGTGTCGGTCTGGCCCGGCACCATCATTCGCGGCGACGTCAACCACATCCGCATCGGCGCGCGCACCAACGTGCAGGACGGCACCATCGTCCACGTCAGCCACCACAGCCCGTACAACCAGGCCGGTTATCCGACCCTGATCGGCGAAGACGTGACCATCGGCCACGGCGCCATCATTCACGCCTGCACCATCGAGCACCGGTGCCTGATCGGCATGGGCGCGCGCATCCTGGACGGCGCGACGGTGAAGCGGTACGGATTCGTCGGCGCCGGCGCGGTGGTCGGCCCCGGCAAGACCATCGGCGAAGCGGAGCTGTGGGTAGGCAACCCGGCGCGCTGCGTGCGCAAGCTCGGCGACCGGGAAATCGAAAGCCTGCAGTATTCGGCGCAGCACTACGTGCGCCTGAAGGACCAGTATCTCGATGCGTAGGAGCGGGCCTTGCCCGCGGTGCTTTTGGCGTTGAAGCAAGAGCATCGCGGGCAAGGCCCGCTCCTACAAGATCAGGCGCGATGGCACGCCCGGGCTTGATCGCGCTGGGCAAGCCGCCGTTTCGCCGCTAAAGTCGTACGCACGGGAAATGGAACAGGAATCGCGCATGGCGCGCAGCACCGCGTTTCGGCCAGGAGGCCGGCCATCGCAGACCACGCATCTTTCGATCCGCTACGCCGCGGCGGCCCGATGCTAGACACCTATCGCGAAGTAGTGACGCCCGAAGGCGTCGCCCTGCATCTGCCCGCCGCCGGCCCGGTGCCGCGCGCGTTGGCGTGGAGCATCGATCTGGCGATCCGCCTCGCCATCCTGATGTTGGTCGGCACGCTGCTGGCCCTGCTCGGCGCAGTCGGGCAGGGGCTGTACCTGGTGGTGTTCTTCCTGATCCTGTGGGCCTATCCGATCGTGCTGGAAGCGACGTGGAACGGGCAGACCCCGGGCAAGAAAGCGATGTCGCTGCGCGTGGTCGCCGGCGACGGCGCGCCGGTGGGCTGGCTGGCCGCGATCACCCGCAATCTGCTGCGCACGGTGGACATGCTGCCGTTTGGCTACGCCACCGGCCTGGTCGCCAGCCTGGCCGATCCGTACGGGCGCCGGCTCGGCGATCTGGTCGCCGGCACGTTGGTGGTGCACGACGCGCGCGAACGCGAACACGCGCCCGCGCCGATCAACGCGGTGCTGGCGCCGCCGCTGGCGCTGCGGCCGGAAGAACAGGCCGCGGTGGTGGCGTTCGGCGAACGCGCGCCGCTGCTCACCGCCGCGCGCCAGGTGGAGTTGGCCGATATCGCCGAGCCGCTGACCGGACTGCGCGGCCAGGGCGGGGTGCTGCGCGTGTTCGGCGTGGCCAACTGGCTGCTGGGGCGGCGATGAGGATGGCTGCGCGAACTTCGTGGGAGCGGCGTCCCGCTGCGAGCGCTTGCCTTGTTTTTTTCTTCCATGAGCCGGCCACAGCAACACCAGAAGCTCGCGGCGGGACGCCGCTCCCATGCCTTGGGCGCGCGAGGTCGGGCCGATGAGGCAGGAACAGTTCGTCGCCAAATACCAGGACGAGTGGCGCGCCTTCGAGCACTGGCTGGAGACGCGCGGCGAAGACCTGCGCAGGGCGCGCGCCGAGCGCAACGCCGGTGCGGTCGGCGACGAAGACATTCCCGCGCGCTACCGGCGCCTGTGCCAGCAGCTGGCGCTGGCGCGCGCGCGCGGCTACAGCCCGGTGGTGACCGCGCGCCTGCAGGCGCTGATGCAGCGCGGCCACAACCTGCTGTACCGCACGCCGGCGCCGCGCTGGCAGCGCGCGGCGGAATTCCTGCTGGCCGATTTCCCGCGCCTGGTGCGCAGCGAAGCGGGCTGCATGTGGGCCGCCGCAGCGCTGTTCGCGGTGCCGCTGGTGGCGATGTTCGCGCTGCTGCAGCGGTATCCGGAGCTGATCCACGGGCTGATGGATCCGGGCCAGGTGGCGCAGCTGGAGCGCATGTACGACCCGGCCAGCGACAGCAACAAGCTGGGGCGCGACAGCGGCAGCGACTGGCAGATGTTCGGCCACTACATCATGAACAACATCAGCATCGGCCTGCGCACCTTCGCCAGCGGACTGCTGTTCGGCGTGGGCACCATCCTGGTGCTGATCGTGAACGGGGTCAGCATCGGCGCGGTGTTCGGCCATCTGCAGCAGATCGGTTCCGGCGACCCGCTGTGGCGCTTCGTCGCCGGGCACGCGCCGTTCGAACTGACCGCGATAGTCATAGCCGGCGGGGCGGGCTTGCGCCTGGGCTTCAACCTGATCGCGCCGGGACAGCGGCGGCGCATCGACGCGCTGGTCGCAGGCGGCACCAAGGGCGCGAAGCTGTGTCTGGGCATCGCCTTCATGCTGCTGGTGGCCGCGTTCATCGAGGCGTTCTGGTCCTCCACCCAGTCGATTCCGGCGTGGATCAAGTTCAGCGTGTCCGGCGTGCTGTGGACGCTGGTGTTCGCATGGCTGTGGCGCGGTGGGCGAGGCGGCTCGGACCCTGCGCAGCGGAACTCGTTGCGCAAGAAGCAGCGGGGGGAGTCGCCGGATGCGGCTTGAGCAGATGACCGTGCACCTGCGCGCGCGCTCGGGCTGGGAAGCCATGGAGCTGGGCACCGCGCTGGTGCGCCGGCACGCGCGCGCGATCTGGACACCATGGGCGCTGATCACGCTGCCGGTGTTCGTGGCGTTGAACGCCGCGGCCTGGGCGATCGATGCGATCTGGCTGGCCGGGCTGCTGATGTGGTGGCTGAAGCCGGTGTTCGACCGCATCCCGGAATTCGTCATCTCGCGCGCCACCTTCGGCGCCACGCCGACCCTGCGCGATACGCTGGCCGCGCAGCTGCGCTGGGGCTGGAAACCGCTGCCGCACTACCTGACCTGGCGGCGGCTGAGCCCGGCGCGTTCGCTGTTCCTGCCGATCGATCTGCTGGAAGGCGTGCGCGGCCAACGCCTGCGCGAGCGCCGGCGCGTGCTCGGTGGCGCGGTGTACGGCAACGCCGCGCTGCTGACGCTGGTGTGCGTGAATTTCGAGGCTTCGCTGCTGCTGGGCGGCATTGCGCTGCTGTTCCTATTCGTTCCGGTCGAATATCTGCCGGAAGCCGTGCGTGCGGGCTGGTCGCTGATTGCCCAGCAGCCGCCGTGGTGGGCGCAGATCGGCTTCAACGGCTTCGCCTGGCTGGCGACTTCCATCATCGAGCCGTTCTTCGTCGGCGCCGGCTTCGGCCTGTACCTCAACCGCCGCACCCAGATCGAGGCCTGGGACGTGGAAATCGCCTTCCGCAAGCTGCGCGCGCGCCTGAGCGCCGCGGCCGCGCCGTTCGCGCTGGCGGCGCTGATGCTGCTCGGCGCGCGGCTGCCGGCGCAGGCGCAGGAGCGCACCCCGCCGCCGCCCGCCGCGCCAAATAGCGCGCAGCAGCCCGCCACGGCCACGCCGCCCACGCTGCCGCGCGTGTTCGGCCAAGCGCGCGTGGACGAAAGCGCGTTCCGCAAGGCCGCCGACCAGGCCTATCAAGACCCGCTGCTCAGCGCCAAGCGCAAGCAGACGCTGTGGGAAAAGAAAGACAAGTCGCAGCCCAAGCCCGACGATCCGAAGAACCTGGCGTGGCTGGCCGGCATCGGCGCGGGGTTCGCCTTCCTCGCCGAATGGGGGTTGTGGATCCTGCTCGCGATTGTGCTGGTGATTCTGCTGGCCACCGTGCGCCGCTGGCTGCCGTGGATGCGCGGCTCGCTGGCGCGGCGCAAGCCGCTGCCGGTGGAAGTGGAAACCGAGGCGCTGCTGGTTCCCGAAGCGCTGCCCGACGACGTGCCCGCCGCCGCGCGCGAACTGTGGACGCAGGGCAAGCCGCGGCATGCGCTGGCGCTGCTGTACCGCGCCAGCGTGGACACCATGAGCCGCCGCGCCGAAGTCGCGCTGCCGCCGGGCGCCACCGAATCCGAATGCCTGCGCGCCTCCAGGCGCATGCCCGATAGCGAAGACCGCAGCCTGTTCGCGCGCATGGTGCGGGTGTGGCAATACGCGGCCTACGCGCGGCGGCTGCCGGCGCAGGAGGAATTCGACGAACTGCTGTCCACCCTGCAGCGCCGCTATGGGTGGAGCGCATGAGCGGCGCGCGCCGGAACGTGCTCATTGCGCTGGTCGCGGTGGCGGTGGCGGCGCTGGTCGGCGCGGGCGTGGCCTGGTTCCTGCACACGCACGAACGCGTGGACAAGGAATTCGCTCTGCCGCCGCGCGGCGAGGCCGGCTACAACCCGCTGTACGCGCTGAAGAAAACCCTGCAGGCCGACGGCATTACCGTCGATTCGCGCCAGCGCCTGAACCTGGCCGCGCAGACCCTGGGCGCGCGCGACACGCTGCTGATCCTCAACGACCCGCGCAGCATGACCCCGGTGGACGCGCGCCGGTTGCTGCGGTGGGTCGCAGGCGGCGGCCATCTTGTGTTGCGCACGCCGCCCACCGAAAGCTGGGACAAGGAAACCGGCGTGCCGGTGCTGGAAGCGCTGGGCGTGCGGCTGACCGACGACGCGCCCGAATGCGAACCGCTGCAGGTGGAAGGCGAAGACCACCACGTCGAGTTCTGCAGCGGCCGCCGCTTCTTCTTCGATGAAGTCGAGCCGGAGCTAGCCTGGGGCGACCTGCAGGCCGCGTATGTGTACGCGCGGCTCGCGCACGGGCAGGGCCACGTGGACGTGCTGGCCGATTTCGATTTCCTGACCAACACCGGCTCCGACCGGGCCAACCTGCTGCTGCCCAGCGCCGAGGCGCAGGTCGGCGGCCTGCGCGATGGGCCGCATCGCGCGCTGGCGCGGCAGGTGCTGGCGCCCAACTACGGCCGCGGCACCGTGCATCTGGTCTATGCCGCGCAGATGCCGTCGTTGCTGCGCATGGTGCTGCAGCAAGGCTGGCCGGTGTGGGCGCCGCTGCTGCTGGCGCTGCTGGCGTGGCTGTGGCTGCGCAACCAGCGCTTCGGCCCGCTGCTGCCGGCGCCGGCCGGCGAGCGCCGCTCGCTGCTGGAACACGTGCGCGCCAGCGGCGAACACCTGTTCCGATATGGCCGCGGCGTACTGCTGTATTCGGCCGCGCGCCAGGCGTTCCTGTCGCGTCTGCGCCGGCGCGATCCGCTGGCCGCCGCGCTGACCGGCGAACCGCAGGTCATGGCCATCGCCGAACGCCTCGCGATTTCGCCCGACACCCTGCGCCGTGCGCTGCAGGCGCCCTCCGCGCACGACAAACCTGCCTTCCGCGACCGCATTTCCACTCTGATCCAGCTGAGAAACCGACTATGAGCGACGACACCGCCTCCGCCACCCCGACCGCGGCCCTTGCAACCGCCGCCATCACCGGCGCCGACCTGGCCGAACGCGCCGCCGCGGTGCGCGATGAAGTCTCCAAAGCCTTCATCGGCCAGCCCGACGTGCTGGACCAGATCCTGATCGCGCTGCTGGCCGGCGGCCACGTGCTGATCGAAGGCGTGCCCGGACTGGGCAAGACCCTGCTGGTGCGCGCCCTGGCGCAGGCGCTGGAATTGAACTATGCGCGCGTGCAGTTCACGTCCGACCTGATGCCCAGCGACGTCAGCGGCCATGCGGTGTACGACCCCAAGACCGAAAGCTTCAAGATCCGCCGCGGCCCGGTGTTCACCAACCTGCTGTTGGCCGACGAGATCAACCGCGCACCCGCGAAAACCCAGTCGGCGCTGCTGGAAGTGATGCAGGAAGGGCAGGTGACCATCGAAGGCAAGCCGTTCGAACTGTCGCCGCCGTTCCTCACCCTGGCCACGCAGAATCCGGTCGAACAGGAAGGCACTTATCCGCTGCCGGAAGCGCAGCTGGATCGCTTCCTGCTGAAGATCCTGATCGACTATCCGCAGCTGGCCGACGAGAAGCGCATGGTCGACGCCATCACCACCGGCCGCAGCGCCGGCGACTTCGATCTGTCGCAGGTGCGCCGCGTGCTCGGCGCCGGCGACATCCTGGCCATGCAGCGCGGCACCGCGGCGGTCACGGTGGACGAACAGGTGATCGACTACGCGGTGCGCATCGCCGCGGCCACGCGCAAGTGGCCGGGCATCGCGTTGGGCGCTGGCCCGCGTGGCAGCATCGCCCTGGTTCGCGCCGCGCGCGCGCAGGCGGTGCTGCAGGGCCGCGATTTCGTCACCCCCGACGACGTGCGCGACATCGCCAAGCCCGCCCTGCGCCACCGCATCACCCTGGCCCCGGAGCTGCAGATCGAAGGCCAGTCGCCCGACGACGCGCTGCACGCGCTGCTCGCCAAGGTGGAAGCGCCGCGGAAATGAGGCAGCGCAATGCCCTGTTGCTTGTCCTCCCCCTTTGCAAAAGGGGGATCGAGGGGGATTTGCTTTTGTTTTTCAGCATCAACGCCAAAAGCGAATCCTCCCCAGCAGCCCTCCCTTGCCAAGGGAGGGGGGCAGCGTGAGGCCCGCACCGCTGCTGATTGCGCTGCTGGCGCTGTGGGGCCTGTCCGGCTTCGCGGTGCTGTTCGCCGAGGTGCCGCTGCTCGCCTGGCAGGCGGGCGGAATCAGCATCGTTCTGCTGTGCATCGTGGACGCGCTGCTGCTGCGCCGCCGCCCCACGCCGCAGGTGGTGCGCGAAATTTCCGAAGCCCTGCCGTTGGGCATCGAGCGCGACGTGACCCTGCGCGTGGAATCGCTGACCCGTCAGCGCGTGCAACTGTTCGACCTGCATCCCGGCGCCTGGCCCGCGCAGGGCTTGCCGCAGACCCTGCAACTCGCGCCGGCCACCGCCGCCACGTTCGCCTATCGCCTGCGCCCCACCGCGCGCGGCGATGCGGTGTTCGACGGCGTGCAGCTGCGCTTGGCCTCGCCGCTGCGCCTGTGGCGGCAGTCGCGCATCGCCGGCGCGCCGCAGCGGGTGCGCGTGTATCCCAACTTCGCGCCGCTCACCAAGTTCGCCTTGTTCAGCGCGGAACAGGCCTCGCGCCTGGTTGGCGCGCACCTGAAGCGCCGCCGCGGCGAAGGCACCGATTTCCACCAGATGCGCGAGTACCGCGTCGGCGACAGCCTGCGCCAGATCGACTGGAAAGCGACCTCGCGCTCGCGCAAGCTGATCTCGCGCGAATACCAGGACGAAAAAAACCAGCAGCTCGTCATGCTGCTGGACACCGGCCGCCGCATGATGGCGCAGGAAGGCGAACTGGCGCATTTCGATCACGTGCTGAACGCGTCCTTGGTCGTTTCGTACCTGGCCTTGCGCCAGGGCGACGGCGTGGGCCTGTTCGCCAGCGGCGGCGACGCGCGCTGGGTCGCGCCGCAGCGCGGCATGGGCGCCATCGATACGCTGCTGCGTGCCAGCTACGACCTGCAGCCGCGTCCGGTCGCCACCGATTATCTGGCCGCCGCCACCGAGCTTTCGCTGCGCCAGCGCCGCCGCGCGCTGGTGATGCTGGTCACCAACGTGCGCGACGAAGACATCGAAGATCTGCTGGCCGCGGTGCGACTGCTGCAGAAACGGCATCTGGTGTGCGTGGCCAGCCTGCGCGAACGCGCGCTGGACGATGCGCTGAATGAGGAAGTCCACGACCTGCCCGGCGCCATCCGCGCTGGCGCCCTGGCGCGCTACCTGGAACAGCGCACCGCCGCCCACGACGCCCTGCGCAGCCACCGCGTCATGGTTATGGACGTCGCCAGCGAAGAACTTCCCGCTGCGCTGGTGGAGCGCTACCTCGCCGTCAAGCGCGACGGCTTGCTATAGCCGCGCAGCGTACAGGTCGAATCGATTTCGCAGGAGCCACGTAGCCCGGGTAGAGCGTAGCGAAACCCGGGATGTCGAGGTGGCGATGCCTCCGTTTCAGAAGCGTACAGCGGAGAAGATCGGCTGCAAGGCTCAGCTTCGCGCCAGATCAAGAGCCCCGGGTTTCGCTACGCTCGACCCATCCTACGGGGCTCCATGCGGTGGGCTTGAGACCACCCTATGAGATCTGGCGCCTAGACGATGTCGTGCCGCGCTGATAGCGGCATCCGGGTCGCCAGGCACAATCCCCATGCGACTACGATCAACCCGCCCAGCGAAACGCAGTTGATCAGCATGCGCAAAATGCTCAGGCGTGCGAAGACGTGGCTAATCTGCATTGCGGAATCGGTGGCCGCGGCGTGGATCATCCAGTTCTGGTAGAGGCCCAGCGCCAGCTGCATAAGCGCGCAGACCAGGACCAGGCCGACGCCAATCAAACCGAGCCGCTGCGATTTGCCCGGGCGCGCGGCGGTCCACAGCATGGCCAGGGCGATGCCGCAGGCCAGCAGTTCGGGCAGCGAATAGCCGAGGGTGGTGAGGGCGGGCAGCAGCATTTTCTGCTTGGATCAGTCGGCGGTGACCAGCGAAAGATCCCTGCCGCGCAGCGTGGCGTAGACCGCGGCGGTGTCGGGGCGCACGCCGTGCCACAGCTCGAAACTGGCGGCCGCCTGTTCCACCAGCATGCCCAGGCCGTCGACCACGTCGCGGCAGCCGGCGGCGCGCGCCCAGGCCAGGAACGGAATCGCGGCTTCGCCGTAGTTCAGATCCACCGCCAGCGTGCGCGGCGTGGACAGCGAGAACGGCAGCGCGAACTGATCGCTTCCGGCGCGCGAGGCCGAGGTGGCATTGACGATCAGGGCGAAATCGCCTTCGCCCATCAGGTCGCCCCAGTAGCGCGAATGCGCGCGGTCGGGTTCGCCCAGGGCGTCGGCCAGCGCATCGGCGCGCTCGGCGGTGCGGTTGGCGATCACCAACTCGGCGATGCCCGCATCCAATAGCGCCGGGGCCACGCCGCGCGCGGAACCGCCGGCGCCCAGCAGCAGCGCGCGCCGGCCGCGCAGGTCCAGGGCCAGGCGTTCGGTGAGGTCGCGCACCAGGCCGATGCCGTCGGTGTTGTCGCCGTGCCACTGGCCGTCGTTGCGGGTCAGCGTGTTGGCCGCGCCGGCGCGGCGCGCGCGCGCGCTGGTGACGCTGCACAGGGCGAACGCGGCCTCTTTCAGCGGCAGGGTGATGTTGGCGCCCTTGCCGCCCGCCGCCACAAAGCGATCCAGCGCAGCGGGCAGATCCTGCGGCGTGGCGTCGATCGCGGCGTAGTCCAGCGCGATTCCGGTCTGGCGGCCGAAGGCGGCGTGGATCTGCGGCGAGAGCGAGTGCGCAATCGGATGGCCGAAGACGGCGTAGTGGCTCATGGGTGGCTCCTTGATCGACATTCTCAGTGTGCAGCTTTAGCGTCGAGGGTGGAAGCGCCGATAGCTTACGCGTTTGCTTCCTTCAACCAGCGCGCCGCATCCAGTGCGAAGTAGGTCAGCACGCCATCGGCGCCGGCGCGCTTGAACGCGGTCAGCGCTTCCAGCACGCAGGCGCGCTCGTCCAGCCAGCCGTTGAGGCAGGCGGCCTTGAGCATCGCGTACTCGCCGCTCACCTGATAGGCGAAGGTGGGCACGCCGAATTCGTCCTTCACCCGCCGCACCACATCCAGGTACGGCAGGCCGGGCTTGACCATGACCATATCCGCGCCTTCGTCGATGTCCAACGCCACTTCGTGCAGCGCTTCGTCCGAATTGGCCGGGTCCATCTGGTAGCTGTACTTGTTGCCCTTGCCCAGGCTACCCGCGCTGCCTACCGCGTCGCGGAACGGGCCGTAGAACGCGGACGCGTATTTGGCCGAATACGCCATGATCCGCGTGTGCACGTAACCCTCGCTTTCCAGCGCTTCTCGGATCGCGCCGATGCGTCCGTCCATCATGTCGCTCGGCGCCACGACGTCCGCGCCGGCGCGCGCGTGCGACAGCGCCTGCCTGACCAGCGCTTCGACGGTGGCGTCGTTCATCACGTAGCCGCTGTCGTCGATGAGTCCGTCCTGGCCGTGGGTGGTGAACGGGTCCAGGGCCACGTCGGTGATCACCCCCAGCTCCGGAAAGCGCGCCTTCAGCGCACGCACCGCGCGCTGCGCCAGGCCGGCGTCGTCCCACGCCGCGGCGGCGTCCAGCGATTTGGCTTCCGGCGCGGTCACCGGGAACAGGGCGATGGCCGGAACGCGCAGTTCGAGCGCCTGTTCGGCGACTTTCAGCAGCTCGTCGATCGACAGCCGCTCCACCCCGGGCATCGAAGCCACCGCCTCACGTCCCTGCAGCTCGTGCACGAACACCGGATAGATCAGGTCGTTGGCGGTCAGCACGTGCTCGCGCATCAGCCGGCGCGAGAAATCGTCGCGGCGCATGCGGCGAGGGCGGGTGGTGGGGTAAGCCATATGCATTCCTCAAACCAGAGGCGGATGATACGCCTGCGACTTGATCCCCTCCCCCATTTCGGGAGAAGGTGGCCGAAGAGCGTGCCCCCGAATGCTGTAGTCGGGGGGCCGGGAGAGGGTTCGGCTTTTGATTCTTTCGAGACTCTCGAACACCGTAAGAAAAGCACGCATCGCTGCGCTCGCGCCCCCTCTCCTGCCCTTCGGGCATCCTCCCCCACGAGGGGGGAGGAGAGAGATGGAGCCACGCGCTACGATGCCTGCATGCAAACCCTGCGTCCCCTGCCACCGCTCGCGCGCGCCTGCCTGATCACGCTCGCGATGCTGGCCGCGCTGTGCTGGCTCGGCCCGCTGCTCGGCGCCTACTCGCCGCATTCACCCGACTGGAATTCGCTGTCCGTCGCCCCCGGCGCCAATGGCCATTGGTTCGGCACCGACGCCATCGGCCGCGATATCTTCGCGCGCACGCTGGCGGGCGGGCGGCTGTCGCTGACCATCGGTCTGCTGGCCAGCGTGGTCGCGCTGATCCTCGGTCTGGGCTACGGCGCCATCGCCGGGCTCGCCGGCGGCGGCGTCGAACGCGCCATGCTGCGCGTGCTCGACGTGTTTTCCGCGCTGCCGTTCCTGCTGGTGGTGATCCTGCTACTGACGTTGTTCGAGCGCTCGCTGGGGCTGCTGCTCGCGGCGATCGGCGGCTACGTCTGGATCGACCTGGCGCGGGTGATGCGTGCGGAAAGCGCGCGCCTGCGCGAGGCGCCATTCGTGCTCGCGGCGCACGCGGCGGGCGCCACTTTCGGCCAGCGCCTGCGCTGGCACGTGCTGCCCAATCTGCTGCCGCTGGCGCTGGTGTACCTGGGGCTGATCCTGCCGCAGGCGATCCTGGTGGAAAGTTTCCTGGGCTTCCTGGGATTGAGCGTGGACGAGCCGTCCGCCAGCTGGGGCACGCTGTTGGCCGAAGGCGTGCAGGAGCTGGAATCGGCGCCGTGGACGCTGCTGTTCCCCGCCGCTTTCCTGGTGCTCACGCTGGCCGCATTCCAGTTCCTCGGCGACGGCCTGCGCGACTGGCTGGACGTGCGTGGCGACCGCGCGGAGCCGGCCGCGGCATGAGCGAAGACCTGCGGATCGAACTTGACTCGCTGCGCGTCCGCGCCGGCGAACGCGAACTCGTGCGCGGACTGTCGCTAGAACTCCGCGGCGGCGAATGCGTCGGCCTGGTCGGCGAATCCGGCAGCGGCAAGAGCCTCACCGCGCTGGCGCTGCTGCATCTGCTGCCGGAAGGACTGAATGCGCAGGCCGGATTGCGCGTGGATGGCCAGGCAATAGACTTCGGCTCGGCGGCGCATGCGGCGCTGCGCGGACGCGTGTTCGGGCTGGTGCCGCAGGATCCGCTGGCCGCGCTGCACCCGCTGCGCACGGTCGGCGCGCAGCTGGTCGAAACCCTGACCGTCGCCCGCGGTTTCGCACGCGACGCCGCGCGTGGGCAGGCGATCGAATTGTTGCGCCGCGTGCAGCTGCCCGATCCGGCGCAGGCGCTGTCGCGCTACACGCACCAGTTTTCCGGCGGCCAGCGTCAGCGCATCGCCATCGCATTGGCCCTGGCCACGCAGCCGCGCGCGCTGATCGCCGACGAGCCCACTTCGGCGCTGGATGCGCGCATCGCGCGCGACATCCTGGATCTGCTGGACCATCTGCGCCGCGAACAGTCGCTGGCGCTGCTGCTGATCAGCCACGACCTGCCGCTGGTGGGCGCGTATGCGCAGCGCCTGCTGGTGCTGCGCCAAGGTGAAGTGCTGGAGCGCGGCGACACTCGCCCCATTTTCGCCGCGCCACGCCACGCGTACACGCGCGAACTGCTGGCCGCGGACCAACTGCAGACGCTGCCCGCGGCCGACGCGGACGCGCCGGTGCTGCTGCAGGCCGAGCGCCTGCGCATGCGCTATCGCGGCGCGGCCCGTCCGGCGCTGGACGGCGTGGATATCGAACTGCGGCGCGGCCAGGGCCTGGCGCTGGTCGGCGAATCCGGCAGCGGCAAGAGCACGCTCGGTCGCGCGGTGTTGAAGCTGCTGCGCGGCGCGCAGGGGCGCATCGTGCTGGACGGCGTGGCCCTGGATTCGCTGAGCGCGTCCGGCCTGCGTACTCTGCGGCGCCGGATCGGAGTGGTGTTCCAGGATCCCTACGCGTCGCTGGACCCGCGCCTGCCCATCGCGCGCATCGTCGGCGAACCGCTGCGCATCCACGGCATCGGCGACGCCGCCAGCCAGCGTGCGCAGGCGTCCCAGCTGCTCGCCGCGGTGGCAATGGACGATTCCGCGCTGGACCGCTATCCGCACCAGTTCTCCGGCGGCCAGCGCCAGCGCATCGCGATCGCACGCGCGCTGTCCACCGCGCCCGATCTGCTGGTGTGCGACGAAGCGGTCTCCGCGCTGGACGCGCACCACCGCGCCGCGATCCTGGCATTGCTGGCGAAACTGAAACGCGAACGCGGCCTGGCCCTGCTGTTCGTCACCCACGACCTAGCCGCGGCGTCGGCCGTGGCCGAACGCATCGCGGTGCTGGAAGCCGGGCGCATCGTCGAAACCGGTGCGACTGCGGCGGTGCTGGCGAATCCGCAGCACCCCCACACGCAAGCGCTGGTCGCGGCGCGTCCCGCCTCGAGGCACGCGGCCTTGCGATAAAAACACGCGTAGGGCGGGTCTCGACCCGCCGTTCACCGGATCAACTGGACTACCATCCGAAGTTTCGCGAAAATCCGCCACGCATCTTTAAGGTCTGTCGATGCGGGCGGAAGGCAGGTCGAGACCCGCCCTCCCACAAGACGCTACTGGCTAAATGACGCCGCCGCCCAGCGACAGGCGAATGATGCCGACGACGATCACGATGCCGTTCAACAGCAGCCCGGTCTTGGCGCGGCCGCGGTTCTCTTTCGAGGTAAACAGGATGCCGATGGCGGCGATGATCGCGCCCACCGCCGCGAACGGAATCAGGAACCAGTTGCCCCACCCCAACAGCGGAATCAACGCCAGCACCATCCACACCAGGGCGAAAATGCCCCACACCACGCTGATCAGGCCCATCGGTTCGCTCCTTGTCACGGTGAAGCCACTATAACGACCGCCCGTGCGGGTGTGCGACTATTCAGTGGCTTCGGCGGATCATCCGCCCAGACCATTCGGGAACGCCGCCATGAACCTACGCACCGCCGCACTCTTGCTGTCCGTCGCCGCGCTCAGCGCCTGTGCCGCCACCTCCAAGGTCATGCTGGGGACGGCACGCCCGCCGGTCGATCCGGCCCAGGTCCGCATTTACAGCACGCCGCCCGCCGGGTCGGTGGAAATCGCCCAGCTCGAATCCTCCAGCGCGGTCGGCTTCGGCACCCAGGGCCAGACCGACGCCGCCGTGGCCCGGCTCAAGCGCGAAGCCGCGGCGCTCGGCGCCAACGGCGTGATCCTGATGGGCGTGGGCTCCAGCGGCTCGCCGGTGGGCATGTCGGTCGGCGCCGGCAGCTACGGCCGCAGCAGCGGCGGCAGCGTAGGCATCGGCATTCCCACCACCCAAAAGAAAGCCGCGGGCGTGGCCATCTATGTGCCGCCCGGCGCGGTGCAGGCGCAGGACGCGCCGGTCATCACGCCCTGAAGTCGTCCGACGCCGTGCCGGGCGGTTCGATCTCTCCGGGTCCATTCCCCACTGCTCGCAGCGACTCTACGATGTTGTAGGGCAGGGCTTGCCCGGCTTCACAAAGAAAATGCCTCGCAGTTTGCTTCGGAGGTATTTATTCATCCGTAGGAATCAGGGGCGCAAACAGCGCCCGAAAAAATCCTCGGTCAACCGGTAGCGATGCAGCAGGTCGCCGCCGCGCAGGCCGTGCTTGGCGCCGGGGTAGGTCATCAGCTCGAACGGCGTGCCGCGCTTCTGCAGTTCGCTCATCAGCTTGGTGCTGTTGGTGAACAGCACATTGTCGTCGGCCATGCCGTGCACCAGCAGCAGCCTGGATTTCAAGCCGTCCAGGTGGGTGAACACGCTGGCTTCGCGGTAGCCGGCTTCGTTGGCCTTCGGCAGGTTCATGTAGCGCTCGGTGTAGTGGGTGTCGTACAGCGCCCAGTCGGTGACCGGCGCGCCGGCCGCGCCGCAGGCGTAGGCCTCGCTGTGCTTGCCCAGCAGCATCAGGGTCATGTAGCCGCCGTTGGACCAGCCGTACACGCCGATGCGCGCGCCGTCGACGAACGGCTGCGACTTCAGCCACGCCACGCCGCGCAGCTGGTCGTCCACTTCCACCGTGCCCTGTTTTTCGTACAGCGCGCCGGCGAACG
>JAESGX010000241.1_pt1 | contig 29751 bp, 28 predicted proteins | sample 9269801 | NCBI WGS metagenome assembly JAESGX01 (sample SAMN16773122, study PRJNA677054) | algae metagenome | isolation source: Pleurocapsa minor GSE-CHR-MK-17-07R and co-occurring heterotrophs from wet... | place: USA: Lower Calf Creek Falls, Grand Staircase Escalante National Monument, UT ... | reverse complement strand
CGCGCGAGGACCTCTTCGGCCGCGACTTGTTCGATGCCTTCCCGAGCGACCCCGCCTCGCTCGCGCACCGGCAGCTGCGGGGGTCGCTGCAACGGGCGCTCGCCACCCGTGTGCGCGACCACATCCCCCTCATCCGCTACGATATCCCGCGCCCAGACGGCGCCTTCGAGGAGCGCTTCTGGGCCGCCACCCATACGCCGCTGCTCGACGCTGCCGGCGAGGTGGTGGTGATCCTGCAGCACACCGTCGACGTGACGGAGCTGCAGCACCTGCGCACCGCCGCCGAGGCCCAGGGCGAGCGCTCCACCTATGCCAGGCAGATCGAAGGGGCGTTGCTGCGCCGGGCGCTCGACGTCGAGGAGACGAGCCGGGCGCTCGTCGAGGAGCGCGACTATCTGCGCCGCCTGTTCGAACAGGCGCCGGGCTTCATGGCCGTCCTCAGCGGCCCGACGCACGTCTTCACCCTCGCCAACGCCGCCTACACGACGCTGATCGCCCGCACCGACGTGCTCGGCAAGCCGGTCGCCGCGGTGCTGCCGGAAGTCCGCGGCCAGGGCTTCGTCGATCTCCTCGACAGCGTCTATGCCACCGGCCAGCCCTATGTCGGGCGCGCCGTGCGCATCGTCCTCGAGCAGGCGGATGGCGGCCCCGACGAGCGCTTCGTCGATTTCGTCTACCAGCCGATCTTCGACCACGATGGCCGCGTCGCCGGCCTGTTCGTGCAGGGCCACGACATCACTGAACAGAAGCACGCCGAGCGGGCGCTGGCGGAGAGCGAGCAGCGCTTCCGCCTCGTCGCCGAGAGCGCCCCGGTGATGCTGTGGATGAGCACGGTCGAGGGCGACTGCCTCTATCTCAACAAGGCGCAGCGGACGTTCTGGGGCGTCGCCGCCGATGTCGTCACCCGCTTCGACTGGCGCGTGACGATCCACCCGGACGATCGCGAGCGGGTATCGGGTGTCTTGACGGCGGCGAAGCACGCGCACCAGCCGTTCAGCCTCGAGGCGCGCTACCGCCGCATCGACGGCGACTGGCGGCTGCTCAACACCGACGCCCGCCCGCGCTTCGGCGCGGACGGCGTCTTTCAGGGGATGATCGGCGTCAATGTCGACGTCACCGAGATGCGCCGCGCCGTACAGGCGCTGCAGGAGCTCAACGCCACGCTGGAGCGCCAGGTCGCCGAGCGCACCGAGCAACTGCGCCAGAACGAGGAGCGCCTGCGCCAGGTCGTCAAGCTCGAGGCGATCGGCCGGCTCACCGGCGGCGTCGCCCACGACTTCAACAACCTCCTGCAGGTGATCGGCGGCAACCTGCAGCTCCTCGCCAAGGAGCTCGCCGGCGACGACCGTGCCGAGCAGCGCCTGCGCAACGCGCTCTCCGGCGTCGCCCGCGGGTCGAAGCTCGCCGCGCAGCTTCTCGCCTATGGCCGCCGCCAGGCGCTGGCGCCGAAGACGGTCGCCCTCGGCCGCCTCGTGCGCGGCGTCGACGAGATGCTGCGCCGGGCGCTCGGCGAGGGCATCGAGATCGAGACGGCGATCGCCGCCGGGCTGTGGAACACCTTCGTCGACCCCGGCCAGGTCGAGGACGCGCTGCTCAACCTCGCCATCAATGCCCGCGACGCCATGGGAGGGCAGGGCCGTCTGACGCTCGAGGCCGGCAACGCCCTGCTCGACGACACCTACGCCGCCACCCACGACGTCACCCCCGGCCAATATGTTATGCTCGCCGTCACCGACACCGGCTCTGGCATGACGCCGGAGGTGATCGAGCAGGCCTTCGAGCCGTTCTTCACGACGAAGCCGGAGGGCGAGGGCACCGGCCTCGGCCTCAGCCAGGTCTATGGCTTCGTCAAGCAGTCCGGCGGCCACGTGAAGATCTACAGCGAGATCGGCCTCGGCACGACGATCCGCCTCTATCTGCCGCGCTCGCGCCGCGAGGAGGACGTCGTCACCGACATCGACGCCGGCCCGATCACCGGCGGCAGCGAGACGATCCTCGTCGTCGAGGACGACGAGACGGTGCGCGACACCGTCGTCGAGATGCTCGCCGAGCTCGGCTACCGGGTGTTGAAGGCGAAGGACGCCGAGAGCGCGCTGTCGGTGCTGGCGAGCGGCGTCGCGATCGACCTCCTGTTCACCGACGTCGTCATGCCCGGCACGCTGCGCAGCCCCGAACTCGCCCGCATCGCCCGCGAGCGGCGGCCCGGCATCGCCGTGATGTTCACCTCCGGCTACACCGAGAACGCCATCGTCCACGGCGGCCGCCTCGACGAGGGCGTCGACCTCCTGAGCAAGCCCTACACCCGCGAGGCCTTGGCCCGCCGTCTGCGCGACGCGCTGCGGCGGGCCGGCCGGCCGGAGCCGGTTGCCGACCCGGACGCCGCCGGCCGCTCGGGCGCCGCCGCTCCGGCCGGGCCGGGACGGCGAAATGGCGGTGCCGTTGGCGACAGCGCGGTGCCCCCGTTGGCTCTGCGGGGTTCATCCCCCGCCACGGACCCCGATGGCGCCCGCGCGCGGGCCGACGGTGCTCCGTCGCGCGACGAAGCCGGTGACGCCGCGTCGCTGCGCGTGCTCGTCGTCGAGGACGACATCATCATCCGGATGTCGACGGTGGACCTCCTCGCCGGGCTCGGCCACACCGTGCTGGAGGCCGGCGACGCCCACGAGGCGCTGGCGATGCTCGAGCGCCAGCCGGTCGACGTCCTGATCACCGACATCGGCCTACCCGGCACCTCCGGCGGCCGGCTCGCCGTCGAGGCGAGCGGCCTCGCGCCCGGCCTCGGCATCGTCTTCGCCACCGGCCGCGACGCGCTGCCCCCCGAGGCCGCCGAGCTCCCCCCCGCCCGCGCGGTGCTGCTGCGCAAGCCCTACGACCTCAGGCAGCTGGCGGCGGCGCTGGCGGCGGCGCTGGCGGCGGCGCGGGGGTAGGGGTCTCGACGGCAACTCACAATGGGACGCAGTCGCGCGTCCGTGCTCTTTCAGGCATTGTCCCGGCTCGATGCCGAAACCGTCTACGCTCTGCTGGTCCACGCGTACCGGCGTCGAGATGAGGATCCTCATGAAGCCCGCTTCGCTCACATCCACCGCCGTCGCCTTCGCCCTTCTCGCCCTGCCGACCGCCGCCTTCGCCAAGGGCTGCGATTCGTCCGACATCGTCGGCGCGTGGCAGATGACGACGATCCTGGAGGGCAAGCAGGCGGCCTGCTCCCTCGCCGTCTCCCGCTCCGGCGAGATCAGCAAGAAGGCCGCGTGCGTCGCCAGCCCGTCGCTGGACTGGGAACTCTCCGGCACCCTCTCGGTCGACAGCAACTGCGAGATCACGGCAGACATCAAGCTCAAGCGCGACAAGGAAACGCTGAAGTTCAGGGGCACCGCCGGCCTGATGCTGACGTCCGGCGAACTCTTCACGATTTCCGCGATCGACAAGGAAGACAAGACGATCACAAATTTTCTGGCACTCCGCGACCGGGAGTAGCCGCGCGTCCCGGTGTGGTGGCGCCGGGCGGCGTGCTGATCACCGACATCGGCCTGCCGGTCACCTCCAGCAGAATGCCCGGCGTCGAGGCGAGCGTGGGTCTCCCCGGCCACGTCATCGTCTTGGTCTCCGGCCGCAACGCCCGCCGGACTCTGCGGAGTTACTTTGGGGCGGGTGGTTCTGTTGCGCAGACCCTACGACCTCAGGTGACTCGCCGAGGCTCTGGCGGTGGGATAGGCTATGTCTTTTCTTCAGATTTCAATGCCTCTTCCATCTTCGCCTTGATGCTACCCACCGAAGTCTCCAGCAAGGCGCTTGCCGCAAGTGCGACCAGGCTCATGAAAGTCGACGATCTAACTACTCTGTCTTCTGAAAAAATTTGATTTGAATTTCCATCGTATATAACTCCGCCGACCGAAAATAATAGAAAAAAGACGAATGCGACAACTAGTCCAAGAGCTAAGTCATTGATGACTCTCAGGGCGGAAAATTCTTCGTCATAGTCAAAATATACGCGAAGAAGTGTTCTCAGGAAAGTTCCAATCATCGACGATATAAACATAAGGCTAAAAAAAAGCAATTTAGTGTTTATATGATCATGATTAGAGAATAGAAGCATCCAGATTATAATAGATATGGGGACGGCAGCAAAGAAAAATTTGCTTTGAAATGTGAGCTTATCATCAAATGGGTTCACTCTAACCAATATTTCCGTACAGCATACGACGAATTCTCCGCAGGTTTGGTTCCATTTTTGACTTCCAAGTCTGTCTATATCTGGGTTAGTTAGAAGGGATCGACCCAAGCGCGCCTTCAAGTGGTCGAAGACTTCAGCCCCTGCGCCGCCAAACTGTGGGATCGCGAGTATGGGAATTTTCATGGCCGGTGCAGCGAAACCTGCCGTCGCCGCACCCTCGTTTCCGCCAATTATAAGAACCGCGTTCGCACCACTTAGTGCCTCGATATGCCGTGAGTATGTTGTTCCATCGGAGAATTTCTGAACAAATGTACTCCCTGGAAATTGCGCCCTCAATTCCTCGATGTTTGCATCGACTTCGTCAGAACTCTTGCCATGCTAAAGCAAATGGACGCAAACAGTCTTGTCTGTCCGCTTCTCAAGGTATCCTTCTAAAACATATCTGTCAGCTGTGGTGAGCCCGACCGAACCAACCGACACATCATGGTCGCGATCCGCAAGAGCCGCGCCGATTTCGCGGCACGCGGCCTTCATCCGACCGAATGAGCTTACATCCATCTCGTCGGGTTTGGAGCCCACGATGTGAACACGCATGGCAGCCGGATCCCCCCGTCGAGCCGTTACGTCAGTCTGCGACCAAATATACGAGAAATTGAGCGCTTCTGAAAGATCAACCAACGTGTCCCTGTCGCCACGCCTCGGGGCTAGGCGGGCGGGCGGGGGCGGTGCTAGATGCGGGGCGTTCCGTGGCGGCGGCGTTCTCCTCCCGCGCCCCCACCGCATCGTCACCGCGCCGCCTAGCGGACCGCCGTCTCAAGACGCCGCTGCCCGCCGCCATCCGAACGACGACTTTCCACTGCCCACGGCCCACTGCCGCCCCACCCCCCACAGGACCCCGCCCGCCGATGAACCTCACCGTGCCGGTCGAACCGCCGCCGTCGTCGAACTACCGCCCGCCGGCGCCGGCGCGGCGGTCGGAGGCGGCGATCCTGGCGCGCGCGGTGTTCCTGCGCCAGCGCGACCTCCTCAACCTGCTCCCCGCCGAGGCCTACCGGCTGAAGATGGGCAAGGTGCCGATCGGCAAGCGGCGCATCTGGATCGTCAACGACCCGAAGCTCATCCGCCGCATCCTGGTCGAAAGGGCCAAGGACTATCCGAAGAGCGACCTGATGGTGGCGGCGCTGAAGCCGCTCGTCGGCGACGGCATCTTCATCTCCAACGGCCATACCTGGAAGCGGCAGCGACGGATGATCGAGCCGTCGTTTGCCCACATGCGACTCACCACCGCCTACCCGCAGATGGTCGGCGCCGTCGACACCCTGATCGGTGAGCTCGCCGCCGCCAAGGGCCCCGTCGAGCTCGACGCGGCGATGAGCCGGGTCACCGCCGATGCCATCTACCGGACGATCTTCTCCGAGCCGCTCGCCTCGTCGGACGCGCGCGGCGTCTTCGACGCCTTCCAGCGCTACCAGGACGTGGTGCCGCAGGTGAACCCGAAGACGATCATCTCGTCGCCCGCCAACGGCAGCTTCGACGACGTCCCGGCGGTGGTGAATGCGTGCCGCGAGATTCGCGGCGTGCTCGGCCGCCTGATCGACCGGCGGCTCGCCGAGGAGGCCGCGGGCCAGATCCGCAACGAAGACGACCTCGCCGGCGCCGTCATGGCGGCGCGCGACCGCGAGACCGGCACCCGTTTCGACCGCGACGAACTGATCGACCAGATCGCCGTGTTCTTCCTCGCCGGCCACGAGACCTCGGCGTCCGTGCTCGCCTGGTCGTTTTTCATCCTGTCGCAGACGCCGGAGATCGCCCAGCGGATCCGCACCGAGGTGCGCGCGATCTCGGGCGACGGGCCGATCGACTACGCCCACATCTCCCGCATGGCCTACACCCGCGCCGTCTTCAAGGAGACGATGCGGCTCTATCCGCCGGTCTCCTTCATCACCCGCATCGCGACGAAGTCCGACGAGATGCGCGACCACAAGGTCGAGCCCGGCGACCTCGTGGTGGTGTCGCCCTGGCTCGTCCACCGCCACGACAAGTTCTGGAAGGAGCCGGAGGTGTTCCGCCCGGAGCGCTTCCTGGCCGAGAACGAGAAGCAGCTGAAGGCCGACACCTATTTGCCGTTCGGCCTCGGCCCGCGCGTCTGCCCCGGCGGCGGCTTCGCCCAGACCGAGGGCGTCTTGATCCTCGCAGCCCTCACCCGCCGCTTCGCCTTCGAGACGCTGGCGCCGGAAAAGGTGCAGCCGGTCTGCCGCATGACGGTCCGCCCCGACGCGGCGATCCGCGCCCGCGTCATCGACCTCGCCGCCTGAGCGGGGCGGGGGCAGCCAACACCACCGCCGTCATCCCGGACCAGCGAGGCGGAGCCGAGCGCCTGATCCGGGACCCAGGAGAGAGTCCGCGCCAGAGGCGCGGCTCAAGCGTCGCGCGTCCCGCGCGACCACTGTTGCGCTGGGCCCCGGATCGGCGCTCGCCTTTGGCTCGCTTGTCCGGGGTGACGGTCGAGGGGGGAGAGGCGGTCACCGGAGGGCGGGGCGCTGGGCTTCGTGGACGTCCGCATCCCCGCGCCGCGTCTCCTCAGCCGGCGTCGCCGACGAGCGCGCGGCTCGCGGTGATGACGGCGCTGGCGCCGGGGGTGAGCTCCAGTGCCAGCGCCGCGTCGGGGGGCAGGAACAGCGCCACCGCGGCGTCGTCGCCGGCCACCGGCTCGCCGGCGCGCCAGCGGGCGGCGTAGACGGCCAGCACGAAGTGGTGGGCCGGCGGGGCGTCGTCCGCCGCCCCCGGCGCCGCCACCATCACGTCCAGCGCGTCGACGATGCCGACGATGTCCGCCTCGATGCCGGTCTCCTCGGAAAGCTCGCGGGCGGCGGCGGCGCGGATCGCCTCGCCATATTCGACGTGGCCGCCGGGCAGGCTCCACATCCCCTGCAAGGGCGGCCGCCCGCGCTGCACCACCAGCACGCGGCCCTCCCGCCAGCAGGCGACGGAAACGCCGATCGCCGGGCGGCGGGTCGGGACGGGCGGCGCGGCATCCGGCATCGGCGGTCCTCGGCGGGCGGTTCGACGCCGAGGGTTCGGCGCCGGCCTTGCGGGCACTGCGAGCCGGCTCGGTACCGGCCTCGGGCAATCTGGGCCGGCGGCGCCGGTCCAGATTCTGGCAGTCTGACCGGCTGATGTCGGTCTTGTCGCGGGATAGACCGCCGCGCCTGCGGCCGCCAGTCTCGCCGGTGCGGAAGCGACGATTTTTGCCGAGGATTTTCGCCGCCGACGAAGCGGTGTAGCGTCCGCCGCGAGCTGATCGCCGATGTCCGTCGTCCTTCCCCGTTCCCGCCGCCTGAGTGACGACGCCCGGCCGCGGCCGGACGGCGGCCGCCGCTCGCATTCCGTGAGCCGGCCATGACCACGGCCCCCCGCCGCAGCCTGACCGACCATCTGCGCGTGCCGGCGATCGGCGTGGCGCAGATCCTCGCCTGGGGCGCGTCGTTCTATCTGCCGGCGGTGCTGGCCAAGCCCACCGTCGCCGACACCGGCTGGCCGCTGCCGTGGGTGATCGGCGCCTTCTCGCTCGCCCTCCTCGTCTCCGGCCTCGTCTCGCCGCGGGTCGGCGACGTCATCGAGGCGCGCGGCGGCCGTCCGGTGCTGGCGACGGGGGCCGCCACCATCGCGGCGGGCCTCGTCGTCATGGCGCTGTCGCCGAACCTTCCCGTCTACATCGCCGCCTGGTGCCTCGTCGGCGCCGGCATGGGGGCGGGGCTCTATGATGCCGCGTTCGCCGCCCTCGGCCGCCTGCACGGCCTCGCCGCCCGCCGCGAGATCACCAACCTCACCCTCGTCGCCGGCTTCGCCAGCACCGTGTGCTGGCCGCTTGCGGCGGTGTTCGTGTCGGAATGGGGATGGCGCGGCGCCTGCCTCGCCTTCGCGGCGCTGCTGATCCTGGTGGCGGTTCCCCTCTACCTCGCCGCCTTCCCGCGTGAGGCGCGTCGGGAGGTGGTCCACGCAAAAGCGCCAGCGACGGGGGAGGGGGAGCGGCATGAAGCGCCCCGTGGCCTCGGCCGGTCGCCGGTGTTCTCAGCCCTGTTCATGCTCACGGCGGCCGCCTTCACCCTGTCCTCGGTGATCGCCTCGATCGTCTCCGTCCACCTGATCACGCTGATGGAGGCGCGGGGCGTCGCGCTCGCCGCCGCGGTCGGCTTCGGCGCGCTCATCGGGCCCTCGCAGGTCGCGGCCCGCATCGTCGAGAGCGTCATCGGCAAGCGCTACCACCCGCTGTGGACGATGCTCGCCTCGACGCTCTGCGTCGCCACCGGCGTCGGCCTGTTGTGGACGGGGATGCCGGCCCTGCTGGCCGCCGCCTTCGTGTTCTACGGCGCCGGCATGGGCATCAAGTCGATCGCCCGCGGCACGCTGCCGCTCGCCCTCTTCGGCGCCGACGGCTACGCGCCGCTGATGGGCCGCATGGCGATGCCGATCCTGGTGACGATGGCGATCTCGCCCTCGGTCGGCGCCGTGCTGATCGAGCGCGCCGGCGCCGACGCGACGATCGGCGTGCTGGTGGCACTCGCCGTCATCGACGTGGCGCTGGTGGTGGCGATCTTCCCGCTCCGCCCTCGAGCCTGAACGACGACGCCTGCCCGCGGAACGGGCGACCAGCGGTCGCCAGCCTCCGGCCGACCGCCGCGGCAGCCCATCCGGGCCGACCGTCGCGGGGGCCGCGTTGGCCTGAAAATCACACATGGACTTGCCGGGGAGGGGGTGCGGCCGTGTCGTGCGATGGTATGACTGTATGATCACGATGGCCCGCAGAGGCCGAAACGCTTGGGAGGACCGATGCTGCCGTCGCTCGCCAGCCTGACCGCCACCGTCGAGGCGGAGTTCGCTGCCCTCATCGACGCCGAATATCCCCGCTTCAGCGCCGAGGAGATGGCGCGGCGGCGCCAGCGCTTCGACGCTCTCTGCGCGGCTGAGGGCCTCGACGCCATCATCGTCGCCCACGCGCAGAAGGCCGGCACGACGACCTTCTGGCTGACCGGCTGGCCGACCACCGCCGACGCGGTGACGCTTCTGATCCCCGGCCAGCCGATGAAGCTGTGGGTGCAGCACGTCAACCACCAGCCGCTGGCAGCACAGCTCGCCGACACCTGCGAGGTCGCATGGGGCGGCAAGTCCGGCCTCGGCCACGCGCTCGCGGCGCTCGCCGCCGACAAACCTGGGAGCAAGCGCATCGGCCTCGTCGGGTCGCTCTCGGCCTCCCAGCACGCGAGCCTCGCCGCCGCCGGCGCGGTGGTCGACCTCAACGCTGCCTATTCGAAGATGCGCTATGTCAAGTCGGCCGAGGAGATGCCGTGGTTCCGCTTCGCCGCGGCGATGAGCGATCTCGGCGCTGCGTCACTGGCCGAGCGGGCGAAGCCCGGCATGACGGAGAAGGAGCTCGGCGCCCTCGTCGAGGCGCCCTACGTGAAGCTCGGCGGCACCAATGCGCTCCACTATATCGGCACGACGCCGATGGCCGACCCCTCGGTCGGCGTGCCCCGCCAGTTCCCGTCGTCGCGGCGGCTCGCCGTCGGCGATGCGCTGGTCTGCGAGATCAGCGCGCAGTTCTGGGACCATTCCGGCCAGGTGCTGCGCACCTTCGCGGTCGGATCGGAGCCGACCGCGCTCTATCGCGACCTGCACGCCTGCGCGGATGCCGTCTTCGACGCGGTGACGGCGAAGGTGCGCGCCGGCGCGACGCCGGCGGAGCTCGTCGCCGCCTCGCACGGCATCGAGGACGCCGGCTTCACCATCATCGACGATCTCGTGCACGGCTATGGCGGCGGCTACTTCCCGCCGGTGCTGGGCTGCGCCAGCCGCCCGTCGGCGACCATGCCGGACATGAAGCTCGAGGCCGGAATGATGCTCGTCGTGCAGCCGAACATCACCACCCGCGACCGCCGCGCCGGCGTCCAGACCGGCCACCTGATGCTGGTGACCGAGACCGGCTTCGAGCCGCTGCAGCGTTTTCCGCGCGGCTTCCACGTCATCGGCTGAGGCGAGATCGGCCGATGAGGATCGGCCGAGACGTCTGTTCGCAGACGTCTCGGCTGCCGCATCGCGGCCGCGCTGCTACTGCATCAGCCCGGCGTCGGTGAGGATGCGCCGGCCGGAGCTCCTGAGGTCGGCGACGATCTGCTCGATGCCGCCGGCGACGAGGCGGCCGTCGCGCTTCTTCACCGCGCCGGCGATCAGCACGGTGTCGACATTGGCGAGGTCGGCATAGAGCACGACGATGCTCACCGGGTCGATCACCGAGGCGGTGTTCAGCGCGTCGCGGCGCACCAGCACGATATCGGCCTGCTTGCCGGGCGTCAGCGAGCCGATGCGGTGGTCGAGGCGCAGCATCCGCGCGCCGTCAATCGTCGCCCAGCGCAGCGCGTCGCGGGTGGTGAGGAAGGGCCCCGGCGCCGTGCCGGTGCGCTGGGTCGTCAGCGTGTCGGCGTTGCGCTGTGCCTGCAAGGTGAAGCGGGTGTGGGCGAACATCGAGCCGGTGACCGCCGATTCGACGTCGACGCCGATCGAGCACGGGGCGCCCAGCGCCGTCAGCCGGCCGGTGATGGCGTCGCCGAAGCCCATCTGCAGCTCGACCTCCGCCGTCACCGTGAAGCTCGCGCCGGCATCGACCAGAAGCTTGATGCGGTCGTCGGGAAAGTCGTTGGCGTGGACGATGTTGAGGCGGCCGTCGACGAGGCCTTCGGCGACCAGCCGCTCAAAGCCGTCGGCGTTCATCGCCTTGCCGCTCGCGTGGCAGCTGGTGACGAGGTCGTACTCGCGGCCGAGCTTCAGGTCGGTGACACTGACGTCGTAGGTCGAATAGTACGGGCCGAGGATGGCGAGGCCGAGGGTAATGAGGGCGTCGTCGCTGGCGAGCCGCCCCTTGCGCAGGCGATCCACCTCCGAACGCGGCATCGGCACCTCGCTGAAGTGCTTCTGGCCGGGCTTCGGATCGGGCTTCGGCGAGCCGTGCAGGAAGACGGCGCGGATGCCCGAGGCTTCCAGTCCGTCGATGCCGGCGTCGGTGTGATCGGGTGTCGGGTTGTTGTGGCACCAGTCGGCGAGCGTGGTGACGCCGCCCGAGATCTGGTTGAGCGCGCCGGCGAGCGTGCCGATGCGGACGTCGTCGGGGCGGAAGTGGGTGGCGAGGCCCGCGTGCATCGCCCGGATGTACTGGCCCATCGTCCAGTCGGAGCCCGCACCCTTCAGCCCCGTCTGCCAGGTGTGCATGTGGGCGTTGACGAGGCCGGGAATGGCGATCGTGCCGGTGCCGTCGATCTCCTCGGCGCCCTCGACCGGCCCGATCGAGGGCGCGATCTCGGCGATGACATCGCCGTCGACGAGGATGTCGCCGCAGGTGAGGTCGCCGACGGCGCTGTCCATGCTGATGATGGTGGCGTTGCGGATCACCGTCTTGCCGGTCGCCGTCTTGCCCAGCGAAGTCTTGCCCATGCGTCGCGCTCCTCGTCCCTGTTTGCCGATGCCGCCCGGACGGCGGTCGTGGCGCCACTCTACGGGTGGCGGCGAAGGCCTGCAATCGTTTGCAGCATTTTGCCACGTGGGCCGGTCACGCAGGCCGCACGCGCGCCGCGTGGCCGACGACGGTCCCATTTGGGCGTCGCGGACGGTGCCACTCAGGCGTCAGCGATGGGGCTCGGCCGGGCCGGCGGGCCGCCGTCACCGGCGAGCGTCGAGGCCTTGATGATGGCGAAGCATGGCCGCCCGGGCGCGAGCGCCAGCGTCTCGACGGCGCGGCGGGTGAGGCGGGCGTGCAGCGTCGCCGTGCCGGCCGTCAGCGTCACTTCGACAGCGGCGCCGTGCGGGTCGCCGATGGCGGTCACCGTCGCCGGCAGCACGTTGAGCGCGCTGAGGCCGTGCGGGCGCTGGCTCGCCAGAAGCACGTCGCGGGCCCGCACCAGCAGCCTGAGCCGCGCGCCGATGGGCCGGCCGAGGGCGGGCACCAGCAGCGGCCCGGCATTGGTGTCGAGCCGTGTCAGCCCGTCCGGCTCCTCGCCCGCCACCACCGCGTAGAGCACCGCGCCGGCGTCATCGGAGGCGTCGAGCCCACCGATCACCGCGTCGGCCGGCCCGCAGGCGACGACGCGGCCGTGGTCCATCGCCACCACCGTACCGGCGAGGCGGACGACCTCCGGCACCGAATGGCTGACATAGACGATCGGCACCCGCGTCTCGGCCGCCACCGCCTCGAGATAGGGCAGGATCTCCGCCTTGCGGGCAGTGTCGAGGGCCGCCAGCGGCTCGTCCATCAGGAGCAGCCGCGGCCGCGCCAAGAGCGCCCGCCCGATCGCCACCCGCTGCGCCTCGCCCCCCGACAGCCCCGCCGGCTTGCGGTCGAGCAGGGGCGCGATGCCGAGCAGGGCCACGACGCGGTCGAACTCGTCCGCCGCGCCCCGCCGGCCGGCGAGCGCCGCCATGCGTCGGCCGTAGCCGAGGTTGCCGCGCACCGAGAGATGCGGGAACAGCCGCGCCTCCTGGAAGACGTAGCCGATGCCGCGTTTGTGCACCGCCACGTCGATGCGCCGGCCGGCATCGAACAGTGACACGCCGTCGAGTGTGACACGGCCCTCGCTCGGCCGGATCAGCCCGGCGAGGATGTTGACGAGCGTCGTCTTGCCCGAGCCCGACGGCCCGAACAGCGCCGTCACGGCCGCGTCGCTCGCGAACGCCGCGTCGAGCCGGAAGGCGCCCTGGAGATGGCGGACGTCGACCTCGAGCCTCATGTGCCCGTGCCCGCGGGTGTGGCACGGCTCGGGGAGTCTGTCGCGGAAGGCGCGCTCATCGCCGCGATTGCCCGATCGCCCGCCGCGTCCGCCGCGCCAGCAATTCCGACAGCACCAGTGCGCCGAGCGATAGCGCCACCGAGATCAGCGTCAGGCGCAGCGCCGGCCCGTCGCCGCCGGGCACCTGGGTGTAGGTGTAGATCGCCGAGGCGATCGTCTGGGTCTCGCCGGGGATGTTGGAGACGAACGTCACGGTGGCGCCGAACTCGCCCATGGCGCGGGCAAACGCCAGCACCCCGCCGGCGAGGATGCCGGGCAGGATCAGCGGCAGCGTCACGGTCAGCGCCACCAGCGCCCGCGGCGCGCCGAGCGTGCTCGCCGCATCCTCGAGCCTGCGGTCGACCGCCTCGATCGACAGCCGGATCGCCCGCACGAACAGCGGGAAGCCCATCACGGCGGCCGCGAGTGCTGCCCCCGTCCAGCGGAACGAGAAGACGAGCCCGAAGTGCTCGGCCAGGAACGCACCGACCGGCCCCCGCCGGCCGAACACCAGAAGCAGCAGGAAGCCCGTCACCACCGGCGGCAGCGTCAGCGGCAGGTGGACGATCGCGTCGAACAGGATGATGCCGGGAAACCGGCAGCGCGCCAGGATCCACGCCACCAGGATCGCTACCGGCAAACTCGCCACCACTGCCACCAGCGCGATCCGCAGCGTCAGCCAGATCGCGGTCGTCTCCTCGGGGGTGAGGGAAAGAGTCATGCGGGGTAGCGCGGGCGGGAGATGCGGGGGGTGTCGCCGCCGAGAGGGCGCGCCGCACGTTTGGCTCCCTTCGTGATTCCCTCTCCGGAGTCATCCTCGGCCTTGTGCCGAGGATCCATCTTGCCGCGTGCGAGCGGCTCGCGGTGGAGTGCGTGGACAGCGATGGATCCCAGGCACAAGGCCGCGAATGACTCCCGATGGGAGGGAAAGCGTCGCTGGACCTGCGTTGCGCTGGACCGGATGTTCAGAGTGCCGCCCGTCCTCATCACCGCCCCGCTTCCCGCCTCAGTTCGTGCCCGCCCGCTCGCCGAGCACGGTGAAACCCGCCTGCTCGAACACCGCGCCCGCTTTCGGTGTGGCGAGGAAGTCGACGAAGGCTAACGCCGCCGGGTTCGTCGATTCGGCCGTCACCGCGACCGGATAGACGATCGGCGGGTGGCTGTCGGCGGGGAAGCTGCCGACCACCGCGACGGCCGGGTCGGCGGCGGCGTCGGTGGCGTAGACGATGCCGTAGGGAGCCTCGCCGCGCGACACGAAGGCGAGTGCGGCCCGCACGTTCTCGGCGAACGCGATGCGGCCCTCGACCGCGCCCCACTGCCCGAGCGCCTCCAGCGCCGCCTTGGCGTACTTCCCGCACGGCACCGCGAGGTCGCACAGCACCAGACGCCCGTCGCCGAGGGCGTCTGCGAGCGGGAAGCCCGGCCCGATCGACACCGGTTTCGCCCCGTCCTTCGGCGCGATCAGAACGATGCGGTTGCCGAGCAGGCGGCGCTCGGTGTCGGCCCGCACGAGGTTCTTCTCCGCGAGGTACTTCATCCAGTCGAGGTCGGCGGAGATGAACACGTCGGCGGGTGCGCCGCTCTCGATCTGCCGCGCGAGCGCCGAGGAGCCGGCATAGGAGACCGTCACCGGCCCGCCGCCGTCGGCCTCGTAGAGCGCCACCGCCCCGTCGAGCCCCCCCTTCAGGCTCGCCGCCGCGAAGACGACGATCGGCTCAGCCGCCTGCGCCTGCGGAGCGGCGAGGGCGGCGAGGCCGCAGAGGGCGACGACGCTGGCGGCGAGAAAGGTGCGCAAGGATCGCATCGGGCAGGGTCTCCGGGCAGCGTTGACGGGAGGTGGCGCGGGCGGCGGCGTCCGGTCGGCCGCTCAGTCCACCGCGAGGATGACGTGGGAGGCCTTCACCAGCGCCGTCGCCGGGTCGCCGACCGCGAGCCCGAACTCGTCGGCGCTTTCCCGCGTGATCACCGCGACGATCGTCTTGCCGCCGCCGATGTCGAGCGCCACCTCGGACGACACCGCACCGTCGCTGACGGCCGCGATGGTGCCGGACAGCGCATTGCGCGCCGAGGTGCGTGGCGGGTTCGCCCCCGGCGCCAGAATGACGAAGCTCGACTTGATCAGCGCCACCGCCGGAACCCCCGGCGAAAGCCCGAGGTCGGCGACGCTTTCCCGCGTGATCACCGCGGTGATCGTCACGCTGTCCGACACCGTCAGCGCCACGGACGCGTTCACCGGACCGTCGGTGACGGCTGCGACGACACCGCGCAGCGCATTGCGAGCACTCGTTCGCATCGACAGGCTCCAGAGCAGGGAGGGCAGGCTTGCCGCACCGCGGCCGAGGTGGCGCTCGAGCCGGCCGACGGCGGCGGTGAGCTCCGCCTCGATCATCGTCAGCGCCCGGACCGCGTCTTCGCCCTCCGGCGTCAGGCCGGCGCCGCCGCCGGCGCGCCCGCCGGGGCGGGCGGCGACGAGCGGCCGGTCGAACAGGTTGTTCAGCGCGTTCACCGCGTCCCACGCGCCCTTGTAGGACAGCCCGACGCGGCGGGCGGCGGCCGCGATCGAGCCCTCGTCGCGGATCGCCTCGAGCAGCCGCACCCGGTCCTCCCCGAGGCGGACGGCCGGGTCGCGGCGGACGGTGAGCGTGGTGGTGAGCGCCAAGGGTGGGTCCGGTCGAGCGTTATGTAGCCAGACTACATAACGCCCGCGCCGAGCGCCAGCCCACAACTGCCGCGCCCGCCCCCATCGTAACCCCGCGCGTGTCGCACGCTCGCCACGAATGGCGGGCAGCCTCCGCTTGGGCCGCGCAATGGCGGCGGCTCGATCATGGGAGGGCGACATGGCGCAGCACGGAACCATCGTCTGGAACGAGCTCAACACCTGGGAGCCGGAGAAGGCCGCGGCCTTCTACGCGACCACCCTCGGCTGGACCATCGACGTGATGGAGATGGGCGAGACCACCTACCGGGTGGCGAAGCTGGGCGACCGGATGGTCGCCGGCATCTTCACGATGACGAGCCCGCAGTTCGACAACATCCCCTCGCACTGGTTCGCCTATGTGGAAGTCGACGACGTCGACCAGCGCTGCGCCGCCGCCGTCGAAGCCGGCGCGACCATCCTGCACGGGCCCTTCGACATCCCGACCGTCGGCCGCGTCGGCATCGTCAAGGACCCGACCGGCGCCGTGCTCGGCTGGATGACGTCCGTCCCGGACTGCTGACCGCAGTCCGATCGCGCGTTCTCGTCCCGGAACGGGAGCGCGCCGTCGGAGGTTGTCGAGCATCCCCGGCAGCCTTTAGGGTGCGCCCCCCGAGACCTGAGCGAGAGGAGCGGCGCCCGATGCCGGCCGAGCCGACCGAGAAGCCGACGATCCACGTCTACAAGCGCCTGCCCGCCACCGTCGAGGCGGCGCTGCAGGACGGCTACCGCACGACGTTCGGCGACGACGAGACGCTCTATCCGGCCTCGGAAATCCTCGCCCGCGCCGAGGGCTGCGACGCCCTCGTCGTGACGCTTCTCGAAAAGCTCACCGCCGACGTCATCGCCCGGCTGCCGAAGACGGTGCGCCTGGTCGCCACCTGCTCGGTCGGCACCGACCACATCGACCTCGCCGCCGCCAAGCACCGCGGCCTGATCGTCACCAACACGCCCGGCGCCGTCGTCGAGGCGACCGCCGACATCGCCTTCCTGCTCATCCTCGCCGCCACCCGCCGCGCCTCCGAGGGCGAGGCGATGGTTCGCACCGACACGTGGCCCGGCTGGCGGCCGACGCAGCTCCTCGGCATGGGCCTGCAGGGCCGCCGCCTCGGCCTCGTCGGCTTCGGCGGCATCGGCCAGGCGGTCGCCCGCCGCGCGCTCGCCTTCGGCATGGAAGTGCACTGGCACGGCCCCCGGCCGAAATCCGGCCCCGACCTGCCGAAGGCCACCTACCACGCCCGCCTGGAAGACCTCCTCGCCGTCTCCGACGTGCTCTCTTTGCACGCCCCCTCCGGCCCGGAGACGCGCAACCTCGTCAACGCCGAAACGCTGGCCCAACTCCCCCCCGGCGCCGTCGTCGTCAACACGGCGCGCGGCGACCTCGTCGACGACGACGCCTTGATCACCGCGCTGAAGGGCGGCCGCCTGATGGCCGCCGGCCTCGACGTCTACCGCGGCGAGCCGGCTCTGGACCCGCGCTACCGGTCGCTCCCGAACGTCGCCCTGCTGCCGCACCTCGGCACCGCGACGCTGGAAACCCGCACGGGGATGGGCATGCTCTGCGTCGAAAACCTCGCGGCGTTCTTCGAGGGCCGCGAGCCGCCGAACCGGGTGGCTTGAGGTTTGGCTGGATGGTGCACGTCCGCGGCTGCGAGACACGAGCGCCCACATCCCCCGCCGTCATCCCGGACCAGCGAGGCGCAGCCGAGCACCGATCCGGGACGTGAGCGGAAGAGTCCGCGCCGGAGGCGCGGCATTCGAGTCGCGCTTCGCGCGACGACTTTAACGCTGGGTCCCGGCTCGCTTCGCGTTGCTTCTCGTCCGGGATGACGCCGAACGACATCCGTCTCCGGCCGACCCCACAAGGACCACCCGCCCCTTGAGGGGGCGGGTCGACGCGCGCAGCGCGGCGGGGCGGGGTGACCGCGGGCGGCAGCCCGCGCATGACTTCGCGTCCCGCGACTGTGCTCTGCGGCCACCTTGGCAGTTCTTCCCGCCGCCTCCCGGCGGCGCCACCCCACCCCGGCGACCTGCGGTCGCCGACCCTCCCCCTCAAAGGGAGGGTGGCCTCAGCGGCGCAAACTGCCTCCACTAGCCACGCCCGCGGCGACGGTGGACGAGTTGACAACTTCGGATGCAGGGTCTGGCGACGGCGGTTCTTCGTGGCCGAACGACGAGGCAGGGCAATCATGACCTTCCCGAGCGAAGAAGAATTTCTGGCCATGTTCGGCGTGGAGCCGGCAGTGTCCGATCTCTCTGTCGGGTCTTTTCTCTACGTGTTCGAGGACTGCGGCGGACCCCTCAAAGCCATGGTTTCCTTCAACGCAACCGAGCGATCGCTGCAGGTCTGCCTGGTGATCGCGGGAAGGGACGTGATCGTGCTCTCCTCTGAAAAGGTCGAGAGTTTGAGGATCCACCAAGACCGCAGGAGCTCCAGCCTCAGAGCGATCTTCGCTATCGACGGCATCATCTCCGAAGCGGAGGTCATCGTGTCGCCGGCCTTGTCGTGCCGCTGGTGGACCCTCGAGAGATGAGGTCCGAGGCCCATCACGCACCTCCCACCCCGGAGCCGCCCATGCCCCGTCGTTTCGTCGATCTCTCCGTCGCGCTCGAAGCCGGCATCGCCTCCGATCCGCCGGGGCACCGGCCGGAGATCGACTATTTCGCCCACGCCGATACGGCCGAGGAGGTCACCGCCTTCTTCCCCGGCCTGACGAAGGCCGACCTGCCGGGCGGGGAGGGGTGGGCGATCGAGCGGATGCGGCTCACCACCCACACCGGCACCCATCTCGACGCCCCCTACCACCACCACTCGACGATGAACGGCGGCGAGCGCGCCATCACCATCGACGAGGTGCCGCTCGACTGGTGCTACGGCCCGGGCGTCAAGCTCGACTTCCGCGCCCTGCCGGACGGCCACGTCGTGACCGCAGCCGAGGTGGCGGCGGAACTCGACCGCATCGGCCACACGCTCACGCCGGGCGATATCGTGCTGGTCAACACGGCCGCCGGCGGCCGCTACGGCGAGCCGGACTATCTCGCCCGCGGCTGCGGCATGGGGCGGGAGGCGACGCTCCATCTCACGAGCCAAGGCGTCCGCGTCACCGGCACCGACGGCTGGAGCTGGGACGCACCGTTCCTCCACACCCGCAAGCGCTGGGAGGAGACCCGCGACCCGTCGATCATCTGGGAGGGCCACCGCGCCTCGAGGACGATCGGCTACTGCCACATCGAGAAGCTCGCGAACCTCGATCTGCTGCCGCCGACCGGCTTCACCGTCTCCTGCTTCCCCTTCAAGATCAAAGGGGCGTCGGCCGGTTTTGTGCGGGCGGTGGCGATCTTCGAGGACTAGGCGGGCACTCCAACTCTCCGCCCGAGCCCGCGGTACGATTGTCCGGGCGGCTTCTTCGAGGACGCGCGACCGTCAGTGCGCTTGGGGCGCGGGTGTCGCCGCTCTGAGCCGCGCCGTCTCGGCCAGCATCGCCTGGCGCAGCCCGATGTGGCGGTTGAGGTCGTAGCTCCAGTGGCCGGCCCGCCCGCGCCGCCGTTCCGAGCGCAGCGCCCGGGCGAGCAGCGCCAGGATGCGGCGGGTGCCGGCCGGGCTCACGTCCGCCACCTCCGCCGGCCCGACGGGCACGAGGCGCGGCAGGATGCTCGCCCGCTGGTATTCGACCGCGCCTGCCCGGACGACGGCGGTCACCGCCCGGCGGGCCGATGCGGCAACGGCGGCCTCGGCGGGGCAGGGGCGCTGTGGGCGGGCGTGCCGCGTGGGGCCGCCCGGTCCCCGCATCGCGCCCGTCTCGTCGTCGATCTTTCCGGCCCTCTGCCCCCGCATCGTCCCCTCCACCACAGGCCGCGGCAGTATGCGGGGGTTCGTGGAGGCGGGGATAAGTTTCCTAATTATATACGTGACAAAGCAGGAATGGATGCCTAGCGGCAAGGCGGTGTGTGGTGAGTGATTCGGGTGATGGCGGCGTGCGTTTCAGGCGCCGCGTTTTGCCGCCTTGCCTGCCTTTGGCGAAGGCCGAGGAGGCAGAGAGGCTTGTAGCTGAGTGGGAGCGCGATTGTTCCCAGCCGATCGACTTAGTTCTTCGGCTCTTCGCAGCTTTTCAGCCCCTTGCAGGGGCTCAAGCTCGCGAAGAAAATCGAAGATAAGCCGGTGTATGCGCGCGGTCTCTGCGGTGAACTGGTCGGCCGCTGCCTTCGTGAGCGCAACTCGCGTGACGGCTAGGTCGCGTCCCTGTGGGTGTTCAGCGTGCCTGAGGACGAGCGAGCCATCGTCGTACTCGACCGCGATCGAGTGAATTAGCATGTGGCGTTCACGCCCCAGCACTTTCAGGGTGCTGGACATTGATCTGGCTACGTCGCTGTAAGGCTGGAGCACGGGCGTATCGCGGCAGATTTCTTTGAACTGGTCCAGCTTTTTGCCGAGGTTGACGCGGAAATAGTCGCCACTGCCGCTTATGTTCAGTGCCATCCGAACCAGCATATCCAGGTGGCATTCCATCGATCCCCAAGCCACAACGAAACGGCCAAGGGCTTCGTAGATTTCTGCCGCGTTCGCCGGCTCTGGTCCAAGGTCGTCCGGCGACGTTAGGATGATGGGGGTTATGGAGGTGTCGTCTGACATGGCTGGTGAATCCGAGGCCGCGAAGCGCGACGAGGTTCTGAAGCGCATGCTCGGCATGGCGCCGAAGCCGCACGATCGCTTGGACGCCGGGGGGCAGAGTACGCCGCCCAAGCCTCCTGCGGCTAGCGGGCGGAAGAAGGACGACAAGGGAACTGACGATGAGAAGCCTTGACGAGCTTACGCGCCGGCTGGCGAAACTGCCGCCGCCAGATATCGAGGACGTGCTTAACCGCCTAGCTTTCGAGTTAGATTATCGAGAGATGCTTGCAGAACAGCGATATCAGAATCGATGCGATCCAGCCGCGCCACGATGTGCCCAAGGGCGCGGGTAGCGTAGAACGCATCCCGCTCGCTCCCTACGCGCATTAGCTCTACTGAAAGCTCGTCGAGCATTTTCTTAACTTCGTAACTGTCTTTGTCGAGTGCCGCTGTCATTTGGCCTTCCTCTTTCTGAGATGGAGAAGGCGTCTAGCCTTCTGCTTAGGCGTTCGGGGCTTCGTCAGTCCGCCGATAGGTAAGGCGCTTGCCTTCGATGCCCTTCAAGGCATCGTCGCGGCGCTCGGTGTCAGTGACCTTGAGCGCAGTGCGGCGGTTGTAGCGGAAATCAAACTCCGCAAGGTAGCGGTGAAGATGCGCCTCGCCGCAATGCTGGTACGTGCCGATCATGCCGCGCTTGAAGACGGAGAACACGTTCTCAATCGTGTTCGTGTGAACGACGATCTCGCCTTCGCGACGGGCGTATTCGTTGGCCGAATGCTTGACGGTGCGGTGAGCGGCGTACTCGGTGCCGGTCTTGGTGTAGAGGCGGCTTTCGTCGGTGTAGAGGGTGGCGTCGCGGGAAACGTTCTGCACGAGAACGTCGCGGACTGTCTCGGCGGTGGCATCGTTCAGGTGGAACATGCGGGCCTTGCCGCCGCGCTCAACCAGCCCGACCACGATACGCTTCTCGGCACCGCCAGCCTTGCCCGACTTCACCGGCGCGGAAGCGTAGCGAGAGCGCTTGCGGGGCGTCTCGCGCTTGCCGATGTAGGTCTCGTCGGCCTCGACGGTCTTGCCCTCGCCGCCGAGCGGGCCGATGTCGCCGACTTCCTCGCGCATGGCCTCGCGGATGCGGTGCGCCATGAACCAAGCGGTCTTGTAGGTAACGCCGAGCATGCGGTGTAGCTGGTGGGCGCTCATGCCCTTCTTGGAAGCCGCAAGCAGGTGGGTGGCGAGAAGCCACTTGTTCAGGGCGATCTTGGAGCGCTCGAACACGGTGCCAACGGTCACGGTGAACTGCTGGCGGCACTCGTTGCACTGATAGACGCCGGGGCGATGGGCCTTGCCCTTCAAGCCTCGGATCGCCGCCGGATCGGCGTTGCCGCAGTGCGGACACGCCGGGCCGTTCGGCCAGCGAAGCGCCTCAAGGTGCTCGCGGGCCTTGTCGGCGTCTTGGAAGATCGGGTTATCGAGGGCAGCGGGCATAGCTGTCAGCTCGCCTTGTTAGGAGATGTCGATGCGCGAAACGCCGGGGCCATCTCTTCAAGCATCAGAGACGCCCGCTCGTAAACGAGCGATGCCTTTCGGCGTTCGTTTGAATTCGGAGTCTGCAGCGTGGTCTCGTTATCGAGACGTTCGAGAACGGTGCTTTCAAGCGATGCAAACAACTCACTCCGGCTGGGGTGAGCTGATAGAATGTGCAGAACGAAAACCTGCAGAACCGTGCGGACGGCTTCTATCTCTGCTGCCTGCTCGTTGGCAAAAATTTCAAAGCGACGAGCGAATGCCTCTTGAGCCTTTGACATAGCGTCCTCCCCTGTTGCGCCTGTTATCGCGCCTCGGGGCTGCTTTGTCAAGTATATAATTAGGATAAGTTTCCTATGGCGAGAGGTGAGCCAAGGCTGCGACGCGTCCCTCCCCTGCCAGGGGGAGGGACAGCCGGCGAAGCCGGCAGGGTGGGGCCCGTCAATCCGAACGCAGGTTCACATTGGGATTGACGGGCCCCCACCTGCCGCGCCTGCGGCGCGGCTGTCCTCCCCCCCGGCAGGGGGAGGACGCGTCGCGCCTGCCGCTAGCGTCCCCTCCGAAAATGACACCCTCGTTGATCTCGGGGTTTCTCCACCGCCATCGATCCTGCCGAGGAAAAATATCCGACACCCCTCGACAACATCGCGGATGCAGGTACAAATTCCTACAACGTCGACACTGGCGTGACAGGGAGGCTTGCATGGCGAGGCGTGGGCGTGGCGATGGATCGGTCGGGAACGCGACCCCTCCGGCGAACGACAGGACCGTCGGCGGCGTGAAGTCGGATCGGTACGATCCCGAACCGACGGAGCAACCGAGCCTGGAGGCCGTAGTCGCCCGCGCCTTCCACCTCCCGACCGCCGATCTTCTCGCCCCCACCCGCCGCGCCGACGCGGCGCTCGCCCGGCAGGTGGCGATCTATGTCGCCCATGTCGGGCTGGCCGAGACGCTGACGGCGGCCGGACGGCGCTTCGGGCGCGACCGCTCCACCGCCGCCCACGCCTGCCGGCGGGTCGAGGATCGCCGCGACGACCCGCGCTTCGACGGGCTCGTCGCCGGCATCGAGGCGACGATCGCCGCGTCGCGGGCCCTGACAGGGGAGGCGGCGCGATGAGCGGGCTGCCGAACGACCCATCGGGCTCCGGGGTCGAGATGAGCGAACCTGCGGGCTCGGCGGTCGAGGTTGGCGAGCCTGCGGGGCAGGGGATAGGACGCGGCGCTTCGGCGACGTCGGTATCTCCCCGTCCGACGCCTACCCCTCCGCCCCCCGCCAGTCCCGCTGAGGTGCGCGGCGCGACGCGGCGGCTGCTCAAGGCGCTCGCCGGGGCCACCGGGCGGCTCGCCGGGGATGGGGCGGCGGTGATCGTGAACGGTGCCGAGGGCGAGCGGCGGCTGGCGATGCCGCCGGGGCTGACGCGGGCCTTGGCGCGGGCCGATCTCGTGCGCATCGAGGCTGCGGGCGAGGTGGCGGTGACGGCGGCCGGGCTCGCCTGGCTCAGGCGCTCGCTCGCCGGCGGCACCGACCCGTTCCGCGCCCAGCAGGGCGCACCCGCCCCGGCGAGCATCGAGGCGCCGGACGGTGGCGCCGCCGTGGTGCTGAAGGCCGAGGATGCGAGCCCGCTCGCCCGCCTCGCCGCCCGGCGGGGGCGCGACGGCAAGCCGCTCGTCGATGCCGGCCAGCGCGCCGCCGGCGAGCGGCTGCGGGCCGACTTCGGCTTCGCCCGGCTCGGGCCGCGGGTGACGATGGACTGGTCGGGCTTCGGTGGCGCCGGCGGCGGGCCGGGGCTCGGGCGCGGCGGTGCGGCGGAGCTGTCGGATGCGGTGGCCGCCGCGCGCGAGCGGGTGCGGCGGGCGCTCGCGGCGCTCGGACCGGAACTCGCCGACGTCGCCCTCGACGTCTGCTGCTTCGAGGTGGGGCTCGAGGAGGTCGAGCGGGCGCGCGGCTGGCCGGTGCGCTCGGCGAAAGTCGTGCTCACGATCGCCCTCGACCGGCTCGCCGCCCACTATGGGCTGGCGGCCGAGGCGAGCGGTCCCAAGGAGCCGCGCGGCATCCGCGCCTGGGGCAGCGAGGGCTTTCGCCCACGGGCGTGAGGGCGGGGAGGCCGGGCGGGGCAGGAGAGGGGGCGGTGTGACGGACCGCCGCCCGGCTTCGCCCGATGCTCCTCGTCAGCCAAGTCACAGGCTTTGGAGTGCCCGGTCTGCCGAGTCTTCAGGCTGGGGGGATTTCGTCGTGAGATGCTCAGGCCGTCGCCAGCGCCGCCTCGGCGTCGGCGCGGATGCGGCGGACCATGGCGGAGAGGCCGTTCGAGCGCTGCGGGGTCAGGTGGTCGCGCAGGCCGAGACGATTGAGCATCGCCTCGGCGTCGGTGGCGAGGATGTGGCGGGCGGGCTTGTCGGAATAGAGCGCCAGCAGGATCGCGACCAGGCCGCGGACGATGTGGGCGTCGCTGTCGCCGTCATAGTGCAGCACCGGCCCCTCCGGGCTCGGGGCGACGGGGCGGGCGGCAAGCCAGACCTGCGAGGTGCAGCCCTGCACGAAGTTGCCCGGGTTGCGCGCCTCGTCGGGCAGTGGCGGCAGCTGGCGGCCGAGCTCGATGACGTAGCGGTAGCGCTCCTCCCAGTCGTCGAGCAGCGCGAACGTCTCTTCGATCTCGGCGATGTCCATGACGCCCTCCTCGCCGCGCGGCAAAGGCCGCTGCGGCCCCCCGGCATATAGGCGCTGCCGGCGGCAGGGGAAACCCGCGCGGCGGGGTCTGTCGCCCGTTCAGCCGGACGGGCGGCGGCGCGGGTCGGGCACCGGCAGCGGCGGGGCGGTCAGGCCGATGGCGGTGGCGGCGCTCGCGGCGGTGGTCGCGGCGGCGCGGGCCGCTGCCGTCGCCGCCTCGCCGAGCCATGGTTCGGCACGGTCGGCGGCCGTCAGCGTGCCGACGGCGGCAGCCGGCAGCGCCGAGACGCGCACCGGCACGGTGGCGACGGCGATCGGCGGCGGGTCGTAGGCCGGTGCTGCGGCCGGCGGCGCCTCGCCATGCTGCAGCGTCGCGGCAAATTCGAGGCCCTGGCCGACGGCGTCGCCGAGGGCCGCGACGACCGAGAAGCCGGCCTCGCAGACGGCGCCGTTGTCGAGGCAGAAGCGTACGACGTCGACGGCGGCCGGCAAGGCGGGTCCTGGAACCGGCGACGGGGAGGCTGGGGTGATCGTCGCCGCAGCGAAGGGGGCGGTGGAAGCGACTTCAGCGGGCGCCGCAAGGCCGGATTCGCCCGGTGCGGGCGCCTGGTTTGGCGCTTGATTTGGCGCCTGGCCCGCCTGCATCGACGGCAGCATCGGCACGAGCAGGATGATGCCGCCGATCCACAGACACGCACGCAACAGGAAGAACACGGCCACCCTCCCTCGAGCACCGTCCAGGCATCGGGCGGGGCCGGTGCGGGACGGGGGACGACCGGTGGAGACTAGCGCCGCCGGCTTTCCCGCGGGTTGTCCGGATCGTGACAATTCGATCGATCCGCCGCTTCGTCCCCGGACGCTTCGCCGCGGCCGTGTTCGTGGCCGCCGCAACCCCGCGCTTCAGGCTTCCTTAAGGGCGGACGGGCACCCTCGGGACAGACGAGATCACTCTCAAGGGGCGGTGCTTCGGCGCCGCGGCTGACGTGAACATTGCCGCCATCACCGCCCGCTTCGGCCGTCGCCGTGGCGCGGCCGCGCTCCCGCGCCCCGCTTCGCCGCAGGACTATGCGGCGCCGCCGGCGGCGGAGACGCTCGCCCGCCGCATCGCCCTCGCCGAGGCGGTGGCGAGCGAGGGCGTCGCGCTCTATGCCCCCGACGGCTCGCTCATCGCCGCGACGCCGGCGCTGGAGAAGCTCGTCGGCGTCCGCGCCGGTGCCCTCGCCGGCGACGCGCTGCTGCAGCGCCTCGACATCGGCGACCGGCCGGGCTTCCTCAGGGCGCTGGCGACGACGCTCTCCGATGGCGAAACGGCCGTCGTGACCGTTCACTGCCGCACCGGCGGCGACGACATTGGCGGGCTCGCCGCCTCGAGCATGGCGGTCCTCGACGTGACGCTGCGCCGGACCTTTCCGGGCGAGGTGTTTGGCCCCGGCGTGCTCGCCCGCTTCACCGACGCCTCGGCGCGGATCGAGGCGATGGACGAGATCCGCCGGCTGCGCGAGGCGCTGGCGACGACGATCGGTGCCCGGAGCCGCGAACTCGGCCTGCTCGGCCACGAACTGCGGACGCCGCTATCGGCCGTGCTCGGCTTCGCCGAGACGCTGGCGCTCGCCGGCCAAGCCGACCCCGATCCGGCGCGGGTGCGCGAATATGCCGGGCTGATCGCCGAAGCCGGCCGCCACCTGATGGACGTCGTCGGCGGCCTCATCGACCAGGCCGGACCGGACGGCGGCAGTGACGAGGCGGCGGAGGCCGTCGACCTCGAGGCGCTGCTCGAGCGCTGCCGCCGGATGATGGCGCCGGTGGCGGATGGCGCCGGCATCGAGCTCGCCTTCATCGTGCCGGCGCCGCTGCCGCCGGTGCTCGCCGCGCCGCGCGCCTGCCGGCAGATCGTCATCAACTTGCTTTCGAACGCCATCAAGTTCACCGACCGCGCCGGTCGGGTCGAGCTGTTCGCCGAGCGCGCCGGCGACCGGGTGCGCATCGTCGTGCGCGACACCGGCATCGGCATCGCCCCAGCCGAGATCGACCGGCTCGGCACGCCGTTCATGCGGCTCACCGACAACACCGGCCGTCGCCGTGAGGGCGCCGGCCTCGGGCTGTCGGTGGTGAAGGCGCTCGCCGCCGTGCATGGCGGCACGCTGGACATCCGCAGCCTGCCCGGCCACGGCACGACGGTCGCGGTCGACCTGCCGGTGGCGATCGCCGCCCCGATCGATCCGGTGCGGGCGCTCGCATGAAGAAACCCGCGCCCCGCCGCGCGCCGGCGCGCAAGCCGCCGAAGGGCCCGGGCGTGGTGAGCCGCGTCACCGGGCGCATCGGTGCGGCGCTGGCCGCCCGGCCGCTGCCGGTGTTCGGCACGCTGACGGCAGCGGTGGCGACCGGCGCGGTGCTCGCCAACATGCTGATCCTGCAGCCCGGACCGCATCCAGCGCCGCTGTTTACCGCCACGCCCGCCGATGCCCCCGCAGGCTCGGCGACGGGGCAGACGGAAGCGCCGGCCTCGCTGCTGGTCAAGGACGTGCAGGCGGCGCTCGCCACCCGCGGGTTCTATTCCGGGCCGATCGACGGCCAGGCCGGCCCCTCGACGGCGGCGGCGATCCGCGACTTCGAGAGCGCCGAAGGCCTGGCGCCGACCGGCGTTGCCTCCGAGAAGGTGCTGGTGCGGGCGCTGCTCGGCCCCTCCGCGAGCGCATCCGTGACGACGACCACGACGACGCGCGTTCCGCCGCCGGCGCCGAGCCATGCGGTCGCCGCCAGCGTCGACGTCAAGCGCATCCAGCAGGCGCTGGCCGACCTCGGCTACGGGCCGCTCACCGTCGACGGCAAGGCCGGCGGTCAGACGGCGTCCGCCATCCGCCGCTTCCGCCTCGACCACGGCCTGCCGGTGAACGGCGACATCGACGACCGCCTGGTGGCGACGCTCGCCGGCATCGGCGGGCTCAGCACGAACTAGCCGATGCGGGTCGTCTCCTCCTTCTGGGTCGGCGCCTATGTGCGCCGCTGCCACGCCGTCGGCGCCTTCGCCACGGTGGCGCGCAAGGGCGCGACGGAGGCCGGCGCGATCTTCGTCGTCATCGACCGGCTCGACGGCACCTGCGACCTCTACGGACCGGCGCCGCAGGCCTTCTTCGACGCCGACCAGCCGCTCGATCGGCAGTTCGAGAAGGTGCTTTCGGCCGTGCCCGGCAGCGAGGTGCGGGATCGCATCGCCCGCGAGGTGCGTTTCGATCCGGACCTGTGGGTGATCGAGATCGAAGACCGGCAGGGCCGCGCCTTCCTCGACCTTGCGACGGGAAGCTGATAGCGCTCGCCGCGCGGGCAGCGGGCTCGGAGGCGGGATGGACGAGGCGGCGCCGTTCTGGCGGACGAAGACGCTGGAGGAGATGAGCCCGTCGGAGTGGGAATCGCTCTGCGACGGCTGCGGGCGCTGCTGCCTCAACAAGCTGGAAGACTGGGACACCGGCGAGATCGCCTGGACCAACGTCGCCTGCCGCCTGCTCGACGGCCAGAGCTGCCGGTGCGGCGACTATCCGAACCGCTTCGACATCGTGCCCGACTGCGAGCAACTGACGCCCGAGGTGGTGCGCTCGATCGACTGGCTGCCGCCGACCTGCGGTTACCGACTGGTGGAAGAGGGCCGCGATCTGGCCTGGTGGCACCCGCTCGTCAGCGGCGATCCCGACACGGTGCACGCGGCCGGGGTGTCGGTGCGCGGGCGGACGGTGTCGGAGGAGGGAATGCCGCTCGAGGCGCTGGAGGACCACGTCGTGAGTTGGCCGGGCCGGCCACCGCGGAAGGCGGGGATCGGCCGCGGACAGCGCCGAGGTGGGGATCTGACGGCCAAGAGGGCTGGTGAAAAATCCTAGGATAGGAATTTTATCGTTGACAGCGTGACGGTGGTGGGGTATCGTTCGGGCATGGTCGACGAGGTGCGGGTTGGCTACTACCCACCCTACAGAGGGGCTGCGGCCCCATGGTTCATCGTCGTCATCCCGGACGCGAAGCAACGCGGAGCGAGCCGGGACCCAGCGGAAAACTCGTCGCGCGGAACGCGCGACGCTTGAGCCGCGCCTGCGGCGCGGAGTCTTGCGCTGGGTCCCGGATCGGCGCTCGGCTGCGCCTCGCTTGTCCGGGATGACGCAAACAACCGTGCTCCGTTGAACAGAACGGAGCACTTCGAACTTCGCCTCAATATCCGCCGACGATCGGCAGCACTTCGCCGGTGATGTAGCTCGCCGTCTGCGGGGAGGCGAGGAAGACGTAAGCCGGGGCGATCTCCTCGGGCTGGGCGGGGCGGCCGATCGGGGACTTTTCGCCGAAGTGGACGATCTCCTCGGCCGACTGGTCGGCCGGGTTGAGCGGCGTCCCGACCGGACCGGGGGCGATGCAGTTGACGCGGACACCGCGGGAGATCAGCTGGCCCGACAGCGAGCGCGTGAAGGCGTGGATGCCGCCCTTGGTGGTGGAATAATCGATCAGGCCCTTCGAGCCGTCGAGGCCGGTCACCGAGCCGGTGTTGATGATCGAGGCCTTCGGCCCGAGATGCGGCAGCGCCGCCTTCACCATGTAGAAATAGCCGTAGAGGTTGGTCTTCATCGTCCGGTCGAACTGCTCGGGGGTGAGATCCTCGATGTTCGACAGATGCTGCTGGAAGGCGGCGTTGTTGACGAGGATGTCGAGCCGGCCGAACGTGTTCATCGCCGCGTCAACGGCGTGCCGGCAGAAGGCGAAGTCGGTGACGTCGCCGGCGATCGCCAGGCCGCGGCGGCCTCCCTCTCGATGGCGCGCACGGTCGCCTCGGCGTCCTCGTGCTCGTCGAGATAGAGGATGGCGACGTCGGCGCCCTCGCGGGCGAACAGCACCGCGACGGCACGGCCGATGCCGCTGTCGCCGCCGGTGACGATCGCCGTCATGCCCTCGAGCTTGGCGGAGCCCTTGCAATACGGGGCCTGCCTCATCGGCGCGAGGTCCTGCTCGGCCTCGAGGCCCGGCTTGTCGAGGTGCTGGGTGGGCATCGGCGGGAACGGATAGTCGCGGGCGCCGGTCTGCGGCTTGTCCTTCGGCGCGGGGGCCTTCGCCTCGGCATCCTCGGCGCGGTCCTGCAGGGTGCGGTGCGCGTCGGCGGTGTGCTCGGCGGCACGTTCGAAGGTGTCCGGGCCGTCCGAGAAGACGGTTTCGATCATGGCGGGGCTCCGCTTGGAGGGGTTTCGGGGACAACCGGTGGCGGGCGGCGGAGGTTCCGTTCTGCCTCCCCCCTTGCGGGGGAGGTGG
>JAESGX010000240.1_pt1 | contig 29822 bp, 29 predicted proteins | sample 9269801 | NCBI WGS metagenome assembly JAESGX01 (sample SAMN16773122, study PRJNA677054) | algae metagenome | isolation source: Pleurocapsa minor GSE-CHR-MK-17-07R and co-occurring heterotrophs from wet... | place: USA: Lower Calf Creek Falls, Grand Staircase Escalante National Monument, UT ... | reverse complement strand
CCGGCCGCTGCCGGCGGGGGAGGGGTCGAGGCCGGCGCGCAGCATCCAGTCGCGCCATTCCTCGCAACAATCGTCGTGCAGGAGCGTCGCCCGGGCGAGGTCCGCGGGGCGTGCCAACGCCAACTTGGCGGCATAGCCGGGCGAGGCGATCGGAGCGAGCACCGATGGGCCGACGAGCTCCGCCTCGAGCCCCGGCCACTCGCCCCGTCCCCAGCGCACCGCCGCGTCGATGCCCTCGCGGGCGAGGTCGAGCGTCGCCTTCGTGTGGCGGATCGAGATCTCGATGTTGGGATTTTTCTCGGCGAAGCGGCCGAGGCGCGGCGCCAGCCAGCGTGCGCCGAAGGACGGCGTCGTCGTGATCGTCAGCACCTGCTCGCCGCGGCGCACGTCGGCAAGCGCCCGAGCGAGCAATTCGAACGCCTCGGTCGCCGGCGGCAGTAGGCGTCGGCCGGCGGCGGTGAGGGCGAGGCTGCGCGTGGAGCGCTCGAACAGGCTGGCGCCGAGCTGTTCCTCCAGCGCCCGGATCTGGTGGCTGACAGCGGCCGGCGTGACGTTCAGCTCCTCCGCCGCTTTCGTGAAGGAGAGGTGGCGGCCGGCGGCCGCAAACACCCGCAGCGCCGGCAGTGAGGGAAAGGCAGCCATTCGCGATTACCAAGTAAAGTTTGTCGTAGAGGACGTTCGGCCAAGAACCCCGCGTTTGTCAATCCCACGGGCAAAGCGCAGGATTTCCGTCATCGCACGCCGTCGGGCGGAGCGCAGAGTTGATGAAAGGACGGGTCCGATGTTCAACTGGAGCTTGATGGCCGGGCAGAGCCGGGGGTTCACCCTGATGATGCGGCCCGCCGCGTCGTTCGAGCCGCAGTCCGGTCCCGACAGGGCCGAGCCCGTCGCAGCGGCCGCAGCGCCGGGCGATCTCGTCGCGGCGCTGCGCTTCCCGCTGGCGCCGAGCTGGATCCTGCAGAGGAGCCGCCGGCCCCTGCCGGGCATGCTGCCGCCGGCAGCAGCGCCGCAGCCGCGAGGCTGCGGGTGAGACGAGACGGACCGGCATCGCGTTAGGGCAACTGTCCCGACACCAGCACGACGCGAACCCTCCCCCCTCGCGGGGGAGGGCAGGGAAGGGGGGGCGCCGCAGGCTCGAGGGTTGAAATGGAACGGAGCGGCGCAACAACTGTCGTCACCTCTCGTGGAGAGGGCGAATTTTCCCGCCGCGCTCCCGCGCGGCACCCCCCTCCCGTCGGCTTCGCCGCCGACCTCCCCCGCAAAGGGGGGAGGGTTCGCGTGCAGAGACGGCGACACTCATCTTGACCACCCAGCCGGGCCGCGCGCACATCATCGGGATGAGCCAGACCCTCGACACTCTGCCGCCCGCCCGCCGCGCCTTCCTGCTGGTGCTCGATTCGGTCGGCATCGGCGCCGCCGGCGACGCCGCCCGGTGGGGGGAGGGCGATGCCGCCTCCGACACCCTCAGCCACGTCGCCGCCGCCTGCGCGCGGGGGCATTGCGACGGTCGCGGGGGCGCCGCTGAAGGCATCGGCGGCGCGACCGGACCGCTTCGATTGCCCAACCTCGATCGCCTCGGCCTCGGGGCGGCGGCCGCCGCCTCGACCGGGTCGGTGCCAGCGGGCCTTCACGCGGCGGCGGTGCCGGAAGGCCTGTGGGGCTACGCCGCGGAGGTGTCGCTCGGCAAGGACACGCCGTCCGGCCACTGGGAGATCACCGGCGTGCCGGTGCCGTTCGCGTGGACCTATTTTCCCGAGACGGTGCCGACCTTCCCACCGGACCTGATCGCGGCGCTGGTGGCGGAGGCGGAGCTTCCCGGCATCCTCGGCGACTGCCACGCCTCCGGCACCGAGATCATCGCCCGGCTCGGCGCCGAGCACGTCCGGACCGGCAAGCCGATCTGTTACACGTCCGCCGATTCGGTGTTGCAGATCGCCGCCCACGAGGAGCATTTCGGGCTCGACCGGCTCTATGCCGTCTGCGAGATCGCCCGCCGGCTGGTCGACCCGCTCGGCATCGGCCGCGTCATCGCCCGGCCTTTCGTCGGCGACGCCGCGACCGGCTTCACCCGCACGGCGAACCGCCGCGACTACGCCGTGCCGCCGCCCGAGCCGACCTTGCTGGACCGGGCGAAGGCCGACGGGCGGGCGGTGATCGCCATCGGCAAGATCGGCGACATCTTCGCCCATCGCGGCATGACCGAGACGGTGAAGGCCGCCGGCAACGACGCGCTGTTCGACGCGACGCTTTCGGCGGTGGCGCGGGCTCCGGCCGGCGCGCTGGTGATGACGAATTTCGTCGACTTCGACACGCTGTTCGGCCACCGCCGCGACCCGGCCGGCTACGCCGCGGCGCTCGAGCACTTCGACCGGCGGCTGCCGGAACTCATCGCGGCGCTTCGGCCCGGCGACCTCGTCGTGCTGACGGCCGACCATGGCTGCGACCCGACGGCGGCGGGCTCCGACCACACGCGCGAGCACGTGCCGATCCTCGCCTTCGGGCCCGGCATCGCCGGCGGCACGGTGGGGCGGCGGGCGACGTTCGCCGACATCGGCGAGAGCGTCGCCGCCTGGCTCGGCCTTGCCCCGGGGCGTCACGGCGCGTCGTTTCTCTGACGCGCGGCGATGTCTGCGATGGGCGGAAAGCCTGTCGGCGCCCGCGACCGGAGGCGGGGCGTCAGGCGCGCTTTTCGAAGCGCAGCAGCGTGTAGAGGTCGAGCGGCGGCACCGGGCAGCGCTCGACGAGGGCCAGTTCGGGCCGGTTCAGGACGCGGTCGATCGGCATGCCAGCGTCCCAGCCGAGCTTGGTGGTGAACGGCTCGGCGAGGTGCTCGACCACCTTCCAGCCGCCGCGCTCGGAGCGGAAATGGCTGACGATGATGAGGGTGCCGCCGGGGCGCACGACGCGTGACATCTCGGCCAGCGCCGCGTCCGGATCAGGCACCGCGGTAATGACATACATCGCCACGGCGACATCGAAACTCGCATCGGCGAAGGCGAGGTTGCCGGCGTCCATCACCGTGAGGCCGGTGACACGCGCCTTGAGGCGTTGGCGCTCGACCCGCTCGGCGGTCTTCACCAGCATCTCCGGCGAGATGTCGATGCCGGTGACCTCCACCGACGGGCCATAGCACGGCAACGCCATGCCGGTGCCGACGCCGACCTCCAGCACCTCTCCGCCGATCGCGTTGACGCGGGCGACCGCCATGTCGCGGCCCCACAGCGTCGGGCCCCAGAACACCGCGTCATAGATCGGCGCCCAACGGCTATAGGCCGAGCGGACCATCGACACCGTCAGGCCTTCTGCGCGACGACGGCCGACCACAGCCTCGGAACTCTTGTCGGACATCCAGTTCCTCGTGCGGCAGGGCGGGTGGGCCGTCAGGCGACGGCGGCTGGACGGCGATCTTTTGAGGTCGTGTCGACGGCGCGGAGGCCGGAGGCGGCGTCGATGAAGCCGCCGCCCAACACCCGGGCGCGCGGCTCGCCGCTGTCGTAAAGCACGCACGCCTGTCCGGGCGCAACGCCGGTCTCGCCGGCCGGCAGCTCGACGGCGACGCCGTCGCGGCCGACGCGCAGCGTCGCCGGCGCCGGCGCCCGGGTGGAGCGGACGCGGGCATAGACGTCGAGGCCGTCGAGGCGGGCGTCGAGCGAGCCGTCGCCGAGCCAGTTCGGCTCGCGCAGCGCGAGACGGTGGACGGTCAGCGCCTCGCGCGGGCCGACGATGACGCGACGCTCTCCCGCGTCGAGACGGACGACATAGAGCGGCTCGCCGACCGACAGCCCGAGGCCGCGGCGCTGGCCGATGGTGTAGTGAACGATGCCCTCATGGCGGCCGAGCACGCGGCCATCGATATGGACGATGTCGCCGCTCTCGACCGCGCCGGGGCGCAGGCGCTCGATGACGTCGGCATAGCGGCCGGTCGGCACGAAGCAGATGTCCTGGCTGTCGGCCTTGTCGGCGACGGGCAGGCCGAAGCGGTGGGCGAGCGCCCGCGTCTCAGCCTTGCTCATCGCGCCGAGCGGAAAGCGGGCGAAGGCGAGCTGCTCGGGCGTGGTGGCGAACAGGAAATAGCTCTGGTCGCGGTCGGCATCGACCGGACGGAACATCTGCCAGCGGCCGCCGACGCGGCGGGTCTCGATGTAGTGGCCGGTGGCGAGCGCCGCGGCACCGAGCTCGCGCGCCGTTGCCATCAGGTCGGAGAACTTGACCGTCTGGTTGCAGGCGATGCACGGCACCGGCGTCTCGCCGGACAGATAGCTGTCGGCGAAGCTCTCGATGACGGCGGTTCGGAAGCGCTCCTCGAAGTCGAGGACATAGTGCGGGATGCCGAGGTGCTCGGCGACGCGGCGGGCGTCGTGGATGTCGCGGCCGGCACAGCAGGCGCCGGAGCGGTGCGTCGCCTCGCCGTGATCATAGAGCTGCAGCGTCACGCCGACGACGTCGTAGCCCGCCTCTGCCAGGAGCGCGGCGACGACGGACGAATCGACGCCACCCGACATCGCGACGACGACGCGGGTGTCGGCCGGGGAGGCGGTCGGGGCGAAGCCGTCGAGGATCATCGTTCTGTCGCGAGTTGAGGCGCCGTCCGCCAGCGCAGGGAGGGTCCGAGCGTGGCCTGACCCAGCATTGCGGCAGCACTATAGCGAAGCCGGCCGACCCCGTCCAAGTTCCTCCGTCTGCCGCCTTCGCCCGCGTCGGTGGCGTGCGTGGCGATGCTGCAACGGTGGGTGTGGCCGCAATACAACACTGTTCAGACAGTCCTCAAAAGTAACCACGCATTAACCAAATCACCCCGGCGCGTTTAGCTCATTGTTAAAGCCCGCAGACCTAGAGTCGAGGCTGTGAAGACGAGGCGTGTGTGAGCGTAGAATGACCGAACAGGTCCGACCCAGAGTGCGCTATGTCATCGGTCCCGACGGGAGTCCGTTGACGATTGCCGATCTGCCACCGAGCAACGCGCAGCGCTGGGTGATCCGGCGCAAGGCCGAGGTGGTCGCGGCGGTGCGCGGGGGGCTTCTCTCGCTGGAGGAAGCCTGCAGCCGCTACACGCTGACCGTCGACGAATTCCTCTCCTGGCAGGCGCTGATCGACAAGCACGGCCTCGCCGGCCTGCGCGCCACACGCGTGCAGGAATATCGCGAGCAGTGACGGCCGGCCCGCGCGCAGCCGGGTGGCGCCGACCGGCGCCGGCCAGGCGACGGGGAACCTGCCGCAGCCTCACCGCCAACCGTGCACGAAGGTCGTGATGCCTGAACCCGGCCCGGTTCCCGCGGGGATGCCGACGATCGCCATTCCGCTCGACGGCATCGCCGCTCTGCCGGACGGCGTGCTGCCCGCCATCGTCACCTATCTCGAGATGCGGTCACCGCCCCCGGCGGCGCGGCCGGCCGCCGCCGCCCCGGCGACCCATCGCCTCGGCGCGGGCGAGACGGAGCGGTTCCGCCGGCTGTTCCGCGCCGTCGGCGAACCGTGGCTGTGGACCTCGCGGCTGCGGCACTCCGACGAGACGATCGCCGCCCGCGTCGGCGACCCCGGCATCGCCACGCTGGCGGTGGTGGAGGACGGCCGGGACGTCGGGCTGGTGGAGCTCGACCTGCGCCGACCGGGCGAGGTGGAGATTGTGCTGTTCGGCTTCGTGCCGGCCGCCGTCGGGCGCGGGCTCGGCCGGCGGCTGATGGCGGAGCTGTTGGCGCGGGCGTGGCAACGCCAGGGGCTGCGGCGGGTGTGGCTGCACACCTGCACGCTCGATCATCCGGCGGCGATGGGCTTCTACCGCTCGTTCGGCTTCACGGCCTACCGGCGGGCGGTGGAGATCGTTCCCGATCCGCGGCTCGAGGGATTGCTCGACGTCTCGGTGGCGCCCGACTGGCCGCCAGTCGGCTGAGCCACCGAGCGTGCGATCGGCGCCTCGCCGCCATGCAGGTCGACGATCGAGACGGTCTCGACCGCCATCGAGCGATCGGCGACGCCGCGCTCTTCCATGCGGCAGGTCCAGGCGCCGGGCTCGCCACCGATGGTGAAGTGGTTGTAGCGGGCGGCCGGATTGCGCCCGTGCGGCATCGCCGAGGCGGACGGCACGCCGACCACCGGCACGAGGCCGTCGCGGCCGTTCAGCCAGGCGATGCTGGGCTGATGGGTGTGGCCGTGCAGCACCAGTTCCGCGCCACCCTCGTCGATCGCTGTCCGAAAGCGCGAGGCGCCGATCATCCGCTTGTGCCAGGCGGTCGCCTTGTGATTCGGCGGATGGTGGATGAGCACGACGCGGAACAGGCCCTGGTGGCCGGTCGCCTGCAGCATCTCGGTCAGCAGCAGCTGCTGGTGGGTGTCGAAATGGCCGGTGGCGAGGAAAGGCGCCGTCGCCTTGGCACTCGAGGCGCCGATGATCGCGACGTTCTCGCGGCGGCGGAGATAGGGGAAGTGCGGCCGCCCGGGCGAGTGGTGGTCTCCGGGATCGCCCGACAGGTGCGCCGCCCAGATGCGGCGGGCGCGGCCGAGCGCGCCGGGCACATAGGCGTCGTGGTTGCCGGGCACGACCGAAACCTCGGAGGGCGGACCGAGGGTGCCGAGCCACTTCGCCGCCGGTCCCATCTCGCCGGCGAGCGACAGGTTGACGAGGTCGCCGGTGACGACGATGTGGTTCGGGTCGCGCGCGTGGATGTCGTTGACCAGCGCGTCGAGCGCCGAGTTCGCCAGCTTGACCGCGCGGTTGCGATGCCAGTTGACGTAGCCGACGACGCGCTTGGAGGCGAGCTCCAGGAACTGCGGATCGGGAAGGGGGCCGAGGTGCGGGTCCGACAGATGAGCGAGTGTGAACATCGCGCCCGCGACCGCCGGTTCAGCGGCTGCGGAAGGTGGCGAGCGTCAGGGCGACGCGGCCATGCGAGAAGTCGACCGCGGGCGACCAGACGAAGCGCCACCGGCGGGGCGAGAACAGGGACAGCATGATACGGGAACTCTCGATCACCAAAAGGGTTCGGCCGGAACACGCGGGGAGGGCGCGCGACGCCGGCACAGTCACCGACCGTATAGCCGGCCGCGGCGACCGCTGCCAAGCGCGGCTTTCGCCGTGCGGCAGTTTCACCGATCCGACGGGATTTGCCGGCGGGCGACATCACGGCCGCCGCCGGTGAGCCGACTGATGCGCGCCGCCGCACCGCCCGTCCGCCGCGGCCTCAGGCTGTGGACGCGTCTGACACGCTCGGTGACGCTCGGCGTGCGAACGATGGTGCTCTCCGACGACGGCCGCGTCTTCCTCGTCCGGCACGGCTATGTCGATGGCTGGCATCTGCCCGGCGGCGCCGTCGATCCCGGCGAGACCGCGGTGGCGGCGGCGGTGCGCGAGCTCGCCGAGGAGGGCAACATCGCCGCCGAGGGAGCGCCGGCGCTGGCCGGCCTCTACCACAACGCCGGGCTCGGGCGCGATCACGTCGCGCTCTACCTGGTGCGCCGCTTCACCGTGCGCGGGCCACCGCGCCTCGGCCGCGAGATCGCCGCCGCCGGCTTCTTCGCCGCCGACGCGCCGCCGGCAGACACGACGCCGGCGACGCTCAGGCGGCTGGCCGAAGTGATCGAAGGCGCACCACCGGCAGAGACGTGGTGAGGTGTCCCGGCCAGCGTCAGTTCTGCAACTGGACGCGACCTTCGACCTTCGGAGACACCGTGCCGGCGCCGGCGACGGCGTCGATGACGACGCTCGCCAAAAGCTTGCCGTCGCGCGGGCCGACGACGTAGTCGCCCCGCCGCAGCGCCGTGTAGTCGTCGCCGCCGCGCGCCATGTAGTCGTTGGTGGCGACGGTGTAGGTCCGGGCGGGATCGAGCGGCGCGCCGCCGACCTCGACGGCGACGATGCGGCTGCCCGCCGGCTTCGAGACGTCGGCCACGACCGTCAGGCCGGAAACGTGCGGAAAGCGGCCGGCCCCCGCCTCGACGGCGCTGACGCCGTTTTCGAGCGCTGCCTTCAGGTCGGCACCGGAGAGCTCCACGACGACGACGACGTTGCCGAACGGCAGCTCGGCCAGCACGTCGCGGCGGGTCAGCGTCGAGCCGGCGGCGTAAAGCTTGTTCGCCCGGATGCCGCCGCCATTCATCAGCGCGACGTCGGCGCCGGTGGAGGTGCGCATCGCGTCGGCGATCAGGTTGCCGATCGCCGCCTCGCCGCCGCGCACGGCCGCGCGCCGGCTGTCGAGCTCGGTGTCGGTCTTGCCGATCTCGACATCGAGCTCGGCCGACAGTTTCTCCTCGAGCTCGGCGATGCTGGCGGCGATGGCCGGGTCGGGCGTCACGGTGGCGGTGTCGATGACGCGAAACGTCGGCGTCCACGTCACCGTGCGCTTGCCGTCGACCGTCTCGGCCTGCACGTCGAGGGTGATGACTGGCAGGTATTCCGCCTGCTCGCGCGCCTCGGCGAGGATCGCGCGGCCATCATAGTTGAGCAACAGGTCGTGGGTGTCGCCGGAGAGCACGAGGTCGATCGCGCCGCCGTGCATCATCGCGAGGTCCTGCGAGCGCATGGCGTGGGCGACGGCGACGACGATGTCGGCACCGTCGGCGCGCAACGCCTTCGCCTGCGACAGGGCGGTGTCGACGGTGCCGGCGATCCTGAGATCGCCGGGGCTCGAGACGATATGGGAATGGTCGCCGGCGACGCCGACGATGCCGACCTTGACGCCGTCGAACTCGAGCATCGCCGTGTCGGCGAAGCCGGCGACGGGGCTGCCGTCGGGCAGGCGCAGGTTGGCGGCGAGCTTGTGGCCGGCTTCGAGTTCGCCCATGCGCGCGAGGAAGACGTCCTTGCCGAAGTCGAACTCGTGGTTGCCGGGAACGAAGACGTCGAGCTTCAGCATGTTGGTGAGGGCGATGATGTGGGCGCCCTGGTCGAAGCCGGAGAGCAGCGACGGCGAGATCGTGTCGCCGGCGTGGGCGACGACGAGGTTGCCGCCGGCGGCGCGCTCGGCGGCGATGGCGCCGGCGAGGCGGGCAAAGCCGCCGCGGCCTTCGTCGGCCTCGGCGCGGTCGATATCGCTGACCACCATGAAGGTGATCTCGGCGGCGCGGGCGGGGAGGGCGGCGGCGAGGACGGCGGCCGACAGCAGCGCGGCGGCAACCACGGCGGCGCGGCCGCGACGGAAGAGCTTTGACAGGACGGTAAGCATCGCGATCTCCTGGGTAGGTCGGGATCGACTGTGATTGTCGCAATCGACCATGACGTTGGCGAGAGGCCGCGTGCAGCCGCGGCAGCATGCCCCTCTCGCGGAGCGGCCGACGACCTTTCCGCGCCCGGATGACGCGCTAGGTTCCGCGGTGTTGACGGGCTATGTCAGTCCAAAGGGCCGCGACACGGCCCGGTTGCCACACTCTGACAGTCGCGAGACCGCTCTTGAGCACCGTCGAACCCGCCGTGGCCGACACCCGGCCCGACCACCGGCCCGATCACCACCGTCCGTCCCCGCGACCGGCGCCGGATGGTCACCACGCGCCGATGCTTCTGCCGGCCGGCCATCCGCCGGTGCACACGGGCGGGGTCGGCGTGCTGATCGTCAATCTCGGCTCCCCGGACGGCACCGACTACTGGTCGATGCGCCGCTACCTGAAAGAATTCCTTTCCGATCGTCGCGTCATCGAGGCGCCGCGGCTGTTGTGGTGGCCGCTGCTCAACCTCGTCATCCTGTCGCGGCGCCCGCAGCGCTCCGGCGCCGCCTATGCGTCGATCTGGGACAAGCAGCGCAACGAGGCGCCGCTGAAGACGATCACGCGCTCGCAGTCGGACAAGCTCGGCGAGCTCGTCGCCGGCATGGAACCGCGGCCGATCGTCGACTGGGCAATGCGCTATGGCTCGCCGCCGATCGGTGCGCGCCTGCAGGCCCTGCAGGACGCCGGCTGCGACCGCATCCTGGTGGTGCCGCTCTATCCGCAATATGCCGCGGCGACGACGGCCACCGTCAACGACATGGCGTTCGCGCAGCTGAAGAAGATGCGCTGGCAGCCGGCGGTACGCACGGCGCCGCCCTGGCACGATGATCCAGTCTATATCGACGCGCTCGCCCGCTCGCTCGAAGGCCATCTCGCCAATCTCGACTTCGAGCCGGAGGTGGTGCTCGCCTCCTTCCACGGCGTGCCGAAGGAATATCTGGAGAAGGGCGACCCCTACCATTGCCAGTGCCACAAGACGGCGCGGCTGCTGCGCGAGCGCCTCGGCTGGCCGGCCGAGCGGCTTCGGATCACCTTCCAGTCCCGCTTCGGTCGGGCGGAATGGCTGAAGCCCTATACCGACGAGACGGTGATGTCGCTCGCCCGCGAGGGTGTGAAGCGGCTCGCGGTGGTGATGCCGGGCTTCGTCGCCGACTGCCTCGAGACGCTGGAGGAGATCGCCGAGGAGAACGGCGACTACTTCAAGGAGAACGGCGGCGAGCAGTTCGCCGCGATCCCCTGCCTGAACGACTCGCCCGAGGGCATGGACGTGATCGCCCACGTGGTGCGGCGCGAGCTCGCGGGCTGGTCGCAACTGGCCTGACGGCGGTGTGAGCGGGCGACGCTCTTGACCGTGACGGCGCGGGGGACTTTGGTCGCCGGGCCACTGCGGCCACCGGGAGCCAGCCCATGAACGTTTCGCTCAGCCCCTTCGACATCGTGCTGATCGCTCTCGTCGTGCTCGTCGTGCTGGTCATCTTCGCCGGCGTCAAGACGGTGCCGCAGAGCTACAACTGGACGATCGAGCGCTTCGGCAAATACACGCGCTCGCTTCGACCCGGCCTCAACCTGATCGTGCCGTTCATCGACCGCGTCGGCGCGAAGATGAGCATGAAGGAACAGGTGCTCGACGTTCCCGAGCAGGAGGTCATCACCCGCGACAACGCCACGGTGACGGCGGACGGCATCACCTTCTACCAGGTGGTGGACGCGGCGCGGGCCGCCTATGAGGTGAGCGGACTCGAGAACGCCATCCTCACCCTGACGATGACGAACATCAGGACGGTGATGGGCTCGATGGTCCTCGACGAGCTGTTGTCGAACCGCGACGAGATCAACACCCGCCTGTTGCGCGTCGTCGACGCCGCCGCCGAGCCGTGGGGCGTCAAGATCACCCGCATCGAGATCAAGAACATCAACCCGCCGCGCAACCTGGTGGATTCGATGGCGCGCCAGATGATGGCCGAACGCGAAAAGCGCGCGGCGATCCTGGAAGCCGAGGGCGCCCGGCAGGCGCAGATCCTCAAGGCCGAGGGCCTGAAACAGTCGCAGATCCTCGAGGCCGAGGGACGCCGCGAGGCGGCCTTCCGCGACGCCGAGGCGCGCGAGCGCGCCGCCGAGGCCGAGGCGAAGGCGACGGAGCTCGTCTCCTCGGCGATCGCCGCCGGCGACGTGCAGGCGATCAACTACTTCGTCGCGCAGAAATATGTCGAGGCGCTCGGCCAGTTCGCAACGTCACCCAACCAGAAGACGCTGATCCTGCCGATGGAGGCCACTGCCGTGCTCGGCGCGCTCTCGGGCATCGGCGAGATCGCCCGCGAGGCGTTCGGCGGCGAGGGGCCGGCGATACCGCGGTCGTCGCGGCGGGGCGCGGTGCCGGCGACGGGTGGCGGGCTGCCGTTGGCGGACGGCTGACGCGGCGCGGGTGCAAGCTGTCGACGGGGTGGCCGGAACCGGGCTCGATGAGCGGTGGAAGGGTGGTGCGGCGATGGGCGACGGTTCGCTGGTGACGACGATGATGGCCGCGCTGGGCGGCTGGGCCTGGATGCTGCTCGGCCTCGTGCTGCTCGGCCTCGAGGTGGTGGTGCCCGGCACCTTCATGCTGTGGTTCGCCATCGCGGCGATCCTCACGGGCGTGGTGGCGCTCGTCGCCGACGCCGCCGGCTGGACCTGGCTCAGCTGGCAATCGGAAGCCGGCCTGTTCCTCGTGCTGTCGGTCGTGGCGGTGATCGCCGGGCGCGGCTGGATGAGCCGCCGGCAGGCCGAGCCGTCCGATGCGAGCGGCCTCAACGAGCGCGCCGCCCGCCACATCGGCCGCCGCGCGCAGCTGACCGAGGCGCTCGTCGACGGCCGCGGCCGCATCGACCTCGACGACACGGTGTGGCTGGTGTCGGGGCCCGACCTGCCGGCCGGCACGACGGTGCGGGTCACCGGAGCCGACGGCGTGCGGCTGATTGTTGAGCGGGTGGATTAGGGGTCAGCGGATCAAGCCGTATGCCTTCTCCCGCGCGAGCGGGAGAAGGTGGCGCGAAGCGCTGAATGAGGGCGCACCGCGAAAGCGGTGCGGGCCTGGTGCAAGTCGTCGGATACCCGCGCTTGGCGCGGGCCCTCATCCGCCCTTCGGGCACCTTCTCCCACCTCGCGGCGGGAGAAGGAGAAACCGCCGCCCGCCCCCTACGCCACCCCGGACCGCAGCAGGTCGTGGAAGTGGAGGATGCCAACGGGCTTGCCGGCGTCGACGACGAAGAGCGCGGTGATGCCGGAGGTGTTGATGATCTCCAGCGCCGCCGCCACCAGCGTGTCGGGCTTCACCGTCTTCGGGCGGGCGTTCATCACCACCTCGACGGTCTGCGAGAGCAGGTCGCCGGTGAGGTGGCGGCGTAGGTCGCCGTCGGTGATGATGCCGACGAGGCGGCCGCGGGCGTCGACGACGCCGAGGCAGCCGAAGCCCTTCGAGGTCATCAGCACGATTGCCTCGCTCATCTTCGTGCCGAGCGGGGCGAGCGGGATGGCGTCGCCGGCATGCATCAGGTCGCGGGCGAACTGCAGGCTGGCGCCGAGCTTGCCGCCGGGGTGGAAGATGCGGAAATCGTGGGGCGTGAAGCCGCGCGCCTCAAGCAGCGCGATCGCCAGCGCGTCGCCGATGGCGAGCTGCAGCACGGTCGAGGAGGTGGGGGCGAGGCCATGCGGACAGGCCTCGTCGACCTTCGGCAGCTTCAGGACATGGTCAGCGGCGCGGCCGAGCGTCGAGCCGCCCTTCGAGGTGACGGCGATCAGCGGCACGCGGAAGCGCTTGGCATAGGCGATGATCGGCGCGAGCTCCTTCGTCTCGCCCGACCACGACATCGCCAGCACGGCGTCGTTCTCGGTGATCATGCCGAGGTCGCCGTGGCTCGCCTCGGCGGCGTGCACGAAGGAGGCGGGCGTGCCGGTGGAGGCGAGCGTCGCCGCGAGCTTGCAGCCGATGTGGCCGCTCTTGCCGACGCCGGTGACGATGACGCGGCCGCGTATGCCGCGCAGCACGCCGACGGTGGCGCAGAAGGCGTCGCCGAGGCCGTGCGCAAGGGCTGCGCGCAGGGCCTTCATGGCGGTGATCTCGATCTCGATGGTGCGCCGGCCGGAGGCGAGCCAATCGAGCGGCGACGTCGCGCCCTCGTGAAGGGCAAGCGCATCGGCCGCTTCAGCGGCAACCGTCCTGTCGTCCATGCGTCTCTCGCAACTCGCCGTCGGCTCTCTCCGATCCGATGCAGTATCACAGATTCGTGTCGGCGGGCAGCAGGCCGGGGCGACGCCCGACGGCGGGAGCCGCGTCGGGTCCATCGAAACCGCGCGTTAACCATGGCAGACTAGCCTGACGGCTCTGGGGGGAGACCCGGCGGGGAGACTTTGGCGACGCGCCGGGAGACACGAGAGGAGGCGCGCCGAATGCCGCCACACACCCGATCCACGAATCGATCCGTCCGCGCCTTGGCCGTCGCCGTGGCAGTCTGCGCGACGCTCGCGCTTGCGGGCTTCACCGAGGCGCGCGCCGACGCCGCCTTCCAGAAGTTCGTCACCGGGTTCTGGCCGCAGGCGCAGAAGGCCGGCATCACCCGTGCCACCTTCGACCGCGCCTTCGCCGGCATCACAGAGCGCGATCCGGAGGTGCTGGAAAAGGCCGCCTTCCAGCCGGAATTCGTCAAGACGATCGGCGAGTACCTCGCCACCGCCGTCTCCGACGCCCGCATCGAGACAGGCCGGGAGATGCTGGTCGCCTGGAAGCCGTGGCTCGACAAGATCGAGGCGCGCTCGGGCGTGCCGCGGCAGATCCTGGTGGCGATCTGGGGCATGGAGTCGAACTACGGCAAGGTGCTCGACAATCCGGCCGTGGTGAGGAGCGTCATCCGCTCGCTGGCCACCCTCGCCTGCTGCGATCCGAAGCGCGGCAAGTTCGGCCGCTCGCAGCTGATCGCCGCGATGAAGATCCTGCAGCGCGGCGACGTGCCGATCAGCCGCTTCACCGGTTCCTGGGCCGGCGCGATGGGGCACACCCAGTTCATCCCGACGAGCTATCTCGCGTTCTCCGCCGACGCCGACGGCGACGGCAAGGTGGACATCTGGACGAACATCCCGGACGCGCTCGCCACCGCGGCGAACCTGCTCGCCAAGAACAAATGGCGGACCGGCGAGAGCTGGGGCTACGAGGTCGTGCTGCCGCAGGGCTTCAACTTCGCCCGCGTCGACGAGAAGGCCGGGCGCAGCCTCGCCGACTGGCAGAAGATGGGCGTCCGGCGCGCCACGGGCGGCGCCTTCCCGCGCCCCGACGACACGGCGAAGCTGATCCTGCCGGCGGGCGCGCGCGGCCCGGCCTTCCTGATCCTGCCGAACTTCAACGTCATCAAGCGCTACAACAACGCCACCTCCTACGCGCTGGGCGTCGGCATCCTGGCGGATCGCCTCATGGGCGCGCCGCCGCTGGTCGCGACCTGGCCGGCCGACATGCGCCCGCTGACGGGAGCGCAGGTGGAGGAACTGCAGCGCCTGCTCGCCCAGAAAGGCTACGACCCCGGCGACATCGACGGCATGGCCGGTCCCGGCACGCGTGACGCCATCCGCGCCTACCAGTCCGACAAGGGCCTGCCGGCTGACGGCAACCCGTCGACGGCGATCCTCGACTTCCTGAAGAAGGGCGGATGAGCGGCGCGGCGCGTCCGCATCGCTGCCGCCGTTCGGCGGGGCGGCGATGATCACGCGCCTCGATCATCTCGTCGTTGCCGCAACCGATCTCCCATCCGGCGCAGCCTGGCTGGAGAAGCGGCTCGGCGTGCCGCTTTCGCCAGGCGGCGCGCATCCGCGCATGGGCACCCACAACCGCGTGCTCCGGCTCGGCGACGGCGTCTATCTGGAGCTCATCGCCATCGATCCTGACGTGCCGCCGCCGGGCCGGCCGCGCTGGTTCGGGCTGGACGAGCCGGCGTTGGCGGCGCGCCTCGCGGAGCGCCCGCGGCTCGTCGCCTGGGTGGCGGCCACCGACGACCTCGAGGCGGCCGCAGCCGCCTCGCCGTTCCCGTTGGGTCCGATCCACGAGATGACACGCGGCGACCTCGTCTGGCGCATCACCATCCCCGACGACGGTCGGCCGGTGGAGGGCGGGGCGGTGCCGACCCTGATCGAATGGCCGCGGGGTGTTCACCCGACGAACCGGATGCCCGCGTCCGGCTGTACGCTGGAGCGGCTGACGATCCGGCAGGCGGGGCCGGGGCGGATCGCGGCGGGACTGGCGGCGATCGGGCTGGCGGACACGACAGTGGATATCGTCGGCGGCGGGCCGTCACTGGCGGCGTCACTGGTCACGCCGGCGGTGCGCGTCGTCCTCGACTGAGGATGCTGGCGACCGGACCCGGACGATCGCAACGCGGTCGCCACACTCCGTCGGGGCGGTCTACTTCGTCAGAAGATCGTGGCTGCCGTCCCAGCCGTCCGGCAGCGGTTGTCCCCGGTGCGCGCCGATGCGCTCGCGGTAGAGTGCGCCGACGCCGGCGAGCCGGCCTCCGGCCAGTGCCTCCGCCACGTCGAGACGGTCGGAAGCGGTAGCGAAGTCACCACTCGCATAGGCGGCGAGCATCGCGTCCATCGCCGCCCGCAGCGCCTGGAACGCCGGGTCGGCGAGCGTCGCGGCGTCGCCCCACAGCGCATAGAGCCGCACCGCCTCGGTCTTGCCCTTCACCCGCACGCGGTCGACTTTGAGGAAGGCGTGGCGGGGAGCGCTGGTCGCGACGCGCTCGCCGACCAGCACCGAGACGCCATAGGCCTTCGTCTGCCCCTCCAGTCGCGAGGCGACGTTGACGCAGTCGCCGATCACCGAATAGTCGAAGCGGCGCTCCGAGCCGAGGTTGCCGACACAGCAATCGCCGCCGTTGAGGCCGATGCCGATGGCGACGTCGCGGTTCGGGCCGGGCACCTTGCCGGCACGGCGGTCGAGGTTGAACTGGTCGATGGCGACGAGCATGGCGAGGGCGGCGTCGCAGGCGTGGGCGGCGTGGTCGGGGTCGTCGAGGGGCGCGTTCCAGAACGCCATGATGGCGTCGCCCATGTACTTGTCGATGGTGCCGCGGCGCTCGAGGATGACGTCGGTGAGCGGCGTCAGGAAGGCGTTCATGAAGCGCGTCAAAGTGTGGGCGTCCATGCCCTCCGAGATCGTCGTGAACGAGCGCATGTCGCAGAACAGGATGGTCATCGGGCGGATCTCGCCGCCGAGCTTCAGCCGACCGGGATTGCGCGCGAGCTCGTCGACGACCGCCGGTGCGAGATAACGGCCGAAGGCGTTGCGGATGCGCCGCCGCTCGACCTCCTCGCGCAGCGAGACGAGGCCGATCGAGGCGGCGAGGGCGAGGCCGGCGCCGACCACCGGGAACGACGCGTCGACCAGCATCTGCCAGCGCGCGAAGCCGAACCAACTCGTGGCGGCGAGCGCCGAGAGCACGAGCAGGCCGGTGGCGAGGGCGGCGCGGACGGAGGCGAGCAGGGCCGCTGTGAGCGCGACGGTGAGCGTCGCGGCGAGAAAGGCGAGGACCTCGGCGCCGGTCGCCCAGTCGGGCCGGGTGAGGGCGCCGCCGGTGATCATCTGCTCGATCGCCTGGGCGTGCACCTCGACACCGGGCACGGCGGATTCGAGCGGTGTCGCGCGCAGATCGAACAGGCCGGGCGCGCTGGTGCCGATCAGCACGATGCGGCCCTCGAGGGCACCGGGTGGCAGGGTGCCGTCGAGCACCTGCCAGGCCGGCACGTAGCGCTCCGGCATCGAGGGCGTGAAGTGGATCCGCATCTCGCCGTTCGGTTCGGTCGGCACGGTGATGTCGCCGATGCGGACCGCGTTGAGGCCGGTGAAGGCGCCCCAGGCGGTCTCGCCGCTGGCGTTGGAGGCGCGCAGCAGCATCGTCGAGGCGCCCTGGGCGACGCGCAGCGCCTCCGCCGCCAGGCTCGGGAAGAAGCCGTCGCCGACCGCGAAGACGAGCGGCACGGTGCGGACTACTTGGTCGATGTCGGGCAGCCAGTTCGTCGAGCCGACGCCGTCGGAGGCCTCCAGTAGGATCGGCAGCGGCGCCACCACCGCCGAAAAGCTCGGCAGCGCCGGGCGCGGATCGTCGCCGGAGACGGCAAATCCCGATTTCACCGCGATCTCTGCGCCTTCGCCGTGGACGAGGATGGCGCCGGTGACGGAGTTGGTGGCGGCGAGGGCGGTCGCGAGCTGAGTGTCGTGCGGCTCGCCGAGCTCGATGGCCCGCTCGATCGCCTGGCGTGCCGGCGTGTCGGGCAGCGCGGCGACGATCTGCTCGGGGGACGAGCGGTCCGGCTCGGCAAGCACGAGGTCGATCGCCACCGCCGCCGCGCCCCCCGCGGCGATGCCGTCGATCAAGGCCGCCAGCCGGTCGCGCGGCCACGGCCACTGGCCGTAGCGGGCGAGCGAGGCGTCGTCGATGTCGACGATGCGCACCGGCAGTTCGGCGTCGTAGGCGCGCGGGCGCAGGCGCTGGAACTGGTCGAAGACGAGGTTGCGCAGGCCGATCAGCGGTACCGGGTCGGCGAGGCGCAGCGCCGTGCCGCCGGCGGCGATGAGGCCGGCCGTAAGCGCCACGGCGACGGCGGTGCGCAGACGGATCCTATGGCGAAGCACCGCGTCGGCCCCCGGAGGCTCTCGCGCCGGCTCTCAGAAGCGGGCGATCACCCGGCCGGTGACGATGTTGTTCGAGAAGGTGCGGCCGGGGGCGTTGGAGAGCTGACGCTGGTAGGTGTAGTCGACCTTGAAGTCGGTCGCGTAGCTGACGAGGTTGGTGAAGGTGAGCGAGGCGCCGGGGGCGAAGTAGGTGTCCTCGCGGTCAGAGCGGCCGGGCGCCGCCGCGGCGGTGAACCAGCGCTCATAGAGCCCGACGTGGGCGCCGGCGATCAGCCAGTCGACGACGCGGACGTTGTAGTCGACGCGGGCGCCGAGCTCGATGTAGTTGCCGGGCTCGAACTGGGTGGGCACTACGTTGAGCGACTTGCCGTCGACGCCGCTCCAGCGCAGCCGCGGGCGGATGGCGAGAAGGTCGCGGTCGGCGATCAGCCCAGCGGTGGCGAAATGCCCGGCGAGGTCGATGACGGGGCCGCTGTCGGAGGCCCAGCGGTCGCCGTAGCCACGCCAGACGCCGCGCAGCTCGACCGCCTGCATCGCCCCGGCAAAACGTCCCTCGAAGGTCAGGCTGGCGCCCGCCTCGCCGTAGAGAAAGCTCTGGTCGAGCCATTCGAGCGCGCCGACGAGCGCCGGGCGGACGGTGTAGCTGCCGTCGCCGATCGGCAGAACCGGGCCGACGTTCGCCGACACGCCGGCGTTGTTGATGATTTCAGCGTCCGGGTACCAGATCCCGTAGCCCTGCACGTCGGTACGCCAGCGCAGGTCGCCGAGACGCCGCTCGTCGCGCAGGCGTGCAGCGGCGAAGACGGAGGCGCTCTCCTCATAGAAGCGCGGCCTGGACTGCTCGGTCGGGTTGCTCTCGTAGCCGACACCGGCCTCCATGACGACGGTCGTCGAGGCGGGCTCGAGCAGCCGGCGGATTCGCCACAGGCCTTCCGAGGCGTCCGCCTGGCCGGGGTCGAGCAGCAGCACGCGCTCGTAGGTGGTGAGAGCCTTGCGCAGTTCACCGCGGGCTTCGGCGGCGCGGGCGTAGGCGAGGTTCGCCTCGACGTCGCGGGGGTTCGTCAGGATGGGGGCATAGAGGACGTCGAGCTCGTCGGCCGAGGCCGGCGACGGGGCTGCGCCGAGGCACGCGGCCGCGAGACACACGACCGCCAACGCGATCCGGATGATCGCGGTGGCGCCCGTCTCGCCGCCGTCGTCCAGCATGCCGTTACGCCCTGTCGCCGTCGCCCGAGCGACTACTCCCGGCTGCACGGTGGGCGATCGGGGCGCCCCCGTCAATTCGACGAAACCGTGATCTCCGTCACATCGGCCTTGGAGGCATTGGATGATGGTGTTTTCGTCACAGTTCGGAGCGCTCTTCTGCAGGGGTCGGGCGATCCGAGGGCGGTGACCCCGATCCGCGCGCCGGCCATTGCGTCAGGCGCGCGGATCGGTGACTTTTCGGCTGACGGTGCCGCAGCCTCGGGCGCGGCGGACCATGGGCGGCCACCATGCAGCGCGACACCATCACGGCGAGAGGGATGCGGGGCGTGCGAGCGGCGTTGCTCGCCGGCGCACTGGCGGCGTCGTTCGCGGCCGCAGCGGCGGCCGAGGGCATCGGCATCGCCGCGGTGGTGGTGCGCGACGTCACCGGTTCGGCCGGCGGCGCGCCGCGGGTGTTGGCGGTTGGCACCGACGTCTTCCAGGACGAGACGATCACGACGGCGCGGGAATCGAACGCGCAGCTGCTCTTTCTCGACCAGACCAGCCTGACGATCGGCCCGTCGTCGGACGTGATGCTCGACCGCTTCGTCTTCGACGGCAACCGCCGCGCCAGCGACTTCGCGGTGCAGGCGACGCGCGGCGCGCTGCGCTTCGTTTCGGGCTCGTCGAAGTCGGAGACCTACAAGGTGCGCACCCCGGTCGCGACCATCGGCGTGCGTGGCACCATCGTCGACGTGTTCGTGCGGCCCGGTGAGACGATCGTCATCCTCGAGGAAGGCGCGTCCGACGTCTGCGTCGAGGGTGCCGGCTGCACCGGCCTCGTCCAGCCGGGTACCTATCTGGTCGTCCGCGCCGGCGGCCGGGTGGAGGGGCCGCGCGCCTGGGACGGCTCGATCCGCTCGGTGATCGGGCCGGTGTCGTTCCCGCTCTATGGCTGGCATCTCGACCTCGACCGCCGCCGCGAGTTCGCCGACACCGACCAGCCGAGCACCCTCGTCGACCAGCTGGACGCGCTGCCGAACGACGATTTCTGCAACTGCGCCTTCGACGACCACGGCCGCGACAAGGGTCGCAAGTAGGCGGCACTGCCGCCTTTGGGTCGCAAGTAGGCGGCACTGCCGCCGTCGGGTCGCAAGTAGGCGGCACTGCCGCCTTCGGGTCGCAAGTAGGCGGCACTGCCGCCTTTGGGTCGCAAGTAGGCGGCACTGCCGCCGTCGGGTCGCAAGCAGTCCGTCCTCCCGCATTCCGGTCGGTGAACCCGGCGAAGTGGTCGGCGCTGGTGCTTGCCGTCGCGGCTGCAGCGTGAAGACTGCGGCGATGTCGGCGCGACGTCCGTGAGGCGGCCCAGAGAGGCCCGCGGCGCGCGCCTGTCCGAGGAGACGCCGCCATGCAGACCCCGAGGCCGTACCGGCCGGCAAGCGAGGACGACCCGCGCTCCGACTATGCCGGCTACAAGTCGACGGCGCTGCGCGCGCCGAAGCGGCCGCTGGTGCCGATCCCCCAGACGCTGTCGGAGGTCACCGGGCCGGTCTACGGCCACGAGATGATCCGCCCGACCGACCACGACCTCACCCGCCAGCACGCCGGCGAGGCGATCGGCGAGCGCATCATCGTCGCCGGCCGGGTGCTCGACGAGGACGGCCGGCCGGTGCCGAACACGCTGGTCGAGATCTGGCAGGCGAACGCCGCGGGCCGCTACGTCCACGCCCTCGACCAGCACCCGGCACCGCTTGACCCGAACTTCTCCGGTGCCGGCCGGGTGGTGACCGACGAGCGCGGCCGCTACCGCTTCCTGTCGGTCAAGCCCGGCCCCTATCCCTGGCGCAACCATCACAACGCCTGGCGGCCGGCGCACATCCACTTCTCGCTGTTTGGCCCGTCGTTCCTGACGCGGCTCGTGACGCAGATGTACTTCCCCGGCGACCCGCTGTTTCCCTACGACCCGATCTTCCAGTCGGTCACCGACGAACGAGCGCAACAGCGGATGATCTCGCGCTTCGACATCGACCTGACCGAGCCCGAGTGGGCGACCGGCTACGTCTTCGACATCGTGCTGCGCGGCCGCGCGGCGACGCCGACGGAGGACCACGCCTGATGGCTCGCCTCGTCACCCCCTCGCAGACCGTCGGTCCGTTCTTCCACGATGCGCTCGTGCCGTTCGACCGCGCCGGCGTCGTCGCCGGTGACGGCGTGCCGGGCGAGCGCATCGTCATCGAGGGCCGCGTGCTGGACGGCGCCGATGAGCCCGTGCCGGACGCGATGATCGAGACCTGGCAGGCGGACGCGCGCGGCCGCTACGACCACCCCGAGGATGCGCGCGCCGACGAGATCGGCACGCCCGGCTTCAAGGGCGCCGCGCGGGTGCCGACGGACAAGGACGGCACGTTCCGCATCGTCACCATCAAGCCGGGGCGGGTGCCTGGGCGCGGCAACGCCCTGCAGGCGCCGCACATCCTGGTCTCCGTGCTCGGCCGCGGGTTGCTCAAGCGGCTGGCGACGCGGCTTTATTTCGCCGATGAGGAGACGGCCAACGACGAGGACGCCATCCTCGCGCTGGTGCCGGAGGACCGGCGCGGCACGCTGGTCGCTTGCGCCGACAGCGAGGCGGCGGACGGCCGCGTCTACCGCTTCGACATCCACCTGCAGGGTGACGACGAGACGGTGTTCTTCGACGTCTGACCGGCGCGGTCGACGTCGGCGGCGGGCCTCGCCGCGCGGCGGGCGCGTCTTGACGACGGGGCCGCTTGGCCGGAATTCTAGTCCCCATGGGACGGACGCTGATTCGCGCGCCGATGCTCGCCGCCCTCGCGGCGCTTCTGGCCGCACCGCTCGCAGCCACGGTCGCGACCGCGACGGTGCCGCTGCCGCCGGTGCGCCCGCCGCCGAGCTGGGCGAATCCGCCGCCGAGCGCACCGCCGCCGCCGGCGGCGGCCGCCGCGCCGGCCGAGACCCCGTCTGCTCCGCAGGCTGCACCGGCCATGACGGCACCGGCGCCGGCGACCGCATCGGCAGATGCCGAGGACGCTTTGCCTGCGCCGCCGCCACCCTCGACCGGTGGCCGCCCGCGCTTCACCATCCCCGTCACCGCCAGCGCGCCGGCGAAGGAACTGTTCGGCACGGTCGGCGTGCCGGCGCCGCTCGCCGCCCGCGCCATCGGCTTCTACTCGCGCGGCTGCCTCGCCGGGGCGAAAGCGCTGCCGGTCGACGGCAAGACCTGGCAGGTGATGCGGCTGTCGCGCAACCGCAACTGGGGCCACCCGGCGCTGATCGCCTATCTCGAAAAGCTCGCCGCCGCCGCCCCTGGCCTCGGCTGGCGGGGTCTGCTCGTCGGCGACCTCGCACAACCTCGCGGCGGTCCGATGCTGACCGGCCACGCCAGCCACCAGATCGGCCTCGACGCCGACATCTGGCTGACGCCGATGCCGAACAGGAAGCTCTCGACGAAGGAGCGCGAGGACCTCAGCGCCCAGTCGATGCTGAAGGACAATGGCGTCGAGGTCGACCCGAAGCTGTGGACGGCCGCGCACGCCCGCCTCATCCGCCGCGCCGCTTTGGACCGCGAGGTCGAGCGCATCTTCGTCCACCCGGCGATCAAGCAGGCGCTCTGCACCAGCGCCGGCACCGACCGGGCGTGGCTGTCGAAGGTGCGGCCCTACTGGGGCCACCACTACCACTTCCACGTCCGCCTCGACTGCCCGCCGGGCAGCGAGGGCTGCCGCCCGCAGGACCCGCCGGGCTCCGGCGACGGCTGCGGCGCCGAAGTGAAGGAGTGGCTCGCCAAGGTCCGCCCCCGCCCCCAGCCGGCGACGCCGGCCAAGCCCGCCAAGCCGAAGCCGCCGATGCCTCTCTCGGCGCTGCCGGCGGAATGCCGGACGGTTCTGCTGGCGGAGTAGGGGGCGGGGCAGTCCGGAGTACGGTTGCTCCTGAGCGGACCACGTGCGATCGAATCCCGATGACGAACGCTGACGAGTCCTTCAGTCGGGGCGACGACGCACAGGAGGCCGGTGACTTCGAGTTGGCCCGGCTCTGCTTCGAGCAGGGCGCCGCTCTTGCCGATGCAAACTGCCTGTCCCGGCTCGCTTACCTCTACGACGTCGGCATCGGCGTTCCGATCGAGAAGCGTCGTGCGCGAGGACTGTATCTGCGCGCGTGGCGGCTCGGATGCCACGTTGCCGGCAACAACCTCGCCATCCTACACCGCGAAGCCGGCAATCACGGCGCGATGGCGCGCTGGTTCCGTCGGGCCGTCGAGCGAGGCGACGACGGTGCACGCATAGAATTGGCGAAGTGCTACCTTCACGGCCTCGGCGTGGAACCTTCTCCGACACTCGCGTTGCGCCACCTGCAGGTGGTGCTGGCCGGCAGTGGCATCGTTGAGTGGGAGCGCGAGGAGGCCGAGGCCCTTGTCGCAAGTTTGGCGCCTAGGCTGGTGCGGTCCCAGGGATAGCGCCGATCAGATCGTCAGTATGATGCCGGCACGTTGACCGATGCGCCGGATCTGGTCGAGGTGAGCCGCGGAGGCGGCGATGTCGATGCGTTCGGCGATCTGAAACGCATCCGCCGGCAGCCTGTCGCCGAAGAAAACGTAAGCCGCGTCCGGATCGCAGCACCGGGACGTCCAAACCAGTCCCGCGACGGCCGCATCGGCGCGATGGATCGCTTCGGCCCATCGGGCTGTCGCCGTGTAGGCGGACGGGAATGTATCGATGAGATCGGCGCGCGTCAGGCCGATCCGGTTGAGGTCTGGCTCGTTGAGGCTGGCCAGCAGCAGGTCGGCACGCACCTCCAGCCGGCTGATCGTCCGCGAGGTCACCTTGCCGAGGGGCACGAACTTGGTCGCCGCCGTGTGCGGCACGTCGTGGAAGACCGTTTCGAATACCGCGGCCTCGAAGGTGCCGGCGGCGTAGAGCGTCGGCACGCAGCCACCGTCCGGGTGATAGAGGGGGGCAAAACGGGTCGGGCCGCCGCGGCAGGGGTTCGGCTCATCGCCGCGGAACGCCGGATCGTGCAGGCGGACGAGCGGCGTGCCGGCGGGCAGGACGCGGGTGTTGAAGGGTGGGAACGGGATGGGCGGCGGCGGGACGGGCACTTCAGCCCATCCAGGCGTCGCGCTCGCGACCGGCCGCGGCGACGACGGCCGCCTCGTCCTCCAGCCGCTCGACGGGGGCCTGTCCGTCGAGCCAGCCGTTCGGTCCGGTGAACCAGAACGCCGTCTGCCAGCCGGTGAAGCCGGGAGGCAGGGCTTCGAGCACCTTGCTGACGACGGATCGCGGCCTGCCCTCGCGGAACTGGAAGGCGGGGTAGGCCTCGCGCCCGGACACCCGCATGCCGAAGATGCGCCGCGCCTTCTTCCAGCGGCTCGCGGTGGCGCTGCGGTTGGCGGACCCATGTTCGGCCTGGGCTGCCACGGCGTCCGCCGTCAGCACGGGCCAGCGCTTCAGGAAATCAGCCTGGGCGGCGGCATTGTCGCGTTCGATCGCCGGCATCGCGGCGGCGAGCGGATCGGCGCCGAGGAGGAGATCGACCATCGTCTCGATGTTGCGCTCGCTGAGTGCCTGCCGGCGGCTCGCCACCACGGCCGGCAACTGCTCGATGACCGCGGAGATGACGGCGGTGGCCGCCGGGTCGGTGTCTTGCAGGATGAAGACCTGCGAGGAGCCGAGCCGATCGGCCAAGGCTCCGCGCACCGCCTCCAGCAGCCGTTCGCGATCGTCCACGGAGACGCCCTGCGGGTCGAGGCCGGCGGCGACGGTCGTGGGCGCTCTCGCCGCCAAGACGGCAGCCGCACCCAGCATCTGGTCGGTGCGCGGGGCGAGCCTGGCCGCGACCCGGTCGGCGACGTCGTCGCCCAGCCGCTCTGCAGGCACCATCTCCATGAGGTCGTCGCTCGACATGATCGCAATCCAGTAAACGTGGATAGCATACGCAAGCATAACTGGATTTACCAGCGCTGCAGATCAAGAGGCGCGAGCCAGCCGGCTCCCCGCCTTGACCCCCGCCGCCCTGCCGCATAACTGTCGCGACCCTTCGCCGGGGGCGCGTTCGCGTCCCGCCGGGAGATCCCAGATGGCCGCCGCAGCACTCGCATCCGACACGCCCGCTCCCGCCGCGCTCGACCCGATGAACCCCGCCCGCTCGTTCCAGGGGCTGATCCTGACGCTGCAGCGGTTCTGGGCGGAGCGGGGCTGCGCGGTGCTGCAGCCCTACGACATGGAGGTCGGCGCCGGCACCTTCCACCCGGCGACGACGCTGCGCTCGCTCGGGCCGCGGCCGTGGAAGGCCGCCTACGTGCAGCCGTCGCGCCGGCCGAAGGACGGCCGCTATGGCGAGAACCCCAACCGGCTGCAGCACTATTACCAGTTCCAGGTGATCCTGAAGCCGTCGCCGGCGGACCTGCAGGACCTCTATTTGCAGAGCCTCGCCGCCATCGGCATCGACCCGTTGTTGCACGACGTCCGCTTCGTCGAGGACGACTGGGAGAGCCCGACGCTCGGCGCCTGGGGCCTCGGCTGGGAGTGCTGGTGCGACGGCATGGAGGTGTCGCAGTTCACCTACTTCCAGCAGGTCGCCGGCTTCGAGTGCGCGCCGGTGTCGGGCGAACTCACCTACGGGCTGGAACGCCTCGCCATGTATGTGCAGGGGGTCGAGAACGTCTACGACCTCAACTTCAACGGCCGCGAGGGCGCGGAGAAGATCAGCTACGGCGGTGTCTTCCTGCAGGCCGAGCAGGAGTTCTCGCGCTACAATTTCGAGCACGCCGACACCGAGGCGCTGCTGAAGCACTTCCAGGACGCCGAGGCCGAGTGCGGCCGTCTGGTCGAGGCCGGCTGGAGCGGCGAGGGCGCGGCGCGCCGCCACCTCTTGGCGCTGCCGGCCTACGACCAGTGCATCAAGGCCTCGCATCTGTTCAACCTGCTCGACGCCCGCGGCGTCATCTCGGTGACGGAGCGGCAGAGCTACATCCTGCGCGTCCGCACCCTGGCGCGCGCCTGCGGCGAGGCTTGGCTGGCGACGGAGGCCGGCGGCGGGGTGCTGGCGGCGTAACGCCCTTCCCTCCGGCCGATGGCTGCCTTATATACCTCACTGCCTCTCGAGGTAGAAAGGTATCCCATGCCCCTCTCCATCAAGGACCCCGAAGCGGACCGCCTGGCGCGGGCCGTCGCGGCGAAGACCGGCGAAACCATCACACAGGCCGTCGTCATGGCGCTTCGCGAACGCCTCGCCCGCGAGGATCGGAAAGGTGCTGACAACGATGACCTGCTGGAGGAGGTGCTCGAAATCGGCAGGCACTGTGCCTCCTTGCCAGTCTTGGACAAGCGTTCCGACGACGAGATTCTCGGCTACGACGAGCACGGACTGCCCGGATGATCCTCGACACGTCGGCAATCATGGCCGTGCTTGGCCGTGAGCCGGAGGCGGCGCGCATCGGCCGCGCCGTACTAGGCTCGGCCACACGCCGTGTTTCGGCCGCGAGCCTGGTCGAGGCGGGGATCGTCGTCCAGTCGCGGTTTGGTGACGACGGCGCGCGCGACCTCGATCTTCTCGTCGCCAAGCTCGCGCTCACGATCGAGCCGGTCACGCCCCGGCAGGCGGACTTCGCACGGCGCGCCTTTCGCCGCTACGGCAAGGGCCGCCATCCTGCCGGGTTGAACTTCGGCGACTGCTTCGCCTATGCCCTCGCCAGGGACACCGGGGAGCCGCTGCTCTACAAGGGCGACGACTTTTCGCGGACCGACGTGACCGCCGCCCCGTATTGATCGGCTCGCCGCCGACCCCTCTGAGCCCCGACCGGTGCCATGCCCGAACTTCTGCTCGAACTGTTCTCCGAAGAAATCCCGGCGCGCATGCAGCGGCGGGCGGCGGCCGACCTGAAGGCGCTGGTGACGGACGGCCTCGTCGCCGCCGGCCTCGGCTACGAGGCGGCTGTTGCCTACGCCACGCCGCGCCGGCTCTCACTTCGCGTCACCGGCGTGCCGGTGCGCTCGAAGGACGTCGAGGAGGAGCGCAAGGGGCCGCGCGTCGGCGCGCCCGAGCAGGCCGTCGCCGGCTTCCTGAAGGCGGCGGGGCTTTCCTCGCTCGACGAGGCCGAGATCGTCGCCGACGCCAAGAAAGGCGAGTTCTACGTCGCCCGCACGAAGAAACCCGGCCGCGAGGCGACGGCGGTACTGGCCGAGATCGTGCCGTCGGTGGTGCGCGCCTTCCCGTGGCCGAAGTCGATGCGCTGGGGCGCCGCCTCGGCGGAGGCCGGCGCGTTGCGCTGGGTCCGCCCGCTGCACTCGATCCTCTGCACCTTCGGGCCGGAGACCGAGGAGCCGGACGTGGTGATCGTCGACGTGCCCGGCGTCGCCTCCGGCAACACGACGCATGGCCATCGCTTCCACGCGCCGGCGGCGATCACGGTCCGCCGCTTCGACGACTACGTGGACAAGCTCGACAAGGCGCACGTCGTCCTCGATGCCGACCGCCGCAAGGACATCATCCTGCACGACGCCCGCGACCGCGCCTTCGCGCTCGGCCTCGAGCTCGTCGAGGACGAGGGGCTCTTGGAGGAGGTCGCGGGCCTCGTCGAGTGGCCGGTGGTGCTGGTCGGCTCGTTCGACAAGGCCTTCCTTCAGATCCCCGACGCGGTGATCCGCTCGACCATCCGGGCGAACCAGAAGTGCTTCGTGCTGCGCGATCCGGCGACCGGGCGCCTCGCCGAGCGCTTCGTGCTGACGGCCAACATTGAGGCGAAGGACGGCGGCAAGGCGATCGTCGCCGGCAACGAGCGCGTCGTCCGTGCCCGGCTGTCGGACGCCCGCTTCTTCTACGAGACCGATCTGAAGGTGCCGCTGGAGACGCGGCTCGAGAAACTCAAGTCCGTCACCTTCCACGAGAAGCTCGGCACCCAGTTCGAGCGTGTCGAGCGCATCGCCCGGCTCGCCCGCGAGCTCGCGCCGCTGGTTGGCGCCGATCCCGACAAGGCGGAACGCGCCGCCCGCCTCGCCAAGGCCGACCTCGCCACCGAGATGGTCGGCGAGTTCCCCGAACTGCAGGGCCACATGGGCCGGCATTACGCCGAGAAGCAGGGCGAGGACCCGGAGGTCGCGGCCGCGATCGAGGAGCACTACAAGCCGCAGGGCCCGTCGGACTCGGTCCCGACGGCGCCGGTCTCGGTGGCCGTGGCGCTCGCCGACAAGCTCGACATGCTCGTCGGCTTCTGGGCGATCGACGAGAAGCCGACGGGGAGCAAGGACCCGTATGCGCTGCGGCGGGCGGCGTTGGGGGTGGTGCGGATCCTGCTCAACAACGGTGTCAGACTTCGTTTGCGGGGGGTCGCATTAAATCACGGCCTCAGCGTCTACATCGACATCTCACGACTAGAAGTGTTGGCGGCGCAATTCGATGATAGCCGTGAGAAGGCGAAGGAGGCTGCAGAGAGAGGAATTGCGATCATTGACAGGATGTCGGAAGCTATTGGCCAGCTCAAAGATGTAATGGGTAAGGTCGAGACTGAGACAAGATGGTCCAAACTGCTGGATCAGATGCCAATATTCAATTCGCGCGATGGCATCCATTTTTTCCTAGCCGATCGCCTGAAAGTCCAGCTTCGCGAGCAGGGCGCTCGGCACGACCTCGTTGACGCCGTGTTCGCGCTACCGGGGCAGGACGACCTGGTGCTCGTGGTCAAGCGGGTCGAGGCGCTCGGCAAATTCCTCGAGACTGAGGATGGCAAGAACCTGCTCGCCGGCACGCGCCGCGCCGCGAACATCCTGCGCATCGAGGAGAAGAAGGACGGCCGCGCCTTCGACGGCCCGGTCGATCCGGCCAAGCTCGTCGAGCCGGCGGAGCGGACGCTCCATGACGCCATCGTCGCCGCCAAGGCGACGGCGGCCGACGCCGTGGCGCGCGAGGACTTCGCCGCGGCGATGGCCGCGCTCGCCAGCCTGCGCGCGCCCGTCGACACCTTCTTCGACGCCATCCTCGTCAACGCCGACGACAAGGCGGTGCGCGAGAACCGGTTGACGCTGCTGAACGAGATCCGCGCCGCGACGCTGACGGTGGCCGACTTCTCCAAGATCGCCGGCTGAGGCGAAGCGGTCGGCGGGGCCGGCGGCGATCGTTTCCACCCGGCGGGCAGAATGCTCGCCGGGCGGCGCGGCAACTCCATCGGCGAGCCCGTCGACGCATTCCGGCGTGAGCGGTGGCGAACTTCGGCGAAAGCGTGTCGTCACCGCATCAGCCGCCAGATTCCCGCAGCAGTCACCGCGGCTTGATTCGACTTTCGTCGTGTGCGGCGCGATAGCGCAGGGTGCGGATCATCCGCGGAGCCGGGGGACTCACCTCATGAAAAAGCCAATTGCCGAGTTCATCGGCACGTTCACGCTCGTGCTGTTCGGCTGCGGTGCCGCCGTCATCGCCGGCATGGGCACCGGGCCGACGTCGATCGATGTGCTCGGCATCGCGTTTGCCTTCGGCCTCGCCATCGTCGCGATGGCCTATGGCATCGGCCCGGTGTCGGGCTGCCACGTCAATCCGGCCGTGTCGTTCGGCGTGCTGCTCGCCGGCCGGATGTCGGTGGGCGACTTCGTCCAGTACGTCATCGCCCAGGTGCTCGGGGCGATTGCCGGCGCGGTGGTGCTCTACGTCATCCTGTCGGGCAAGGCGTCCGGCTGGAGCGGCGGGCTCGGCCAGAACGGCTGGGGGGCGGGCTATCTCGGCGAGTACAACGTCGTCTCCGCCTTCGTCTTCGAGGTGGTGGCGACATTCCTGTTCCTCGTCTGCATCCTCGGCG
>JAESGX010000239.1_pt1 | contig 29991 bp, 28 predicted proteins | sample 9269801 | NCBI WGS metagenome assembly JAESGX01 (sample SAMN16773122, study PRJNA677054) | algae metagenome | isolation source: Pleurocapsa minor GSE-CHR-MK-17-07R and co-occurring heterotrophs from wet... | place: USA: Lower Calf Creek Falls, Grand Staircase Escalante National Monument, UT ... | reverse complement strand
GCCGCGAGCCTCGCCTGGGCGCGGGCAACCAATTCGGCGGCGGCCGCGTGGCGATAGGCGGCGCTGCCGCGCACATCATCCATCGGCGTCAGCGCGCCTTCGCCCCACAACCGCGCGACCTCCGAGCAGGAGCCGACGGCGACGCGCCCCGCCGCATCGGCGGCGACCATGACGATGGAAATCACGAGATGCGACCGCGCCCCCAGCTTGAGAAACACCGAGCGCGATTCCGCCCGCTCGGCCGGCACATGCAGCGCCACCAGCAGCTCATCCGCCGCGCGCGCCGTGCGCCGATTGCCCAGGATGAAATCGCTGAGCTTCAGCCGGCGCCGGCCGCGCAGGCTCACCAGCTCCACCTCCGCATCCAGCACCAGCAGCGGCGGCACGCCATCCGCCGCCGGCGAGGCGTTGCAGAGATTGCCGCCGATGGTCCCCCGCGCCTGCACCTGGCGCCCGCCCACCTGCCGCGCGGATTCGCGCAGCGCATCGAAGCCCGGCGGCAAATCCGCATCGCGCAGTGCCGCCCAGGAAGTGGCGGCGCCGATGCGCCAGCCATCACCCGCGCGCGTGATGCCGCGCAGCTCGGGGATGGCCGTGATGTCCAGCCAATCGGCATCGCTGGGGTTGCCCCAGGCGGCCCGATGCGCGCGCGCCGGAAACACATCCGTGCCGCCCGCCAACACCTGCCAGGACCCCTCGGCGAGGAGCGCCAGCGCCTCGGTCAAATCATGCGGCCTTCGATACGAACCCAAACCCGGTCTCCCACTTGGCGCGATGCGGTGTCGGCTCTTAACCTGCTGCCACAGTCTAGGGGAGCCGGTCATGGCGCGCATACTCATCAAGGGCCTCGGCCTCGTCTTTTCCGGCGATTTCGCAGCGCCGCGTCTCGATGCGGATGCGATCCTGATCGAAGGCGGAAAGATCGCCGGCATCGGCACCGCCCAGGATTTCGAAGCCGAAACCACCATTGATGCGCAGGGCTGCGCCGTCATGCCCGGCCTCATCGACAACCACGTCCACCCCGCCTTCGGCGACTGGACGCCGCGCCAAAACCAGCTCGGCTTCATCGAGGCGATGGTCCATGGCGGCACCACCACGCTGATCTCCGCGGGCGAGGTGCATCTGCCCGGCCGCCCCAAGGACGCCGTGGGCGTGAAGGCGCTGGCCATCGCCGCCCAGCGCTGCTTCGCCGCCTTCCGCCCCATGGGCGCCCGCGTCCTCGCCGGCGCGCCCGTGCCCGAGCGCGGCTTCACCGAGGCGGACTACCAGGAGATGGCGGCCGGCGGCGTGACCCTGCTGGGCGAAATCGGCCTCGGCACGCTGAAGGAAGCCAACGAGGTGGTGGAGACCATGGGCTGGGCGCGCAAGGCCGGGCTCAACGCCATGATCCATTGCGGCGGTCCCTCCATCGCCGGCTCCAACCTCATGCAGGCCGAGGTGGTGATCGCCGCCGATGCCGATATCGTCGCCCACATCAATGGCGGCCCGACCTCGCTGCCCGCCGCCGAACTCACCAAGGTGATCGCGGGCACGAGCCGCGCCATCGAGATCGTCCACAACGGCAATCCCCGCAACGCCATCCATGCGCTGAAGGTGCTGACCGAGATGGGGCGGCTGGACCGCCTGGTGCTGGGCACGGACAGCCCGGCGGGCTCGGGCGTGCAGCCGCTCGGCGTCATGCGGACCATCTCGCTGCTCTGCTCGCTGGGCGGGCTCGATCCGGCGATCGCCATCGCGGCGGCGGGGGGCAATACGGCGCGTTGGCGCAACATTCAGGCCGGCGTGATCAAGCTCGGTGCCGCGGCCGACCTGGTGTTCCTCGACGCGCCCATCGGCGGCGCGGGCAGCGATGCCAGCGAGGCCTTCACCTACGGCGAGTTGCCCGGCATCGGCATGGTGATGGTGGATGGCGAGGTGAAGACCATGCGCAGCCGCAACACGCCGCCGGCCGCCCGCATTCCCCTGCCCGCTTCTACCAGGTGAAGCCGAATTTCTGATCCCAAGCATTGCCCGCCGCTTGCAGGGCGAACTCAGCCTTCCGCTGGCTGTCGATGATGGTCCAACTCACCACCCGCGCGCCCAGGGGAATCCGATAGACGAGCACGGTGAAGAGGAGGGCTTCCCGGTCTTGCAGCGACACCGTCGGGTCCAGAAGCTGGTTCCCGTAGGGAGCGACCAGGTTGATCACCTCCTGGATCGAGTTGACGACGTTCGCCGGCGTGGGCGGGGCCGCCCCGCCCATGATCGGGCCTGCCGCGTGCGAAATGCGGTTGTCCTGGATCGTCGTCGACATCGGCCGTCTCCAAATTTTGAAACTTCCACATCCAACAGCATCAGGGGCGAAAAGTTCAAATGAAGATCAGAAAAATCCACATCACCGTCGAGGAAACCCGCCTGGAGATGGGCCGCGAGGTCTCGCCCCCCATCCGCCGCGCCATCGCCGCCATGGTGCTGAAAAACCCCTTCGCCGGCCGCTATGTCGAGGACCTCTCGGAGCTGATCGAGGCCAGCGTGCCGCTCGGCGCCGAGCTCGCCGCGCGCGCCATCGCGGCGCTGGGCATCCCGGGCGATCAGGTGCAGAGCTTCGGCAAGGCCGCGATCGTGGGCGAGGAGGGAGAGCTGGAACACGCCGCCGCCCTGCTGCACCCCAAGATGGGCGCGCCCGTGCGCAGCGCGCTCGGCAAGGGCCCGGCGCTGATTCCCTCGGCCAAGAAGCGCGGCGGCCCCGGCACGCCGATCGACATCCCGCTCGGCCACAAGGACGCCGCCTTTGTCCGCAGCCATTTCGACGCGATCGAGGCGCGGATCACCGATGCGCCGATGCGCGACGAGATCCTTCTGTGCCTGGCGCTCACCACCGGCGGGCGGCCTTTGCCGCGCGTGGGCGGGCTGACGGTGGAGACGATGATCGGCCAGGACGGGCTTCGATAATCAGGTGAACTTTCGGTAAGCGTCACTTATGCTGCACTGCATGCATGACGCCATCCGCTTCACCCTGAACCAGAATCCGCGCGCATTGCCGCGCGAAACCCCGCCCACCCAGACCCTGCTCGACTGGCTGCGCGCGCAGGGGATGACCGGCACCAAGGAAGGCTGCGCCGAGGGCGATTGCGGCGCCTGCACCGTGGTGCTGGAGGGCGCGGATGGCAGCCGCACCCCCATCAATGCCTGCCTCTGCACCCTCGGCCAGATCCATGGCCGCGCCATCCGCACCGTGGAGGGCTTGGGGCCTGATCACCCCATCCCGCGCGCCCTGGCCGAGGCCGACGCCACGCAATGCGGCTTCTGCACCCCCGGCATCGTCATGTCCGCCTGGGCGCATGCGAGCGAGGGCGGCGAGGCGCATGAAGCGCTGGCCGGCAATCTCTGCCGCTGCACCGGCTATCGCCCGATCCTCGACGCCATGGCGGGAATCGCCGCCGAGGACGCCACGCCGCCCGCGCTCGAACCCATCCCCGGCGCGCGCTTCGGCGGCTTCCATTTGCCCGCCACCCTGGGCGAGGCGCTGGCCCTGCGCGCGGCCCATCGCGGCGCCTGGCTGCTCATGGGTGGCACCGATCTCGGCCTGCGCTTCTCCGAGCATCGCGAGCATCCGGCCGAGGTGATCTGCCTGCTGAACGTGGCTGACATGCAGGGCATCACGCGCGCGCCCGAGGGCCTGCGCATCGGCGCCGCCGCCTCCTATGCCGAGTTGCTCGCCACCTGCCGCGCCGATGAGGATTTCGCACCCCTCGCCCCCTATCTCGCGCGGCTCGGTTCGCGGCAGATCCGGGGCCTCGGCACCGTCGCCGGCAATCTCGGCACCGCCTCGCCCATCGGCGACGCGCTGCCCATCCTGCTGGCGCTGGAGGCGGAGGTGGAGCTGGCCGCGCCGCGCGCCACGCGGCGGATGCGCGTGGAGGATTTCCTCACGGGCTATCGCCGCAACGCGCTGGCGCCCGACGAACTGATCCTCGCCATCCACCTGCCGCGCCCGCCCTCTGGCGCGCTGCTGGTGGCGGAGAAGCTCTCGCGCCGGCATGACCAGGATATCAGCGCCGTCTCCCTCGTCGCCTGCCTCACGCTGGAGGAGGGAATGGTGCGCCAGGCGCGGCTCGCCTTCGGCGGCATGGCCGCCAAGGCCGAACGCGCGCTGGCCGCCGAGGCCGCGCTGCAAGGCCGCATGCTGGATGACGCGGCGATGATCGCGGCCGGCGCGGCGCTGCATTTCACGCCACTCAGCGATGCCCGCGCCAGCGCCGCCTATCGGCTGGAGGCGGCACGCGGGTTGCTGCGCCGGGTGGCGCTGCGCCACACCCATCCCGAGCTGGCCGCCGAGGTCCACGCATGAACGCGCCGCTCCGCTTCGCCGGCCAGGCGCTGCGTCATGACAGCGCGCTGAAGCACGCGACCGGCCAGGCCCGCTTCCTCGACGACCTGCCCGAGCCCGCCGGCACGCTGCACGCGGCCCTCGCCCTCTCGCCGGTGGCCCATGGGCGGCTGCTCGGCCTCGACACGACGGCTGCCGCGGCCCTGCCGGGCGTGGTGCGCATCATCACCGCCGCTGACATTCCCGGCGAGAACGACATCGCCCCCATCGGCAGCGGCGAGGCGATGCTGGCCGAGGGGCTGGTGGAACATCACGGCCAATCCCTTGCCCTGGTGGTGGCCGAGACGCGCGATGCGGCGCTGCGCGCGGCGGCCGCGATCCAGCCGCGCATCGAGGCGCTGCCGCCCGTGCTGACCATCGAGGAAGGGCTGCAGCGGGAGGCCTGGATCATCCCGCCGCAAACCATCCGCGAGGGCGATGCCGCCACGGCGCTGGCCGCCGCGCCGCACCGGCTGCAAGGCGAATTCTACGCCGGCGGGCAGGAGCATTTCTACCTTGAAGGCCAGATCGCGCTGGCCATTCCCGGCGAGGATGGCGAGATGCTCGTCCATTCCTCCACCCAGCACCCGACCGAGGGGCAGCACGTCATCGCGCGCGTGATGGGCGTGCCCTATCACCGCGAGACCGTGCAATGCCGCCGCATGGGCGGCGCCTTCGGCGGCAAGGAGAGCAATGCAAGCTGGGTCGCGGCAGCCGCCGCAGCCGCCGCGGCCCTCACGGGGCGCCCGGTGAAGCTGCGCCTGCCCCGCCGCGCCGACATGGCCGCGACCGGCAAGCGCCACCCCTTCCTCTATCGCTGGGATGTCGGCTTCGACGCCACGGGAAGATTGCTCGCGCTGGATGCGCTGCTGGCCGGCGATGGCGGGCACAGCCTCGACATGTCCGGCGGCGTGGTGTTCCGCGCCGTCACGCACGCGCTCAATTGCTACGCCGTGCCGGATGTGACGCTGACGGCCTGCGCCGTGAAGACCAACCATGTCAGCAACACCGCCTTCCGCGGCTTCGGCGGCCCGCAGGGCGCGCTGCTGATGGAGGAGGTGCTGGCCGCCATCGCCGCGCATCTCGGCCGCGACGTGGAGGAGATCCGCGCCATCAACATCGCGGACCGCACGCCCTATGGCCAGGCGCTGGAAGCTGGCCTCATCCGCCGTGTCCATGCGGAAGCCAAGCGCGACGCCGGCTGGGCGGAAAAGCAGGCCGAGATCGCCGCCTTCAACGCGACGCACCCCACGCTGCGGCGGGGCCTCGGCAGCTTCGTCTGCGCCTTCGGCATCAGCTTCGGCATCCCGCACCTGAACCAGGCGGGCGCGCTCGTGCACATCTACACCGATGGCTCCATCCGCCTCGCCCATGGCGGGACCGAGATGGGGCAGGGGCTCTTCATCAAGGTGGCGCAGGTGGTGGCGGAGGTGTTTTCCGTCCCCGTCGAACAGGTCGGCATCAGCGCCACCACGACAGCCGAAATCCCCAACACCAGTGCCACCGCCGCCAGCACCGGCAGCGACCTCAATGGCTGGGCGGCGCATGCCGCCGCCACCACGCTGCGCGAACGCATGGCAGGCGTCGCCGCCGAGCGCTTCGGCTGCGCGCCGGAAGAAGTGATCTTCGAGAACGGCGCCGTCTTCCCCGCCAAGCCCGGCAGCAATGAGCGCCTGAGCTTCGGCGACCTCGCCAAGCTCTGCTGGAAGGCCCGCGTCAGCCTTTCCGCCACCGGCTTCTACAAGACGCCCGACATCCACTGGGACGCCCAGGCCATGCGCGGCGAGCCCTTCTTCTATTTCAGCTACGGCGCCGCCGTGGCCGAAGTGATCCTGGACACGCTCACCGGCGAGCATCGCTGTCTCTCGGCGCATCTCGTGCAGGATTGCGGGCGCAGCCTGAACCCGGCGATCGACCTCGGCCAGATCGAGGGCGCCTTCGTCCAGGGGCTCGGCTGGCTCACCAGCGAGGAATTGTTCTGGGATGCCGAGGGCCGGCAGCGCAACCTCGGACCATCCACCTACAAGATCCCGGGCTCGCGCGATGTGCCGCCCATCCTGCGCACCCGCCTGCTGGAAGGCGCCCCCAACCGGGCCGCCACGATCTTCCGCAGCAAGGCCGTGGGAGAGCCGCCGCTCCTCCTGGCGACGGCCGTGGTGAACGCGCTCCGGGCCGCGGCGGGGGTCGTGCGATTGGACCTGCCGGCCACCCCCGAACGGCTTCTGCTCAATTTGCGGGCACAAAAAACCAACCGGTGAAAGGCGCTTGCAAGCCTCCTTCGGCCTCGCCATACAGGCGGCAAGGTGGCCCGCGAATGTGGCAACCCAGATATGCAAGGGACAGGTCCGGGTGAGCGATACGATCCTTGAAACGCAAGGGCTGACGAAGGAGTTCCGCGGCTTTCTCGCGGTGCAGGGCGTCAACCTCTCCATCCGGCGCGGGACGATCCATGGGCTGATCGGCCCCAATGGCGCGGGCAAGACCACCTGCTTCAACCTGCTGACCAAGTTCCTGATCCCGACGCGCGGCACCATCACCTATGACGGCCGCGACATCACCAACATGAAGCCGGCCGAGGTCGCGCGCCTCGGCCTGGTCCGGTCCTTCCAGATCTCGGCGGTCTTCCCGCACCTGACCGTTCTCGAGAATGTCCGCGTGGCCCTGCAGCGCGCCCGCGGCAACAGCTTCGACTTCTGGCGCGCGGATTCGGTGCTCAAGCAGTTCGACGGCCGCGCCCGGGAATTACTGGATGATGTGGGCCTGACGGAATACGCGGAACTCCAGGCGGGCTCGCTGCCCTATGGCCGCAAGCGCGCGCTGGAAATCGCCACCACGCTGGCCCTCGAACCCACCATGATGCTGCTGGACGAACCCACCGCCGGCATGACGCATGAGGATGTGGACCGCATCGTGACGCTGGTGAAGCGCGTCTCCAAGGGCCGCACCGTTCTCCTGGTCGAGCATAATCTGAAGGTCGTCGAAGGCCTTTGCGACAACATCACCGTCCTCGCCCGCGGCGAGGTCCTGGCCGAAGGGGACTATATGAGCGTGAGCCGCAACCCCGAGGTGCAGGCCGCCTATCTCGGCACCGATCCCGCCTCGGTCGGCGCGCCGGAGGCCACCGCCCATGGCTGAGCCCCTGCTGAAGGTGGAGGGCCTGGAGGCCTGGTACGGCGAAAGCCATGTCCTGCACGGCGTCGGCCTCGAAATCCACGAGGGCGAGGTCATCACGCTGCTCGGCCGCAACGGCGCGGGCAAGACCTCCACGCTGCGCGCCATCATGGGCCTGGTGGGCCGCCGCGCGGGCTCCATCCGCTATGAGGGGCAGGAGACGATCAACCTCCGCTCCGACCTGATCGCGCGCGCCGGCATCGCCTATTGCCCGGAGGAGCGCGGCATCTTCGCCTCGCTCGACGTCACGGAAAACCTGATGCTGCCGCCGGTGATCCGGCCGGGCGGGCTCTCCATCGAGGAAATCCACACGCTCTTCCCCAATCTGAAGGAGCGCGCGCGCAGCCCGGGCACCAAGCTCTCGGGCGGCGAGCAGCAGATGCTGGCCATCGGCCGCATCCTGCGCACCGGCGCCAAGCTCCTGCTGCTGGATGAGCCCTCCGAGGGCCTCGCACCGGTGATCGTGCAGCAGATCGGCCGCACGATCCGCGAGCTCAAGACGCGCGGCTTCACCGTGCTGCTGGTCGAGCAGAATTTCCGCTTCGCCCAGACCGTGGCCGACCGCCACTACGTCATGGAGCACGGGCATGTCGTGGATATGGTGCCGAACTCCGAGCTCATGTCCTCGCTGGACCGTCTGCACGAATACCTGGGCGTCTGACCCGGGAAATGACAACGAGAGGGAGCTGAGACGATGACCGAAGCCACACGCCGCAGCCTGATCGGCGGCATTGCCGCCGCACCTTTGCTGGCCACGCCGCTCTCGGCCCGTGCCCAGGCGGCGAACACGATCCGCATCGGCGTGCTGACCGACCTCTCCGGCACCTTCCGCGACCTGAACGGCCCCAACACGGTGGCGGCCACGCGGCTCGCCGCGCAGGAATTCGCGGGCCGCGGCTTCAATGTGGAAGTCATCGTCGCCGATCACCAGAACCGCCCCGATGCCGGCGTGAACATCGCCCGCACCTGGTTCGACCGCGAGAATGTGGATGTGGTGGTCAGCCTCGCCGCTTCCTCGGTCGCGCTCGCCGTGGCCGATGTGGCGCGCGAGAAGAACAAGGTCGCCATCGCGACCTCCACCGCGACCTCGGACCTCACGGGCCGGGCGTGCAACGCGAACACGATCCACTGGGTCTACGACACCTACATGCTGGCCAAGACCAGCGGCGGCGCCACGGTGCGCGCGGGCGGCGACACCTGGTTCTTCATGACGGCCGACTACGCCTTCGGCCACGCGCTGGAGCGCGACACCTCGCAATTCGTGCGCGCCGCTGGCGGCCGCGTGGTGGGCAGCGTGCGCACGCCCTTCCCGGGCACCACGGATTTCAGCTCCTTCCTGCTGCAGGCCCAGGCCAGCCGCGCCAAGGTCATCGGCCTCGCCAATGCCGGCGTGGACACGATCAACTCCATCAAGCAGGCGGCCGAGTTCGGCATCACGCGGCGCGGCGTGAAGATCGCCTCGCTGCTGCTCTTCATCACCGATGTGCACGCGCTGGGCCTCGAAGTCGCGCAGGGCCTGGTGTGCGCCAACACCTTCTACTGGGATGCGAATGACCAGACCCGCGGCCTGACGCGGCGCATCCGCGCCATCGCCGGCGGCGACACGCCGGTCGCGATGAGCCATGCCGGCGATTACGCCGGCACGCTGCACTATTTGAAGGCCGTGGCCGACATGGGCGTCCCCGCCGCCAAGGCGAGCGGCCGCGCGGTGGTCGAGCGCATGAAGGCGATGCCGACGCAGGATGACGCCTTCGGCGCCGGCAGCATCCGCGCCGATGGCCGCAAGCTGCACCCGGCCTACCTCTACGAGGTGAAGACCCCGGCCGAGAGCCGCTACCAGCACGACTACTACAAGCTCCTGCAGACCTCGACGGCGGAGGAGGCCTGGCGCCCCCTCGCCGAAGGCGGCTGCCCCCTGATCCGCCCTTGAACTTCCGGCCCCGGCCATTTCACATCACGCAGGATACCAGATCATGACCGAGACCAGCCGTCGCAGCCTGATCGGCGCCGCCGCCACCGCCCCCGTCTGGGGCGCGCTGCCCTTCCGCTCCGCGCGCGCCCAGGCGGCGAACACGATCAAGATCGGCGTGATGAACGACCAGTCCGGCCTCTATCGCGATCTCTCCGGCCCCGGCTCGGTCCAGGCCGTGCGCCTCGCCATCCAGGAGAGCGGGATTACGCAGCGCGGCGTCAATGTCGAGGTCGTGGCGGCCGACCACCAGAACCGCCCCGATGTCGGCTCCACCATCGTCCGGCAATGGCTCGATCGCGATGGCGTGGACGTGGTCGTGGACGTGCCGACCTCCTCGGTCGCGCTCGCGGTCAACACGCTCGTGCGCGAGAAGAACAAGGTCTACCTGAATTCCGGCGCCGCCACCTCGGACCTGACGGGCAGCGCCTGCTCGCCCAACACCATCCACTGGACCTATGACACCTGGATGCTCGCCAAGAGCACGGGCGGCGCCATGGTGCGGGCCGGCGGCCAGTCCTGGTTCTTCATCACCGCCGACTACGCCTTCGGCCACGCGCTGGAACGCGACACCTCCGAATTCGTCCGCACCGCGGGCGGCCGCATCCTCGGCCAAGTGCGCACGCCCTTCCCGGGCACCACGGATTTCAGCTCCTTCCTGCTCCAGGCGCAGTCGAGCCGCGCGCAGGTCGTGGGCCTCGCCAATGCCGGCGGCGACACCATCAACACGATCAAGCAGGCGGCCGAATTCGGGCTGACGCGCGGTGGCCGCACCAAGCTGGCGGGTCTGCTGGTCTTCATCACCGACGTGCATTCGCTGGGCCTGCAGACGGCGCAGGGCCTGGTGCTGACCGAGACCTTCTACTGGGACCTGAACGACAAGACCCGCGCCTTCACCCAGCGCCTGGGCGCCATGCCCGGCAATATCCGCCCCTCCATGGTGCAGGCGGGCTGCTACTCCGCCGTGCTGCATTACCTGAAGGCCGTGGGCGACATGGGCGTGGCCGCCGCCAAGGCGAGCGGCACCGATGCCGTCGCCAAGATGAAGTCCATGCCGACCGAGGATGACGCCTTCGGCCCCGGCAGCATCCGCGCCGATGGCCGCAAGCTGCACCCCTCCTACCTCTTCGAGGTGAAGGCGCCGGCCGAAAGCCGTGGCGCCTGGGACTACTACAAGCTGCTCGGCACCACGCCGGCCGATGAGAGCTTCCGCCCGCTCGCCGCCGGCGGCTGCGCCCTCGTCCGCACCTGATCACCAACCGGGGGTGAGCGGGCGCAGACCCGCCGCCCCCCTCACGGGAGCCTCGTTCGATGACTGATTTCAACCGCCGCACACTCATGACCGGCGCCGCCGCCACCGCCGCCTTCGGCGCCCTGCCGAGCTGGCAGGCGCGCGCCCAGGCCGCGAACACCGTCAAGATCGGCGTGCTGAACGACCAGTCCGGCCTCTATCGCGACGTGAACGGCCCGGGCTCCGTCGCCTGCGTCCGCCAGGCCATCCAGGATTCCGGCGTCACCGCGCGCGGCATCAATGTCGAGGTGGTGGTGGGCGACCACCAGAACCGCCCCGATGTCGGCGCCACGCTGACCCGCCAGTGGATCGACCGCGACAATGTGGACGTCATCCTGGACGTGCCGACCTCCTCGGTGGCACTCGCGGTGAACACCATCGTGCGCGAGCGGAACAAGATCTTCCTGAACTCCTCGGCCGCGACGAGCGACCTGACGGGCGCGCAGTGCTCGCCCAACACCATCCACTGGACCTATGACACCTACATGCTCGCCAAGAGCACGGGTGGCGCCATGGTCCGCGCGGGCGGCGACACCTGGTTCTTCCTGACCGCCGACTACGCCTTCGGCCATGCGCTGGAGCGGGACACCTCCACCTTCGTGCGCGCTGCCGGCGGCCGCGTGGTGGGCGGCGTGCGCACGCCCTTCCCGGGCACGGATTTCTCGGGCTTCCTGGTGCAGGCCCAGGCCTCGCGCGCCAAGGTGGTCGGCCTCGCCAATGCCGGCGGCGACACCATCAACTCCATCAAGCAGGCGGCCGAATTCGGCCTGACGCGGCGCGGCACCAAGCTGGCGGCGCTGCTGATGTTCATCTCCGACGTGCATTCGCTGGGCCTCGAGACCGCGCAGGGCCTGGTCTGCACCGAGACCTTCTACTGGGACCTGAACGACCGCACCCGTGCCTTCACCGCCCGCGTGCTGCCGAACATGCCCGGCGCGCTGCGCCCCGGCATGGGCCAGGCCGGCTGCTACTCCGCCGTCATGCACTATCTCAAGACGGTGGCCGAGATGGGCGTGCCCGCCGCACGCGCCAGCGGCGTGGACACCGTGAACCGCATGAAGGCGCAGCCCACGGATGACGACGCGATGGGCCAGGGCAGCATCCGCCCCGATGGCCGCCGCATCCAGCCGAGCTACCTCTTCGAGGTGAAGTCGCCGCGCGAAAGCCGCGGCGCCTGGGACTACTACAAGCTGCTTCAGACCACGCCGGCCGAGGAGGCATTCCGCCCGATCGCCGAGGGCGGCTGCGCCTTCCTGCGCACCTGACCCGTCCACGGGGATGAGCGGGCGCGAGACCCGCCGCCCCACCACCGAGGGAGTTAAAGTCCAATGACCGAATTCAACCGTCGCAGCCTGATCGGGGGGGCAGCCGCCACCGCCGCCCTCGGTGCGCTGCCGCTCTCGGGCGCGCGCGCCCAGGCGGCCAACACCATCCGCATCGGCGTGCTCAACGACCAGTCGGGCCCGTATCGGGACATCTCGGGCCCCTATGGCGTGCAATGCGCCATGCAGGCTGTGGCGGAATTCGGCAATCGCGGCTTCAACGTCGAGGTGATCAACGCCGACCACCAGAACCGCCCCGATGTCGGCATCAACATCGCGCGCCAGTGGTATGACCAGGGCGTGGACGTGATCATCGACGTCCCCACCTCCTCGGTCGGCCTCGCCGTCGCCAATGTCGCGCGCGAGAAGAACAAGGCCTACATCAACACGGGCTCCGCCACCTCGGACCTGACGGGTGCGCAGTGCAGCCCGAACACCATCCACTGGATGTACGACACCTACATGCTGGCGAAGTCCACCGGTGCGGCCATGGTGCGCGCGGGCGGCGACAGCTGGTACTTCATCACCGCCGACTACGCCTTTGGCCACGCGCTGGAGCGTGACACCGGCGCCTTCGTCCGCTCGGCCGGCGGCCGCGTGCTGGGCGCCGTGCGCTACCCCTTCCCGGCGACGACCGACTTCTCCTCCTTCCTGGTGCAGGCCCAGGCTTCGCGCGCCAAGGTCATCGGCTTCGCCAATGCGGGCGCCGACACCATCAACAGCATCAAGCAGGCGGCCGAGTTCGGCGTGACGCGGCGCGGCACCAAGCTGGCCGCGCTGCTGATGTTCCTGCCCGACGTCCACTCCATCGGCCTCGAGACCGCGCAGGGCCTGGTGCTGACGGAAAGCTTCTACTGGGATCTGAACGACCGCACGCGCGCCTTCACCGAGCGCATGCGCCCGCGCCTGCGGGACGTGGTGCCGAACATGGCCTCGGCCGCCAACTACTCCTGCACGCTGCACTACCTGAAGGCGATCGCCGACATGGGTGTGGCGGCGTCCAAGACCTCGGGCGTCGAGGTCATCAACCGCATGAAGGCGATGCCCTGCGATGACGACGCCTTCGGCCCGGGCGTGATCCGCGCCGATGGCCGCAAGCTCTGCCCCTCCTACCTCTTCGAGGTGAAGTCCCCGCGCGAGAGCCGGGGCCGTTGGGACTACTACAAGCTGCTGCAGACCACCCCCGCCGAGGAAGCCTTCCGTCCCCTCGCCGAGGGCAACTGCGCCTTCCTCCGGACCTGAGGACGGCGCCCTCTCCCCACTCGCGGCCGGCCCGGGCGCTATGCTCAGGGCCGGCCGAAAATGCATCCAGGAAACGGACGACGCATGGAAGAGATTTTCGGCATCCCCACGCCGCTGCTGTTCGGGCAGCTGCTGTTGGGCCTCATCAACGGGGCCTTCTATGCGCTTCTGTCACTTGGGCTCGCCGTGATCTTCGGCATGCTCAACGTGATCAACTTCACCCATGGCGCGCAGTTCATGATGGGCGCCTTCGTCGCCTGGATGCTGCTGAACTACCTGGGCATCGGCTATTGGGGCGCGCTGATCCTCGCGCCGCTGATCGTGGGGCTGACAGGCGTCATCCTCGAACGCACCATGATCGCCCGATTGTACAAGCTCGATCACCTCTACGGCCTGCTGCTCACCTTCGGCGTCGGCCTCATCATCGAAGGCCTGTTCCGCAATGAGTTCGGCTCCTCCGGCATGCCCTACCGCATCCCGCCCGAGCTGACCGGCGCCTGGGACCTCGGCTTCATGTTCATGCCGATCTATCGCGGCTGGGTCGTCGTCGTCGCCATCGTGATGTGCCTGGCCACCTGGCTCGTCATCGAGAAGACCAAGATCGGCTCCTACCTGCGGGCCGCGACCGAGAACCCGGCGCTGGTCCAGGCCTTCGGCATCAACGTGCCGCGCATGATGACGCTGACCTATGGCGCGGGTGTCGCGCTCGCCGCCTTCGCGGGCGTGCTGGCCGCGCCGATCTATTCGGTGAACCCGCAGATGGGCGCCAACCTCATCATCATCGTCTTCGCCGTCGTCGTCATCGGCGGCATGGGCTCCATCCTCGGCTCCGTCATCACCGGCTTCGCGCTGGGCGTGATCGAGGGTCTCACCAAGGTGTTCTACCCGGAGGCATCATCCACCGTGATCTTCGTCGTCATGGCGATCGTGTTGCTGGCGCGTCCCGCCGGCCTGTTCGGGAGGAGCTGAGACATGGCGGCTCCCGGCGGTTTCAGCGGCACGGACTTCAAGCAGGAGGAAGCCTTCTTCCTCGGCTTCAGCAAGGCGCAGCTCCTGGCGTTCCTCGTGATGGTGGCCTTCATCGCGATCAGCCCCTTCTTCCTCTATCCCGTTTTCCTGATGAAGCTGTTGTGCTTCGCGCTCTTCGCCTGCGCCTTCAACCTGCTGATCGGCTATGTCGGCCTGCTCAGCTTCGGGCATGCGGCGTATTTCGGCATGGGCGGGTATCTCGCGGGCCACGCGGCCAAGGTCTGGGGCTTTACGCCCGAGGTCGCGATCCTGATCGGCGGCGCCACGGGCGCCGCGCTCGGCCTCGTCATCGGCTGGATCGCCATCCGGCGGCAGGGCATCTACTTCGCCATGATCACGCTCGCCTTCGCGCAGATGGTCTATTTCTTCTGCGTCCAGGCGCCCTTCACCGGCGGCGAGGACGGCATCCAGTCCATCCCGCGCGGCAAGTTCCTGGGCGTGGTGGATCTGGCGCCCGACCTCGCCATGTACTGGATGACGGCGGGCATCTTCCTGCTGGGCTTCCTGCTGATCCACCGCATCGTGCATTCGCCCTTCGGCATGGTGCTGAAATCCATCCGCGAGAACGAGCCGCGCGCGACCTCGCTCGGCTACCGCACGGATGACTACAAGCTGATGGCCTTCGTGCTCTCCGCCGCGCTGGCCGGCGTGGCCGGCGGGCTGAAGTCCATCGTCTTCGGCATCGCGACGCTGACGGACGTCTTCTGGACCATGTCGGGCGAGGTGGTGCTGATGTCGCTGGTCGGTGGCCTCGGCACGATCTTCGGGCCGGTGGTGGGCGCTGCGGTGATCATCACCATGCAGAACTACCTGGCCGAGTTCGGCGCCTGGGTCACTGTGATCCAGGGCGTGATCTTCGTGCTCTGCGTGCTCGCCTTCCGGCGCGGCGTGGTGGGCGAGATCGGCAATTGGCTGCGCGTCCGCCTCTGAGCCTGGCTTGAACCTGGGCGCCTTCCGGCCCCGGGCCGCCTCCCCCAGGGGAGGCGGCCCGGGGTTTTTTCTTGGCCGCGCGGTGGCGTGGTATCCGAGAAGAATGACCAATAAATTTACGATCGCTACTTTTTGACACAAAACGCTTGCACTCGCGTATAATTTAAGGTAATTCTCCTCGCATCGGATGAGCGGCCGCGACCCCCGCGCAGCGCCTCCGGTCAAGGCGGGGCGAAACCCCGCTCGCGAGGGACGAGCATGCTCAGGTTTTCCGCCTCTCGGCGCGCATCGCGTGCCGGCGCCCAGGACATGACCACCCTCGAATACGTCCTCGCCGCCGCCTTCGTCCTGGTCGCGCTCTTCGCCGCCATTCCCGCCGTGCCGCCCGCGCTGGCCGCACTGGCCCGCGCCCTCCTCGCCTGAGCGCCAAGGAGCACCCCCCATGTCCCGCTATCTCGTCACCGGAGGCGCCGGCTTCATCGGATCGCACCTGACCGAGGCGCTGCTGCGCGCCGGCCACCAGGTGCGCGTGCTGGATGACCTTTCCACCGGCCAGCGCCCGGCCGACCCCGCCATCGAGTTCCTGGAGGGCGATGTGGCCGATGCCGCGCTGATGCGCGCGGCGGTGGCGGGCATCGCCGGCATCTTCCACCTCGCCGGCATCACCGCGGAGGCGCGCTGCCAGGCCGCCTGGCCCCGCGCCCACCAGGTCAACCAGGGCGGCACCATCACGGTGCTGGAAGCGGCGCGCGAGGCCGGCGGCATTCCCGTCTGCTACGCCTCCTCCGCCGCCGTCTATGGCGAGCAGGGCCCGCGCGCGATCCAGGAGGCGGCGCGCGCCCGCCCGCATGGGCATGTCGGCGCGGACAAGCTGGGCTCGGAACAGCAGGCGGCCCTCGCCTTCGCGCTGCATGGCGTGCCCAATCTCGGCCTGCGCCTGTTTCACGTCTATGGCCCGCGCCCCGACGGCGCCCCCCGCCCCGACATCCAGCGCGACGTCGTCACCATCTTCGCCGAGCGCATCCTCGCGGGGCAGGTGATCACGCTGCATGGCGATGGCCAGCAGGTGCGCGACTTCGTCCATGTCTCGGACGTGGTGCGGCATTTCTTCGCGGGCATGCAGCTCCTGCAGCTCCAGCCGCAGGCGCTGGTGCTGAACCTCTGCACCGGGCGCGGCACGACGATGCGCGGCCTGGCCGACCACATGGGCGTCGTCGCCGGCCGGGTGCCGCTGGTGCAGTTCGGCCCGCGCCGCCCGGAGGACCGCCGCTCCGTCCTCGGCGACCCGAACGAGGCGATCCATGTGCTGGGCGTCGAGGCCGGCATGGACCTCGAGAGCGGGCTGCGCACCCTGTTTCCCGCGGCGCAGCCCTCGGTCCTGGAATGGGCGCGGCGCGCCCCGGCGCCGCCCAGGCCGCCCGGCGCCAGCTCGGCCGGCGCGGTGGCCGGCCGAGCCGTGCATCAGCGGGTGGTGTAGGCGGCCTCGATCATGATGGCGCTGAGCAGGGCATAGGCGGCGCGCCAGGCCGCCTCGACCTCGGGCGTGAAGCCGTCGCCCAGCCCCTGTTCCAGCGTCCAGAGAAGTGCCGTGCCGACGCTCGCGTAATGCGCGCGCGTGACGCCATACCCCACATGCCGCCGCGCCATGTCCTGCGCCACGGGGATCACCGTCTCGGGCCGATTCAGCCCGTTCACGACGAGCGCGAGCGCCGCCATCAGCTTGTGCCCTTGCAGCATCATGTCGCTCCTGGCGAAGAGCGGCGCGGTGGAGGGGTCGATCTCCCAGAGCCTTGCGTAGAACAGCTTCGCCGCGGTCTCCCGGATGGCCTCGACCTGGCGGAAGCTCTGCTGGACGAGAAGGATCTGGTCAGGCGTCATGCGGTGGTCCTGGATTTGGCCTGATATTGTAACGCATGAGATCGGCCCGCGTCACGCATGTCAGACCGGCACCTCGCCGGCCTCCTTCAACGTCGCCAGCACGAAGCTGCTGCGTGTCTCCTTCACGCCGGGCATCCGCAGCAGGCCGCGCGTGGCGAATTCGCCGAAGGCCTCCATGTCGGGGGCGAGGACGTGCAGCAGGTAGTCCATCTCGCCGCTCATCGTGTAGGCGGCGATGACTTCGGGCCGGGCGGCGAGCGCCGTGTGGAAGCGCTCCGCCACCTCCTCCGAATGGCTCTCCAGCGCCACCTGCACGAAGGCCTGCAAGGGCAGGCCGACCCGGGCCGCGCTGACGCGCGCGGCATAGCCCGCGATGACGCCCGCCTCCTCCAGCCGCTTCAGCCGGCGCTGGCAGGGCGTGGCGGAGAGGCCCACCTGCTCGGCCAGGGCGGTCACGGGCAGGCGGCCGTCCCGCTGCAAGGCCCGCAGGATGCGCCGATCCCCCGCATCCAGCGCGATCTGAGTGGATTTCGCCATTTGGCAGCCTGTCCTTGGTGAAAACCTGTCGTCATCCCCGCGTGTAGCAGCGCTTTCGGTGAGTTTCACCTGAAAACCCCCGCTACAACCCCTGCAACCCCCGCAGGAGACGATCATGGACATCCCGCCCGACCGCACCGACATCGCCGGCCGCATCTGCGAGGCGAACCCCATGGGCACGGATGGCTTCGAATTCGTCGAGTTCACCGGCCCCGACACGGCGCATCTGCGCGACGTCTTCGCCCGCCTCGGCTTCACCATGGTGGCGCGGCATCGCAGCAAGGACGTGACGCTCTGGCGCCAGGGCGACGTGAACTTCATCCTCAACGCCGAGCCCGCGAGCTTCGCGCAATCCTTCGGCCGCGTGCACGGCCCTTCCGCCTGCGCCATGGCCTTCCGCGTGGCCGATGCGGCCGCCGCCTTCGAGCGCGCCATCAGCCTCGGCGCCCGCCCTTTCCACGGCCGCGTCGGCCCCATGGAGCTGAACATCCCGGCCATCGAGGGCATCGGCGGTTCGCTGATCTATTTCGTCGATCGCTATGGCGCGCGCGGCAACATCTACGACGTGGATTTCAAGTGGATCGAGGGCGTGGACCCCCACCCCAAGGGCCATGACCTCACGGTGATCGACCACCTCACCCACAACGTCCATCGCGGCCGGATGGACGCCTGGGCCGGCTTCTACGAGCGCCTCTTCAACTTCCGCGAGATCCGCTACTTCGACATCGAGGGCAAGCTGACCGGCCTGAAGTCCAAGGCCATGACCTCGCCCTGCGGCCAGATCCGCATCCCCATCAACGAGAGCAGCGACGACAAGTCGCAGATCGAGGAATACCTCCGCGCTTACGGCGGCGAGGGCATCCAGCACATCGCCATGGGCACCACCGACATCTACGCGAGCGTGGAAGGCCTGCGCCGCGAGGGTGTCGCCTTCCTCGACACGCCCGACACCTATTACGAACTCCTCCCCAGCCGCCTGCCGGGCACCGACGAGGATTTCGCCCGCATGCAGCGGAACCGCATCCTGATGGATGGCTCGCCCAGCGGCGGCCGCCTGCTGCAGATCTTCACCAACACCGTCATCGGGCCGATCTTCTTCGAACTCATCCAGCGCAAGGGTGACCAGGGCTTCGGCGAAGGCAACTTCCGCGCGCTGTTCGAGAGCATCGAGCTGGACCAGGTGCGGCGCGGCGTTCTCAAGCCGGCGGCCGAATAGGGCCTCCGGCGGCTGGGGCCTCAGGCCCCAGACCCCGCCTTCGCGCGCTGACCCGCATCGCCGAACACCCAGCCGCCGCGCAACGCGATGCGGCAGGTGTCGCCGCGGTCGAGCGGCGCGGCCTCCGTCGCCTCCAGGCTGGTCTCGCCCAGGGCCAACAGCACGCGCCCGTTGAGCCGCGCCTGCACGCGGCCCGCGCCGGGTCCAGCCTCGGCCACGGCATCGCCGGGGCGGAGGAACAGCCGCGCCGGTCCGTCCGGCAGGGCCACGGGAATCGCATCCAGGCCTGGCAGCGCCAGATGCAGCACGCCGCCGCGCACCTCACCCGTCAGCCGCGTCGCCTCGCCCACGAAGCCCGCCACGAATTCATTCGCCGGCGCCTCCAGCAGCTCGCGCGGCGCGCCGAACTGGGCGATCCGCCCGCCATCCATCACGGCGATCCGGTCGGCCATCTCCATCGCCTCCTCCTGGTCATGGGTGACGAGGATGGAGGTGATGCCGAGGCGCTCATGCAGCCCGCGCACCCAGCGCCGCACCTCCTTGCGGACCACGGCGTCCAGCGCGCCGAAGGGCTCGTCGAGCAGCAGCAGCGCGGGCTCGATCGCCAGCGCGCGCGCCAGGGCCACGCGCTGCCGCTGGCCGCCGGAAATCTGCTCGGGGTAACGCGCGGCCAGCTGCGGAATCTGCACCAGCTCCAGCAATTCGGTGACGCGGCGCTGGATCTCCGCCTCCGCCGGGCGCTCGCGGCGCGGGCGCACGCGCAGCCCGAAGGCGACATTCTCGAAGACCGTCATGTGGCGGAACAGCGCGTAGTTCTGGAACACCACGCCGATGCGCCGCGCCCGCGCGGGCACGCGCGCCAGATCCGCGCCATCCACCCGGATCTCGCCGGCATCGGGAAGCTCCAGCCCGGCCAGCAGCCGCAGCAGGCTCGTCTTGCCGGAGCCGGAAGGCCCGAGCAGCGCCGCGAACTCGCCCTTGGCCAGCGTCAGGCTGACGCCATCCACCGCCACCACCTCACCGAAGCGGCGCGTGAGGCCGCGCAACTCGACGCTCATGCGGGGCCTCCCTGCAGGCGCCGCCCGATGCGCGCCTCCAGCAGCGTCTTCGCCCCCAGCGTGACCAGGCCGAGCAGCGCCAGCAGCGCCGCCACCGCGAAGGCGCCCACGAACACGTACTCATTGTAGAGGATCTCGACATGCAGCGGCATGGTGTTCGTCTGCCCCCGCACATGGCCCGAGACGACGGAGACCGCGCCGAATTCCCCCATCGCACGGGCGTTGCACAACAGGACGCCCGCCAGCAGCGCCCATTTCACATTGGGCAGCGTGACGCGCCGGAAGATGCTGAAGCCCGAGGCGCCGAGCGTCATCGCCGCCTCCTCCTCCTCCCGCCCCTGTTCCTGCATCAGCGGGATCAGCGTGCGCGCGACGAAGGGGAAGGTGACGAAGATGGTGGCGAGCACGAGGCCCGGCAGCGCGAAGATGATCTGGATGTCGTGCGCGCGCAGCCAGGGCCCGAGGAAGCCCTGCGCGCCGAAGAGCAGCACATAGACCAGCCCCGAGATGACGGGCGAGACGGAGAAGGGCAGCTCGATCAGCGTGGTCAGCAGCCGCTTGCCCGCGAAGTCGAACTTCGCGATGGCCCAGGCGGCGGCCACACCGCCCACGAGGTTCACCGGCACGGCGATGGCGGCGACGAGCAAGGTCAGGCGGATGGCGGCCCGCGTATCCTCCTCCACGATCGCGGCCAGCGCCGGCGCCCAGCCGCGCCGCAGCGCCTCGGCGAAGACGGCGGCCAGCGGCAGCACGAAGATGAGGAGGGCGAGGATCAGCGCGGCCCCGATCAGGGTGGCGCGCAGCCAGGCGGGCTCGGCCGCGGCGGGGCGTGCCGTCATGCCCGCCCCCGGCGCAGCCCGCGCTGCCAGAGGTTGAGCCCGAGCAGGATCACGAAAGAGAGCGCCAGCATGCCAAGTCCGATGGCGGCGGCGGCGGCATAGTTGAACTGCTCGAGCTGCACCACGATCAGCAGCGGCGCGATCTCGCTCACCATCGGCATGTTGCCGGCGATGAAGATGACGCTGCCATATTCCCCGACCGCGCGCGCGAAGCCGAGGCCGAAGCCGGTGATGATGGCGGGATACAGCGCCGGCAGCACCACCCGCGCCAAGGTCTGCCCGCGGCTGGCGCCGAGCGTCGCCGCCGCCTCCTCGGCCTCCAGCGAGAGGTCGCGCAGCACCGGCTCGACCGTGCGGACCATGAAGGGCAGCGCGACGAAGACCAGCGCCACGACGACGCCCGCCGGCGTGAAGGCAACCTTCCAGCCGAAAGCCTCGGCCAGCGGCGCGCCCAGCCAGCCATTGGGGGCAAACAGCGCCGTCAGCGCCAGGCCCGCCACGGCTGTCGGCAGCGCGAAGGGCAGGTCCATCACGCCATCCAGCACGCGTCGTCCGGGGAAGCGGTAGCGCGTGATCACCCAGGCGAAGAGCAGCCCGAGCGGCACGCTGGCCAGCGCCGCCAGCAGGGCCGCGCCGAAGGAGAGGCGGAAGGCCGCCAGCACCCGCGCATCCGTCAGCACGGCCAGAACGCCGGCCGCCCCCAGCTCCCACGGCTTCACCACCAGCGCGCCCAGCGGGATCAGCACGATCAGCCCCAGCCAGAGCAGCGTGGTGCCCAGCGCCAGGCCGAAGCCGGGAAGCGCCGCGCGCCTGCCGATCGTGGCGCTCAACGTCCGGGCCGATAGATGCGGTCGAACACGCCCCCATCGTCGAAATGGGTGCGCTGCGCCTCGCCCCAGCCCTGGAAGGCGTCATCGATGGTGACGAGCTCGATCTCGGGGAAGCGCTGCACCTGCGCCGCGCGCAGCCCGGCATCGCGCGGCCGGTAGAAGTGCCGCGCGGCGATGGCCTGGCCCTGCTGCGAATAGAGGTGCTGGAGATAGGCCTGCGCCAGGATGCGGGTGCCGCGCCGGTCCACATTCTGGTCCACCACCGCGACCGGCGGCTCGGCCAGGATGGAGAAGGGGGGATAGACGATCTGCAGCCCTGATTGCTGGAATTCCTGCAAGGCGAGATGCGCCTCGTTCTCCCAGGAGAGCAGCACATCGCCCTGGCCGCGCTGCACGAAGGTGGTGGTGGAGCCCCGCGCGCCCGTGTCCAGCACCGGCACCTGGCGATAGAGCTGCGCCACCGCCTGCTCGGCCGTGCGCGCATTGCCGCCGGGCTGGCGCAAGGCCCAGGCCCAGAAGGCGAGGTAATTCCAGCGCGCCCCGCCCGATGTCTTGGGATTGGGCGTGATGACGGAGACGCCGGGCTTCACCAGATCCCCCCAGTCGCGGATCGCCTTCGGGTTTCCGCGGCGGACCAGGAAGACGATGGTGCTGGTATAGGGCGCGCTGTTGTGCGGCAGGCGGCGCTGCCAGTCGCGCGCGAGCAGCCCGCGCTCGGCCACCGCGTCGATGTCATAGGCGAGCGCGAGCGTCAGCACATCGGCGGCGAGGCCATCAATCACGGCGCGCGCCTGCCGGCCGGAGCCGCCATGCGAGGTGTTGATGCCGGGTCGGGCATGCCCGCGGCCGGCCCATTCCGCGGCGAAGGCGGTGTTGAACTCGCGGTAGAATTCGCGCGTCGGGTCGTAGCTGACATTGAGCAGGGGCGGGGTTTGCTGGGCTGCGGCCGGCCCGGCGAGGGGCAAGGTGGCAAGCAGGGCGCGTCGGGGGAACGCGAGGCGGTTCATGGGGAAAGCCTCCAGGATTCTTCGCGAATTTGGAATCGAAATCAGCCGCTTCCGCGCCGTGACCGGCGGGGAGGGTGGCCCTGCCGGGAACATGGGGTATTCCACGCAAATTGAGAAGTGATTTTCCAAAGCACGATCGTCTATGATAGAAACATGCGCGCGCAGGGCGCATGGCCCGGGCCGAATCGCCGCTTTCGCGGGCAGGCGGGTGGCCCCCGCCCTCCCGGTGGCCCGGGGTCCCCTTGCGTGGCTGCCCCTCGCGCCGCATGAGCCTGCCATGACCTGGTCCCTCCTCGCCCGCGATCCGCTCAGCGGAGAGCTTGGCGTCATCGTCGCCACGCGTTTCTTCGCGGTGGGCGCGCTGTGCCCGCGCGTGGAGGCGGGGATCGGCGCGCTGGCCACCCAGGCGCTGATCAACCCGCTCTACGCGCCGCGCGGGCTTGCGTTGCTGCGCGAGGGCGCGGCGCCGGCCGAGACGCTGGCGGCGCTGCTGGCCGCCGATGCGGGGCGGGAAGCACGGCAATGCCATATCCTCGGCGCCGATGGCCGCATCGCCCAGCACACCGGCGCCGATTGCGTGCCCTGGTGCGGCGCGGTGAGCGCGGAAAACGTCTCCGTCGCGGGCAACATGCTGGCCGGCCCCCGCGTGGTCCAGGACACGCTGGCCGCCTTCCTCGCCGCCGAGCATCTCCCGCTCGACCTGCGGATGATCCAGGCCATGGAAGCGGGCGAGGCCGCGGGCGGCGATGCGCGCGGCAAGCAATCCGCCGCGCTGGTCGTGGCCTCGGCCGACCCCTACCCCGATCTCGACCTGCGCGTGGATGACCATGCCGACCCGCTGGCCGAACTCCGCCGCCTGCATGGCGTGGCGCAGCAGCGCTTCGTGCATTTCCGCCGCTTCCTGCCGGGCGCCGATCATCCTGGCGTTTTCGACCGGGACGTGATCGCCTCGGCGCTCAAGGCGGCGGGGGTGGCATGAACGCGCTGGAGGTGGACGGGCTCTGCATCGATTTCCACACCGAGCGCGGCGTGCTGCGCGCGGTGGATCACCTCTCCTTCTCCGTGGCACCCGGCCGGACGCTGGCCATCGTGGGCGAGAGCGGCTGCGGCAAGTCGGCGACGGCGCTGGCCGTGCTGGGGCTGCTCGCGGAAAACGCGGAGGTCTCGGGCACGCTCCGCCTGGCCGGCCAGGCGCTGACGCCCTCTGCGCAGCGCGCCGCGCGCGGGCGCGAATTGGCGATGATCTTCCAGGAGCCGATGACCAGCCTGAACCCCGCCTTCACCGCGGGCGAGCAGGTGGCCGAGGCGCTGCGCCTGCATGAGGGGCTGAATGCGCGCCACGCGATGGACCGCGCCATCGCCATGCTGGAGCGCGTGCGCATCCCCGAGGCCGCGCGCCGCGCGAAGCAGTATCCGCACCAGCTCTCGGGCGGCATGCGGCAGCGCGTGATGATCGCCATCGCGCTGGCCTGCAAACCCAAGCTCCTCATCGCCGACGAGCCGACCACCGCGCTGGACGTCACGGTCCAGGCGCAGATCCTGGCGCTGCTGGATGAGCTGAAGCGCGAGACCGGCACGGCGGTGGTGCTGATCACGCATGACCTAGGCGTGGTGCGCGATCACGCGGATGAGGTGGTGGTGATGTATGCCGGCCGCGTCGCCGAGCGCGCGCCCACCGCGCGCCTCTTCGAACAGCCCGAGCACCCCTACACCATCGGCCTGCTGGGCGCGGCGCCGCGCCTGGATTCCCGCCGCGCGCGCCTCGCTTCCATCGAGGGCACCGTGCCGGATCTGCGCAGCCCGCCGCCCGGCTGCCGCTTCGCGCCGCGCTGCCCCTTCGCCATCGCCGCCTGCGAGGCGACGCCGCCCCTGGCGGAGGCGGCGCCCGGCCACCTGGTCGCGTGCCATCGCGCGCCGCTGGATCAGGTGCTCGCGGCATGACGCCCCTTCTCGAAGCAAGCGGCCTGGTGAAGCACTTCCCCTTCCGCGACAGCCTGGGCCGCACCCGCGGCGCGGTGCGCGCGGTGGATGGCGTCTCGCTTGCCGTGCCGCAGGGCCGCGTGCTCGCCATCGTGGGCGAAAGCGGCTGCGGCAAATCCACTTTGGGCCGCCTGCTGCTGCGCCTGATCGAGCCCGATGCGGGCAAGCTTCGCTTCGACGGCGAGGATGTGCTGGCCCTTTCCCCTGCCGCGCTGCGCGCCAAGCGGCGCGAGATGCAGCTCATCTTCCAGGACCCCTTCGCCAGCCTCGACCCCCGCATGACGGTCGAGGCCGCGATCACCGAGCCGCTGATCCTCCACCGGCTGCATCGCGGCCGCGAGCGGGCGCGCGTGGCGGAACTGCTGGAGCGCGTGGGCCTGCGCCCCGAACTCGCGCGCCGCTGGCCGCATGAATTCAGCGGCGGGCAGCGCCAGCGCATCGCCATCGCCCGCGCGCTCGCCAGCGAGCCGCGCCTGATCATCGGCGATGAGCCCGTCTCCGCGCTGGATGTCTCCGTCCAGGCGCAGGTGGTGAACCTGCTGGGTGATCTGATCCGCGACCTCGGCCTCACCTTCGTCCTGATCAGCCACGACCTCGGTGTCGTCAGGCAGATCGCGGACGAGGTGGCGGTGATGTATCTCGGCGAGATCGTCGAGCAGGGGCCGGCCGAGGCGCTCTTCCACAATCCGCGCCACCCCTATACGCGCGCCCTGCTGGCGGCCGTGCCCGGCCAGGGCGGCACGCTCAAGCTGCTGGAGGGCGACGTGCCCTCGCCGGTGTCGCCGCCCTCCGGCTGCCGCTTCCACACGCGCTGCCCCTTCGTGCAGGACATTTGCCGCGAAGCAGCGCCCGCGCTGCTGGGCGAGACGCACCGCGCCGCCTGCCACCTGCAGGAGAGCCTGCCCGCCGCCACCCCGATCCGCGAAGCCGCCGCCGATGCGCGCCTCGCCCGACTGCAAGCCTATTTCACGGAGCAACCCGCATGATCCGCCGCATTCTTCTGGCCGCCTGCGCCGCCATCGGCCTCTCCGCCGGCATCGCCGATGCCCAGGCCCAAAACCTCCGCATCGGCCTGCGCGAGGATCCGGATATCCTCGACCCCACGCTGGCCCGCACCTTCGTCGGCCGCATCGTCTTCGCGAGCCTCTGCGACAAGCTTTTCGACATCAACGACAAGCTGGAGATCGTCCCCCAGCTCGCCACCGGCTACACCTGGGAAGACCCGCGCACCCTGCTCATCACCCTGCGCGAGGGCGTGCGCTTCCACGACGGCGAGGTGATGGACGCCGAGGCCGTGCGCTACAGCCTCAACCGCCACCTGACGATGCAAGGCAGCTTCCGCCGCAGCGAGATCAACACCATCGAGGCGATGGAGGTGGTGAGCCCGACGCAGATCCGCATCAAGCTCACCGCGCCATCCGCCCCCTTCCTCAGCCAGCTCACCGATCGCGCCGGCATGATCGTCAGCCCCCGCGCGTCCGAGGCCGCGGGCCGCAATTTCGGCAACCGGCCCGTCTGCGCCGGCCCCTTCCGCTTCGTCGAACGCGTGGCGCAGGACCGCATCGTGGTGGAGCGCTTCCCCGAATACTGGAATGCCGGCGCCATCCACCTGAACCGCATCACCTACCTGCCCATCCCCGACAGCACTGTGCGCCTGGCCAACCTGCAATCGGGTGCGCTGGAGATGGTGCAGACCATTGATCCCGATGACGTGCCGGCCGTCCGCCGCAACAGCCGCCTGCGCATCTCGATCAGCGACGAGCTGGGCTACCAGGGCATCACCATCAACACCGGCAATGGCGCCCGCGCCCAGACGCCGATCGGCCAGAACCCCCGCGTGCGCGAGGCCTTCGAACTCGCCATTGATCGCGATGCCGTGAACCGCGTGGTCTATGAGGGCATGTTCGCGCCGACCGCGCAGCCCGTGCCGCCGGCCAACGCCATGCACGTCCGCGACTTCCGGCCCGAGCCGCGCAACGTCGAGCGCGCCCGCGCCCTGCTGCGCGAGGCCGGAATCACCACGCCCATCCGCGTGGAGATGACCGTGCCCAACAACCCCGACCTTCGGCAGGTGGGCGAGGTGATCCAGGCCATGGTGCGCGAGGCCGGCTTCGAGCTGCGCCTGAACGCGACGGAATTCGCGACCTCGCTGCAAGCCGCCACGCGCGGCGAGTTCGAGCTGTACCTGGTGGCCTGGTCCGGCCGCGTGGACATTGACGGCAATCTCTGGGCCTTCACCCATTCGCGCGGCGCGCAGAATGACGGGCGCTACAGCAACCCCGAGGTGGACCGCCTGCTGGACGCCGCCCGCATCGAGCCCAATGCGGATGCCCGCCGCGCGCTCTATGCCCAGGCCTACCAGATCGCCTTCCGGCAGGACCGCCACCGCATCTACCTCTGGCACCGCAAGAACATCGTGGCGCATACGGCCCGCCTCAACGGCTTCGTGAACGTGGCGGATGGTCTCATCCGGCCCCAGGGCATGCGCTTGCAGTAGCGATGCGCATGATGGCAGCCCTCACAGCGGACAGCCTCGGCCGGCGCATCGCCACTGGCTTTGCTGCCGGGCCGATTCACGCGGCTGTCGCTGCGCGCCAGCCACGATCGGACCGGTGACATGGCCCTCTGGCTCCTCCGCCGCCTCGGGCAGGTGATCCCGACGCTGCTCATCCTCTCGGTGCTGGTCTTCGGGCTGCAGCAGCTCATGCCCGGCGACCCCGCGCTGATCCTGGCGGGTGAGGAGCGGGGCGATCCGCAGGTGCTGGCGCAGATCCGCGCCGAACTGATGCTCGACCGGCCGCTGATGGAGCAATACCTGCACTGGCTCTGGCGCGTGCTGCACGGGGATTTCGGCTTCTCCTGGCGCATCCGCATGCCGGTGGGCGAACTCATCCTGGAGAAGCTGCCCGTCACCTTCCAGCTCGCGGCGATGAGCTTCGTCATCGGCGTCGTCATCGGCGTGCCGGCGGGCGTGCTGAGCGCCGTCTGGCGCGACCGCCCCTCCGACTGGGCGATCAACGGCATCGCGCTCTTCGGCATTTCCATGCCGAATTTCTGGCTCGGCATCATGATGATCCTGCTCTTCTCCGTGCAGCTCGGCTGGCTGCCGCCCAGCGGCTACGTCCCGCTCTGGGAAGACCCGCTGATGAGCCTGGAGACGACGATCATGCCGGCCTTCGTGCTGGGCACCGGCGTCGCTTCCGTGCTGATGCGCCACACCCGCGCCGCCATGCTGGGCGCGCTCAGCCAGGACTACGTCCGCACCGCGCGGGCCAAGGGGTTGTCGGAAAAATTCGTCGTCGGCAAGCATGCGCTGCGCAACGCGCTGATCCCCGTGGTGACGCTCGGCACCATCGAGTTCGGCCGCCTGCTGGCGGGTGCCGTGCTGACCGAGCAGATCTTCTCCATCCCCGGCTTCGGCAAGCTCGTCGTGGATGCCGTCTTCAACCGCGACTACCCCGTGGTGCAGGGCGTGGTGATGGCGACCGCGCTGATCTTCGTGACCCTCAGCCTCATCGCCGACATGCTCTACATGGCCATCAACCCGCGGCTGCGCACGGCATGAGCAGCGCGGGCCAGATCGCCATCGAGACGGGCGAGAGCCCCGGCCGGCGCGCGCTGCGCCGCTTCGCGCAGCACAAGCTCGCCATGTTCGGCCTCGTCATCGTCGTCATCTTCGTGCTGGCCGCCGCGCTGGCCCCCTGGATCGCGCCCTTCGACCCCTTGGAGACCAGCTGGTCCCGCCTCCGCCAGCCGCCCTCCTGGACGCATCCCTTCGGCACGGATGAAAACGGCCGTGACGTGCTGAGCCGCGTGCTGCATGGCGCGCGCGCCAGCCTGATGGCGGGCGTCATCGCGGTCGGTGGTGCCGCGCTGATCGGCGTGCCCATCGGGCTGCTGGCCGGGCTCGGCGGCAAATGGATGGACATGGTGATCAGCCGCGTCGCCGATGCCATGCTCTCCATCCCCTTCCTGATCCTGGCCATCGCGCTGGCCGCCTTCCTGGGCCCCGCGCTCGAGAACGCGATGCTCGCCATCGCCATCTCCGCCTCGCCCATCTTCGTGCGGCTTGCGCGCGGCATGGCGCTGGATGCGCGCAGCACCGACTGGGTGGAGGCGGCGCGCGCCATGGGCAATCCGCCCTGGCGCATCGGCCTGCTTCATGTGCTGCCCAATATCCTGCCGCCCTTGCTGGTGCAGGCGACGCTGGCCATCGCGGAGGCGATCATCGCCGAAGCCTCGCTCAGCTTCCTCGGCCTCGGCCAGCAGCCGCCCAACCCCTCCTGGGGCTCGATGCTGAATTCGGCGCAGCGCTTCATCGAGAGCGCGCCCTGGCTCGCCATCTTTCCGGGGCTCGCGATCTTCCTGGTGGTGCTGGCCTTCAACCTGGTGGGCGATGGCCTCCGGGACGCTCTCGATCCGCGGAGCCAGAAGCGCTAGCCTCCCTGCAAATCAGGGAGCAAACGCATGACCAGTCGCCGCAACACCCTCGCCGCCGGCCTCGCGGCCGCTGCCGCCCTGCCCGGCGGCGTCACGCTGGCCCAGGCGCCCGCGACACCTGCGCCCGCCGCCCCGGCCGGGCCCGCGCTGCCCTACAAGCCGCACAGCGTCCGCACGCCGGATGGCCTCACCCTCGCCGCCTATGAGTACGGGAACCCCAACGGCCCCGCGATCCTCTTCCTGCACGGCTATGCCCAGGCCGCCCTCAGCTGGGACCGCCAGACGCGCGACCCCGCACTCGCGCGGGATTTCCGCATGGTGGCGCTGGACCTCCGCGGCCATGGCATGAGCGACAAGCCCGTCGGCAACGAGCATTACCGCCCCAACAAGCTCTGGGCCGATGACGTGAAGGCGGTGATCGACCAGCTGCAGCTGGCGCGCCCCACGCTGGTCGGCTGGTCCTATGCCGGGCGCCTGATGGGCGACTACGTCAGCGAATACGGCGCGGGCGCCATCGGCGCGATGAACTGGGTCGCCGCCACATCCTCGACTTCGGACACCTCGCGCTATGGCCGCGCGCTGCGCCACCTCGGCCCGATGGGCAGTCCGGACCCGGCCATCGCCATCGCCGCCACCATCGCCTTCCTGCGCGACTGCTTCGAGGTGCAGCCCAGCGCCAATGATTTCGAGGTGATGCTCTCCTTCAACATGATGGTGCCGCGCCATGTGCGCGTGGGCCTGGGCGGCCGGCCCATCACCTTCGAGGAGCGGCTGCGCACGGTGGATGTGCCCGTCCTCGTCACCCATGGCGCGCAGGACAAGGTCTCGGACATCAGCATGGGCCGGCACACCGCCGCGCTGATCCCCGGCGCGCGGCTCAGCGAATACAACTTCATCGGTCATG
>JAESGX010000238.1_pt1 | contig 30065 bp, 26 predicted proteins | sample 9269801 | NCBI WGS metagenome assembly JAESGX01 (sample SAMN16773122, study PRJNA677054) | algae metagenome | isolation source: Pleurocapsa minor GSE-CHR-MK-17-07R and co-occurring heterotrophs from wet... | place: USA: Lower Calf Creek Falls, Grand Staircase Escalante National Monument, UT ... | reverse complement strand
GCTGAAGCTGCTGCAGCACCAGTTCGACACCACCTTCGTCTATATCACCCACGACCAGTCCGAGGCGCTGGTGATGTCGGACAATGTCGCGGTGATGAACGCCGGCCGCTTCGAGCAGATCGGCACGCCGCAGGAGCTCTACCACGCCCCGGCGACCGCCTTCGTCGCCGGCTTCGTCGGCGACAGCAACCGCTTCGCCGGCCGCGCCGACGGCCCGGGCAGCGCCGTGCTGGAGACCGGCGAGCGCATCAGCGCCCCGCCGCGCGCCGGCGCCGCCCTCGCGGTGGGCGCGGCGGTCGACGTCTTCGTCCGCCCCGACGCCATCGCCGCCCGCCGCCCGACGGAGCTCAACGGCGAGGCCTTCAACCGCATCGACGGCGTCCTCGACAGCCACCTGTTCAACGGCGCCCAAAGCCGCGCGCTGGTGCGCACCGGCGACGGCCGGATGATCGAGGTCGGCTATCCGCGCCCCGGCTCGAGCGAGAACCTCGCCCCCGGCGAGGCGGTGGCGCTGACCTTCACCCCGGCGGACACGCTGCTCTTTCCGAAGAAGGCCTGAGCGCCATGGTGCAGAAGGATGCCCGCCGGCTCGCGCTCTTCCTGCTGCTGATGCCGTTTGCGCTGTGGATCCTGCTCCTCATCGTGCTGCCGCACCTCGGCATCGGCTACCTGTCGATCCGCGAGAAGATCGCGCCGCGCGTCTATGAGTTCGGCCCCGGCAACTACATCGACTTCATCTCCGAGCCGATCTACTGGAACACGCTGTTGCGGACCGCGACGATGTCGGTGCTCGTCACGGTGCTCACCCTCTTCATTGGCTTCCCGGTCGCCTACTACATCGCCAAGGTGGCGGGCCGGCGCAGCCGCGCCGGGCTGTTCCTGCTCTGCCTGATCCCGCTCTGGGTGAGCGACCTCGTGCGCGCCTTCGGCTGGATCGTGCTCCTGCGCGAGACCGGCGTCGTCTCCGGCTTCCTGCAGTGGACGGGGCTCGTCTCCGGGCCGGTGGAATTCCTCTACAACGACGCCGCCGTCATCATCGGCCTGATCTACACCGTCGTGCTGTTCATGATCGTGCCGATCGTCTCGACGCTCGACGGCATGGACGATGCCCTCATCGAGGCCGGCTACAACCTCGGCGGCGGCCGCTTCACGGTGCTGCGCCGCATCGTCATCCCCTATGCGATGCCCGGCATCGTCGCCGGCTGCATCGTCGTCTTCATGCTGACGGCCGGCAGCTACCTCACGCCGATCCTGCTCGGCGGCAAGAACTCGATGTGGTTCACCGAGCAGATCTATGACCAGTTCATCACCCGCTACAATTGGGAGTCCGGGGCGACCTTCGGCGTCGTGCTGCTCGCCTTCACGTCGTTCGTCGTCTGGCTCGGGCTGAAGCTCACCGGCCAGAACCTCGCCAACACCGTGGCGAAGGGCTGACGCCATGCAGGTCCTGACACGATGAACGTCGCCGCTCCCCAGACGCCGGCCCTGCGCTTCGCCTACCGGGCCTATGTGACGCTGTTCTTCCTCTATCTCGCAGCGCCGCTCGCCGCCGCCAGCGTCTTCGCCTTCAACGCCTCGATGTTCCCGGCGCTGCCGTGGAACGGCTTCACCCTCGACTGGTTCTTCTCCGACACCGAGCCGATGCTCGGCCTCTTCCACGATCGCCGGCTGCTGCAGGGCCTCGGCAACTCGTTCTATATCGGCATCATCGTCTCGCTTCTCTCGGTCGCCGTCGGCACCACCAACGCCTTCCTGTTCGAGCGCCACGACTTTCCCGGCAAGCAGGCGCTCTACGTGCTGATGATCGTGCCGCTCGTCATCCCCGGCGTCATCCTCGGCATCTCCATCCTCGTGTTCGCAAGCTTCATCGCCAACGAGGCGCGCGCGACGATGGACCTCCGGCTGAACCTGTTGCGGCCCGGGCTGTTCCTCGTCGTGCTCGGCCAGTTCTCGTTCCTGGCGACGATCACCACGCTGGTCATCGGCGCGCGCTTGCGCAAATTCGACACCACGCTGGAAGAGGCGGCGCTCAACCTCGGCGCCAGCCGCCTGCGCGTGCTCTTGACGGTGACGCTGCCGTTCCTGCGCCCGGCGATGATCGCCGCCGGCGTCGTCGCCTTCCTCGTCTCCTTCGAGAACTTCAACACCACCTTGATGCTGGTCGGCTCCGACTCGCCGCTCACCATCACCATGTACGACCGCATCGCCAAGGTCGGCTCAACGCCGGTGCTGAACGCCGTCTCGGTGCTGCTCATCATCGGCTCCGGCGCGCTGGCGTTGCTCAGCGTGCTGGTGCAGCGCGAGCCGAAACGGGCCGACGTCGAAAGCTGAGCGCGCAGCGGGCGAGACATCCCCGACCCTCACGGACGACCCACACCTCCCGGACGATCCGGCCTCACGGATGATCCGCAGCGGACGAACGATTCATGCCGGACGAACGATTCATGGCGGAGTTCGACTACATCATCGTCGGTGCCGGCTCGGCCGGGTGCGTGCTGGCGAACCGGCTGACCGAGAGCGGCCGCCACCGCGTGCTGCTGCTCGAGGCCGGCGGCAGCGACGAGCGCTTCTGGATCCGCACGCCGATCGGCTATGGCCGCATCTTCTACGACCCCTCGGTCAACTGGATGTACGTCGCCGAGGCAGACCCCGGCACCGCCGGCCGCGAGTCCTACTGGCCACGCGGCAAGGTGCTCGGCGGCTCGAGCTCGATCAACGCCATGGTGTTCATCCGCGGCCAGCCGGGCGACTTCGACGACTGGGCCGCCGCCGGCAACCCCGGCTGGGACTGGGCGGGTGTGCTTCCCTACTTCAAGCGCATGGAGACGAGCGACTTCCCCGGCGATCTGCACGGCCACGACGGGCCGCTGTCGGTGTCGGACGCGTCGCGCCACATGCACCCGCTCTGCCAGGTCTATCTGGAGGCCTGCCGGCAGCTCGGTTTCCCGACCGTCGCCGACCTCAACGGCGAGCCCGGCGACCGCGCCGGCCTCTATCCGCTGACCACCCGCGACGGCCGGCGCGAATCGACCGCCACCGCCTACCTGAAGCCCGCCCGCCGCCGCCCGAACCTCACGGTCGTCACGCAGGCGCAGACGACCCGCGTCCTCTTCGAGGGCCGCCGTGCCGTCGGCGTCGAATACCGCCGCAGCGGCGGTGCGCTCGAGACGGCGCGGGCAGCGGGCGAGGTGATCCTCTCGGCCGGGGCGGTGAACTCGCCGCAGCTGCTGCAGCTCTCCGGCGTCGGCCCCGCCGGCCTTCTGGAGCGCCACGGCATCGCCGTGGTGGCCGGGAACGACGCCGTCGGCGCCAACCTGCAGGACCACCTCGGCATCGACTTCCTCTACCGCTCGAAGCTGCCGACGCTCAATCAGGAGCTCAGTCCCTGGTGGGGCAAGCTGCTCGCCGGGATGCGCTATGTCGCGACGCGCGGCGGCCCGCTGGCGCTGTCGGTCAACCAGGGTGGCGGCTTCGTCCGCAGCCACCCCGGGCTCGCCCGCCCGAACCTGCAGCTCTATTTCTCGCCCGTCAGCTACATCAAGGCGCCGCCACGCACGCGGCCGCTGCTCAATCCCGACCCCTATCCGGGCTTCCTGCTCGGCTACTCCGCCTGCCGGCCGACGAGCCGCGGCGCCATCACGCTGCGCAGCGCCGAGCCGTTCGAGCCACCGGTGATCCGCCCGGGCTATCTCTCGACCAACCATGACATCGAGGAGATGGTGGAGGGTTCACGGCTGATGCGGCAGCTCGCCGCGACGCCGGCGCTGTCGGCGATCATCGACGCGGAGCTGCAACCGGGCGCCGCGGTGATGAGCGACGCCGAGATGGCCGACGATGCCCGCCAGCGTGCGGGCACGGTCTACCACCCCTGTGGCACCTGCATCATGGGGCCTGACCCCGCCACCGCCGTCGTCGACGCCCGCCTCCGCGTCCACGGCGTCGAGCGCCTGCGCGTCATCGACGCCTCGATCTTCCCGAACGTCACCTCCGGCAACACCAACGCCCCGGCGATCATGGTCGGCGAGAAGGGCGCGGACCTGGTGCTGGCGGACGCGCCGGGGCGGTAGGGGGGAAATAGGCAGGGCGAGCGCTGGCTGCCGTTGCAACCCCTCGATCGTCACCCCGGCCAAGGGAGGCGAAGCCGACCGCCGAGCCGGGGCCCAGCGTCAGAGTCCGCGCCACAGGCGCGGCTTTGGCGTCGCGCGTTCCGCGCGACACTCTTCTCCTGGCTCCCGGATCAGGCGCTCGGCTGCGCCTCGCTGGTCCGGGATGACGCCGGAGAGGTTACGCGCCAAGGGCGCGTTCCCCCTTCAGCTGCCCCCTGCCCAACCCTCACTTCATCGTCGGGATCGAGAATTCCGCGCCGTCCTTGATGCCCGAGGGCCAGCGGGAGGTGACCGTCTTCGTCTTGGTGTAGAAGCGGATCGCGTCCGGGCCGTGCTGGTTCAAGTCACCGAAGCCCGAGCGCTTCCAGCCGCCGAAGGTGTAGTAGGCGAGCGGCACCGGGATCGGCACGTTGACGCCGACCATGCCGACATCGACGCGGGCGGCAAAGTCGCGCGCGGCGTCGCCGTCGCGGGTGTAGATCGCGACGCCGTTGCCGTACTCGTGCTTGGAGGGCAGCGACAGCGCCTCCTCGTAATCCTTGGCGCGCACCACCGACAGCACCGGCCCGAAGATTTCCTCCTGGTAGATGCGCATGTCGGGCGTGACGTTGTCGAACAGCGAGCCGCCGAGATAGAAGCCCTCCTCGTAGCCCTGCAGGCGGAAATTCCGCCCGTCGACGACGAGCTTCGCGCCCTCCTCGACGCCGAGGTCGATGTAGCCCTTCACCTTGTCGCGGTGGGCCTTCGTCACCATCGGGCCGAAATCGGCCGACGGATCGGTCGACGGGCCGACCTTCAGGGTCTCGACGCGCGGGATCAGCTTCTCCATCAGGCGGTTGGCGGTCGCCTCGCCGACGGGCACGGCGACCGAGATCGCCATGCAGCGCTCACCGGCCGAGCCGTAGCCGGCGCCGATGAGGGCGTCGACCGTCTGGTCGAGGTCGGCGTCGGGCATGATGATCATGTGGTTCTTGGCACCGCCGAAGCACTGGGCGCGCTTCCCCGTCGCTGCGGCGCGGGCGTAGATGTACTCGGCGATCGGCGAGGAGCCGACGAAGCCGATCGCCTTGATGTCCGGGTCGTCGAGAAGGGCGTCGACGGCGACCTTGTCGCCGTTCACCACATGGAAGATGCCGGGCGGGCCACCGGCCTCGATGAAGAGTTCGGCGAGCCGCATCGGGCAGGACGGGTCGCGCTCGGACGGCTTCAGCACAAACGCGTTGCCGCAGGCGATCGCGGGGGCTGCCTTCCACAGCGGGATCATCGCCGGGAAGTTGAACGGCGTGATGCCGGCGACGACGCCGAGCGGCTGGCGCAGCGAGTACATGTCGATGCCGGGGCCGGCGCCCTCGGTGTACTCGCCCTTCAGAAGATGCGGGATGCCGCAGGTGAACTCGACCACCTCGAGGCCGCGCTGCAGGTCGCCGCGGGCGTCCGGCAGCGTCTTGCCGTGCTCGCGGGCGATCAGGTCGGAGAGCTCGTCGGCATTCGCCGTGCAGAGCTCGAGGAAGCGCATCATCACGCGGGCGCGGCGCTGCGGGTTGGTCGCGGCCCACGCCGGCTGCGCGGCCTTGGCGTTCTCGACGGCGGCGCGCACCTCCTCGACGGAGGCGAGCGCGACGTGGCCGCGGACTTCGCCGGTCATCGGCTGGAAGACCTCGGCGGTGCGGCCGGAGCGGCCGGCGACGGCCTTGCCGCCGATGAAGTGTCCGATCTCGAGCATGGGGTCTCTCCCGAAGAAATGCGTCTCCCGGCACGGATCGGGCCGAGCGTGGCCTTGGTGATGACGCTTCCATCCGCGCACAGCAAGACGCAATATCGCGCAGCCGTTGTGCGGAAAGCGATGCCCGTCGACCGGACCAACCGGGACGGCGGGTGAGGCGGGAGTCGTGAATGGACTGGGACCGGCTGCGCGTCTTCCTCGCCGTCGCCCGCGCCGGCCAGATCCTCGGCGCGGCGCGGCGGCTCGGGCTCAACCACGCCACCGTCGCCCGCCAGCTCGACGCGCTCGAGGCCGGCCTCGGCACTATGCTCGTCGAGCGCGGACCCTCTGGCTGCACGCTGACGGCCGCCGGCGAGCGCCTCGCCGCCACCGCCGAGCGCATGGAAGCCGAGGCGCTCGCCGCCGAGGCCGAGCTCGCCGAGGGCGGCGGCGGCGTCAGCGGCACGGTCCGCGTCGGCGCGCCGGACGGCCTCGGCAACTACTTCCTGGCGCCGGAACTCGCCCGGCTCGCGAGCCTGCACCCCGGCCTCGTCGTCGAGCTGGTGCCGTTGCCGCGCACCTTCTCGCTGTCGAAGCGCGAGGCCGACGTCGCCATCGGGCTGGAGCGGCCCGTGCGCGGCCGGCTCGTGGCGACGAAGCTCACCGACTACACGCTCGGCGTCTACGCCACGCGCGACTATCTCGAGGCGCACGGGCGGCCGGCATCGAAGGCAGAGCTTTCCGGCCACGTCTTCGTCTCCGGCGTCGACGACTTCTCCTATTCGGCGGCGCTCGACTACGCTGCCGCCTTCGAGGGCACGGCGGCGGCGCGCTTCCACTGCGCGAGCGTCGTCGGCCAGGTCGAGGCGGTCCGCGCCGGCCATGGCTTCGGCATCGTCCACGACTATGTCGCCGCCCGCCTGCCCGAGCTGGTGCCGATGCTGCCGGAGATCACCTTCCGGCGCAGCTACTGGCTCGTCACCCATCCCGACACCAGCCGCAGCGGCCGCGTCGCCACCGTCACGCGGGCGATCACCCAGCGCGTCCGCGAAGAACGCCGCCTGTTCGCCGCGCCGGGACGCGGGTGAGGACGCGGAAGGGCCGCCGTGGAGATTGTAGCGCTTCCAGTGAACGGACCGGCACCACAGGTGCCGCGTGGGGCAACACTGTCGTGAGCAATTCCAGACTAGCCACGCCGTAGATTGGACGCATGATAGAGTGCGCTGTGCCGCCCCGTCGGGTGGCTCCGGCCGACCGATCTCCGGGGAACCTCCGCCATGAAGCTCTTCATCGCCGCCGTCACGACGCTCACGCTTCTCGCGAGCGCCGCCTCCGCCGACCCGATCGCCGACCGCCAGAAGCTGATGAAGGGCATCGCCGATGCCACCAAGGCCGCGGCCGAGATGGTGCAGGGCAAGACGGCGTGGGACGCCGCCGCCGCCAAGGCCGCCATGGCGACGATCGCCGCCAACTCGGAAATCTTCCCGACGCTGTTCCCGGCCGGCACCGAGACCGGTGGCGACACCGAGGCCGCGCCGAAGATCTGGCAGACGAAGGCCGACTTCGACGCGATTTCCGCCAAGATGGCCTCCGCTGCGCAAGCCGCCGGCACGGCAGCCGATGGCGGGCTCGACGCCTTCAAGCCGGCGTTCGGCGCGATGGCGGCCAACTGCAAGGCCTGCCACGAGGGCTACCGCATCCAGAAGAACTGAGCGCGGCCATGCGCCGCCTGCTGCTGCTCGTCGTCCTCGCCGCCCTCGTCGGCGGCGGGGCGTTCTGGTGGCTGACCGAGCCGAAACGCGTCGACGCCGCGTCGCTGCCCGCCCACACGCCCGATCTCGCCAATGGCGAGCGGATGTTCTGGGCCGGCGGCTGCGCGTCGTGCCACGCCCGGCCCGGTGCGCAGGGCGACGACAAGCTCGTGCTCGCCGGCGGCCTCGAACTGCCGACGCCGTTCGGCACCTTCCGCGCCCCCAACATCACGCCCGACCGCGCCACCGGCATCGGCGGCTGGTCGCTCGCCGACTTCGTCACCGCCATGAAGGACGGCACCTCGCCGGACGGGCGGCACTATTATCCGGCCTTCCCCTACACGTCCTACCAGCGCATGCGGACGGAAGACCTGATCGATCTCAAGGCCTATCTCGACACGCTGCCGGCGGCCGGGAACGTCGTCGCCGGGCCGGACCTCGCCTTCCCCTACAATGTCCGCCGCGGCCTCGGCCTCTGGAAGCTCCTCTATCTCGACGGCGAGCCCTACCGGCCGAACCCGGCCTATTCCGAAATTGCGCAGGCGGGCGGCTACCTCGTCGAGGGCGCCGGCCACTGCGGCGAGTGCCACACCCCGCGTGACGTCTTCGGTGGCATGGAGCGCGATCGCTGGCTCGCCGGCGGCCCGTCACCCGAGGGCAAGGGCACGATCCCGGGCATCACGCCGGTCGCCGGTGCCTTCGGCGACTGGTCCGAGGGCGAGATCGCCTACGCCCTCGAGAGCGGCTTCACGCCGGACTATGATTCGCTCGGCAGCTCGATGGCCTCGGTGGTGACGAACTGGTCGCACGTCCCCGCCGCCGACCGCGAGGCGGTCGCCGCCTACCTCAAGGCGATCCCGCCGATCGCGGGACCGTGAGGGGGCCGCTTGACGCCCGCCACCGCGCACCGGATGGTCGGCGCCGCATGACGATTCGCACCCCCCTTCTGGCCCTGGCTGCCCTGCTTCTCCTCGCCGGCTGCGCCGAGGAGCGGCGGCTCCCGACCGTCCCGAGCTTCTACCAGCACCTCGATCGGCCCTCGGCCGTGCTCGACACGGCGACGGCCGCGGGGATGATCTCGAGCTATCGCGCCCAGACGGGCCTCGGCCCCGTCGTCGTCGACCCGGTGCTGGAGGAAATCGCCACCGAGCAGGCCCGCGCCATGGCGGCGGGCGACAACGTCCGCGTCTCGCTCACCAGCGAGCGGGACATCAGGGCGCGCCTCGCCAGGGCCGGCTACCGGACCGACGTGGCGGTGGAGAGCGTCTCGGCCGGCTATCGCACCATCGCCGAGATGTTCTCAGGCTTGCGCGAATCGAAGCCGCAGAACGCGAAGCTCCTGACGCCGGGCGTCACCCGCATCGGCATCGCCATCGGCTACGCGCCGAAGAGCAAGTACCGGCTGTTCTGGAGCGTCGTGCTGGCCGGTGAGCCGCAGCAGCCTTGAGGCTGCCGGCACCGAGCGACGAGGAAGGGGCGGCGTCCGCGATGCTCGACCGCGCCGAGACCTATGACGACCTCGTCCGCCGCTTCCGCTGGCGGGTGCCGGCGCGCTTCAACATCGCCGAAGCGGCCTGCGAGCGCTGGGCGCGCACCGAGCCCGACCGCGTCGCGCTGATCGACCTCGATGCCGACCTGAAGCCTCGCGAGATCACCTACGGCGCCCTGTCGCGCCGCTCGAACCGTCTCGCCCACGCCCTCGCCGCGCACAGCATCGCGGCCGGCAACCGGGTGGCGATCCTGCTGCCGCAGGGGCCGACGACGCTCGTCGCCCATTTCGCTCTCTACAAGCTCGCCGCCGTTGCCCTGCCACTGGCGCTCGTCTTCGGCCCGGAGGCGCTCGCCTTCCGGCTGACCGACGCCGGTGCGCGCGCGGTGATCACCACGGCCGCCGGCGCCGAACGCATCGCAGCGCTTTCCGTGCGCCCGCCCGCGCTCGATCTCGTCATCGCCATCGACGGCGACGCAACCGGCGCGCTTCGCCTCGAAGCGCTGCTGGAGGCGGCGAGCGACGCGGCGATCATGTCGGACACCGCCGCCGACGACCCGGCGATGATGATCTACACCTCCGGCACGACCGGCCCGCCGAAGGGCGCGCTGCACGCCCACCGCGTGCTGATCGGCCACCTGCCGGGCGTCGAGATGCACCACGAGTTCCTGCCCCAGCCAGGCGACCGACTGTGGACGCCGGCCGACTGGGCGTGGGCCGGCGGCCTCCTCAACGTCGTGCTGCCGGGCCTGATGCTCGGCGTACCGGTGGTCAGCCACGCCGCGATCAAGTTCGACCCCGAGCGGGCGTGGCGGCTGATGGCCGGACACGGCGTCCGCAACGTCTTCCTTCCGCCGACGGCCCTGAAGCTGATGCGCGCCGCGCCGCCGCCGGCCATGCGGCCGAGCCTCAGGACGGTCGGTTCCGGTGGCGAGGCGCTCGGTAGCGAGACCTTCGAGTGGGGCCGCTCGGCGCTGGGCGTGACGATCAACGAGTTCTACGGCCAGACCGAATGCAACCTCGTGCTCGGCGCCTGCGCGGCGATCGGCGTGAGCCGCGCCGGCGCCATCGGCAAGCCGGTGCCCGGTCACCGGGTGGCGATCATCGACGAGGCCGGCCGGCCGCAGCCCCCGGGCACGCTCGGCCAGATCGCGGTGGCGCGCCCCGACCCGGTGATGTTCCTCGGCTACTGGAACAAGCCGGAGGCGACCGCAGCGAAGTTCGTCGGCGACTTCATGGTGACCGGCGACCAGGGGGTGATGGACGAGGACGGCTACGTCACCTTCGTCGGCCGCGACGACGACGTCATCACCTCCGCCGGCTACCGCATCGGCCCGGCCGAGATCGAGGACTGCCTCGTCGGCCACCCGGCCGTGTCGCTCGCCGCCGCCGTCGGCAAGCCCGACCCGATCCGCACCGAGATCGTCAAGGCCTACGTGGCACTGAAGCCGGGCTTCGCGCCGTCGGAGGCGCTCGCCGCCGAGATCCGCGACTTCGTCCGCACGCGACTGTCGGCGCACGAGTATCCGCGAGAGGTCGCCTTCGTCGCCGACATCCCGCTCACCTCCACCGGCAAGGTCATCCGCCGCCTGTTCCGCGAGGCGGCCCGGGCGGAGGTGGAGGGGGATCCCGGGGAAGCATGAGCGCGATCCGCAACATGGAACTCGGCCCGGGTGGCCGGCTGATGAAACCGGGCTTCCACGACGGCTGGCTGACGTCGATCGCCGTGTCGGAGGACAAGACCGCCGCGATCGGTCTGCGCAAGTCTTCCGGCGAGCGGTACCTGCTGCATCTGTTCGACGTGAAGCTACTCCTCGCCACCGAGTTCAAGGAGGGCAACATCGTCCTGGACATGGTGTTCGCGAACGGCATCGAGCCTCGCGACATGACCGCCTTTCGGCGGCTCGTCGGCGAACCCCACCCTGACGTGGCGGTATCAATTCGCGAGCTCCGCGAGGCAGCAATCGCCCAGAAGCTGCGCGACGTCGTCGAAGGCCGGTCGGTGTTCGTGCAGATCGAGGCGTCCTACGGCTGCGACCTGGCCTGCCTCTGCGGGAGCGCCGAGATGGTCGCGGTCGGCGGATAGCGCCTCGCGTGAGGCGGAGGAGGACGGTGGCCACTTCTTCCCTTCTCCCAGCCCCGCTGGGAGAAGGTGGCCGAAGGCCGGATGAGGGCCGCGCGGCGAAGCCGCGCGGAGGCCCAGGGAAACCCCTCGCTTGCCGCGTTCCGGCGCACTGACGCGCGCCGGCCCTCATCCGCCCTGCGGGCACCTTCTCCCGCTGGCGCGGGAGAAGGAAGATCACCCCACCGGCCGCGTGTCGTCGATGACCTTGCCGTCGTTGGCGAGGGTGCCGGCAGGCACCGGCTCGGCGGTGCCGGTGAGCTTGGTGACGTCGCGGAGCGTCGCGGCCACGGCGGCAGCGAGGGTGGCGTCGGCTTCGCCTTCGACGGGCGCCTCGAAGCGCAGCACCATGGTGTCCTGCTCGCCGGCGCGGCCGACGACGAGGCGCGCGCGGCGGATCTCCGAGTGGCGCTTCACCACCTGGTCGACCTGCATCGGGTCGATGAACATCCCCTTCACCTTGGTGCGCTGGTCGGCGCGGCCCATCCAGCCTTCCAGCCGCAAATTGGTGCGCCCGCACGGGCTCGGACCCGGCAGCAGCGCCGACAGGTCGCCGGTGCCGAAGCGGATGAGCGGATAGGCCGGCGACATCCGCGTCACCACCACCTCGCCGACCTCGCCCGGGGCGACCGGATCGCCGGTGCCGGGGCGGACGATCTCGAGGATGATGTCCTCGTTGACGACGAGGCCCACCCGCCCGCTCGTCTCGAAGGCGAGGATGCCGAGCTCGGCGGTGGCATAGGCCTGGAAGACGGCAATGCCGCGGTGGGAGAATTCGGCGGCGAGGCTCTTCGGCAGCGCGGCGCCGGAGACGACGGCGCGGACGATCGAGGACGTCGGGCGGCCGAGTTCCTCGCCCTTGTCGAGCAGGATCTTCAGGAAATCCGGGGTGCCGCAATAGGCGACGGGCGCAAGCGCCGCGATCGCCTCGAGCTGCGCCTCGGTGTTGCCGACGCCGGCGGGGATGACGGCGCAGCCGAGCGCGCGCGCCGCCTCATCGAGAATGAAGCCGCCCGGCGTCAAGTGGTAGGCGAAGGCGTTGTGGACGATGTCGCCCTTGCGGATGCCGGCGGCGTAGAGCGCCCGCGCCCCGCCCCACGGATCGGGTCCAGGGCCCTGCGGCTCGAAGATCGGCCCCGGCGACAGAAACAAGCGCCCCCACAGCCCGGGATCGGCCACGGCGAGGCCCCCGAACGGCGGATCGGCGCGCTGACGCTCGACCAGCGCCGCTTTGCGCGTCACCGGCAGGCGGGCGAGCGAAGCACGGTCGCGGACGGTCGAAAGATCGTGGCCGGCGAGGATCTCGGCCCAGCCGGGCGCCGCCTCGACGGCCTCGGCGAGTTGCTCCGAGAGCTGCGCGAAAAGCGCCACCTCGCGGGCGGCGGGGTCCTGCGTCTCGCGGTCGTCGAACGGTCGGCTCATCGCGCCCCCTGGGGCGCTGCGGCGCGCCCGATCGGTCCCATCACCGCCAGCATGTCACGACAGCCACCGCTTGCGGCGCTTGTAGTGCTTGACGTCGCGGAAGGACTTCCGCCCCTCGCCGCCAACGCCGAGATAGAACTCGCGGACGTCCTCGTTGGCCGACAACGCGCTCGCCGGCCCGTCCATGACGACGCGGCCGTTCTCGAGGATGTAGCCGTGGGTGGCGTAGCGCAGCGCGACGTTGGTGTTCTGCTCGGCGAGCAGGAAGGAGACGCCTTCGTCGGCGTTCAGCCGGTGGACGATCTCGAAGATCTCCTCGACGAGTTGCGGCGCGAGGCCCATCGACGGCTCATCGAGCAGGATCATCTTCGGCCGCGACATCAGCGCCCGGCCGATGGCGCACATCTGCTGCTCGCCGCCGGAGGTGTAGCCGGCCTGCGAGGCGCGGCGGACCTTCAGGCGCGGGAAGTAGGTGTAGACGAGTTCGAGGTCGCGCTTGATCGCGGCGCCCCCGTCGCGGCGGGTGTAGGCGCCGGTCAGCAGGTTCTCCTCGATGGACAGGTGGCCGAAGCAGTGGCGGCCCTCCATCACCTGGATGCATCCGCGCCGCACCAGTGCGTTCGGCGACAAGGCTTCCACCGCCTCGCCGCGGAAGACGATCGAGCCCTTCGTCACCGCACCGCGCTCGGCGCCGAGAAGGTTGGAGATCGCCTTCAAGGTCGTCGTCTTGCCGGCACCGTTGGCGCCGAGCAGCGCCACGACGCCGCCTTCGGGCACCGTCAGCGAGACGCCCTTCAGCACCAGGATGACGTGGTCGTAGATCACCTCGATGTTGTTGACCGAGAGGATCGGCGCCGCGGCGGGGGCGGTTGCTGCGGCGGGAGATCGTCCCGCCGCCGCCATTGCGATCGTGTCGCTCACGAGCACGGCTCGGCGCGGGCCGGCCAGGGCTGGTTCTTCGAGACGTAGTCCGCCGCCGCCGCTTCGAGCAGCGGCGCGACGACGTCGGTCATCGGCGCGAACCAGTCGCTCACCCGCTGCCAGGTGGTGCCGTCCCACTGCTGCACGTAGACGTCATGATGGCCGGAGTGGTCGGTGCAGGAGAGCTTGATCGGCGTCATGAAGCCGTCGAGGCCGATCTCCTTCAGCCGCTCGGCGGAGATTTCCAGCGTCTCCATGCCCTTGCGGACGTCCTCGGCGGTGACGTCGGGCTTGCCGGCGATCGTCTGGGAGTTGCGGATCGCCTCCGCCATCAGGACGGAATTGTAGACGCCACGGTTGTAGAGGTTCTCGCCGAACTTGGCGGCATCGACCTTCGACATGCCCTTGTCGACGACGTGGGTCTTGATGTCCTGCAGGGCCGGATAGTTCGGGCCGACGCCGTTGAAGTTGAGCGTCTTGTAGCCGACGGCGCCGGCGCCGGCCGGGCGGGCGTCGTCCTCGCCGCCGGCCCACCAGACGCCGATGAACTTGTCCATCGGATAGCGGATCTTCGCGGCCTCCTTGACGGCGGTTGGGTTCATGGCACCCCAGCCCCACATCACCATGTAGTCCGGCTTGTCACGGCGCACGTTCAGCCACTGCGACGACTGGTTCTGCATCTCCTGCGCCGGCACCGGGTACTGCAGCAGCTCGAAGCCGTACTTGGTGGCGAGGTCCTGCAACAGCGGGATCGGCTCGCGGCCGTAGCCGGCGTCGAGGAAGATGTAGCCGATCTTCTTGCCCTTGAGGTTGTCGAGCCCGCCCTCCTGCTCGCCGATGTACTTGATCACGGCGGAGGCGCCGTCCCAGTAGGTCATCGGCGGGTTGAACACCCACGGGAAGGTCTCGCCCTCGGCGGCCGCCGACAGGCCGTAGGCCATCGACAGCACCGGGATATGGTCGACGTTCGCCTTCGGGATGACGGCGAGCGTGATGCCGGTGGACCAGGGGTTCATGAACAAGGGCTTCTTGCCCTTCACCGCCTCGTAGCACTCGACGCCCTTCTGGGTGTCGTAGCCGGTCTCGCACTCCTCGATGACGATCTTGACGCCGCCGATGCCGCCGTCGCGCTCGTTCAGCATCTGCAGATAGTCGTTCATGCCGTTGGCGATCGGGATGCCGGAGTTGGCGAACGGCCCGGTGCGATAGGTCAGAAGCGGGATGTAGAGCCCCTCGGCGAAGGCCGGCGCCGCGGCAAAGGCCGCCATCGCGCCGGCGAGTACCGTGGCCGTCAGGGTGCGTTTCAGTGTCATGCTCGTGCCTCCCTCGTCGGTTCGCCGGGGCGGGTGCCGCCGGCCGTCTCCTCCGCGCGGGGTCTGCACCCCGTCGCGATTGCCGGCCGCCCTAGTAGGGGAACGGCCACGTTCTCAGCTTCTGCTTGCCCACCTGCCAGAGCCGCGCCAGCCCGTGCGGCTCGACGATCAGGAAGACGATGATCAGCGCCCCAATGATCATGTAGGTGAGATGCTGCACAGCATCGGCCGGCACGTCGATGCCGAAGGTGCGCGGCGCGGCGCGGATCAGCACTGGCAGGATGAAGATGAAGGCGGCGCCGAAGAACGAGCCGACGAGGCTGCCGAGGCCGCCGATGATCGTCATGAACAGGATCAGGAACGACAGGTTGATCGAGAAGGCCGAGGGCTCCGCCGCGCCGAGCCAGAAGAACACCATCATCGCCCCGGCGACACCGGAATAGAACGACGAGACCGCGAAGGCGGTGAGCTTGGCCCGCAGCGGCCGCACGCCGATCAGTTCGGCGGCGATGTCCATGTCGCGGATCATCATCCACGACCGGCCGATGCGGCCGTGCACGAGGTTGGAGGCAATGAAGGTGAGCAGCACGACGAGGCCGAGGACGGCGAAATAGCGCGCCTCCGGCGAGGCGGACGGGCCGGTGAGCATCACGCCGAAGCCGGTGCGGCCGGGCACCTCGATCGCGCCCGAGGCGTTGGAATTGTAGAGCCAGGGGATGCGGATGAAGCACCACTCGAGGAAGAACTGCGCGGCCAGCGTCGCCACCGCCAGATAGAAGCCCTTGATGCGCAGCGACGGCAGCCCGAAGACGATGCCGATCGCCGCCGAGACCAAGCCCGAGGCGAGCACCAGGATGAGGATGTTGGTATCCGGGAAGTAGGTCGTCAGCTTGTAGCAGGCATAGGCGCCCGCCCCCATAAAGCCGCCGGCGCCGAGCGACAGCTGGCCAGCATAGCCGGTGAGGATGTTCAGCCCGATCGTCGCCAGCGCCATGATCAGGAACGGGATCATGATGGTGTTGAGGAAGAAGTCGTCGCCGAGGAGCGGCACCAGCACGACGGCGGCGAACAGGATCACGCCGAGGCCGATCCGGTCCTGCAGGATCGGGAACACCGCCATGTCGGCGCGGTAGCTCGTCTTGAACTGGCCGGCCTCGCGATAGAACACTGATGCGTTCTCCTCAGACCCGTTCGATGATGCGCTCGCCGAACAGCCCCTGCGGGCGGAACAGCAGGAAGACGAGGGCGATGACGTAGGCGAGCCAGCTCTCGATGCCGCCGCCGATCAGCGGCCCCCAGTAGATCTCGCCGAGCTTCTCGCCGATGCCGATGATGAGGCCGCCGACGATCGCCCCGGGGATCGAGGTGAAGCCGCCGAGGATGAGCACCGGCAGCGCCTTCAGGGCGATGATCTGCAGGGCGAACGACACGTCCGAGCGGGCGCCCCACATGATGCCGGTCGCAAGCGCCACGACGCCGGCGGTGAACCAGACGATCACCCAGATCTGCTCGAGCGAGATGCCGACCGACAGCGCCGCCTGGTGGTCGTCGGCGACGGCCCGGAGCGCCCGGCCGATGCGCGTCTTGTGGAAGAAGATGCCGATGCCGACCACCATGACGATGGCGATCGCGGCGGCGGCGATGTCGATCTCCTGGAAGAAGACGACGCCGCCGAACACCTCCCACTCGCGCATGCCGGTCGGCAGCCCGAGCGCCTCGGTGATCATCACCTTCGGCTCGCCGCCGAAGACGAACTCGCCGAAGCCGATGAGGAAGTAGGTGAGCCCGATCGTCGCCATGAACAGGATGATGTCGGGCTGGTTGACGAGCGGCCGCAGCACCAGCCGCTCCACCCCGACGGCGAGCACGAACATCACCACGAGCGTCAGCGCGAGCGCCACCCAGGCCGGCAGGCCCAGCGCATGGAGGCCGACCAGCGTCAGGGCGGCGAACACCACCATGATGCCCTGCGCGAAGTTGAAGATGCCCGACGCCTTGAAGATCAGTACGAAGCCGAGCGCGATCAGGGCGTAGAGGATGCCGCCGACGAAGCCGTCCCACAGCACCTGCAAGAGGAAGTCCGGCGCCGACGCCATGTCGACGAAGGGCTGCACCAGCACCGCCCAGAGAACGTCCATCAGCCCTGCCCCCCGCGCGCCATCAGTGCGGCACTCCGAGATAGGCGTCGATGACGTCCTGGTTCTTCTGCACCTCTTCCGGCGGGCCGTCGGCGATCTTGACGCCGTAGTCGAGCACGACGACGCGGTCGGAGAGGTCCATGACGACGCCCATGTCGTGCTCGATCAGGGCGATCGTCGTGCCCCACAGCCGGTTCACGTCGAGGATGTAGCGGGACATGTCCTCCTTCTCCTCAAGGTTCATGCCGGCCATCGGCTCGTCCAGCAGCAGGAGCTCCGGTTCCATGGCGAGCGCGCGGGCGAGCTCGACGCGCTTCTGCAGGCCGTAGGGCAGCTTGCCGACCGGCGTCTTGCGGATCGCCTCGATCTCCAGGAAGTCGATGATCTCCTCCACCGCGCGGCGGTTCTCGATCTCTTCGGTCATCGCCGGGCCGTAGCGCAGGCACTGCCAGAGGAAGCCGCGCTTCATCTTGAGCGTCCGGCCGGCCATGATGTTGTCGAGCGTCGTCATGCCCTTGAACAGGGCGACGTTCTGGAAGGTGCGGGCAATCCCCTGGCTCGCCGCATCATAGGGGCGCATCCGCCGGCGCACCGTGCCCTTGTAGGTGATGGTGCCCTGCTGCGGGTGGTAGAAGCCGTTGATGACGTTGAGCATCGACGTCTTGCCGGCGCCGTTCGGGCCGATGATGGCGCGGATCTCGCCCTTGCGGACGTCGAAGGAGACGTCGTTGATCGCCCGCACGCCGCCGAAGGAGAGCGAGACGCCCTCGAGCGCCAGCAGCGGCGCGCCGCCTTCGTCCGTTGCGCCGGCGCGGATGGTGGTGACGGCCGCCGTCACTCGGCCGCCTCGCGAAGCGTCGGTGCCGGGCCGGCATGGGGGGTCATGTCGCGGATCGACACCGTCGCCTCGATGGCGCCGCGGCGGCCGTCCTCGAAGGTCACCTCGGTGCGGACGTGTCGCTCGGCGGAACCGTCATAGAGGGCCTCGATCAGCGGGGCGTAGCGGTCGGCGATGAAGCCGCGGCGGACCTTCTGGGTGCGCGTCAGCTCGCCGTCGTCGGCGTCGAGCTCCTTGTGCAGGACGAGGAAGCGGCGGATCTGCGCGCCCGCCATCGCCGGCTCGGCGGCGAGGTCGCGGTTCACCTGGTCGACGGCCTGTTCCAGGAGGTCGATGACGCGCGGGTGGGCGGCGAGTTCCTGATAGCTAGCATAGGAGATGTCGGCGCGCTCGGCCCAGTCGCCGACGGCGGTGAGGTCGATGTTGAGCATGGCGGTGACGAAGCCGCGCGCGTCGCCGAAGGCAACCGCCTCGCGGATGGTCGGGAAGAACTTCAGCTTGTTCTCGATGTATTTCGGCGCGAACAGCGTGGCGTCGGCGAGCCGGCCGACGTCGCGGGCGCGGTCGATGATCTTGAGGTGGCCGTCCGGCGTGAAGAAGCCGGCGTCACCAGTCTTGACGAAGCCGTCGGGCGTCATCGTCTCGGCCGTGCGCGCCTCGTCGCGGAAGTAGCCGAGGAACATGCCGGGGCTCTTGAACTGCACCTCGCCGTCATCCGCGATGCGCAAGGCAACGTTGGGCGCCGGCGGCCCGACGGTGTCGGAGCGGATGTCGCCGTCGGCCTGGCAGGTGACGTAGAGGAATGCTTCCGTCTGGCCGTAGAGCTGCTTGAGGTTGAGCCCGAGGCCGCGCCAGAAGGCGAACAGGTCCGGCCCGATCGCCTCGCCGGCGGTGTAGGCGACGCGGATGCGGCTGAAGCCGAGCACATTCTTCATCGGTCCGTAGACCAGGATCTCGCCGAGCGCGTAGGCGAGCCGTCCCGTCAGCGGCACCGGCCGGCCGTCGAGGATCGCCTCGCCGTGGCGGCGGGCGACGGTGAGGAATTGGCGCACCATCGCCCGCTTCAGCCGCGAGGCGTCCTCCATGCGGATAGTGACGCGGGTGAGCAGCCCCTCGAAGACGCGCGGCGGGGCGAAATAAAAGCTCGGCCCGATCTCACGCAGGTCCTGCGTCACCGTCTCGGGGCTCTCGGGACAGGCGATGCAGAAGCCGGCGACGAGCGCCTGGGCGTAGTTGAGATAGTGGTCGCCGACCCAGGCGAGCGGCAGGTAGGCGAGCACCTCGTCGCGCTCGGTGAGCTTGTCGAAGGCGACGGTGTCGCGCGCCGCCGCCACGCAGCCGCCTGCAGACAGCATCACCCCCTTCGAGCGCCCGGTGGTGCCGGAGGTGTAGAGGATGACGGAGACGTCGTCCGGCGAACCGGCCGCGACGCGCGCGCCCCAAGCCTCAGTGAGGGCGTGGTCGGCCGTCATGGCGGCGCGGCCCTCGTCCTGGATCTCGGTGAAGGCGTGCAGGCGATCCTTGCCGTAGTCGCCGAGGCCGCGCGGCTCGTCATAGACGAGAAAGCGTAGCTGCGGCGTCTGGTCCGCCACCGAGATCAGCTTGTCGACCTGTTCCTGGTCCTGGCAGACGGCGGCGACCACCTCGGCGTGGGCGAGCACATAGGCGATCTCGTCTGCGACGGAATCGGCATAGACCGGCACCGGCACGGCGCCGAGCGACTGCACGGCCAGCATCGACCAATAGAGCCGCGGCCGGTTGGCGCCGACGATCGCCACGGCATCGCCCGGCCCGATGCCGCGGCGCTCGAAGCCGAGCGCGGCGGCGCGGACCTCGGCGAGCACCTCTCCCCACGTCCACGTCTGCCAGATGCCGAGATGTTTCTCGCGCATTGCCGGCCGGCCGCCACGCTCCGCCGCATTGCGCAGCAGCAGCTTGGGAAAAGTGTCCTCGCGTGCAGGCGCGGCCTCGACCGCTCCAGCCATCGGCGTTCCCGTTTCCTCTGGGCGCCAGCCTCTGACGGGCCGGTCGCGCGGGCGGCGGAGCCTCCCCTTTGACGCGAGCTAAGCCGACGCCCTCGACCGAATCAAGCCCGACCGCACCATCTTGAACCAATGGACGAGGCCTGCTGCACCGCACGTCTTGATGTTGCAATGCGAAGGCCGTAATCGGGAAATGGGCGTCCGGGCCCGGGGGTCGTGAAGGTCACGCCGACCGCTGCCGATCGCAGGGAGACAGAACTTGCTGCACACGCCGACGCTTGACCCAGGTCGCGACCCCGCTCGCGAAGACTTCTCCGCCGTTCGTGAGACCATTGCCCGCTCCTACGAGAGCGTCGTGCTGGTGCTGCAGGGCGGCGGGGCACTCGGTTCCTTCCAGCCCGGCGTCGTCGAGGCGCTCGACGAGGTCGGCATCGACGTCCACTGGATCGCCGGCATTTCGATCGGCGCGATCAACGCGGCCCTCATCGCCGGCAATCCACCGGGCCGGCGCATGCAGCAGATGCGCGGCTTCTGGGAGAAGGTCACCAGCCGGGTAAAGTGGCCGTGGGTGCCGCCGGGCGAGCCGGCGCGGGCCGCCCTCAACCAGCTTTCGTCCCATACGGCGATGATGTTCGGCCAGCCGGGCTTCTTTTCGCCGCGCTTCCCGCCGCCGCAGTGGCTGCTTCCGGGCGGCCCGGAAGCGACGAGCTACTACGACACCGCACCGCTGAAGGCGACGCTCGAGGAGTTCGTCGACTTCGCCTACCTGAACCGTGGCGCGATCCGGTTCTCGGTCGGCGCCGTGAACGTGCGCAGCGGCAACTTCGTCTATTTCGATTCGACCCAGCGCCGCATCCGCCCCGAGCACATCATGGCCTCGGCGGCCTTGCCTCCCGGCTTCCCGGCGGTTGAGATCGACGGCGAGCAATACTGGGACGGCGGGCTCGTCTCCAACACGCCCCTCACCTATGTGCTGAGCAATGTCGACGGCGCCAACACGCTGATCTTCCAGGTCGACCTCTTCGCCGCCCAGGGCGCCCGCCCGCGCACCCTCGCCGAGGTCCAGGAGCGGCAGAAGGACATCCAGTTTTCCAGCCGCACGCGCCTGAACACCGACGTGTTCCGCATGCTGCAGGATACCCGCCGCACCGTGGCGAAGCTGCTCGACCAGTTGCCGCCGGAGCTGCGCAACTCACCCGATGCGAAGAAGCTCGAGTCCTGCCGGAGAACGTCGCAGGTCAACATCATGCACCTGATCTACCGGCGCAAACAATACGACCGCGATTTCAAGGACTACGAGTTTTCGCGCAACACCATGCTCGACCATTGGAAGGCCGGCACCGATACGATCGTGCGGACGCTGCGCCACGCCGAGTGGTTCGAGCTGCCCGACCCGGACATCGGCGTCGTCACCCACGACATCCACCGCGACGCCGACGACTAGCGTCACCGCGCCCGCCCCTTGTCAGACCGCAGAAACGCTGGAGAAATGCCCGTGATCAGCGAAGATGAAGTCCGCCGCCGCGCGTTCGCGATGCCGCTCACCTCGCCGGCCTTCCCGCCGGGGCCCTACCGCTTCGTCAACCGCGAGTTCTTCATCGTCACCTACCGCACCGACCCGGCGGCGCTCGCCGCGGTGGTGCCGGCGCCGCTCGAGGTCGGCGAGCCGATCGTCAAGTACGAGTTCATCCGCATGCCGGATTCGAGCGGCTTCGGCGACTACACCGAATCCGGCCAGGTGATCCCGGTCACCTACAAGGGCCAGAAGGGCGGCTACGTGCACGCCATGTATCTCGACGACGGCCCGCCGATCCTCGGCGGCCGCGAACTCTGGGGCTTCCCGAAGAAGCTCGCCAGCCCGCGGCTGGCCGTCGAGAAGGAGACGCTGGTCGGCACGCTCGACAGCGGCTCGGTGCGCGTCGTCACCGCGACGATGGGCTACAAGTGCGTCGAGCTCGACAAGGACCCGGTGATGGCGTCGCTGACGGCGCCGAACTTCCTGCTGAAGATCATCCCGCACGTCGACGGCACCGCGCGCGTCTGCGAACTCGTCCGCTATTACATGCAGGACATCACCTTCAAGGGCGCCTGGACGGGGCCGGCCGACATCGAGCTGTTCCGCCATGCGCTCGCCCCGGTGGCGCAGCTGCCGGTGCTGGAGGTGCTCGGCGCCAGCCACATCCTCTGCGACCTCACCCTCGGCCTCGGCGAGGTGGTGCACGACTATCTGGCGTAAGCGCACGTTCCGCCGGAACGCTTGTCCGGTGTGAGTCTGGAGCGGACACGCGCACGCGCATTGGCCGGCCACCGGGAACGCGCTATCCCGGTGGCCATGATGCAGGCTCCGATTCGCATCCTCGGTATCGACCCGGGCCTCCGCCGCACCGGCTGGGGGGCGATCGAGGTTTCGGGCAACTCGATCCGCTTCGTCGCCTCCGGCTCGGTGGTGTCGGACGCCGGCGACCAACTCGCTCACCGCCTGCACGCGCTGTTCGTTGGGCTGGTGGCGGTGGTCGAGCACCTCACGCCCGATGAGGCCGCTGTCGAGCAGACCTTCGTCAACCGCGACGCCGCCGCCACCCTGAAGCTCGGTCAGGCGCGCGGCATCGCCATGCTGGTGCCGGCGCGCGCCGGGCTCGCGGTCGCCGAGTACGCACCGAATGCGGTGAAGAAGGCGGTGGTCGGTGCCGGGCACGCCGACAAGAAGCAGATCCGCATGATGGTGAAGGTGCTGTTGCCGAAGGCGGAGTTCGACAGCGACGACGCCGCCGACGCGCTGGCCATCGCGCTCTGCCACGCCCACCACCGCACCGCGCCGGCCGCGCGGCTCGCCCGCGCCGCCGCGGGCGCCTGAGGCTCCCGGGAGGCTGCGGCAATGATCGGCAAGTTGACGGGCCTGGTCGACACCATCGCCGAGGACCACGTCGTCCTCGATGTCGGCGGCGTCGGCTACGAGGTGTTCTGCCCGGCGCGTGTGCTCGGCCACCTGCCGCGGCCCGGCGAGCCGGTGGCGCTCGTCATCGAGACGGTGGTACGCGAGGACGCCATCCGTCTCTACGGCTTCTCCGGCGCCGGCGAGCGCGCCTGGTTCCGCCTGCTGACCTCCGTCCAGGGCGTCGGCGCCAAGGTGGCGCTCGCCATCCTCGGCGTGCTCGCCCCCGACGATCTCGCCACCGCCATTGCGCTGGGAGACAAGGTGGCGCTGTCACGCGCCCCCGGCGTCGGCAAGCGGCTCGCCGAGCGGCTGGTCGTCGAACTGAAGCAGGCGGCCGGCGAACTCGCTTTGCCCGCGGCGCTCGCCGGCGCGGGCGGCGTGCAGGTCGCCGCCGGCGCCACCGACCCGGCGCTCGCCGACGCCGTCTCGGCGCTGGTCAACCTCGGCTACGGCGAGGCGCAAGCACGCGGCGCCGTGCTCACCGCCCGTGCCACCGGCAACCCAGATGCAGGCGCGGCGACGCTGATCCGCCAGGCGCTGAAGGAACTCGCGCGCTAGCGCGCATTCCGATCGTTCGGTTGGGCTCATCCAATCGATCAGAAATCGCTTCGGAGTCGAAGGATCGAGCCAATCCTCCCCGTCGCGACGGAATGGCAGCCATCACGACCTCTTGAAAGGACTAATGGAGTCCTTTATGGTTTGGTGATGGTCGAGCGCAGCCGAGCCCCTCATTCCGACACCCTCCGCTACGCGCTCGCGCCGGACGAGGTGGCGCGGGCGGCGATCGAGGCCACCTTCGTCGAGTACGGCCGCATGATGGAGATGCTCGAGGCGATGACGGAAGGCAGCGACGCGGGCGCCAACCTCGTCGCCCTGCACGCCCTCGCCTACGAGCGGCTGCGGACCGCCACCCGGCTGCCGTCGCAGATGGTGGTGCTCGGCCTCAGGGACTTCGCCGCCCGGCGCAGCGGTGCCGCGCCGGAGGGCCTGCCGCTCGACGACAAGCTGTTTGCCGTCAAGGGCGCGGCGCAGGTGTCGATCGCCACCGTCGAGGGGCGGGCCACCGTGCCCTACGTCGTCATCGGCTACCGTCCCGGCTGGCGCGGCGGGCCACCGGCCCGGCTGGTCCGCGACGGCGACGGCTTCCACGTCCACATCGGCGTCACCCCGCGGGGTGCGAAGCAACAGGAGACCGAGATGATCCACGAAGGCATTCTCGCCCGCATGGGCCGCCTGATCGCCGGCTTCGCCCACGCCGCCGTCGACCGGGCAGAGGCGCTCGACACCGTCGCGGTGGTCGAGCAGGCGGTCCGCGAGATCGACAAGGCCGCCGACGAGGTGCGCGCCGAGGTCGGCAAGGCGCAGGCCGAGCGCTACCGCATCGAGAGCCGCCGCGAGGCCTTCCGCGCCGAGAGCGGCAAGCTGGAGACGCAGATCGACACCGCCGTCGCCCAGGGCCGCGACGATCTCGCCAAGGTCGCGATCGGTCGCCAGCTCGATCTCGAGGTCCAGGTCGCCGCACTCGACAAGGCGCTCGCCGACGTCGACGAGCGGCTCGACGAGAGCCGCCAGGCGCTGCAGGCGGTGGTCGCCGCCCGCAAGGACGCCGAGGCGCGTCTCACTGAACTGAAGAAGAGCGAGGCGAAGGCCGGCGCTCCGTCGGCGACTGTCGGCGGGATGGCCGAGCGCCCGGAGGACCGCGTCGCCCGCAAGGCGGCGTCGATCGCCCGGATGACCGGCGTGCCGGCCGGCGACCTGCCCGCCGGTGCGGCCGAGCTCGAGGAACTGGAGCGGTTGCACCGCGAGCAGACGATCGAGGCGCGGTTGCGCGCCCGCACCGGACCGGCCAAGACTTGAGCAACGTGGGATTGCGCCGGTTGCGCCGCCGGACCTGACGTCACCGTGTCGGCGCCGCAGAGGCAGCGCCGGTTGCCCGCCCGAGAGGATGCGAGACACGACGATGGAGTGGCTGCTCGCCCCCGAGGTCCGGCCGTTCGCGATCGCGCTCGCGATCCTGCTCGGGCTCCTGCTGCTCGAGGTGGTGTCGATGTTCGGCGGAGTGTCCGCCGGCTCCGTCCTCGACAAGGCGCTCGAGGGTGACGGGGACAGCGACGGCTGGCTCGCCGGCGCGCTCGGCTGGCTGAACGTCGGCCGCGTTCCGGTGATGGTGCTGCTGCTCCTCTTTCTCGGCGGCTTCGCGGCCGCTGGCTTCCTGGTGCAGAGCATCAGTGGCACGCTGGCGGCGCCGCTGCCGGCCCTCGTCGCCGCCGGCGTCGCGCTCGTCGTGGCACTGCCCGTCACCCGCCAGGGTAGCCAGCTGGTCGCCCGCGTGGTGCCACAGGACGAGACCTACGCCGTCGAGGACGCCGACCTCGTCGGCCGCGTCGCCGAGGTGACGCTCGGCCCGCTGGACCAGGGCAAGCCCGGTCGCATCAAGGTGCTCGACGCCCACGACAACTGGCACTTCCTCGCCGCCCGCGCCGCCCCCGGCCACGGGCCGTTCGCCACCGGCGCCCCGGTGCTGCTCGTCGACCGCGACGCGACCTCGTTCCTCGTCATCACGCCGACCGACGATCTCGCGCACAGCTGATCAACGCGGTTCCGCCGCCGCGCCTCCCCACCGGCCCCTGCCGCATTCCTGACTTCAGCGAGGATAGGCACATGATCTGGGAAGTCCTGGTACCGGCCCTTATCGGGCTCGCCGCCATCGTCGCCATCGGCTTCGTGCTGGCGTCGCTCTACACCCGCTCCTCGCGCGACCGCGCCTATGTCCGCACCGGCCTCGGCGGCCAGAAGGTGGTGCTCGACGGCGGCTCCGTCGTCATGCCGGTGTTCCACTCCACCGCCTGGGTCAACCTCAAGACGCTGCGCCTCGAAGTGCGCCGCGGCGAGAACGAGGCGCTGATCACCAAGGACCGCATGCGGGTCGACATCGGCGCCGAGTTCTACGTGCGGGTGAAGCCCGATAGCTCCTCGATCGCGCTCGCCGCCCAGACGCTCGGCGACCGCACCAACGACGCTGACGAACTGCGCGAGCTGATCGAGGCGAAGTTCGTCGATGCGCTGCGCTCGGTTGCCGCGACGATGCCGCTCAACGACCTGCAGGAAAAGCGCGTCGACTTCGTCAAGGCGGTGCAGGACGCGGTCGCCGCCGACTTGCAGTCGAATGGCCTCGAGCTCGAGACGGTATCGCTGACGCGCCTCGACCAGACCGACATCCAGTACTTCAACGCCAACAACTTCTTCGATGCCGAAGGCCTCGCCACGCTCACCAAGATCACGGAATCGCGCAAGAAGGAGCGCAACGAGATCGTCCGTGACACCGAGGTGGCGATCGCCCAGAAGGACCTCGAGGCGCAGCAGCGCAAGCTCGAGATCGAGCGCTCCTCGAAGGAGGCCGAGCTCAACCAGCAGCGCGACGTCGCCAACAAGACGGCCGACACCCGCGCCGAGACGGCGCTGAAGGAAGCCGAGGCGCGGCGCGCCGAGGAGGAGGCGCGGATCGGCGCCGAGCAGTCGATCGCCGAGCGCGAGGCGAAGGCGCGCGAGGCCCGCGAGAGCGCCGAGATCGCCGCCCAGCGCGCCGTCAAGCAGCGCCGCACCGAGGCCGACCGCGACATCCAGATCGTCGCGCAGGAGAGCGCCATCGCCGTCGCCAACAAGAGCCGCGAGGAATCGGTCGCCACCGCCGAGGCGGAGGACGCGCGCGCCAAGGCGGTCGCCGCCGGCGAGAAGGTGACGACCGCCCAGGCCGTCGAGATCGCCGAGCGCCAGCGCCAGATCGCCGTCATCGCCGCGCAGACGGACGCCGAGAAGGAGGCGACCGCCGTCAAGGTGCAGGCCGACGCCCAGAAGCAGGCGGCGCTCGATCAGGCGGAGGCGACGAAGACGCTCGCCGCCGCCGAGGCGGACGCCGCCAAGCTGCGCGCCGCCGGCGTGCGGGAGCTCGGCATGGCCGAGGCCGACCGTGAGTCGGCCCTGAACGAGGCCCGCAACAAGCTGTCGGCGGCGATCATCGAGTACGAGCTGACGCGCGAGCGCATCGCGGTGATCCCGGCGGCGCTCGCCGAGACGGTGAAGCCGCTCGCCAACATCTCCGACGTGCGCATCTTCGACACCGGCGGCCTCGGCGGCGGGATGGCGGCGGCGAATGGGGGCGGCAGTGACCAGAGCTTCGGCGACGGCCTCGTCGGCCAGTTGTTGAAGTACCGGGCGAGCGCCCCGGTCGTCGACCGCATCCTCGCCGAAGCCGGTTTCACCGGCGCCAACCCCGTCGAGGCGTTGACGGCGGCTCTGTCGGGGGCAGCGAAGCCGGCGGCGACGACGGAGGCTTCCCCCATCGGACGCTGACACCGGCTGGCGGTGGGGCCGCCGTGGCTTGCCGCTATGCGCTTTCGGCGCCGGCCGGTGGACCGGCCGGCGCCGAGCTTTGTCCGCGGTGTCAGACGGCCGAGCGCGTCTCCGTGCGGGTGCGGCGTGCGCCGCCGCCCGAGCGCCAGCCGCGCGTGACGATCAGGTCGATCAGCAACATCACGACGAGCGAGGCGCCGACGAGCGGGTAGAGGATGCCGACGATCGCCATGATGGCGATGATGCCCCACATCCGCCCGCGATCGGAAGGCAGCGGCGGCACGCCGAGCGACCCCTTCGGACGCCGCTTCCACCACATCACGCCCGCCGACACCGCCATCAGCACGGTGGCAACGCAGACGATCAGGAGCACGATCTGGTTCACCCAGCCGAACTGCTGGCCGAGGTGGAGATTGATGCCGACTTCCATCGCCTTGGCGATCGGACCGTAGTCCGCATAGTGGAAGTCGAGCAGCGGCTTGCCGGAGTACTGGTCGAGGTGGACGACGCGCTGCAGGTCGATGTCGTCGGGATAGACGCTCGCCGAGTAGACGCCCGTCGGGCCGGAGGGCAGGCTGACGACATAGCCGCGCACGACGCCGAGGCGGTCGAAGGTCGCGACCGCGGCGTCGATGCCGACAGGGGCGAGGGGCTGGGCCGGCGCCGTGGACAACGGCACCTGGGCCTGTTGCAGCGACCAGCTCGTCTCACCGGCATGGGCGAGGTGCTCGTCCGACATCGGCACGTCGACATAGAGGCCCGCCGGGTAGCCGTAGTTGGTGCCGTTCGCCCATTCGTTGGCGTATTTGCCCCAGAACACCGACCACGGCATGCCGCTGATCGCCAGGAAGGCGATGAACAGGCCGGTGAAGGCACCGGTGACGGCATGCAGGTCGCGCCAGAACACCCGCTTTCGGGCATCGCCGCGGATGGTGACGACGCCGCCGGCCTGTCGGCGTGGCCACCACAGGAAGAGGCCGGTCCCAACGAGCAGGATCGACCAGCCGCCGACGATCTCGATGACGCCGTTGGCGATCGTCCCGAACTCGGCGAGGCTGTGCAGGCGCCGGATCGTCCACATGATCGTGCCGCGGTCCGGCAGGGACCCGAGCACCCGGCCGTCATAGGGATCGACATAGACGGCGAGGCGCTGGCCGGTCTCCGCCTTCACCGTGACCTCGGCCGACGAGGTGGGGGCCGGCGGCGGCATGAACTTCGCCGCGGTGCCCGGATAGGCCGCCAGGGCCGCTTCGATGAGGCGGCTCGCTTCGATCTCCGTGCCCGGCCGTGCGTCCACCTGCTTCAGCTGGTGGTGCCAGGCGCGGTCGATCTCGTCGCGATAGAGGTAGAGCCCGCCGGTGACGGCGAGCAGGATCATGAAGGGCAGCACCAGCAGGCCGGCATAGAAGTGCCAGCGCCAGACGGCGCGGTAGGCGTCGATGCCGTGGGTCGCGGCGTCGGCCGCGACCGGGGCGGTCTTCGGGTCGGTGGGGGTCATCGCAATCCATCACGAGACGGTCGATGCGGCACGGGATCGGCGCGGCATGGAGCGGCGCGCCACCGGGTTACGGCCGGCATCGACGTGGTTTTGAACGCCCGAGGAACCGGCCGGCCCGATGCGACCGCAGGCGCCGAAGCGCCGGCGCGGCCGCCGGGGTCCATCACGGGTCACTCGGAGAGGGGGTCGGTGAACATCGGAAGGCGAGGCTCGCGACCGGTCTGGCGGGCGGAGACCTCAGTGTACCGATGGCGGAGCGCGCGCCTGGCGCGGCGTCCGGCCAAGGTCGGCTGCAACGGGTACTTCGGCAACGGAGATCGCCAACACGGTGGCGATGCGCTGCGGCACGTACAACGACGCCAAATCGGGCGGGCAGCCGGCGCCGGCACAGGCCGCCATGCAGCCGAGGATGCAGCAGGCGGGACCGTGCGCGGGGGCGGGGGCGTGTTCGCCCTCCCCCGGGTGCGCACCGGTCGTGCAGATGACGCCGCCGAAGGCGTCGAGCTGAACCGGGGTCGCCGGCACGCCCGCGGCGGCGGTGGCGAGCGCGCTCTGGAGGGCGAACAGCCAGACGGCGGCGAGCGCGAGCCAGGAGCGGCCTGCCAGGCGGCGGCGGCGTCTGATCGCGAACCCCCTCACGACGCCCCCTCCCCCGAAAACCTCAGACGTCGAGGTTCGCCACCGACAGCGCGTTGTCCTGGATGAACTCGCGGCGGGGCTCGACCTCGTCTCCCATCAGCTTGGAGAAGATGTCGTCGGCGTCGTCACCGTCTTTCACCCGCACCTGCAGCAGCGAGCGGGCATTGGGGTCGAGGGTCGTCTCCCAGAGCTGCTCGGCGTTCATCTCGCCGAGACCCTTGTAGCGCTGCAGGCTGACGCCGCGGCGGCCGGTGGCGAAGATGGCGGCGAGCAGCGCACGCGGGCCGCGCACCACCGTCTCGACCTCCTTGCGCTTCAGCGTCGCCGCCTTGCCGTAAACCTCCTGCAGGTGGCTCGCATGGGCGTCGAGCTTGCGGGCGTCGGCGGAGCCGAGCAGGGCGGCGTCGATGCGCGTCACTTCCTTGACGCCGCGCACGGTGCGCTCGAAGCGCAGGCCGCCATCGGCCTCGGCGAGGCCCTCCCAGCCCTTCTCGAACTCGTCGGCGAGGATGTCGAGACGGCGGGCGATGTAGGCGGCGGCGGCCTCGGCCTTCGCGCGGTCGGCGACGATCTCCGGGTTGAGCGCGCCGGCGATCGCCGCCTGTTCGACGGTGTCGCGGCTGTAGCGCGAGTGCAGCGCCTCGAGGCCGCCGGCGATCTTGCGGGCGTCGTCGATGACGGCCTTGAGGTCGCGGCCAGTGCGGACCTCGCCATTGGCAAGGGTCAGCGAGGCCTCGTCGAGGCCGGCGTCGACGAGGAAGTCCTCGAGTGCACGCTCGTCCTTCAGGTACTGCTCGGAGCCGGAGCGGCGGATCTTGTAGAGCGGCGGCTGCGCGATGAAGAGGTGGCCGGCGTCGAT
>JAESGX010000237.1_pt1 | contig 30176 bp, 27 predicted proteins | sample 9269801 | NCBI WGS metagenome assembly JAESGX01 (sample SAMN16773122, study PRJNA677054) | algae metagenome | isolation source: Pleurocapsa minor GSE-CHR-MK-17-07R and co-occurring heterotrophs from wet... | place: USA: Lower Calf Creek Falls, Grand Staircase Escalante National Monument, UT ... | reverse complement strand
GGGGCGCGCTGTCCCTCCCAAACCCTCCCTGCCAGGGGCCAAGGCCCCGTGGACCCCTTCAAGATATGGGCTTGTTGAGAGAGTGGGCGTCGAGGGCACGCGTGAGATCAAGGGCGAATCTGCCCCCCTCCCTCAACAAGCCAACTCCTGGGTTCCAAGGGCCTCGCGGCCCTTGGCGAGTGGGGTCTGGGGAGAGCAGCGCTCTCCCCAGGACAGTCGCGCCCTACGCCGCCGCGTGGATCGCGCGCCAGAGCTTCTCCGGCGTCACCGGCATGTCCAGGTGGTTCACGCCGAGCGGGCGGAGGGCGTCCACCAGCGCGTTCATCACGGCGGGCAAGCTGCCCGCGCAGCCCGCTTCGCCGCAGCCCTTGGCGCCGAGCGGGTTGGTGGTGCAGGGCACGGGATGGCTGACGAGGGAGAAGCTCGGCAGGTCATCGGCGCGGGGCAGGCCGTAATCCATGAAGCTGCCGGAGAGGAGCTGGCCTTCCTCGGAATAGGCGACCTGTTCGTGCAGGATCTGCCCGATGCCCTGGACGATGCCGCCATGCGCCTGCCCCGCGACGAGCAGCGGGTTCACCACCACGCCGAAATCATTGACCGAGGTGTAGTTCACGATCTTCACATGCCCCGTGTCGGGCTCGATCTCGAGTTCGCAGACATGGCAGCCATTGGGATAGGCCATGGGCGCCTGGTCGAAGACGTGCTGCACATCGAGCGAGGTGGGGACTTCGCTGGGCAGCGAGTGGCTTTCGCGCAGCTTGGCGGCGAGTTCCGTGATGCCGATGCCGCGGTCCGTGCCGGCGATGGTGAAAGTGCCGGCATCGAACTCGATATCGGCGACGGAGCTTTCCAGGATGTAGGAGGCGGCAAGCTTGCCCTTCTCCACCACCAGGGCCGAGGCCTCGATGATCGCGGCCCCCGAGGCCATGAGGGATTTGGAACCACCCGTGCCGCCGCCGGCGACGAGCTCGTCGGAATCGCCCTGCAGCAGGCGCACGCTCTCGAAGGGCACGCCGAGATACTGGTGCAGCACCTGCGCGAAGGCGGACCAATGGCCCTGCCCGTAGTCGAGCGTGCCGGTGATGATGGTCACCGTACCGTCCTTCTCGAAGCGGATGCCACCCTGTTCCTTGGCGGGCGGCGCCGTGCATTCCAGGAAATTGCCGATGCCGATGCCGCGCAGCTTGCCGCGGGCCTTGGCCTCGGCGCGACGCGCCTCGAAGCCCGCGAAGTCGGAGGCCTTCAGCGCCTCATCCAGGATCGCGGAGAAATCGCCGCCATCATAGACGCTGCCCGAGGGAGCCGAGTACGGGAACTGATCCGGCTTGATGTGGTTCAGCTTGCGGATCGCGACGGAGGACTTGCCCATGGCCTGGGCCGCTTCCTCGATCAACCGCTCCATGAAGTAGTTGCCCTCCGGCCGCCCGGCGCCGCGATAGGCCGAGACGGGGGTGGTGTTCGTCAGCATGCAGCGGGTGCGGACCTCGATCAGCGGCAGGGTGTAGTTGGACTGCACGTTCTTCACGAAATTGCCCGTGCCCATCAGCGGCGCCACGGTGGAGAGATAGGCCCCCATATTGGCGAAGCTGGTGAGGCGCACGGCAAGGAAGCGGCCCTCGGCGTCCAGCGCCAGTTCCGCTTCCACCTCATGGTCGCGGCCATGCTGGTCGGACATGAAGGAGCCGCTGCGCTCATCCGTCCATTTGACCGGGCGGCCCAGCATCTTCGCAGCATGCAGCAGCGGCAGGTATTCCGGATAGACATTGGCCTTCATGCCGAAGCTGCCGCCGACATTGCCGGTGCGCACGCGCACCTTGTCCTTGGGCAGCTTCAGCACGTCATCGGCCAGCTGGTTGCGCAGGCCGAACACACCCTGGCAGCCGACATGCAGGGTGAAGCGGCCATCCGCGAATTCGCCGATGGCGGAGCGCGGCTCCATCGCCGCCACCACGATGCGGCTGTTGCGGATGGAAAGCTTCTGGACATGCGCGGCCGAGGCGAAGGCGGCGGCGACCTTGCCGGCATCGCCAAAAGCGAAGTCCAGCACGCAGTTCTCGGCAATGTCGTCGTAAAGCAGCGGCGCGCCGGCGGCGGCCGAGGCTTCGGTCACGGCGTCCAGGATTTCGACATCCAGCTCCACCAGCTCGCCCGCATCCTTGGCCTGGGCCTTGGTCTCGGCGACGACGACGGCGACGGGGTCGCCCACGAAGCGCAGCTTGTCGCCGGCCAGCGCCGGGCGGCGGGTCGTGCGAAGCGGGCTGCCATCCATGTTCTTCAACGGCATGGCGCAGGTCATGTCGCCATATTCCGCGAGGTCGGCGGCCGTGATCACGGCGTGCACCCCAGGGGCGGCGCGTGCGGCGGTGACGTCCACGCCGTTCAGCACGGCATGGGCATAGGGGCTGCGGACGACGAAGGCGTAGAGCTGGCCAGGCAGCGCGAGGTCATCGGTATAGCGCCCCTGCCCTTGCAGCAGCTTCGGATCCTCCTGGCGGGGGACCGGCTGGCCCACGCCGAATTTCAGCCGCGTGGGGTCGAAGGGCAGGTTCGTGTCGGGCATGCGTGGTTCTCCGGAGATGCATGGATGGTAGGCAGGGCTGGGGCTTCCGCAAGGGGCCAGGGAGGCTCAGGCTGGCCGCATGGTGCTCCCCCGCCTCAATCCCACCCCCGCCGGCATGGCGCTGGCCGCGATGGCGGGCCTCACCTTTTGCGTGTTGAACGTGGTTCTTCGCATCCTGGCGACCGAGCTGCCGCCCTTCCAGGTGCAGTTCCTGCGATATGCCGCGGGACTGCTGGTGCTGGTGCCCTGGATCATCCGGCAGGGCATCGCCGCCTATCGGCCGCGCGGGCTCGGTGGGCAGCTTTGGCGCGGGGTGGTGCATTCCACGGCGCTCTATCTCTGGTTCGCGGCCCTGCCCAACATTCCCTTCGCCGATCTGACGGCCATCGGCTTCACCAGCCCGCTCTTCGTCATGATCGGCGCGGTGATCTTCCTCCGCGAGAAGATGTTCTGGCAGCGCTGGGTCGCGGGCATCCTGGGCTTCGCGGGGGTGCTGGTGGTGGTGGGGCCGCAGCTGACGGGGGCGGGCGGACATTATTCGCTGATGATGCTGGCCTCCGCGCCGCTCTTCGCCGCTTCCTTCCTCATCACCAAGGCGCTGACCCGGCGCGACAGCCCCGAGGTGATCGTCGCCTGGCAATCCCTGACCGTTGCCCTCTTCACCCTGCCGGCCGCGCTCTGGGTATGGGAATGGCCGGATGCGCGGCAATGGGGGATGGTGCTTCTGTGCGGAATGCTCGGCAGCTTCGGGCACTGGATGCTGACCCACGCCTTCAAGCTCGCCGATATCTCCAGCGCGCAGCCCGTGAAGTTCCTGGACCTGATCTGGGCCGCGAGCCTCGGCTATCTCGTCTTCGCGGAGACGCCGACCACCTCGACCTTTGCCGGCGCCCTGGTCATCTTCATCTCCACCACCTGGATCGCGCGGGTTGAGTCCCGGCGCGTGAGGAGCCCTGCTGCATGAGTCCCGAGATCGCCGCCCTGGAAGCCAGCGCCACGCGCCACGTCACCGCCGGCAACGTGGTCTGGCGCGAATGGGGCGAGGGCATCCCGCTGGTGCTGCTGCATGGGGGCTCGGGCTCCTGGCGGCATTGGCTGCGGAACGTCGCCGCGCTGTCGCAGCATTACCGGCTGCTGGTGCCGGACATGCCGGGCCTCGGCGAATCCGCCCTGCCGGAAGAGGAGACGCCAGCCGGCGCGGCGCTGGTCCTGCGCTGGGGGCTGGAGGCGCTGCTGGGCGCGGAGCGGCGCTACCACCTGACGGGCTTCTCCTTCGGCGCCAATGTGGGCGGGCAATTGGCCGCGATGGAGGGCATGCATGTGCTGTCCTACACGGCGGTCGGCGCCGCCTCGCTCGGCCTGCCCCGCCCGCCGCTCGATCTGCTGAAGGTGCGCGACAAGACGGGCGAGGCCCGGCGCGAGGCGCATCGGGAGAACCTGGCGCGGCTGATGTTCCATGACCGCGCGCTGATTGACGACGTGGCGCTGGAGATCCAGGAGCACAACACGCAGCATGCCCGCCTGCGCTCCCGCGGCTTCGCGAGTTCGGCGATGCTGCGGGATGCGTTGGCCGAGGCCAAGGCGCCGCTGGCCGGCATCTGGGGCGAACGCGATGCGGTGGCCTGGCCCGATGTGCGCGGGCGGCTCGATGTGCTGCGCAGCCTGGATCCGAACCTGCTGGAGGCGGTGATCCCAGATGCCGGCCATTGGGTCGCCTATGAAGCGGCCGAGGAATTCAACGCGGCGCTTCTGGGGATTCTGGCGCAACGCGCAGCATGAAGAGCGCGGCGAAGGCCGCGAGCGACAGGCCCGCCGTGAACCACAGCGCATGCGCGCCGAAGCCTGCGACCACGAAGCCGAACAAGGCCGGCGCCACCGCGCCCAGGAAGCGCGCGGGCGCCACGATGAGGCCCTGGCGCGCGCCGTAGCCTGCCGCACCGAAGACCGCGAGCGGCAAGGTGCCGCGCACGATGGTGTTGATGCCATTGCCCGCCCCGTGCAGCAGCACGAAGAGCGGCGCGAAGGGCGCCCCGAGGAGCAGCAGGATTCCGGCGCCGATCGGATGCGTCACTTGCGCGATCTTGGCCGAGAGCAGCGGATGCGCGCGGCGCAGCACGGTGAACTCAAGCACGCGGGCGGCCACCTGCGCCGGCCCCATCAGCGCGCCGGCGGCGATGGCGGCCGCAGGTGTCGCGCCCGCCGCCACGAGCAGCGCGGGCAGATGGGCGGCGAGGGCAGCCGCCGCGAAGCCGCCGGAAGCGAAGACAAAGGCCATTAGGATGGCGGTGCGCCGCGTCTCGCGCTTCGCCTCGGCCGTGGGGGGCGCCACCGGCTTGGCGGCCGGCGCCGCGCGCTGCGTCGGGCGTGGCAGCATCAGGTTGATCGGCATGGCGAGAGCGAGATGCACCAGCGCCCAGCCCCAGCAGGTGCCGCGCCAGCCGAACTCGCCCAGCATCACCCCGCTCAGCGGCCAGCCGATGGTGCTGGCGAAGCCCGCGATCAACGTGATGCCGGTGATCGCACTCCGCGCATCCTTGCCGTACAGCCCGGCCAAGGTCGCGAAGGCGGCGTCATAAAGGCCCATGGCCATCCCCAGGCCGAGCACCAGCCAGGCGGCAAACAGCATCGCCGGCCCGTTGGCCATGGCGAGCATGGCCAGCCCCAGCATGAAGACCAGGTTGGAGGCGAGCAGAACGACGCGCCCGCCATATTGGTCGATCGCGCGCCCCACCCGCGGGCCGAGAAAGGCCGTGAGCAGCATGGCGCAGGAGAAGGCGACGAAGACCGTCGAGGTCTCGATGCCGAGGTCCCGCGCCATCGCGCCGGCGAGGATGGCCGGGATGTAGTAGCTGCTGGCCCAGGCCAGGGTCTGGGACGTGCCCAGAAGGACGACGACCCAGCTCTTGCTCATGGTTGGTCCCGCGTCTTGTCCCGCAACAAGGGCTGGGCCGCGGTCAGCACGCGTTCATAGCGCGCCCGCTCCTCGGCGGCCCGTTCGGGCGGCCAGTCGCGATAGCCGCGGCCGGTCTTGGGGCCGAGGCGGTTCTCGGCGACCAGCTTCGCGAGCCCTGGCGAGGGCTCGGGGCTGGTGTTCAGGCTGGGGTAGATGGTGGCCGCGGCGGCGAGCTGCGTCTCCAGCCCCGCCAGTTCCTTCTGCAGGATCGGGCCGGCCGCGAGGTAGCGGAAGCCGAAGCAATAGCGCACGGCGCGGTCCACATCCTCGGCGCTGGCGAGGCCGGAGTCGATGCACGAGAAGGCCTCGCGCATCAGCGCGTGCTGGATGCGGTTGGCGAGGAAGCCCGGCTCATCCCGCGCGACCCGGATGGGCATGCGGCCCAGCGTTTCCATGATGGCGAAGAAGCGGTCCACCACCCAGGTCTCGGTCGCCTCCCCCTTCACCACCTCGACGCCGGGGACGAGGTGCGCCGGAAGGAAGAAGTGCAGGTTGCACATGCGCGCCTTGGTGGCGCAGTCGCGCGCGATCTCGGTGATGCGATAGCCGGAGGCGTTGGAGCCGATGGGAACCCCAGCTGGCACCAGATGGTCCAGCTCCGCGAAGAGGGCGCGCTTCAGCTCCATCCTCTCCGGCGCCGCTTCGACCACGCAGGCGCAATCGGCGAAGGGCATCCCGGCCAGGGTCGCGTGGAGCGTCAGCCCGGCCTCGAGCGCCGGATCGGCGCCGAGCTGCCCCAGCGCGGTCCGCACGCGGGCGCGCTTCTCGGGCCAGGCGGCCTCCGCCGGCTCCTGCGCGGCCACGCGCCACCCGCCAGCCAGGAAAATCGCCGCGATGTCGCAGCCCATCAGCCCCATGCCGATGATGCCGGCCTTTTCGCTCACGCCTCGCGCTCCGGGTAGAAAATCTTCACCACTTCGATCTCCTCCACGCCAGCCGGCGTTCGCAGCTTCATCACATCGCCCACGCGCTTGCCCAGCAGCGTGCGCGCGATGGGCGAGACCCAGGAGATACGGCCCGATTCGGCCACCGCCTCCTCCATGCCGACAATCATCACCGTGACCTCTGAATCATCCTCGCGCGCATAGGTCACGGTGGCGCCGAAAAACACCTGGTCGCGGCGCTTCTGGTCGCGCGGGTCCACCACCTCGGCGCGGTGCAGCCGGCGCTGGAGGAAGCGGACGCGCCGGTCAATCTCGCGCAGGCGGCGCTTGCCGTATTGATAGTCGGCGTTCTCGCTGCGGTCGCCGAGCGCCGCCGCCCAGGAGACGATCTGCGTCACCTTGGGCCGCTCGCCATGCCAGAGTTCGTGCAGCTCGGCCTGCATCGCCGCATGGCCATCGGGCGTCATGTAGAAGGGCGTGCCGGGCGGAACGCCCGGCGGGCCTTCGTCATCCTCATCGTCATCGGGGGCCGCGCTCACGGCATCCACAGCCCGCCATTGATGTGATGCACCTGGCCGGTGATCCAGCTCGACTGCTCGGAGGCCAGGAAGCAGGCCAGTTCCGCGATGTCAGCGGGCTGACCGAGGCGGGCGATGGGGATGGTCTTCACCCGCTCCGCCAGCTCTTCCTCCGTGTTGCCGTAGCGCGGCTGGGCCGTGTCGGTCAGGCCGGGCGCGATGGCGTTCACGCGGATGCCGTGCGGCGCCAAGGCCAGCGCCATGGCGCGGGTCAGTCCCAACAGCCCCGCCTTGCTCGCCGAATAATGCGCCCCGCGCGGATCGCCCCGCACGGCCGAGGAGGACATGGTGATGGCCACGCCAGGCTTGCCCGCCGCCACCAGGGCGCGGGCGAAGAGCTGCGTCTGGAAGGCGGTGGCCTTGATATTCGTGTCCTGCACCGCGTCCCAGGTTTCCTCGGTGAGCTCCAGGAACTCCGCACGCGGGAAGATGCCGGCGTTGCAGACGAGGATGTCCGGCAGGCCAAGCATGCGCTCCGTCTCGGCCTGGAGATGGGCGCGGCCCTGAGCCGTGGCGATGTCGGCCTGGATCGCCACGCCTCCGCAGGCGGCGGCCACGCGTGCGCCGGCCTGCGCGTCATCCAGCCAGTTGACGGCGACGCGCGCGCCCTCCCGCGCGAAGGCCTCGCAGATGGCAGCACCGATGCCCTGCTGCGCGCCGGTGACGAGAGCGATGCGGCCCTGGAGCCGCATCACTCCGCCGCCAGCTTCATCGCGACCGCATCCCGCCGCGCGAGGCGCGCCAGCATCGCATCCACCTCGGCCCGCGTCGCGTCCGAGAGCTTCGGCCCCGGCGCGCGAATGGTGGGGTGGGCGATGATGCCGCGCCGCGTCAGCACATATTTCCGCACGGCGAGGCCGAGGCCCGGCTGATGCTCGGTGCGGATCAGCGGCAGATGCGCCTCGAAGGCGTCCATGGCGGCGTCCATCTGGCCGGCCTTCACCAGCTTGATCACACGGACCAGCAGCTCGGGGAAGGCGTAGCCGGTCATCACGCCATCATTGCCGCGCGCGATCTCCTCCGGCAGGAACAGCCCGCCATTGCCGCCGAACATGGCGATGCGGCGCATCTCGCCCTTGGCCATCATGGATTTCAGCGTGCTGATCTTGTCGAGGCCCGGCCAATCCTCGGCCTTCAGCATCACGCAGCGGGGATCGGCAGCGAGTGCGGCGATCACGCGGGGCGAGAGGTGGACGCCATTGGCCTGCGGGAAATCCTGCAAGACCCATGGCGCGGGCGAGACGGCCTCGGCCGCGCCCTGCAACCAGGAGAGCGTCGCCTCATCGCCGCGCAGGCCGGTGGGGGGCGCGATCATGACGCCGGCGGCGCCGGCCTCCATCGCGCGGGCGGCCAGCGCCTTCATCGGCGCATAGCCAGGGGCTGAGACGCCCACGATGACCGGCAGGCCGTTCGCATGCTTCAGCACGATGCGGACCAGGCGCATCGCCTCCTCCGCGTCCAGCTTGGGCGCCTCGCCCATGATGCCGAGGATGGTGAGGCCGCTCGCCCCGGCGGCCACATAGGCCTCGGTCATCGTCGCGGCGCTGCGCTCATCGAGCGCGCCATCCGGCAGGAAGGGGGTGGGGCAGATGACGCAGACGCCAGTCGCTTCGGCCGTGAGCATGAGGGGACTTCTCCTGGGTTCGGCACGAAACTAAACCCGTTCCGCGAAGCTGCGAAGGATGGACCATGGCTCTTCCCGGGGGAATGCCGCCGACAAACCGCGACCTTGTCGGCCATGGCCGCAACCCGCCCGATCCGCGCTGGCCGGGGGGTGCCAAGCTCGCCCTCTCCTTCGTGGTGAATGTCGAGGAGGGGGCGGAATTGTCGCTCGCCAGCGGCGATGCGCGCAATGAAAGCGTGCATGAGATCCGCGAGGAGGTGGCGGGCCAGCCCGACCCCTGCATGGAAACCCACTATGCCTATGGGGCGCGCGCCGGCATTTGGCGGATCCTGGATGCCTTCGGCAAGCACGGCATGCGCGCCACCTTCTCCTCCTGCGGGCGGGCCGTCGCGCATTCGCCGCATCTGGCCCGGGCGCCCCACGAGGCGGGGCATGAGATCAGCGCCCATGGCTGGCGCTGGGAGAGCCACGCGAACATGCCGGAGGACACCGAGCGCGCGGTGATCGCCGCCACGGTCGCCGCCATCCGGGATGCCACGGGCGAGCGGCCGGTGGGCTGGCACACCCGCTCGGCGCCCTCGATGAACACCCGTCGTCTCCTGCTGGAGGAAGGCGGCTTCCTCTATGACAGCGACGTCTATGACGACGACCTGCCGCGGATGCACACGCCGGGCCACGTCATCCTGCCCTACGGCTTCGACGTGAACGACATGCGCTTCTCGCCCGGCGGCGGCTTCGTCCAGGCCGAGGACTTCTCCCGCTACGCCATTGGCGCCATCAACTGGCTGATGGAGGAACCGGGGGCCAAGATGCTCTCCATCGGCCTGCATCTGCGGATCATCGGCCGGCCGGGCCGCATGCGGGCGCTGGCCGACATCCTGGCCCATGTGGCCGGAACCCCGGGCATCTGGGTGGCGCCCCGGCGGGAGATTGCGGCGCATTGGCTCAAACGCGCCCAGGAACTGCCATGATGATCGCGGTATAAGGCGGCATGTCACCCGCCCTTTCCGTCGTCGTTCCCTGCTACAATGAGCAGGAGGTCCTGCCCGAATTCCACCGCCGCCTGGCCGCCGCGCTGGAAGGCGTCGGGCTGGAAGGCGTCGGGCTGGATTGGGAGGTCGTCTATGTGAATGACGGCTCACGCGACACCACGCTGAACGTGATGACGAGCCTCGCCACCGCCGATGCGCGGGTGGCCCTGGTCAATCTCTCCCGCAACTTCGGCAAGGAGATCGCGCTCACCGCGGGCCTTGACCATGCGCGCGGCCATATGGGCGTGGTGGTGATCGACGCCGACCTGCAGGACCCGCCCGAGGTGATCCCGGAGCTGCTGGCCGCGGCCCGCCAGGGCTATGATATCGCCTATGCCCAGCGCAGCGTCCGCCATGGCGAGGGCTTCGTGAAGCGCCTGACCGCTTCCGCCTTCTACCGGGTGATGCAGCGCCTCGGCGGCAAGGTGCAGCTGCCGCCGGATACCGGCGATTTCCGCTTCATGTCCCGCCGCTCGCTGGATGCGCTGCTCCAGCTGCGCGAGCAGCACCGCTTCATGAAGGGCCTCTTCGCCTGGGTGGGTTTTCCGGCCATCGCCGTGCCCTATGAGCGCGCGCCCCGCGCCGCGGGCGAGACCAAGTGGAACTACTGGAAGCTTTGGAACCTCAGCCTGGAGGGCATCACCAGCTTCACCGTGGGGCCATTGAAGATCGCGAGCTATCTGGGCCTCGCCACCGCCTTCTTCGCGGGCATCTACATTCTCCAGCTGGTCATCCGCACCGTCTTCTTCGGCAATCCGACCCCGGGCTATCCGAGCCTGATGGCGGTGGTGCTCTTCCTGGGCGGGGTGCAGCTCATGACGCTCGGCATCATCGGCGAATATCTCGGCCGCATCTTCAACGAGACCAAGGGCAGGCCGCTCTACATCGTCGAGCGGCACCACCCTTCATCGGCAGACGCCCAGGCCACCCAGCGCGACGCAGCCTGAGCCGGAGAGACCGCGCCCGATCCGCACCTCGCCGGGGGCGAGCGGGCGGGCCAGGGTTTCGGCGTCGGTGCAGCGCGGCGGCTCGCGCCAGCGCGCGGCATACATGGTGTTGACCGGGCGCGGCGTCTCGCTCGCCAGCAGCAGGATTTCCAGCGAGAGAATCCGCGCGGCCGCATCCTCATGGGCGATGCAGGGCCAGGAGGGGATCAGGGTGATCTGGCCCGCATCCCGGAGGATCGGGCGCAGCGCATCGGCCTCGATGGTCCAGGCCGCGCGCTCATGGGCCCAGGTAGAAAGGGCCGCGCGCATCGGCGCCGCGTCGGTGAATTGCAGCAAGGCGCAGGCGGCGAAGATCACCGGGCGCCGCTGCAGCAGCACGGCGGACCCGATCATCAGCGCATAGCCCACCGGCCAGAAGAACCGGCCGGAAGCGCGGAACTGCTCCAGGAATCCGGGGGCCGCGCCCAGGTCCAGCACCACCACGCCGCCGAGGCCCACGCGGAAGGAGACGGCGATCGCGGTCAGGCCCGACAGCGCCAGCACCAGGCCCAGATGCGCGCACAGTCCGGGCGCGATTCGCTCGCGGCCGAGAAACACGCCGGCGACCAGCGCGGCCCAGAGGCCAAGGCCGAGCCAATTGTAACCCTCCCAACCGCCATGGCCGGTCGCGTCCACTTCACGCGCTACGAGCCAGCCCAGCGTGGCCGAACGGAAGGGCCAGAGTGGCGAGAGCAGGTTCAGCGCGTATTGCCCATAGCCGCCATCGCCGGCCGCGCCGAAATAGCCCAGCAGCGCCATGGCGCCGAACATGGCGGCGGCCGAGGCCAAGACGCCCAGCGCCGCCCTCACGAAAGCCTCGCCCCGCAGCGCCAGCGAGAGCGGCACTGCGGCCAGGATGGCGAGCGACATGAGTGCGAGATAGGGGTGGATCAGCAGGACCAGCGCCTGGAAGGGCACCGCCACCCGCCACCAGCGCGCGTCGGAGAGCGCACGGCAATAAAGGCCCAACGCGACCAGGATCACGAAATGCCCGCAGAGCGCGGCGTGCCCAAATCGCATGATGAAGGCCGGCATGGCGCTCGCCATCACGGCCACAGCCACGCCCGGCAGCAGCCCCCGCACCCCCGCGCCGCGCAGCGCGAACACCGCCGCCACGGGCTGCAGCACCCAGGCCAGCGCGTAGAAGATCCCGATTCCGTGGAACCCCTCGGGCAGCAGCGGCGCCACCAGCTTCAAGGGCAGGGCCAACGCCGGAATTCCGTCCAGGAAGGCCAGGTTCACCCCCTGCAGCGTGCCCACATCGAGCGGCGGCCAGCGCCAGGCATCGGCCAGGAAGTGCCGCTGCGCGATGGCATGCTGCGCCGCATCCCCCACCGGGCGCCAATCGAGCCCGGCGCGCGGCCAGATGAAATCCAGGCCGAACAACTGCATGGCGAGCAATGCTCCCAGCAGGGCTGAAGCGGGATAGGCGAGACGGGACAAGTTTGCGCTCCTCGGGCGGCGCCCATGCCGTGCCATCCCAGGGAAAAGGCCGCAAGGGCGCGATTTGTTGCGCTGCCACATTCTTGCCTCAACCGGGTCCAATTGCCGCCCGGGATGGGGGCCATACCGGCATCGTGGCCAGGAGGAGGATGATCCGATTCCCCGCCACAATCAGATCGGTTCTGCCGGAAATCCCCGGATGGACCGTGAATGAGGCAAAGATGCCGGGCCTGGACGCTTTTACGTCCCTGCAACGTGAGACCGCCATCCGCGAAAGCCGGATCGGCGGCGGTTATGCGGCCCCGCAGGCCGTGCTGGCGCAGGCCAGCCTGCCTGCCCTCCAGCCCGCCCTGAAGCGCGCCATGGACGTGGTCGGCGCCGGGCTGATGCTGCTGGTCCTGGCCCCGGTCTTCGTCATCCTCGCGCTGATCGTCCGCGCCGATGGCGGGCCCGCCCTCTTCGCCCATCGCCGCGTCGGCCGCGATGGCGAGAGCTTCGGCTGCCTCAAGTTCCGCTCCATGGTGATCGACAGCCAGGCGCGCCTCGAAGCCCTGCTGGCGAGCGACCCCGCCGCCCGTGCCGAATGGGATGCGACGCGCAAGCTGAAGAACGACCCGCGTGTGACGAAGATCGGCCGCTTCCTGCGCGCCACCTCGCTCGACGAACTGCCGCAGCTGATCAACGTGCTGCGCGGCGAGATGAGCCTGGTCGGCCCCCGCCCGGTCATTCAGGCCGAGCTTGACCGCTATTACGGCGCGGCCGCGATGCACTACATGAGTGTGCGCCCCGGCATCACCGGCCTCTGGCAGGTCTCGGGCCGCTCTGACACCAGCTACGCCCAGCGCGTGGCGCTCGACATGGCCTATGTGACGCGCCTCTCGGTCTGGCAGGACATCCGCATCCTCCTGCGCACGCCGGTTGCGGTGCTGTCGCGCCGCGGCGCCCACTGAGCTAGGCTGCGGGCCGTGCAGGCCCGCAATCCATTTCTCGTAAGACAACCCCGATGAGCGAAAACGCCGCCGCCCGGGCGGGCGCCGGGCGCCTCGTCTCCGGCATGTTCTGGAACGCGATGGGGCGCGGCCTTCCCCTCCTCCTTGCCCTGGCCCTGACGCCGCTGCTGGTGAGCCAGATGGGGCTGGAACGCTGGGGCCTCTTCACCCTCGCCCTCGCCTTGGTCGGCGTCTTCGGCATCTTCGATCTCGGCATCGGCCCGGCCCTCACCCGCGGGCTCTCCGAGCGGATGGCCGATGGCGCCGAGGACACTGAGGCGGGCAAACTGGTCGGCACCGCCATGCTGGCGCTGGGCGGCTTCGCGGCGCTGGGGGCGGCGGCGCTCTGGGCCGTGCTGCCCTGGCTGATGCAGAGCGCGCTGAATGTGCCGCCCGAATTGCAGGCCGAGGCGCTGACGGCCTTCCGCATCCTGGCGTGTGCAGCCCCGCTCATCGTGCTGAACGCGGCGCTCTGGGGCGTGCTCGCGGCGCACCAGAAATTCGCCGCCGCCAACCTCGTCACCATCCCCGTGGCCGTCATGTATTATGTGGGCCCGGTGATCCTGCTGGTCTTCTGGCAGAGCCTGGTCGGCGTGATGCTGGTGCTGGTGGCCTGCCGGCTGGCCAACACCCTCTCCTATCTCTGGCTCGCGCGGCCCGTGCTGCCGCGGCTCTCCGTGGGCAGCCCGCTGATGGTGCTGCCGTTGCTGCGCATCGGCGGCTGGATGACCGTGGCCTCGGTGCTGAACCAGGCGCTGCTCTACGCCGACCGCTTCCTGATCGGCGCGCTGCTGACGCTGGCGGCCGTGGCCTATTACGCGACGCCGCTCGACCTCGTGCTGCGCATGTGGATCCTGCCGGTTGCGATCTCCCAGGCGCTGCTGCCGGCCATGGCGTCGGCCTTCCGGGTCCTGCCGGAGGTGACGGCAGGGCTGCTGCGGCGCGGCGCGCTGCTCATGCTGCTGTTGACGCTGCCGCCGTGCCTGGTGCTGGCGGGCGTGGGGGACTGGGTGCTGGCGCTTTGGCTCGGGCGGGACTTTGCGGCAGGCGGGGGCATGGTGTTGCGCATCCTCTCGGCCGGGATCTTCTTCTCTTGCCTCGCCTACGCGCCGAATGCGCTGCTGGACGCGATTGGCCGGCCGGATGCGACGGCGAAGTTCATCGGGCTTCAGGTGGTCACCTTCCTGCCGCTCTCGGCGCTGTTCCTCTGGCTCTGGGGCATCGAGGGTGCGGCGCTGGCCTGGGCGATCCGTGCGGCGGGGGATTGCGCCGGCAAGTTCTGGCTGGCCGCGCGGCTTTATCCGGCGGCGTCCGGCAGCGCGCGGGAATTCGCGCTGCCGCTTGGCCTCGCCACCCTGGCCCTGGCCGCCATGGTGCTCGCCCCGGATTGGCGCTGGGCGGCGGGCCTCGCGCTCCTGGGCTTCGCGGCCGTGCTCGCCGCCATGTTGCGCGTGCTGACGGCCGAAGAGCGTGTCGCGCTGAAGCCGCTCCTGCGCCGGCCTTGGCAGGCCCGCGCCCTGCTGCGATCAGGCGCCGCATGATCGCGATCAATGGCCGATTCCTGACGCAAGGCCTGACCGGCGTGCAGCGCTACGCCCGCGAGATGACGCGCGCGCTGGATGCGCTGGTGGCGCGCGGCGAGGCCCCGCCGCTCCGGCTCATCGCGCCCCCCGGCGCCGAGGGGCTGGAGGATTTCCCGCATCTCACTCCCAGCATCGTGGGCACGCGGGGCGGCCAGCTCTGGGAACAGCTCGATCTGCCGCGCGCGGCGGGTGGGGATTTCCTGCTGAACCTCGGCAACACGGCGCCCGTGGCGCAGGGGCGCAACCAGGCCGTGGTGATCCACGACGCCGGCGTCTTCGACACGCCCGAAAGCTATTCCTGGAAGTTTCGCAGCTGGTATCGCGGGCTGCAGCGCATGCTGGTGTTTCGCGGCACGCAGTTCCTCTCCGTCTCGGAGTTTTCCGCCGGGCGCATCGCGGCCCATCTGGGCCTGGACGCCGCCCGCATCGGCGTCACGCTTGAAGGCGGCGAGCACATCCTGCGCGAGGCCGCCGATGCCGCGATCCTCGCGCGACACGGCCTCACGTCGCGCGGCTACGCTCTCGTCATCGGCACGGGCGCCGCGCACAAGAACCTGGCCGCGCTGCACCACGCGATCGGCGCGCTGGGCGCGCGCGGGCTGGTCCTGGCCGTCGCCGGCGCCAAGGATGCGGCCGTGTTCCGCCAGGATGGCGCGCCGCCCAGCGAAGATGTGAAGCCGCTCGGCCGCGTCTCGGACGCCGAACTGCGGGCGCTTTACGAATCCGCGCTCTGCCTCGTCTTCCCCTCGCGCTACGAGGGCTTCGGCCTGCCGCCGGTCGAAGCCATGTGGTGCGGCTGCCCGGTCATCGCCTCGAAGGCAGGCGCCGTGCCCGAGGTCTGCGGCGACGCCGCGCTCTGGTTCGATGCCGCCCGGCCGGAAAGCCTCGGCGAGGCGATCGCCTGCCTCGCCGATGACACAAGCCTGCGCGAGAGGATGGTGGCCGCCGGACGTGACCGGACGGCCTTGTTCTCCTGGGAGCAGGCGGCACAGCGCCTGTTGGGATTCCTGCCGCGATGAAGATCGCCATCATCCATGAATGGCTGGACAGCTATGCCGGCTCCGAGCGCGTGGTCGAGCAGATGCTGGCCTGCTACCCCGAAGCGGATCTCTTCGCCATCTGCGACTTCCTGCCGGAGAACCAGCGCGGCTTCCTCGGCGGCAAGGTGCCGATAACGAGCTTCATTCAGCGCCTGCCCCTGGCAAAGCGGATGTTCCGCAACTACCTCCAGCTCATGCCGCTGGCGGTCGAGCAGTTCGACCTGCAGGGCTATGACCTCGTGCTCTCCTCCTCGCACGCCGTCGCGAAGGGCGTGATCACGGGCCCCGGCACGCGGCACATCAGCTATGTCCACAGCCCCATGCGCTATGCCTGGGATCTGCAGCACCAGTATCTGCGCCAGGCGGGCCTCACGCGCGGGTTGAAGGGTCTCTACACGCGCTGGCTGCTCGGCCGCCTGCGCGCCTGGGACCAGATGAGCGCCGCGCGCCCCGACGTGATCCTCGGCAATTCCCGCTACATCGCCGAGCGCATCCGCAAGGTCTGGCGGCGCGAGGCCGCGGTGCTGCATCCGCCGGTGGACCTCGACGGCTTCCCGCTTTCGACCGTGCCGCGCACGCATTTCCTCGTCGCCTCCCGCCAGGTGCCCTACAAGCGGATCGAGCTGGTGGCGGAAGCCTTCGCGCGCATGCCGGAATTGGCGCTGACGGTGGTGGGCGATGGCCCGGCCGCGCCGCTCGTCGCCAAGGCGGCCGCCGGCGCGCCCAACATCACCCTCCGTGGCCGGGTGCCGCAGGCCGAGCTGGTTTCGCTGTTGCAGACGGCCCGCGCCTTCGTCTTCGCCGCCGAGGAGGATTTCGGCATCGCGATGGTCGAGGCGCAATCCTGCGGCACGCCGCTCATCGTCTATGGCAAGGGCGGCGCGCGGGACATCGCGCGCGAGGGCGAGACCGGCCTCTTCTTCGAGGAGCAGACGCCCGACGCCATCGTCGCGGCCGTCCGGGCCTTCGTGGCGCGCGAGGCGGATTTCACGCCCGAGGCCTGCGCGGCCCAGGCGCGGCAGTTCAGCATCCCCGAATTCCGCCGCAAGCTCACCGGGATCGTCCAGGTGGCGATGGCATGATCTCCCTGGTCGTCTCCACCATGGGGCGCGTCGCCGAGATCGGCGCGCTCTTCGACAGTCTGCTCGCCGATGCCAGCGCGCCCTTCGAGGTGATCCTCGTGGATCAGAACAGCGACCGGCGGCTGGATGCGCTGGTGGCCGAATACCTTCCGCGCCTGCCGCTGCGCCATCTCCGCAGCGCCGAACATGGCGGCGGCCTGGGCGCCAATGCGGGGCGGAACCTCGGCCTCAGGCATGCGCGCGGCGACCTCGTGGGCTTCCCGGATGATGATTGCGTGTTTCCGCCGGGCGTCCTGGGTCGGGTGCGCACCGCCTTCGACGCCAATTCCCACCTCGCCATCCTGACCGGGCCGGCCGCCGCGCCCGAGGGCGGGCTCGGCTCCGGCCGCTGGAACCCGGAGGGCGGGGGGATCACCATCGCCAATGTCTGGACCAGCGTGATCGAGTTCAACCTCTGGCTCCGTCGCCATCTGGCGCTTGCCTTGGGCGGCTTCGACGAGGCGATGGGCCCGGGGGCGCGCTTCGGCTCGGCCGAGGGGAATGACCTGGTCTGCCGCGCCATGGCCCGCGGGCATGTCGCGCGCTACGACCCGAGCCTGCGCATCATCCACCCCGACAAGCGCCTGACGCCCGAGGCCGTCGCGCGCGCGAAGCGCTACGGGCTGGGGCTCGGCTTCGCGCTGCGGCGGCATCGCGCGCCCATCGGCACCTGGGCGCCGCTGCTCTACCGGCCGCTGGGGGGCATCGGCGTCTCGCTGCTGTGCGGCCGCGTCCTGCATGCGCGCTACTACGCGGCGACCTTCCAGGGCCGGCTCGAGGGCTTCCTCGCCCCCGAGGCGCGCGGCCTGCCCGAGCCCGGCCCCTTGGAGCGGGTGCCATGAGGATCGCGATCGGCATCGCAACCCGTGGCCGCCCCGCCATCCTTGCCGAGACGCTGCGCGAACTGGACCTCCAGACCCGCGCGCCCGACCGGATCCTGGTCTGCCATGTCACGCCCTCCGACGTGGACGACCTGCCGCTGCGCTTCCCCGGCGTGCAATTCCTGACGGCCGAGGCGGGGTTGCCGCGCCAGCGCAACCGCATCCTGGACGCGACCCGCGATTGCGACGCCGTGCTCTTCCTCGATGACGACTTCATCGCCGCCCCGCGCTGGCTCGCGGCGCTGGAGGCGGTGCTGCGGGCCGAGCCCGGCTGCGTCGTGGCCACCGGCACCGTGATCGCCGATGGCGCCAAGGGGCCCGGCATCACGCCCGAGGAAGCCCGCGCGCTGATCGCGGCCGACACGCCGCCCGAGGACCTCACCGCGCGTCACGCGCATTTCAACGGCTATGGCTGCAACATGGCGTTGCGCCTCGCCCCCGTGCACGAGCACGGGCTGCGCTTCGACGAGAAGCTGCCGCTCTATGCCTGGTATGAGGATATCGACCTCACGCGGCGCATGCTGCCCCATGGCACCATCCTGCGGCTCGAGGGCGCGCGGGGTGTGCATCTCGGCGTGAAGCAGGGGCGTGTGCCGGGGCTCAGGCTCGGCTATTCGCAGGTGGTGAACCCGATCTACCTCGCGCGGAAGGGCAGCTTCCCCTGGTCCCATGCGCTGCCCTCGGCCGGGCGGCATTGCCTGATCAACCTGCTGCGCTCCTTCCGCCCGGAACCCGAGGTGGATCGCTGGGGCCGGTTCAAGGGCAATATGCTGGGCCTCTGGGACTTGCTGCGCGGCCGGGCCGATCCGGAACGGATCCTCACCCTGTGATCGGCACGCCGCGGGGGCTGCCGTGGCGGATCGTCACCATCCGCGAGCGGCCCGAACTCACCAACCTCGTCGCGCATTGGCTCTGGGACGCCTTCTGGCAGCCCAACGGCCATCCGCTGGAGGAGGTGCGCGAGATCATCGCGACTTGCACGGCCGAGCGCGACACGCCGCAAAGCTTCGTGCTACTGGCCGGCGATGTGCCCTGCGGCACGGCGAGCTTCGTCTCGGCCGACCTCGAAATCCGCCAGGACATCGGCCCCTGGCTCGCGGGCGTCTATGTGGTGCCGGAGGCGCGGGGCCAGGGCTGTGCCACGCGGCTGGTGGCGGCGGTGGAGGCGGCGGCGCGAGAAGCGGGTCACTCCGCGCTGTTCCTCTACACCCATGACGCGCAGCCGCTCTACCTCAAGCTCGGCTGGCAGGTGCTGGAGGAGACGGAGGATGGCCGCCGCCCCGTCACCATCATGTGGCGGGACCTGATCCTGGCTCCACCGTGAGGCTGATTCACGCCTTTGATGAAGCCACCAAAGGCGATCTGACTCACCGTGAGGCTGATTCACGCCTTTGGTGAAGCCACCAAAGGCGATCAGACTCAAGGCGCCGGAAACAGCCCGCTGGTCCGCCCCAGCAGCCGGTAGGCGATAAGGCCGACATATTCGCGGATCGCCCATTCCGCCTGGCCGAGCCGGAAGGAGAAGGGCGGGTCGAACCAGCCCTGCCCGCCCGGCGAGGTGGAGTAGTTCACCGGCCAGGCCGTGACCTCCCAACCCGCACGGCGGAAGCAGCCGATGGAGCGCGGCATGTGGCTGGCCGAGGTCACCAGCAGCCAGCGCTCGCCCGCCTTGGGCTGGATCAGCGCATGGGTCAGCGTGGCGTTTTCCCAGGTGTTGCGCGCCTCGCTCTCCAGGATCACGCGCGGGCCTTCGAGGCCCATGCCGGCCCAGAGCTGGCGCGCCACATCGGCCTCGGTCATCTGGCCCGGCGCCAGCGTGCCCTGGCCGCCGGTGAAGACGATCCGCGCCTCGGGGTGCAGGCGGGCCAGTGTCACCGCCTCGGTCATGCGCTCGGCCGCGCCGTTCAGCGCGGGGATGCCGCGCCGCTCGGTCAGCAATTGCTCGACGGCGCCGCCCAGGATGATGACGCCGTCCACACGCCCAGACGCAGCCGGGCGGGGAAAGCGGTCCTCCAGCGGCAGGGTGATCCAGGCCGGCAACGGCGTGAGCAGCACGGCCACGAACCAGCCAAGGCCCAGCATCAGCGGCCAGCGCCCCCAGCGGCGGCGCGCGATCAGCGCCAGCCCGCCCAGGCAGGCCAGGAACAGCGCGAAGGTGTTCGGGCGCGCGAAGAGCCAGAAGACCTTGGAGACGAGAAAGAGGGTATCCTCGATCATTCGGCCTCCACGCGGCGCCAGAGTTCGACCGAGCCGCGCTCCTCGGCGAAGCTCGCAGCCAGTTCATAGCCCTCTTCCAGCGCCTCCGTCAGCATGGACATGGCCGAGGGCCGCATGGCGAACCATTCGGTCCGGTCCAGCACGATGAAGCGCGGGCGGGAGGCGAGGATGCGCGCCACCTCGGCATCCGTGTCCACGCCCGCGAGATTGGCGAAGCCGCCTGTCAGGTGCACCGGGAAGGGGAAGCGCGTCGGCAGGCGCGCCTGGGTCAGGAAATACACCACGGGCTGGTAGTTCGGGACGAAGATGGTGTCGCCCGGTTGCAGCTCGTCATTCATCAGGGCGGCCATGCGGCGTGGCGTGTCCGGCGCACCCATGGCGAAGCCGCGGGTGAGGCGGGGTGTCAGATCCGCCGCCACCATATCCACCGCGGCGAAGCCCAGCAGGGCGGCCAGCGCCAGCCGGGCGCGCACGCCGCCCACATGCATGGCGAAGGAATAGGCCCCGATCGCCGCCAGCAGGCTGAGCGGCGGGATCACGATCAGGAAATAATGCGGGAAGAAGAAGCCCGGCCCCGCGACAGCGAGGCAGGCCGTCGCGAACCAGAGCAGGGCGAAGCCCATGAGCCGGCGCAACACCGGCTCGCGCGTGGCGAAGATCAGGGCGGGCAAGGCCAGCGCCAGCAGCCAGCGCAGCCCCAGCGCCGCCAGCGTGATGCGCCAGAACATCTGCTCCAGCGGGATGCGGCCCGAGGCATATTCGAGCGGCGCCAGGATGGTGCTTTCGAACCAGATGCCGAACTCGCCGCGGATCGCATAGATGCCGGCGACCAGGGCGGTAGGCAGGAGGCAGAGCGCCGCATAGGCCCCGGCGGTGGCGAAAAGCAGCCCCCAGCGCCGCTCGCGCAGCAGCGGCCAGGCGAAGATGGCGAAGGCCAGGCAACCCTCGGGCGTCACCACCTGCTTGATCAGCAGCGCGCAGCCCGTCAGCAGACCCATGCCGATGAGGCGCGGCCAGACCGGCCCGGGGGCCAAGGCCAGCGCGAGCGTCGAGACGACGAAGGGCGCGAAGAGGATCTCGGTGTTCGAGGCGAGGCCACCCATCTGGAGCGTGTGCGCCGCATAGAGCACCGCCGCGGCATAGCCGAGGGTCCGGGGCGCACCGGCCACCCGGGTGAGGGCGATCAATGCGTAGCCCGTGGCCGTGACACAGAAGGCGCCGAGGAAGCGCACCGTCTCCAGGCTTTCGCCGAAGACCAGGAAAAACACGGCGATGATGGCGGGCGCGCCCAGGGGGTGCATGTCCCACACACCGGAAAAGGGCCAGTTGCCGCGCAGCCATTCCCGCGCCTGAAGCAGATAGAGGCTCTCATCCCAATCGATGACCGAGGGCAGGAAGGAGGCCCAGCGGATCGCCACCACCAGCGCCGGCAAGAGCGCCAACGCGATGTTCCAGCGGTGGCGGGCAAGCCAGGCGGGGAAACCAGCGGACATCAGCCCCACTTGGCCCAGCCGCCGCCCGGCCGCAAGCGGCAGGGGCTCAACGCTTGAGGCCGAGCTGGACTTCGCGCCACCAGATGTAGAGGCCCGAGCCCACCAGCACCGCGATGCCAAGGCCATCCCAGCCGTCCGGCGCCTCGGCCCAGATGATCGCGCCCAGGAGGGTGGTCCAGATGATGCCGGAATACTCGAAGGGCGCCACCAGCGTGGGCTCGCCCGAGCGGTAGGCATCCGTCATCAGCAATTGCGCCCCGGCCGAGATGATGCCGATGCCCAGCAGCAACAGCCATTGCCAGGCACTGGGCCAGACCCAGCCCGGCACGCTCGCGAGCAGTGCCACCAGCGAGGAGCCGATGGCGAACCAGAGCACGATGGAGACGCCGCTCTCCCCCGCCTCGCCCATGCGGCGGATGGTGATCATGGACAGCGCCCAGGCCAGCGCCGCGACGAGGACGATGAGGCTCGGCATCAGTTCGGCGGCGTCCGCGCCGGTCGGGCGGACCATGAGGAGGACGCCCAGGAACCCCACCACCACGGCGCTGCCGCGCCGCCAGCCCACCCGCTCGCCCAGCAGCGGCACGGCGAGCAGCGTGAGGAACAGCGGCATGGTGAAGCCCAGCGCCGTCACGGTGGCGAGCGGCATGGTGGCGTAGCCGTAGAAGGCGCCGCCCATGCCGATCAGGCCGAAAAGGGTGCGCCACACATGGCCCATCGGATGTGCGGTGCGGATCGCCCCCCAGCCGCCCGCCTGGCTCAACAGCGGCAGTAGCACAGGCAGCGCGAAGATGCTGCGGAACAGCAACACCTGCGTGAGCGGCACGCCGCCCTCCAGCGCCTTCACGCAGCAGGCGGCCAGGGCGAAAAGGAGCGCCGCCATGAGGATGAACAGGATGGCGCGACGGCGGCTGGCGCGGGTCGCGACCGGTGGTGTGATTTGCAAGCTGGGGCTCATGGACGGGCGTGAGCGCGCAAGTTACGGTCGCCGCGACATGAGCGCCAGAGACCCCGAGGAGCGGCCCGCGAAGGCCCCCCGCATCAAGCCCTATCCCGGCCTCGAGATCCGCGCCGACGAGGTGGTCTGGGCGGGGCGCTTCCCCTTGCAGCGGGTGCGCTTCACCTATGAGCGCTTCGACGGCACCCGCTCGGCCGAGCTGACCTGGGAGCTGTGGCGGCGCAGCGGGGGCGTGGCCATGCTGCCCTTCGACCCCTGGTCGGACCGGCTGGCGCTCATCGAGCAGTTCCGCCTGCCGGTGCATGCGGCGGGCCTGCCCCCCATCCACACCGAATGCGTGGCGGGCCTGCTGGAGCCGGGCGAGGAGCCCGAGGCCGCGGCGCGCCGTGAATCCATGGAGGAAGCCTCGGTGGCGCCGGACCTCGTGGAATCCATCGGCCGCTACATGCTCATGCAGGGTGGCTGCGACGAGCTGATGCACCTCTATTGCGGCCGCGCGCGCCTGCCTGAGGCCGAGGCCGCCGGCACCCATGGCCTGCTGCATGAGGGCGAGGATATCCGCCTGCTCATCATGCCCGCGGCCCGGGCCTTCGACATGCTGGACCGCAACGCGATCCAGAGCGCCACCTGCGCCCTCAGCCTCTTCTGGCTGCGGCAGAATCATGCGCGCCTGCGCGCCGAATGGACCCGCTGATGACCGAGACCCTGTTCCGCGACGACGCCTATCTGCGCGAGGCGACCGCCCGCGTCATCCAGGCCGATGAGGCGGGCGTCATCACCGACCGCAGCAATTTCTACCCCCGCGCCGGTGGCCAGCCCGGCGATTCCGGCGTGATGCGCTGGGCGGGTGGCGAGGCCGTGATCACCGAGGCCGCCAAGGGGGAGGGCGACGCCATCCTGCACAAGCTGGCCGAGGGCAGCCCCCTGCCCGCCCCAGGCACAGAAGTGACGCTGATCCTCGACTGGGCGCGCCGCCACCGCCACATGCGGATGCACACCACGCTGCACCTGTTGTGCAGCCTGATCCCCGGCGCGGGCGTCACCGGCGGGCAGATCGGCGCCGACAAGTCGCGCCTCGATTTCGACCTGGCTGAGCTGCCGACCAAGGAATCCCTCACGGAGCGGCTGAACGCCCTGATCGCGGCGAACCACGCCATCAGCGAGACCTGGATCACCGAGGCCGAGCTGGACGCCAACCCGGGCCTGGTTCGCACCCTCTCCGTCCAGCCGCCGCGCGGCGCGGGCCGGGTGCGTCTGGTGCGGATCGGCCCGATGGACGCACCCGTGGACCTGCAACCCTGCGGCGGCACCCATGTGCGCGCGACGGGCGAGATCGGCCGGGTGGAAGTCCTCAAGCTCGAGAACAAGGGGCGGCAGAACCGCCGCATCAGCATCGCATTGGTGGAGGAATAAGGTGGACAACCTGGTCAGCACGGAATGGCTCGCGGCGCAGCTGGGCGCGCCCGACCTCCTGGTCTTCGACACCACGAAATACCTGCCGAACGAGCCCTTCGACGGCGCCACGAAATTCGCCGAGGCGCATATCCCCGGCGCCCATTTCTTCGACCTCGACGTGGTGGCGGACCAGGATGCGACCCTGCCGCACATGATCCCGGGTGCGGCGCGGTTCGAAAAACTGATGGGCGCGCTGGGCGTCAGCAATGCTTCGCGCGTCGTCTTCTACGACCAGAAGGGGCTGCAATCCTCGGCGCGCGGCTGGTGGCTCATGCGGCTCTTCGGCCATGAAAAGGCGGCCGTACTCGATGGCGGCCTGCCGAAATGGCAGCGCGAGGGGCGGCCGGTCGCGGCGGGCACGCCCGTGGCGCCGCAGCCCACCACCTATGTGGCGGATTTCGTGGCCGGGCGCGTCTTCGGCATCGGCGATGTGAAGCGCGTGCTGGCCGACAGGTCGGCCCTGGTGCTCGATGCCCGCGCCGCCGGCCGCTTCAAGGGCTCGGCCCCTGAGCCGCGGCCCGGCCTGCCCTCCGGCCACATGCCGGGTGCGGCCAATATCCCGTTCAACGAGCTGTTTGCGGCGGACGGCACCATGCTGCCGCCGGATGCCCTGCGCGCCCGCTTCGCCGCCGCCGGCGCTGATTCCGCGCCGGCGCTGGTCACCAGCTGCGGCACGGGTGTGACCGCCTGCATCCTCACCCTCGGCGCCGTCCGCGCCGGACTGCCTGAACCCGCCGTCTATGACGGCTCCTGGACCGAATGGGCCAGCCGTCCCGAAACCGTGAAAGCGACCGCCTGATGACCGATTCCCACGACCCTGCTTCCCCTGGGCACGCCTTCTCCACCCGCATGAGCCATGCGGGGCGCGCAGGCGTGCGCATCCACGGCTTCGTGAATCCGGGCGTGCATCGCGGCTCCACCGTGCTCTTCCCCACCGCCGAAGCGCGGCGCGACGGCGCCGCCAAGCGCTACGAGCAGTTCATGACCTACGGCACGCAGGGGGGCCCGACCCACTACGCGCTGGAAGACGTGATCGCCGAGATCGAGGGCGGCACGCGCTGCACCATCGTCGGCACCGGCCTCGCCGCCGTCACCCTGCCGCTGATGGCCTACCTCAAGACCGGCGATCATTGCCTGATGCCCGACAGCGTCTATGGCCCGGGCCGCAACATCGCCAACACCCTGCTCAAGGGCTGGGGCATCGAGACCACCTTCTACGATCCCTGCGTGGACGAAGCCGGCATGGCCGCGCTGATCCGCGACAACACCAAGGTCGTCTATACCGAGAGCCCGGGCTCCCACACCTTCGAGATCCAGGACATTCCGGCCATCGCCCGCGCCGCCCATGCGCGCGGGGCCAAGGTTCTGATGGACAACACCTGGGGCATCCACACCTTCCAGCCCTTCCAGCATGGCGTGGATGTCTCCATCCAGGCGCTGACCAAATATGTGGGCGGCCATTCGGACATCCTGCTCGGCAGCGTCACCGTGAATAGCGAGGAGGATCACCTGATCGTCCGGGCCGCCGCCTCGACCATCGGCCACTACGCTTCGCCAGATGACGTCTGGCTCGCGCTGCGCGGCGTGCGCACCATGGCGATCCGCCTCAAGACGCAGGAGGCGGCCAGCATCGAGGTCGCGAAATGGTTGGAAGCCCAGCCGCAGGTCGCGAAGGTGATGCACCCCGCCCTGCCCTCCCACCCGCAGCACGCCCTCTTCCAGCGCGACTTCAATGGCGGTTGCAGCCTGTTCGGCATGATCCTCGACGCGAAATACACGCAGGAGGACATGTTCCGCTTCATCAACGCGCTGAAGCTCTACGGCATCGGCGCCAGCTGGGGCGGGTATGAAAGCCTGGCCTTGCCGACCTCGGGCTTCATCACCCGGACCGCGGGCACCGGCGATTTTGGGGGGCAGATGGTGCGGATTCACATCGGGCTGGAAGATGTGAAGGATCTGATTGCCGACCTGGAGCAGGGGCTCCAGACTCTGGGGTAAGACCAGAGGGCTTTGCCCTCCGGACCCTCCGGACCTCCCACCAAAGGCCATTGGCCTTTGGAAACCGTCATTTTGGGCGGAACGGGTCGTCGCGTGGCAAGATGTCCCGGATGTAGTCGCGCGTCTTCCACTCCGGGGCGGGTGGCACATGGCCGGCCCGGGGGACGTGCGGCGAGGGCGTACCGGTCGCCAAATCCGGGATGTAGCGCGGGCAATTCGGGTAGATCTCCAGGCAGGCCACGCGCACCACATCGCCATGGATGCTGGCGCGACCGCTGATGCGCAGGCGCCGGCTTTGCCCGTCGAAGCGCAGGAAGAGCAGGCCCACATTGGGGTTGCGCGCGATGTTGCCGAGCGTGCGGTACATCGAATTGCCGTCATATTCGGGCCATTCCAGGGTCGTGCCGTCCAGGATCTTCACGAAGCCCGGATCGCCCGCGCGGATGCTGCAATCCATGTGCTCGCCATGCCCGGTGGCGATGAAGAAGAAGGGCGCGCTCTCGATGAGCTCCCGATCTTCCTCCCAGAATTCCCGATGCAGCCGCCTTTCTTCCAGCGCATCCGCAACGCGCCGCCCGTCCCGGGCATCCTGCAACTCGCGCATTCCGTCATGATAGAAAGGGCGGGTCATTCTCGTATCTCCGATGGATGGGGTCTGGGGCCCGTGGCCCCAGCCGCCGGAGGCCCTTTCTACTCCGCCGGTTGCGGCGCCGTCTTCGGCCGGAAGCGTCGCGCGATCCAGCTCTCCACCCGGTCCACATAAATGTAGCAGACGGGCACGAAGACCAGGCTGAGCATGGTGGAGGTGATGAGACCGCCGATCACCACCAATGCCATCGGCGCGCGGAATTCATTGTCCGCGCCGATACCGGCCGCGATATGCGCCATGCCCGCCACCATGGCGATGGTGGTCATCACGATGGGCCTGGCCCGCTTACGCGCGGCTTCCATGATGGCCGCCTCGCGCCCCAGGCCGTCGTCGCGACGGATCATGATGGCGTATTCCACCAGCAGGATGGAGTTCTTGGCGACGATGCCCATCAGCATCAGCACACCGATCACGGCCGAGACGCCGAGTGATTTCTGCGCGATGAGCAGCGCCATCAGCGCGCCACCCAGCGAGAGCGGCAGGGCGCTCATGATGGTGAGCGGCTGCAGGAAGCCGCCGAAGAGCAGCACGAGCACGAGATAGACGAGCAGCACGCCGGTGCCGAGCGCGAGCGCGAAGCCGCCGAACAGCTCGGCCATCACTTCCTTGTCGCCCGTCGCCTGCTCGCGCACGCCCTCGGGCAGGCGCTGCATGATGGGCAGCGCGTTGACCAGCTTCACGGCCTCGCCCAGCGGCATGCCGTTCAGCTCGGCCTCGACGGTCGCCTTGCGCTGCCGGCCCAGGCGGTCGATCTGCGCGGGGCCCGCGCCGTGGCCGATCTCGGCGACGCTTTCGATCGGCACCATCAGGCCGCCCCGGCCCTCGACGCGCAGGCCGCGCAGCGCCTCGGGGTCGGCGCGGGCGCGCTCGTCCAGCATGACGCGGATGGGGATCTGCCGGTCGGTCAGGGTGAAGCGCGGCAGCAGCTGGTCCACATCGCCGATGGTGGCGATGCGCGCCGTGGCGCCGATGCTGGCGGGCGAGACGCCGAGCTCGGCCGCGCGATCCTCGATCGGCTTGATCTGCAATTCCGGCCGCGCGAGCGAGGCGGTGGAGCGCGCGCCGGCGAGTTGCGGCAGGCCGCGCATCTCGGTCTCCAGCACGCGCGCCGCCTCGGCCAGTGCGGCGCCATCGGCACCGACCAGCGTGATCTGGAGGCGCGCGCCGCTTTGCCCATCGGCGCCGAAGCGCACGCGGGCGCCGGGGATCACGTCCAGCATCGGGCGGACGATGGCTTCGAACTGGTTCTGGGTGACGCTGCGCTCGGCGCGGGGCAGCAACGTCACGATCAGGTTGGCGGTGCGAGGGTCGCCCGCCCGCGTCGTGCTGCCGAGGCCCGGCCCGCCCACGCCGGTGTTCGACGTGCCCATGCTGGCGAAGACGGAGACCACCTCGGGGCGGGCCTTCAGGATGCGCGTCGCCTGCTGCACCACCTGCTCGGTGTCGGCCAGGGTCGCGCCCGGGGCGAGCTCGATGGCGATGGAGGAGCGACCGCGATCGGCGCCGGGCACGAAATCCTGCGGGATATGCAGCACCAGCGCGATGGAGAGGGCGAAGAAGCCGACGCCGCCGGCCAGTGTCGTCAGCCGATGGCGCAGGCACCAACCGAGAAACGCGTAGTAGCGCTTGGCGAGCCAGCTGTCCGGCGGCTCGGGCGCATGGTGCGGCTTGAGGAAATAGGCGCCCAGCAGCGGCGTCAGCAGCCGCGCCACGACGAGCGAGAAGGCGACGGCGGCCGCCACGGTCAGCCCGAATTGCCGGAAGAACTGCCCGGGGATGCCCGGCATGAAGGCGACCGGGACGAACACCGCCAGGATCGCCGCGGTGGTCGCCACCACGGCGAGGCCGATCTCCGAGGAGGCGTCGAGCGCCGCGCGATAGACGCTGATGCCCGGGTGCTGGCGGATGTGGCGGACGATGTTCTCGATCTCCACGATCGCGTCATCCACCAGCACGCCCACCACCAGCGTCAGGCCCAGCAGCGTCACGTTGTTGAGCGAGAAGCCCAGCATCTGCATCACGAAGAAGGTCGGGATCAGCGAGAGGGGCATGGCGATGGAGGCCATCACCGTTGCCCGCCAGTCGCGCAGGAAGGCATAGAGCACGAGCATGGCCAGCACGGCGCCGATGAGCAGCGCTTCGAGCGCCGCATGGAAGCCGGCCAGCACAAAGGTGACGGTGGTGGTGACGACGTTGATGGTCACCTCCGGGTGCTCGGCCATCACCTCCCGGGCCTTGGCCATCACGCCTTCGGCGACGCGCACCTCGGAGCTGTCGCGCGTGCGCAGGATCTCGAAGGCGACAACGGGGCGGCCATCCAGGCGGGCCGCGGTCCGCACCTCGGCCGTCGCGTCCTCGACATCGGCGATGTCACCCAGGCGCGCGAAGCGCCCGTTGCTGAGGATGATCCGCCGCTCGCGCAGGTCAGCCACGGTGATGGCAGCACCGAGCGTGCGGATGGATTGCTCGCCCGTGCCGATATTGCCGCGCCCGCCGGCCAGGTTGATGTTCTGGTCGCGCAGCTGGGCGTTCACCTGGTTGGCCGTGATGCCGAGCGCGACGAGGCGTTCCGGCTTCAGCGCCACGCGGATCTCGCGCTCGACGCCGCCCACCCGGTTGATCTGCGCCACGCCGGGCACGGAGAGCATGGCGCGAGCCACCACGTCATCCACGAACCAGCTGAGCTCGGAGACGGTCATGCGCGGCGAGGAGATGGTGAAGGTGACGATGGCCCCGCCGGTCGCCTCCACGCGGGTGATCACGGGGTCGCGGATGCCGGCGGGCAAATCGGCGCGGATCTGCGCGATCTTGTCCCTGACGTCATTGGTCGCGCGGTCGATGTTCTTGCCGAGGGTGAATTCGATGACGGTGGTGGAGCTGCCATCCACCACGGTGGAGGAGATGCGCTTCACATCGCCCAGCCCCGCCACCGCATCCTCGACGCGGCGGGTCACCTGCGTCTCCAGCTCGGAAGGTGCCGCGCCCTGCTGCACCACCGAGACGACGACGGCGGGCAGGTCGATATCGGGCGAGTTGTTGATGCGGAGGTAGGGGTAGGCGAAGATGCCCGCCACCGTCAGCAACAGGAAGATGACGATGGTGGCCACCGGGTTGTGGATGGCCCAGCCCGAGATGTTGCGGTGTTTTTCTTCGATCACGGCGCGGCCCTCAGGGAGCCACGCGCACGAGGTCGCCATTCACGAGGAAGCCCGCGCCGGCGGTCACCACGCGCTCGCCGGGCTGAAGCCCCTCGGTGATCTCGACCATGCCATCCTGCCGCACGCCAGTGACGAGGCGGCGCATGGCAACGCGATCGCTCCCCTCCGGCAGGACGAAGGCCTGGGGCGCGCCCTCGCGGAAGACAAGGGCGGAGGCGGGCGCCATCAGCACCTCGCGCGCCGCGCCATGGATCTCGGCCCGGGCGAACATGCCGGGGCGGAGGCCGGAATCGGTCGGCAGCGCGATGCGGACCAGGCCAAGCCGCGTCTCGGCGGCGACGACGGGCGCCACCAGCCGGACCTCGGCCGTGATCTCGCGGCCGCCATGGCGCACCGTGGCCGCCTGACCCGGCTGCACATCGGCCAGCTCCAGCTCGGGCACGCGGGCTTCCAGCTCCAGGCGGCCATCGCGGATCACGCGGAACATCTCCTGCCCCAGCGCCGTCACCGCGCCGATGCGGACCGAGACGCGCGAGACGACGCCATCGGTCGGCGCCAGGATGCGCGTCTGCGCC